>Ga0326727_10018118_pt1 | contig 14443 bp, 8 predicted proteins | sample MB2enrmetagenome_FD_207643 | JGI IMG/M metagenome (GOLD analysis project Ga0326727, IMG submission 207643) | Lab enriched peat soil microbial communities from McLean, Ithaca, NY, United States - MB29MY | ecosystem: Environmental > Terrestrial > Soil > Wetlands > Peat | place: USA: New York...
CGTCATCCACCAGAATGCCAATACTGAAGATCAACGCAAAGAGCGTTACGCGATTGATGGTGTAGCCCAGGAAATAAAAAACCGACATGGTGAGCGCCAGCGTGACCGGAATGGCCAGCAGCACCACGCCCGACTCGCGCCATCCCAGGAAAAGCGCCACAAGCAGAGTGACCGATAGTGTCGCCAGCAATAAGTGTTCCAGCAGTTCATCCGACTTGTCCTTTGCCGTCTCTCCGTAATTTCGCGTGGTGGTCACGGTCACATCGTTGGGTATGGTGACGCCCTGCATCTCATGTACGCGCTTGAGTACGGCATTTGAGATGTCGGTGGCATTGGTTCCCTTACGCTTGGCCACGGTGATGGTCACCGCCGGATACTGGCGCGCTGCCGATGCGCCGGCGTTTGTCGTACCGTAAACCACATAGTTTGCCGGCTCCGCGGCGCCATCGATGATCTTTTCAGCAACGTCGCGTAGATACACCGGATGCCCGCGGACCACGCCCACCACCACCGCTTCCAAATCCTCGCGGCTGGTGAAGAGGTTGCCGGCATCCACCTGAATTTCGCTGTTGTTCTCGGTAAAGCTGCCTGCCCGCACACTGGCATTGGCGGCCTGCATGTGGCCGACAATGGCCAATGGCGTCAGGCCGTAGGCGCTGAGCTTTTCGGTGCTCAACACTACGCGCATTGTTCGCGGAAGCCCGCCGATGATCACCGTCTCCGACACATCGGAGATCTGCCCGATGTTGTGTTGCATCTCGGCGGCGATAGCGCGAAGCTGATAGCCGTCGTAATGCTCACCCCACAACGTCAGGGCCAGGATTGGAACATCGTCGATGGAACGGGCCTTGATGAGCGGCTGGGAGACTCCCGGCGGAATGCGGTCGAAGTTAGAGTAGAGCTTGCTGTAAACCTTGATCAGCGCATCTTCCTGCTGCGTGCCCACCAAAAAGCGTACGATAACCAGGCTCTGGCCCGGCATCGATGTGGAGTACACATACTCGACGCCTGGAATCTCGCGCACCAAGTTTTCGATGGGCAGCGTCACGCGCTGTTCCACCTCCGCCGGAGATGCTCCCGGCATGGCGGTGGCGATGTCCAGCATCGGAACAAGAATCTGCGGCTCCTCCTCGCGAGGAATGATCGCCACCGCAAAGATTCCGACGGCCAGCGACGCGGCGATGAACAGCGGCGTCAACTTGGAGTTGAGAAAAGAGTGCGCCAGGCGTCCGGCGATTCCAAGTTCTGGCTTCATGGCTGGACCTCAATGCGCTTGCCCGCAAGGTCGCGATCGGCGGGTACATCGACGAGTTTTTCACCCGACGAAACGCCTGACAGAACTTCTACCTGATCGCCTTGTGTTGCGCCAAGGGTCAGGTAGCGGAGTTGCGCAATCCCCTGGCCATCGAGAACATACCCACAGGCCAGCGAGCCACGTGAGACAACAGCGGAGCGCGGAATGAGTATTGCTTGCCGAACGCCGTTCACAAACTCGGCCGTTCCATACATGCCGGCGCGCATTTGGTTTGAAGAAGGTAAATCGATCTTCACAAGAAAGCTGTGGCTGGCAGGATCCGCGGCCGGAACAATCTCCGCAATGGAACCCGTCAGCTTCGCGCTATCGACCGACACCTGCACCTTCATCCCCTTGTGAATCGCGCCGATGGCGGACTCATCAACTGTAGTTTGCAGTTGTAGCGTCCCGGCTTGATCGACCTGGAGCAACGGCACACCCGGCGCAGCCATTGTTCCCGGATCAGCCATGCGCGCGGTGACGACTCCAGAAAAGGGCGCGCGCAATCGCGTGTAACTCAACATGGCCGCAGCGCCGCTTGCCTGAGCACGCGCCGCTTCGGTTTGCGCGCGCGCCGCATCCAGTCTTGCGGCCGCGGCCTCAGCCCGCTGCGCAATCTCATCCATCTCCTGCGGGCTTACGCTCTTCTCCGCCTGTAACTGCCGATAGCGCTCCAGCGTGCTGGCCGCGAGATTCGCGCCGGTTTGCGCTGCGGCCTGCTGGCCTTGCGCTGCCTTGACGGCCGCCTGCGCCTGCTCCAGGGCCGCGCGCAGAGCCGTATCGTCGAGCACCACGAGAGTCTGCCCCGCGCGCACACTGTCTCCCGTATGCACCAGAACCTGCTGGATGCGGCCCAACACCTGTGCGGAGACAATTGCGGTCTCCCGCGCGTGAAGAGTCCCCGTGGAACGCACGTTCACGGAAACCTGCTGCTGCTGGCTTGCGACTACTCGCGCCTGTGCGGTTTGTATCGATGCCGGTGAAGCGGACTCGCTGCCATTGCATCCAGACATCATCGCTGCCGAAACGGCCAGCAAACTTGCCCCTAAGACAATCTTCATTGCAATTCCTCCGCTGCATCGGGAGTCAGCGTCCCGGTCGCATAAAGCTGTTCGGCATAGGCCATGGCGTTGCCGTAGACGGCGTGCCAGTAATTGGACTGGCTTTGCCGCTCGGCATCTTCGGCTCGCAGCAGGTCGGTGATGGTGGCAAGCCCGGCGCTATAACGATTCTTCAAAATGCGCAGGCTCTCGGCCGATTGGTCCATCGCCGTCCGCGCTGTTTCAAGTGAGAGTGTGGCCGTCTGCTGATGAATATGCGCCTGGCTCACTTCCATACGCAGATGCTGCTGCAATGCAGCCACTTGCGCGTCGATCTTCTGTTTCCCGGCGCTCTCGCGTACTAGCTGGGCGCGCTTGCCGATGGGCAGTATGTCAATGCTGATCTGGACACCGGCTACCCAGTTGTTGCCCCCTGAGCCGGCAAAGGATGTGCGGTCCTCTTCCCAGTTTCCGTAGGCGCTCACGCGAGGGCCGAACTCCGACTTTGCCGCTCCCAAGGCCGAGCCTTGTGCCGATTGTGCCTGTCCAAGTGCTGTCAAATCGGGGCGTGACTTTACAGCCGTCGCTATCTCCTCTTCCAGCGGCTGTTGTGGAAATCTGTGCGGCTCAATCGGCTTCAGTTCGGACGCCTTCAGCTCCGGGGCTCCCATCGCCTCGCGTAACCCGGCCCACGCCAGTTCCAGATCGCCCTCGGCGGCAATCAACTCTTCTTTACGCGCGGCCTCGTTCACCAGCGCCGACATCCGGTCCGACTCCACAGCGAGGCCAGCCTTGACGCGCTCTTCGATGGAGGTCAGCAGCGCAGCCGCCGTCTCCTGCTCATGTTGGGCGACATCGATCTCTCGCTGAGCATAAAGCACTGATTGATATGCCTGAACAACGCGGAGAACGATCTGCTGATCCACCGCCTTGGCCGACGATGAGGCGCTTTTTCTGAACAAATCCGCGCGGCGAATCTCCCTCTGCGTCTTGAACGAGTCAAAGGCCATCCAGGAACCGGAAAAACGCGTGGAAAAATTCCCCATCGGCTGAGGGAAGTTCAGCGCGTTCAGCAAAAAATCGTTTTGCGTGAACTGCCGCTGCCGCAAGCGTGTGCCGAAAGCGTAAACGGGGTCGTTGCCGCGGGAGATGTCCTCGGTGAAGTTGAGTTGCGGAAGCAGTTGAATCCGTGCCATGCTTGCCGCTGCGCTGGCCGCCTTATCGTCGGCACGGGCAATCGCCGCCTCGGGATTCCGGCCCAGAGCTTGGTCAATGGCTTGCCGGAGCGTTAATGGATCTTGCGCAACGGATGCCATTCCGCCCGTACAAAGCAGGAGAGCAAGGCATACAACTTGATAACGAAGGGAATTCATGGCGTGGGGTGTCCTTGGATTGTGCATTCAGTTGAATAAAGACCCAAGTGCGCAATTCGTTACAGAATGTGACAAAAAAGTGGCTGGCATGTGTCCACATGCCCAATTACGCAGTTATTGCAAGTAGCGATACTCTATACGCGATCACTGATAATCTCGTGTACTTGTAGCGTACTCAAGAACCGCGTTTCCTGCGTATTGACCGTTTTGAGCGTCTAGTATCTTTCAATAACTTATTTAGAATCAATACGGACCGGCAATACGCCCCCCTCCCGGCACCACACATCTAATCCATAATCAATAAATTACACTGGCTTTATGGCATCCATAGCCAGCCAAGCTGATTGCTGTCCCAATCGCACCGATTCCACTCTTATTGCACGATATAATTCCCTGGCGTCAACGTTTTTCCGATAAATGCGGGATAGTCGAGCGAATATTTATAGATCCGGAACACCGAGTTGAGCGTTTCGCCTGCCGCGTTTGGGTCAGCTGGCGGCTCGGAGCCTTGCGCAACTGGCCCGGTATGTGCAACCGGATTGATGTACTTCCAGACAATGTTGCCGGAATACGTAACCTCGCGAAATTCTCCCGTGCCGCCGGTGCAGATGATCGTATTTCCGTTGGGCAGTCGCTGCGCTCCGGAGATGTCCGCCGAGTACATGGGATTGGCCGTATCCCCGTAATACGACCAATTAAATCCCGTCGGATTTACAACGGACGGCAGGAGCGAATAATTCCCATCCGCATCGACAGCAGGAATGAACTCATTGACGGAAGAGGCGTTTGTCGTTCCCCGGCCCAAGCCGTTGTTGTAGCACATCAAATCACCGGCCCCCGGCGAGTCCGGCTTGATCCATTCCACGTCATGCTGCTGATAATACTGCTGATTGCTTGCCGTGCCAGCACCATAAGTAATCGGGTTACCCCAGCGATAAAGAAGATCGCCGCCTTTACCGCGTACGCCTCCGCTATGGCTTGCGGCTTGCGCTGTCGTGGTGCTGTGGTCGATAATCCAAACCTCGCTGTTCCCTCGCACGCTCAATGCAATCTCATCAAACTCGGCATTGTAATCAATCGCATTCATGTGATTCCAGAATTCGGGAAGGGCAGTATGGTCGCCGGCCGCATCGATCAACTCAGGATGATCTGCCGGGACTCCATAATTCGCTTTCGTCGAATCGTAGTCCTGAATCAGGTGATCCCATACGTGCCACTCCCAAACCACATTTCCGCCGGATGATCCTGTCGGCTGAATTTCAACCACCGAATCGGGAAGAATCGCCTGATCCGTAATAATGCCCGGCTGGAACATATTCGGATTGAACCCCGCGGCTATCGCCTGCGCATAGGTCTTCTTCTCGACCACCAGCATGATGATGTTTCCGTTGGGCAAACGCTTTATGTCGTGATGCTGCATATATGTGCTGGTCGCCCAATTCAACTCCCAAACTAGGTTGCCTTCCCAGTCGAATTCTTCAATCCTTCCTCCTTCTCCGCCGCCGGTATTGGGCGTCGGTGTCACCTGCTGGTTATAGCAAGGGCGAAGGAGATGCCCATTTTCAAGCAGGTAAGAGGATTGTCCAGGCGAGTATTTGCTTGCCGTCCATTCATGAATGATTCTGCCTTCGTTGTCGATCAGATACGTCATGGTGTTTTGTTTGGGCGAGAACAAGATATATCCCGGATACACGTTGCTGGTATTCAACATCAAGCCCACCGTCCGGGTTGACACGGCTGTGTTGATAATTACGCTCTGGCTGAAGACGCTGCTGCCGCCTGCGCCGGTAATTGTCAGCGTGGCGGTGTAAATGCCGTCGGACGCATACGTATGGTTTGGGCTCTGCTGCGCACTCGTTGTGTTGTCCCCAAAATTCCACGACCATGTGGCGGGGCTGCCCGTGGACGTGTCGGTGAAGGTTGCGGCCCGGGAGCTCAAGGTATAGGTAAAGGAGGCCGCTAGCGCGCTTGCGGCTGAACTGACAATCACATTGTGGCTCACGGTCGTGCTTCCGCTCGCGTTGCTGACCGTGAGTTTGACGGTATATGTGCCGGCAGTCAAATAATCGTACACCGGATTCTGAAGCGCACTCTTCCCGACACTGTCTCCAAAATCCCAGCTCCAGGATGTTGGCCCGCCGGTCGAGGTATCGGTGAAGGTGACGGCCTGTCCGGTCAAGGGAGCGGTTGGAGCATACGTGAATGAGGGCGTGATAGAAGCTGCCGAACTCACGCTCACGCTATTGCTCACCGTGCTGAAGCCCGTCGCGTTGCCCGCCATGAGCGAAACCGTGTACGTTCCGGCAATCGAATAAACATGGCCTGGGTTCTGCATCGTACTTGTTCCGCCGTCGCCAAAGCTCCATAGCCAGGTGCTGGCGCCGCCCGAGGAGGCATCCGCAAATGCGACCGTCTGCGCGGTCGCCGGCGAAGATGGCGTGTAAGTAAAGCTGGCTGAGAGCGTGGTCGCGGCGGCATTTCGGACCAGGCGGAAGCCAACGTTGCTGCTATACGCCAGTTGCGGCACTGCGAAGTATGTCGGCGAGGCAGGGCAGCGATTCGATACCCGGCTGTGCCCATCATTCACACCGGCCTCCATATCGCCGTTGTACCAGCTTCCTCCGCGCATTCCCCGGTAGGTGTTTCCATCGGACTGAACTTGTCCCACGGCGGGGCCGGTGGGATTATTCGCGGGGCTCACGGAGTAATAGCCGGAATCGTACCAGTCATAAACAAACTGCCACACTTCTCCTGACATATCCAGCAGGCCAAAGGCATTTGCGCCATTATGCGTTTGGTAGGAAGTGGCGCTTCCCGGCCAACTGTAAGTTGTCTGTTGTTGCAGTGTTCCGTTGTAAAAACCAACCGGAGTTGTCCATGGATAAGTGCTCTGATCCGTTTCCTCGTAGGGATCGCCGGAGCCCGGCCAGTTTGCCTTTTGAATGTCCTGGTCATCGCCCCACGGGAAGTTGTAGTAAGGAAAGTATTGCCCGCCGCGCGCCGCATACTCCCACTCCGCTTCCGTGGGAAGGCGATAGCCGTTTTGAGTGAAATCGCAGGCCCAGGTTGTGATGTTATAGCACGCATTGAGACCCGCTTGGCCGCTCAACCAGTTGCTGTAGGCCGCTGCGCCGTACCATGTGACGCCGATCAGCGGATGGTTGGTCCGGAAATCCGCAATCGAGAAGACCTTGGTCATGGAGTTGTAGCTGATGCTGTACGCCGTGGAGTTCTTGCCGGTCGCGTACTGGTAGTTATAGAGATAGCAATAAATGTTCGCGCCCGCCGCATCATAGACAACATTATTGATGACTTCTATCAATCCCTTTGAGATCGCGTCGTTCAAATAGGCAACGAACTGTTGATTAGTAGTAACGGTTGTCGCCACATACAGTGCGTTGATATTCACGGTATGGAGTGGCACCTCATCGGAAGGATGAGTAGGATCGACAAATCCAAAATGATCGCCCATCACGAATGAGCCGGCGGGCACAAGCGATTCCAGCAGGTTCGATAACGGGCTGATGTAGATCGTATGACTTATTTGGTTTGCGCCTGATGTGTTGCTGGCCATGAGTGTGACCGTGTACTGGCCGTAAGACGAGTACGTGTGGCTCGGGCTTTGCTGTGTGCTTGTATTCCCGTCGCCGAAGTCCCATGCCCAGTTCGTGGGGGTGCCGACAGTGGCGTCGGTGAATGCGATGGTCCCATTATTTGAAGCCCGCGCAAAGGTAAACGCCGTCAAAGGAGCCGATGCGCTCACCGTTACGCTTTGCGACGTGGTGCTGCTGATGGTGCCGGCCGAGTTGCTCACCGTCAGCGTGACCGTGTATGTGCCTGCGGTCAAATACGTCTTGGACGGATTCTCTATTGCGCTGGTTGTTCCGTCCCCAAAATTCCACGCCCATACCGTGGGGCTGCCGGTCGAGGTATCCGTGAAGGTCGCCACCTGCCCATTGGTGGCAACGGTGAACTGCGCCGCCATGCTGGTAGAACTGGCAGCGGTTATGGTGATGCTTTGACTCGCGGTATTCGAGCCCCCAGAATTGCTGGCCGTGAGGGTGACCGTATATGTTCCTGCGGCTGTATAGGTGTGCGTTGTGTCCTGGCTATTGCTGGTGGAGGCGCCGTCCCCGAAATTCCACAACCATCCCGTGGGATTGCCCGTTGAAGTATCCGTGAAGGTAACCGTCTGGCCCGTCGTGGGTGAGCTTGGTGAGAAGGTGAAAGCCGCCGTGGGCGCGGTTCCCGCCGCGCTTACTGTCACGCTATGGCTCACGGCGTTCGACCCCGCCGAGTTGCTGGCTGTGAGCGTGATCGTAAATGTTCCGGCGGATGAATAGCTATGTGTCGGATTCTCGGATGTGCTGTTGGACGAGCCATCCCCGAAATTCCACGACCATGACGTGGGAGTGCCCGTGGAGGCATCCGTGAAGGTAACCGTCTGGCCTGTAGTCGGCGAGCTTGGAGAGAAGGTAAAAGCCGCCGTGGGCGCCGGAGTTGTCGGGAGGGTGGATTGGGAAGGCGTCCCGCCTCCACAACCAGCAATGGCGAGACAAGCCAGTAAAAGAAACAGAAGTCGCCGCATCTCAGATAACCTCCTTGCCAAGGAAAAATACAGTTTCAGGATGCTTGTCCTGGATAAGATAACCGAGTTGGAAGGCATAAACCCTCCGGCTTGGACAATGCGGCTGCTACTCAAAGATAGACGGCAGGCCAACCTCGCGGTTGACAGGAAAAAGAATCGTTGGTAATTCATGCGTTGTCATTTCAGAGTGCATTTTACCAACAGCAGATTACGCAATGCCCTTTTCGTTGATTACACTTTTGTAATGATGAAAAGCGAAATGTTCTTTGCCTCCTTGCTCAACCCGATCCGGCCCGCATCACTATGATGGGAAGAGCGACCGTTCCCCATGCCCGCCAGCGAAAACCCAATCCGCGCCCTTCCCTCGCTGCATGAGTTCTTCGCGCCCGGCGGCATCCTGGCGCGTTCCTCACTGCCTTATGAGTACCGCACCGGCCAACTGCAGATGGCCCGGGCCGTCGAACAAGCCTTGGAAGAGCGCCGCCACCTGATCGTCGAGGCCGGCACCGGCACCGGCAAGACCCTCGCCTACCTGCTGCCCGCCCTGCGCACTGGTCAGCGCATCATCGTCTCCACCGGCACCAAGGCGCTGCAAGATCAACTCTACTTCCGCGACGTTCCCTTCCTTGAAACGCTGGTCGGCGAATTGCGCGTCTGCTACATGAAGGGCCGCGCCAACTACCTCTGCCGCCACAAACTGGTCACGCTGCGCAACCAGCCGATTCTTTCCGGTCTGGAAGAGATTGACCAGTATCGCCAGATCTCGGAGTGGGAGCAGACCACCGAAACCGGCGACCGTGCCGAGCTCTCCGGGATGCCCGAGTCCAGCGCCCTCTGGCAGAAGCTCGACGCGAGGACCGAAGCCTGCCTCGGGTCATCCTGTCCCGACTACCGCCGCTGCTTCATCACCGAGATGCGCCGCAAAGCTCTCGAATCCGACATCATCATCGTGAACCACCACCTGTTTTTCGCCGACCTCTCCGTCAAGCGCGAGTCCGCCAACGCGCCCGACGCCGGCATCCTTCCCGAGGCCGCTGCCGTGGTTTTCGACGAGGCGCACGAGTTGGAGGATGTCGCTTCCAGTTACTTCGGCCTCTCGGTCAGCAACATCCGCTTTGAAGAGCTGGCTCGCGACACCGATGCCCTGCTGCGCGGCAAGCATGGAGCGGATCGCCTGCCCGTTCTCACCCAGCAGCTTCGCGACCGCGCCCGATTGTTTTTTGCCGGCCTGCCCATGACCGGCGATGGCCGCCAGCCTTTCAACGAACGCGAACAGTTCCTGGAAACCTCGGGAGACCTTTACCTGGCCGTGCGCACAACGCTCCAGAGGATTGAAGAGGAGATTGACGCTCTGGCTGGCATCGACGAGGCGCCGGGATTCAGGAAGCGCGTCACCCGCTTCCGCTCTGAGTTTGAGTTCCTGCTCGAATCGAATGCCAACAACATGGTCTATTGGATGGAGCGCCGTATCTTCGGTGGAGGAACTGACAGGTCTTCATCCGGTGGCAGAGCAAGCGGTTTTAAATCCCAGTCGCGTACCACCTACCTGCAAGCCACGCCTATCGATGTTTCCGAGCTTCTTCACGAGCTGGTCTTCGATCAGATTCCCACCGTCATTCTCACCTCTGCCACGCTCACCGTGCAGGGCGGCTTCGAGCACATCCGCAAGCGCCTCGGCCTGAGCGAAGCGCGCGAGCTGGTGGTGCCCTCGCACTTTCGCTACGGCGAGCAGGCACTCCTCTATCTGCCGCCGGAGATGCCCGACCCCCGCGACCCGGAATTTCCTGAGGCCGCCGCCCGCTGCATTCAGCGCGTGCTGGAGATTACCCGGGGCCGCGCCTTTTGCCTCTTCACCAGCTACGCCCAGATGCACGTCGTCTACGAGCGCCTGCTTCCGGTGCTGGATTTTCCCATCCTGCTGCACGGCACGGCTCCGCGCAAAGCTCTTCTGGAGCAGTTCCGCTCAACCCCCAACGCTGTTCTCTTCGGCACGTCAAGTTTTTGGCAAGGCGTGGACGTGCAGGGCGAGGCGCTCAGTTGCGTCATCATCGACCGCCTGCCCTTCGCCGTGCCCAGCGACCCGGTGATTCAAGCGCGCATGAAGGTCATTGAAGAAGCCGGTGGCAAGCCCTTCACCGACTACCAGGTCCCCACCGCTGTTCTCACCCTCAAGCAAGGCTTCGGCCGCCTCATCCGCTCGCTCGAGGACCGAGGCGTCCTGGTCCTCCTCGACCCCCGCGTCACCCGCCAGCGCTACGGCCAAACCTTCCTCGCCAGCCTCCCGCCCTACCGCATGACGGCATCCATTACGGATGTCGAAGCGTTTTTTGCAGACGAACATAAGCCTTAACGCGGTATACTAAAAGCACCTAATAAGGTGCTCTATCGGAGGCGAATATGCTCAATATCGCTAAAGACATTCAATCGTTGACCACCTTTCGCCGCTCTTCCAGCGACTTCATTAAGCGGCTCAAGAAGAGCAAGCGTCCCATGGTGCTCACCGTGAACGGGAAAGCAGCGGCCGTCGTGCAGGATGCCGAGGCTTATCAGCGCCTGCTCGATATTGCCGCGCGCGCCGACGTTAACGAGGGCATACGTCAGGGCTTGGAAGACGAAAAGAATGGAAGACTCCAGCCAATAAGGGAGTTTTTCGCCGAGTTTGAAGCCAAGTATGGCATATCTCATTGAAATTACAGCTCGTGCCAAACGCGACCTTTACAGCGTGTTTGAGGAAATTCACGCCAGCGACTCCGAAGCGGCGCTGAAGTGGTACGAGGGACTCTATGAAGCTATATTGACCCTTGAAAGGCTGCCTCATCGTTGCCCATTGACACGCGAGAACCCCAACCTCAGGCACTTGTTGTACGGTCACAAGCCGCATGTCTATCGTGTGATTTACCGCGTTCTGGAAAAGCAAATGCAGGTTAATGTGCTTTACATCCGCCACGGCGCCAGACGGGAATTTACTTCATCCGAACTTGAATGACTGAAACGCCAGCGGCACATCCCAGGTAAAATCTACGGGGCAAGCAGCTGGGTGCCCCAGGTCCCGATTTTGGGACCTTGGAAACCACGCCCTGCCGTCAAAACCGCGCCGTCAAGCTGAACGACACCGAGCGGCCGCGACCGGCGACCGGGGTCATGTTGCCTGTGGCGCTGTAGATGTCGATGTTATTGCCGCCAAGCGGCAGTTCGTAGAAACGGTTGAGCAGATTGTCCGCGTGGAAGCCCCCCTGCACATACTTACTCTTGTAGGCTGCGTGAAGATTGATGAGCGCATATCCAGGGGTACGTAGTTCCATGCGGTTAGGATCGAGGCGTGATTTGCTGTCCACCATCTCCGATCCGAAGCCGGCGTTCAGCCCCTTGATCTCCTCGTCAAACGCCAGGCGCAAGTTGAGCGGCATCATTTGGTAAAGCGGGGTGTCGCTGTCGGACCGCGTGCCATGCACCCAGTTTCCGATGGCGCTTAGTTTGCCGGTGCCGGCGGCGCCGCCGCTCCACAATGTGGCGAAGCCTGAGAGATCGCCGCCGTAGATGCGGGCGTCGTGGTTGGCAAAGCGCAGCAACGGCAATCCCATCATCGTCATTGCGGCCACATCCACGTCAATGAACTCCTGAATGGAATTCAAGTGAGGCGTCAGCTTCACCTCCCATGGCTTAGTCGCCTGCCCGTGCAGCAGCAGCGTTCCGCTGACCACGTTGCCGGTCTCCGGCTTAAGCGCTACGTTGCCGTAATACATGTTGCCGTCGCCGAACCAGCCGATCATGCCGGCCGCCATCATATTGGTAGACCAGGCGTATCGCTCGTAAAGATTGGGCGAGCGGTTCTTGCGCGCGTAGCCTAACTCAACGGCGGTGTGCTCATTGGCGTCATAGCGGGCCAGCGCCGTCAAATCGAAGTTTGAGTCAGTCTTGGCGTGGCTTTCCGCGTTGAAGGCCGCGGCGTCGGTGGCATACATCATCGAGTACCCCTGCACGTTGCCCGCATCGGTCCACACCGTATCGTTGCGCGCGCCAAACAGTGTGGACCAGCGCGGGTTCCAGTGACTGAACAATTCGGCATACGTTCCCAACCGTGCGCGGCGGCCATTGTTGATATTGATAAAGGTATTGGGTCCCATCATGGGAGCCATCCCGGCAACCGGCGGCCACCAGTCATCCAGGCGGAAGCGATGCAGCTCATTGCCCGCGCGCAAGTTGTGGCGCGTGGAAAGCGCGGACTCATAGCGAACCAGATAGCCGAGGTCGCGGCCGTGGGTGTTCATGGGCATGGATGCGCCCGCGCCGTCGATGGCAATCTTGTCCTGCAAAAAGTTCATCTCGTGGGTGGTGTTCTGCCAGTAGAAGCGAGCATCCAGCGAGCCTTTGGCCAGTGTGCGGCGGTAGCGCAGATTCAGCGATGTCGCATCGTTGTGAACCAGGTCCATGTAGTCGTTCACAAAGCCTTCAAAAGGCGTGTGATGAAAGCTCCCGGTTGCGAGGAAGAGGTTCGGTCCGTTCTGCGCCGCCAGAGTGAGTGCGTGGTCGGTGCTCTGTGCGTAGGTTGACGTGACCTTATGGCCGGAGCCGTCGGAGTAATCCTCGGTGGTGGTGAAGGAACCAACATAATCGAGGCTGATGTGCTCGCTGGCGATCCCTTCCTTGAGAGATCCGCCCCAGTTTTCGCCGTTAGAGCGGTAGAAGCCGGTGAAAGTGCCTTCCTCGCGCACTTTGCTTCCCAGCTCGGCAAATGCGGGCGCGGGAGATTCAACCGAAATTGTGCCGCCCAGGCTGTCTCCACCCAGGCTCACTGGCGTGATCCCAGCCAGCACGGTCACCTGTGCAGCCTGAGCCGGGGCAACATAGCTGAGCGTGGGATTCATATGGTTGGGGCAGGCGCTGGAGATCGTCATGCCGTTGACCACCAGCTTAGTGCGCTCGTCGCCCAGCCCATGAAGTAATGGAATGCTGGCTAGCTGGCCGTTTTCGCGCAGGCTGACGCCGGGCGCGTCGGCCACAATCTCCGCCGTGTTGCGGCTGCGCGCCTGCTCGGCGTCGCTCACCGCGCGCCGCTTTCCCGTTTCCATCTCCGGCGCGTTCACCTCGACATCGGTTCTTACCGGCGCAATGCGCAGCGTTACATTGACGGTCGTCTCTTTACCCGCACTGACGGTAATATCTCGAAGAATAACGATTTGAAATCCGGAGACGGTGATTGTTGCGTCATAGCGGCCCGCGACAAGGCCATCGAAAGCAAATCGGCCGGCGAGATTGGTCGTGAGAGATTTCGTAAATCCTGTGGCTCGGCTTCTAACTTCAACCTTCGCCCCAGGCACGACCGCTCCGGTGGGATCATGCAACACTCCGGCGATACGTCCCGTGGCAACAATTTCCAGGCTTTGTTGGGCGCGAATCGAATGCGCAGGCACGCACAGACAGACGACCGGCAATAACGCCAGCAACAGCTTGGCTTTCATGGTTTCTCCTCTGGGTTGGAAGCGCGCAAAGCGGCGGATGGAATGGACAACGCCATTCCTCTCCGAAAGCACTACGGCGTTTCAGGCGAGAGGAGCGGGAGGGCCGCGCTTGGGATGGCAGCGGAGAAACCAGATGCGGGAAAAAGCCTCGCCCTGCGGTGAGCGCGCCGGATGAAAGGCTGCCACGGCATCGAACCGCTTTGCGGCTTCCAGTTTGAAGCTAGGCGAATAAACAGTGCCGATGTTCGCCGTCGAGCAAGGGCACTTTTCACCGACTGTCGTAAAGCCTTTCTGATTGCCGGCGCTTTGTCCCGCCCTGTGCCTCCCGCACATGCAGCGATGCTTGCCGTTCTTGCAGCAGCAACAGGCGGAGTGATTTGCCTCAGCGTCCAGGACAAGCATCGGCGCAATCAGCGTCCAACCGAAGAGCATCATCAGCGAGATGGCGACGGTGCGGCGCATGGCAACGTTACAGTATAGCTTGCGCTCGCTTCGCGCTGTCGCCAGCCCGTGGCTTTGGCAGATGCTCTAAAATCTCAGCAGACCCGGCGCTCTTAGCCGTTTGCTAATCTATGTCCCGCAACTTCTACATCCTGGCTGCCACGCTGCTCTGCTTCGCGCTGCTCCTGGGCGCGGTCTCATTTGTGCCGTCGAGCCTTCAGCCCGGCCTGCCGGCCAACGCATCGCTG
>Ga0326727_10018120_pt1 | contig 14443 bp, 13 predicted proteins | sample MB2enrmetagenome_FD_207643 | JGI IMG/M metagenome (GOLD analysis project Ga0326727, IMG submission 207643) | Lab enriched peat soil microbial communities from McLean, Ithaca, NY, United States - MB29MY | ecosystem: Environmental > Terrestrial > Soil > Wetlands > Peat | place: USA: New York...
GCGTTTACAAAAAAGAACGCCTGCTCGACGGCAAGAAGTTCTTCTCGGTGGCTTCGGGCGGTGGTACGGGCCGTACGCTGCATCCGGATAACATGGGTGCGGGTCCGGCTTCCTACGGCATGACCGACACCATGGGTCGCATGCACTCCGACGCCCAGTTCGCTGGTTCGTCTTCGGTGCCTGCACACGTTGAAATGATGGGTCTGATCGGTATGGGTAACAACCCGATGGTCGGCGCATCGGTTGCGGTGGCCGTTGCTGTAGAACACGCACTGCGTTAATCGCTGCACTCAGGACGGCGCCCGGGCAATACGGGCGCCGTTGTTGCGTCCGCTGCAGTGCCGCGTGGTGCCGCCGTACTCGCGGCGTGCCCGTTTACTCCTTGATCAGATCCGCCAGCCAGAAACACACCAGCGCAACCGCGACAGAGATGACGGCCAGTGTGTAAGCCAGCGTTGTCCCATGAAACAGACTCCCCAGCCAGTGATTGAACTGCACCATCATCAACTGGACTTGCCCGCCCATGCGCTCGACCTGATAGTCGTATTGCTTGTCTCCGCCGTTATCGATGTCGAGGCCAGGGACGGCCGAGTGTACGGCTGACCAGTACACCAGGATGGCGCCGAGCAGTCCGACGATCAGTACAACGATGCCCGTCAGGAACAGTTTTTCGTGCGGCGCGCGGTGCGGTTTCATCGAATCATGGTGCTTGATATCTTTCATGCCTGTACAGGGTGCGTTCGAAATGAACCGCTATCGTGGAAGGGATGCCGTCAAAGGTCAATTATTTGTTATTAACCATTGTTCGCTGATAATTAACAGAGCGGATCGCACTGTATCTGGATGAAGTTTTTCTCTTGCAAGGGGGGGGCTGATGCGAGTCGTTACCCGTTTGATTGCCAAGATGCTGGGGACGCTGGCGTGTGCGGTGGCGTGGTCAGGACCACTGAATGTTGTCTGTCCGGCCGGCGATTCACCCGATGCGGCCTACCGGTTCGATGATCTGAGAGAGATTCTGCGCGGGGCGCTGGATGAAACCGTCGCGTCCTTTGGTCCCTATACCCTGACGGTGAGTCCGCGCTTCATGGATGAAGCGCGCTATCTGAATGAAGTGCGGCATGGCGGTGTCGTCAATATTGCCTGGACCTCCACCTCCATTCAGAAAGAGCGGGATCTCTTGCCGATCCGCTTCGATCTGCGTAAAGGGCTGCTGGGGTATCGCATCTCGCTGATCGAAGGTAGTCGCCAGCCGGAATTTGACCGTATCCATCGTCTGTCGGACCTGAAAAGCTATACCGTTGGGCAGGGGATAGGATGGGGCGATTCAGACGTGTACCGGGCGGCGGGGGTGTCGGTGGCTGTTGCAGCCTACGATGATCTGTTTCGCATGGTCGCCAATCATCGTTTTGATCTTTTTCCGCGTGGGGTTGGCGAAGTGTTCGGGGAACTGGCCCTGTACCGCAAATATTATCCAAAGCTCGCGGTAGAGCGGCATCTGTTGATCTACTATCCCTGGCCGTACTATTTTTTCGTGAACCGGCAGGACACCGACCTGGCAAAGCGCATCCAGACAGGCCTGCTGAAAATGGCGGCGGATGGCAACTTCGACCGGCTGTTCTGGAAATACAATCGCAAAGCCATCGTGTCGGCGCATCTTGGCGACCGGCAATTGATTGTGTTGCCCAACCCGTGGGTGCCCAAAACGCCGCCGCTCAACGAACCCTATCTCTGGAATCAACCGGTCCCGGCTTACTGAACCAGCGGGCCGTTCTGTCGCCAACCGGCGTTCAGCCGGAATAAGCGCTGATTGTCAGAACCTCGCCAGGGTTTGACCGTTGGAAGGTCCTGGCGATATTGGCCATCGATCAGGACATCAAGATAAGACATGATCTCCAGATCCCGCACTTCCTCGAACAGATAGCCTGTCCATAGCCAGATATCCTTGCCGGGATAGCGTTGCTTGAACGCCTGGCACAGCGCCAGGATGGCCGCACGGTTTTGCGGATGCAGCGGGTCGCCGCCACTGAGGCTGAGGCCGTCATGGGTGGCGCACAAGTCCAGGATCTCCTGCTGAACCGCCTCGGTGAAGGGGCGGCCGGCTTTGCGGTTCCAGGTCGAAGCGTTATAGCAGCCCTCGCAGGCATGCAGGCATCCGGTCACGAAAAGCGTGAGCCGGACACCTTCGCCATTTACCAGATCGCAGGTATAAAAACGATCGTAATTCATCGCGTCATCAATGCGCGTCGCCGAGGTGCTTGACGCGGCGCATCACTTCCTTCTGCTTGCCCGCGTTGAACGGACGCGCATTCGGACTGCCCAGGTAGCCGCACACACGACGCGTAACCGAGAGGGAAGCGCCGTCGGTATTGCCGCAATGCGGACACTTGAAACCCTCTTTGGTGGCCAATGCCTCGCCCATGAAACTACACTCGCCGCAGGAGTCGACCGGGGTGTTGCTGCCGAAGTAGGGAACATGCTCGACTGCATAATCCCAGATGCGCTCCAGCCCCTTCAGGTTGTTTTTCATGTTCGGCAGTTCGACGTAGCTGATATGCCCGCCGCTGGCGTGTTCGGCATAGCCTGTTTCGAAGTCGATTTTTTCGAACGGGTTCACCTTGCGGAACACGTCCAGGTGGAACGAATTGGTGTAATAGCCTTTGTCGGTGACGTCGGGAATGTCGCCAAAACGTTCCTGGTCGAGCTTGCAGAACCGGTGGCACAGCGATTCGCTCGGCGTGGAGTACAGCGAGAAGCTGAAGCCGGTGTCCTTGCTCCACATCTTGGTTGCTTCGCTCATGCGGCGCACGATGTCGTGCATGAAAGTCTGCGCTTCGGCATTGTCCAGCGGGTGTTGGCCGAACATCAGGCGACCAACTTCGTGCAGGCCGATATAACCCAGCGAAATCGATGCCCGTCCGTCCTTGAACAGGGTCATGATTTCGTCTTGCGGGTTGAGTCGCATGCCGAAGGCGCCTTCCGTGTACAGGATCGGCGCAACATTGGCGGTGACCCCCTCCAGGCGGTGAATGCGGTTCATCAGCGCGCGGTAGCACAGCCCCAGGCGACTTTCGAGCAGCGTAAGGAAGCGTGTGCGGTCGCCCTTTGCCTGGATCGCGATGCGCGGCAGGTTGAGACTGACGACGCCGAGATTGTTGCGGCCGTCGAGAATTTCCTGACCGTTTTCGTCTTTCCATACGGACAGGAAACTACGGCAGCCCATGGGCGACACGGGAATACTGGAGCCGGTGATTTTCCGGTTGAGCTTTGCCGAAATGATATCCGGGTACATGCGCTTCGATGTGCACTCCAGCGCCAGTTGCTTGATATCGTAGTTCGGGTCCTGCGGGTTCAGGTTGATGCCGGCTTCCAGGAACATCACCAGTTTCGGGAAGACCGGGGTAATGCCTTCCTTGCCCAGCCCTTTGATGCGCACTTTCAGTATCGATTGCTGAATCGCGCGCTCCTGCCAGCTGGTGCCCATGCCGAAGGAGAAGGTCACGAATGGCTGCTGACCATTGGAGCTGAACAGGGTGTTGATTTCGTACTCGCACGCCTGAATACCGTCGTAGGTTTCTTTTTCGGTCCGCTCGCGGGCGTACATTTCGGGCTCGGGAATACGATACTGACGGGCGATCTCCAGGTTTTTTTCGTACGTTTTCTCAACGTAGGGCGCCAGTGTCTGATCGATGTTGGGAATGGTGGTGCCGCCATATTGATGGCTGGCAACCTGGGCGATGATCTGCGCCGTGACCGCGCAGGCGACGCCAACCGATTTCGGACTCTCGATCTTGGCATTGCCAAGACGGAAACCGTTGTGCAGCATGCCTTTCAGGTCGACCAGGCAGCAATTGGTAAACGGCAGGAAGGGCGAATAATCCATATCGTGAAAATGGATGTCGCCGTCGCGATGCGCCGTCTGAATGTCCTTGGGCAGAAAGGTACTGGCAAACTGCTTGGATACGATGCCAGCCATCAGGTCGCGCATGACAGGGAAGACGTTGGCGTCCTTGTTGGCGTTTTCGGTGGTGGCTTCTTCGTCGGTCTTGTGCACCAGCCCCATCAGCTTGGCGTGCAGTTCGGAGCCTTGCGCACGAATGTTGTCACGGTCATGGCGGTACTGGATGTAGATACGTGCAACTTCCGGAAATTCTTGCATCAGGGCAAGTTCGACCATGTCCTGGATGTGCGGAATATCCAGTGTCCCGCGGTCGGACATTTCCTTGCATTGCGCTTCGACTTCTGCGGTGATGCTTCGAGCCAGGGCTTCGGCATCGGCGTAATGCGCCGCCTGTGCCGCGCGCAAACAGGCGGCTTCAATTTTCCTGCCATCGAATCTGACGACGGCTCCATCACGTTTTTTAACCTGCAGCATCGATTTTGCTTTCATTGTTGCGCTGCCTGCCGGCTTTCTGCGCGCCGCCATGGCCTGTTGTTCAAAACGATGGCGCCCGCTTCCGGGCGCCATCGGTGTGAGCCCGTAATGTATGCGATTTTGGCTCGGTTTGGCAGTGATTTTTTTGCAAAATGTAGCTACGGAATTTGCCTTTCATCAAGATATTGTGTTTTTTAGGGGTGGCCAAGCCGCGCAGGGACAGGGCTGAAATCCCCGCAAAACACCGCAGAATCAGGCTTTTGGGGCGATGAGACCTGCAGGTTGGCCAGGGCGTGTTCCCGCTCGAATTCGAGGATGTTGTGTTTGCGCGGCAACCCCCCCGCGTATCCGGTAAGCGAGCCGTTGGCACCAATGACCCGATGGCAGGGAATGATCAAGCCGATCGGGTTGGTGGCGTTGGCACGGCCGATCGCGCGTGCGGCATTCGGGCGGCCAAGCATCGCTGCCAGTTGGCCATAGCTGACGGTGGCGCCAAAAGGAATCGCCAGCAATGCACGCCAGACCTCCCGTTGAAATGGCGTTCCCGCCGGCGAGAGCGCGAGCGCGAAGCGGGTGCGGCGGCCCGCGCAGTACTCGGCGATCTGCTGTGAGATCGTGCGCAGTTGCGAATCGCATGGTGTTGCGCCAAGTCCACAGGCGTGGTTGAGTGCGGCGCTGACATCGAAACTGAAATGCGTCAGTGCGCCATTGCCATCGATGAGTCCGACCGCATCGCCGAAACGCGTGGGAATCACGCCATAGTGCAAGCTGTTCATGTGGGGTCCTTCAGGCTTGCCCATAAATGGGCAGTTGCCAGGCTGCGATGCGGGGCGAAATCGCGCATCAGCGCCTGTGTCTTTTCCGCATCAAGCTTGCCTTCGACGGCATGAAAGCGCTTCAGCCCGGCCGAAAGTCCGGTATCGCCGACCGGAACGCAGTCGCCGAAGCCGAAACCGCGCAGCATGACATAGTGCGCCGTCCATGGCCCGATACCGCGCTGCGCCAGCAAGGCGCGCTCGGCCAGCAGGGCCGAGCCTTCCGCCAGATGGGCGAGGTCGAGGCGGTCCTGGTGCACGGCCTGGGCCACGCCGGTCAGGTAGTCGGCCTTCGAGCGGGAAAACTTCATGCGGCTCAGGTCTTCCAGGGCGATGTTCGCGACCTGTTCCGGCGTCGGGTGCAGGCGCAAGTCGGTACCGGAGACCCGAAGTCCTGCGCGCTCGATGACGGCACGGCGCAACGCGGTCGCAAAAGACAGGTTGATCTGTTGGCCAACGACTGCCCACACCAGTGCTTCGAACGGGGTGGCGGATAAGGGCGGGCGCAGTCCCGGATGCGCCGCCACAAGCCTTGCGACATGGCTTTCGCGCGAAGCCCGGGACTCGAAGCCCTCCACGTCATGCGTGAAGCCCAGCATTCGAGCGGCAATTTCATGCATCGACATTTTGTCTTCGATATCCAGCGGGTGGGCCGCGTGAATCTGGCACAGGGCATGACAACCATCGGGTCGGAATTCAATGGTCAGAACCGCGGGGCCGGCGCGGGTCGCTACCGCCTTGGCGATGGTGTTTCCCGACACGGCTTCGCAGGTGTGCTCCGCATCGCGGGAAAAATAGGCCAGGGTATCTTCGCAGCGATAGCGATCCGGCAAACGCACCTGAAACCGGTCGCTGCAAGCGAGCGCACGATAGGCGCCGGGGGTCATGCCGGTCGTCGCCAGAAATTGCCGGTGGAAGGTGGCTTCGCTTTCGAATCCGGCGGCCAGCCCGATCTCGACGATTTTTTCCCGCGTATGGGCCAGGCGGCGTTTTGCGGCCCGGATACGCTCCCGCCGCAACAGGACGCCCGGGGTCAGATGCGCGTGCTCACGCACCAGTGTATTGACCGATGACAGGCTAACCCCACAAAGCTCGGCCAGCCTTCCTACGGAGGGGACGCTTTCCGGGGCCGTGCGAATGCGTGTCAGCAGGGTCTCGTAGAGCGACGCATTCCAGTCCGTACCCTGGTAAAACAGGTCCGGACGGCAGCGCTTGCAAGGACGAAAACCCGCTTCGATCGCTTCGCGCTCCGTCTTGAAAAACGACACATTTTCCACTCTGGGCTTGCGTGCGGGACAGGAGGGCAGGCAGTAAATGCCGGTGGTATGGACTGCGGTCAGAAACTGTCCGTCACAACGCGTATCTCGGGCAACGATCCGTTGATAACAGAAGGATTTGCGCTGATCGTCCGTACCGTCCTGCAGCGCGTTGAATGAGTCTGGCATGGGGGTGTGCATGGCTTGGATCATATCCGGATGCACAGACCCACGCCTCTCAATTTGTCGTTTTGATTTTGCTCAGTCCGATTGAAAAACCGGCGGACGTTTTTCCACAAAAGCGCGAACCCCTTCGCGGCCTTCAACGGTCTGGCTCTGCGCGATGATGGTATGTGCTTCGAGTTCAAGTTGTTGATCCAGTGTGTTCGAGCCGGAAGCGAGCATCAGTCGTTTGACGGCGCCAAAGCAGCGGGTCGGTCCCTGCGCCAGCATGCGCAGGTGGGCTTCAGCGGTCGGCCGCAGTGCTTCCGGGCGAACCACCTGAGTGATCAGTCCCCACTCCAGTGCCTCATCCGCATTGAGGCTGCGCGCCGTCAGGTACAGTTCCATGGCGCGCCGACGGCCAATCAGGCGCGGCAACAGCCAGCTGGAACCGCCATCGGGGGTGTAGCCGATTTTTGTATACGCGCTGTGAAAGCGGGCATGGTCGGCCGCGATCGCGATGTCCGCCAGCGCGACCAGGCTTAACCCCACACCGGCTGCGACACCATTGACAGCCGCGACAATCGGCGCGTCGAGCCGCATCAGATTCGAGATGGCAATGTTCAGCGGATGCGTCATGTCGCCGAGTAGTTCGGCTTCATGTCCCGCCTGTCGGGCGAATGTGGCGACGTCCCCGCCTGCGCAAAAGGCTTTGTCGCCCGTGCCGATGATCATGACGGCGCGTAGTGTCCTGTCTTCGGCAAGCTTGGTGGAAATAGCCGCCAACTGTGCGATGCCCTCGGTGTCGAGGGCGTTATGCGCAGCCGGGCGGTTCAGAGTGATGCGGGCAAAGCATTCGTCCCGCTCCAGGCTAATCATCGATGTTTCCATGGAGGCGCATTCATCGTTGTGGCGAAAGGATAAATATATACCAAATGCATACATTTTTCCGCGCTTATTGCTGATGTGGTGTCATGCGAGGTTTAATGAGCGTTTATTGCCAAAACAACTGGAGAAAACCATGAGCGCACCCGTCAAGCCGGTCATTACTTTTGAAGACCTGGAAAAGATAGACATTCGCGCCGGGACCATCATGCAAATCGACGACGTGCCGCGCTCGGACAAGGTTGTGCAGTTGACCGTGGATTTTGGTGAGTTCACCCGTTCGATTCTGTGCGGGATCAAACAGGAAAGAACCGACTTGCAGGCAATGGTCGGAAAACAGGCATTGTTTGTGGTGAATCTGGCGCCGAAGAAGATCTCCGGCGTGGTGTCGGAAGGAATGGTGTTCGATATCGGCTACGCAGATGGCGTCATCCCGGCCGCACTGTCGCAACCGGAGTTTCCGGTGCCCAATGGTTCGCGCGCCGGCTGAACGGAAGTCCGAAGTCCGGTATCGGGCCCGCATCGCAGATCGCGTTGCGGGCTTTGTTGTTTTTATCCCGTGGAAGTGGTTGGGCGTGGGAACGATCAGGGCCGGTTGCCGAACCGCACGTGCCAGTTGTTGTTTTGCTCGAAAATATCCTGCTGGCTCATGTTGAGCCGCGCGGCCGCGCCGGGCGCCGCGCCGAACGCGTCAGCCTGCCCGGCGGAAGACGGTGGTGTTGCGTTGTTGAACTCCGGTTGCCCGTTATTGCCGTGCGCCAATGAATCCTGAGCGGGATCGGCCCAGGTCAGCGAAAAGCTGCCCAGTCCGAGAATGAGCAGAAGAAGGTGACTTCGCATGGTGCGCTCCTTGTATGTCGTTAACCATGAAATACGTCAATGCAAGAGGTTTTGCGACGCGCAGGGAACCCCATAGCACTATCTACATAGACGGATATGAGCGAGCGTCGTTCTCCACTGGAATAAAAATAACGACTGATGACGGCTGTAACGTCAGGGGAATGGACGAGAAGGCAAAAAGCCCGCAAAACCGAATTTTTTGCGGGCTTTGACATCACAACCGCCTGTCAAGGGCGGCGTCTGTTCTGCTATTGACGACTGTTAAAGTGCGTATGCCAGCCGTTATTGTTCTCAAACAGGTCCTGTTCACTGCCGTTGACAGCGGGCGCCATCGGTGTGGTTGCTGCGCCAATAGTGTCCGTTGAAGCGGGTGTGGTTTCAGGGGATGTAACGTTGAATTCGCGATGCCAGTTATTGCTGTTCTCGAATTGTTCCTGGGAATTAACGGCCCATACTAGCGAAGATACGCCGAGGCCGAGAATAGCCAGCAGAGTGTGAACTCGCATAATGCTCTCCCTTCCAGTCATTAAGAAAGCCGTAATGCTAAATGACATGTGCGGCGAACGTTTCTACCTGTTGCCTTCGTGTTATAGGCTATGCGTATTGGAAATGGTTATCAAAAGTGTTAAATGTAAGCGTTTGAATGTTAAGGAATGTTTCTATCTATGCCGGTGCCGCATCGAGCGCTGCGCAGACACTTTCGATGACCTGTCGCCATGCGCCCGCCGCCGGTTGCCTGAACAGGCTGACGGTCGGATACCACGGGCTGTCGCACCGATCCAGCAGCCAGCGCCATTCGGGTTCCCATGCGAGCAGGACATACACCGGTTTGCCCAGTGTTGCCGCAAGGTGTGCCAGCGAGGTATCCACGCAGATAATCCGATCCATGTTCTCGGCAATGGCCGCGGTATCGCAGAAATCCCCCAGGGCGGCTCCCGGGAAGCGAATTTCCGGGTGGCTGAGCAAAAACGGCTGGTCGGACTCGCGAACCTCCTTTTGCAGCAGAAACAGATTGGCCCGAGCCAGCAAGGGCTCGAAACAGTCCAGCGGCATGGAACGCAAGACATCGTCCGCATGGGCGGCGTCGCCCGAGCAGGCAATGGCGATATTGGGTTTGCCCCCGGCTGTGTCCGTCAGTCCGAGTCGGGACGCCCATGACCGGATGTGCATCATGTCCGGCGCCAGTCCCGCTTGCGGCAGGGGGATGGTCTCCAGCCGGGTGGCAAACAGCAGCGGGAGGCTCATTTGCGGGCATTGGTAGTCGATATGACCCGCGTCGGCGCAGGGGAGAATCAGCCTGCAGCCGGGGAGTGGGCGCAGCAGGTTTTTCAACTCGGCTTGCACCTCGTAGACGACTTCTGCGCCACACGCGGCCAGCATGGGTATAAACCGGCAAAACTGGAGGGTGTCGCCAAAGCCCTGTTCGGACCAGATCAGGATGCGTTTGCCCGCGATACCTTCGAGGCTGTGCAAGCGGGGCGCCGCAAAACGGCGGCTTACCCCGGGTGTTTTGCGCAGCAGTCGGAACTCAAAGTCACGCCAGCCCCGCTCGAAGTCGCCTTGTACCAGGCGGCTGAGCGCAGCGTTCCAGTGTGCATCCGCGCAGGATGCGTCGAGTGCGATGGCCTTTGCATGGCAGTCGAGCGCCTCCTGATAGCGCCTGAGGTGTTGTAGTGCGACACCCCGGTTCGACCAGGTTTCCGCGTCGTCCGCTCTGAGGGCAAGGGCATGATCAAAGCTCGCCAGTGCTTCCGCGTGCCGCGTGCGCTGGATGAGGGCCACGCCCTGATTGCTCCAGGCTTCCGCGTAATCGGGGAGAAGGGCGATGGCCCGGGCGTAGCACGCCAGTGCAAGATCGACTTGTGACAAGCGTTGCCGGGTGACGCCCTGGTTGAACCATGCCCGTGCATTGTCCGGATAAAGTGCCAGCGCACGCTCAAAGCATGACAGCGCGGGCAGGCGGCGCCCCTGAGCCTCCAGGCTGACGCCTTTGTTGACCAGCGCGTCCACAAAATCCGGCTGGATGGCGAGGGCTTGATCAAAGCAGGTCACCGCCTCCGCGTAGCGGCTGAGGAGGTGTAGCGTTGCCCCCATATTGGACCATGCGGCTGTGGCGCCGGGATCGATGTTGACGGCCCGGGCAAAAGCCGCCAGTGCCTCGGCGGGCCGGGATTGCGCACGGTGAATCAATCCGAGGTTGATCCAGGCCGGCACGGCGCGCGGGTCAAGTGACAAGGCTTTTTCAGCGGTTTCCCGGGCGATCATCCATTGCTCCTGCGCCATCAGTGTGCTCGTCAGATGGTTTAAAACAGGGAGGCTGCCGGGGTCCAGCTGGAGCGATTCGGAGAATTTATCCGAGGCAAGGGATAAATTACCTTCCGAGTAGGCCTGCAGGCCCTCGTAAAACAAGGTTTTTGCCTGAATGGATGCAATCATCGAACGGCTTGTTCAATTGAGCGGATGAAGCCGCAAGGATACCACCAGGAGGGGAGGTGCATCGGGACGTCCGGATTTTCTTTCCGGAGTCAGGTCAGTGTATCGAACAGGACCCCTGCGTGTTGCTTGAGGGGCCCCGTCGATAAAGGGCGATCAGACTTCCTGGTTGGCGGTGCGGGGCAGGCCGAAGGTCCGGCTCTGCAGGGTAAACAGCACACTGGCGACCAGCAGGGCATCCAGCGACGGGATACCGGTCAGGGTCAGCGCCTGGCGTGAAGTCAAAAAACCGACCAGCGTGGCCACGCCCCAGACAACAAAGGCTGCGACCGGTACGGCCGGCAGGGATTCCAGCTCTTTCTCGTCGTAGCCCTCACGTCGGTTCATCAGATAGTCCGCGATATAGATCCCTGCGATCGGCGGAACGGCAATGCCCAGGAATAGCAGAAACGGAATGAACCAGTTGACCAGGTCCTGGCTGCCGATCAGACAGGCCAGTGCGCCCAGCATCATCGTGATCCGGGGGCGGGTGACGGCCGGCATCAGCGTGGACGTGACCAGGGTTCCCTGGAACAGGTTGCCCGCATTGCCGGTGATGGTTGAGAACAGCAGCAATGACAGTGCCGGCAGCGTGCTGGCCGTCAGTGCCATGGCGGAAACCAGCGAGTCTTGTCCGCTCAGTGCCGTGGGCAGGGCGCCGGCGATGTAGAGCAGCGGATAGGCAATACCCAGCGCAAGGATCGCACCCTGCAGCGCATGGCGGCGATTGTGCACCATACAGCCGAAGTCAGGCATGGTCGTGGCCAGAATCATGAAGGTGCCGACCACGGAGGAGGTGGCGACGCCAACGCTCAATTCGCCCGAATGACTGCCGATATGCATTGGGGCCAGGGTGAAGAAGCGATGCAGGCAATAGCCCAGAATCAGCAACAGCACCGGAATGGAGTACAGCGCAACCTTGCCCAGCACCTCAAAACCGAAAGCGGTGGCGGCGACAAACAGGATGCAGCCGAAGGCAACCAGCGGGAAAAGCGGCAGGTGCCAGCCTCCCATGGACAGCAATTCCTGCAAGGCCATGCCGAAACTGTTGGCCGTGACGCAGATCCAGCCAAACAGGCTGATGGCAAGCAGTGCGTTAATCGCGAGAGACCCCTTGGTACCGAATGCATAGCGAACGATCTGGTAAGTATTCATCCGTGCGCGTTGCCCGATCGCCCCGGTCATGCAGCCAATTGCGGCAAGAATCAGTGAGCCGGTGACAATGGCCCGGATCGTGTCATGCAACGACAGCTGACTGCCGATTCTGGATCCTGATAACAGAACCGGTGACATGGCGATGCCCAGGATGATCAGCGCGATGCGGTATCCCGGGACGGTGCCGGCGGGGTGAATCTCTTTTGCCATATGTTAACGCTCTAAGCTATTGATTCGAATAATTCTGATTGTAATGGCGAGATATCTTCACGTCAAAATATTTTACATGAATATGTTTTGGCATTGTCATGGAGGTGCCCATTCCAGGCGGTGGCCAAAGTCGTTTCAGCCTGAAAACGGAAGGCTATTGCAGCGCCGGCAATGCGGTTTCATCCGCGGGCTGGCAGAGGGTGCCGCGTATTATACGCAATAATACGTTCACACAAATGTCACGCATTTGGCATGGCTATGTCATTTTCCATGGCTAATCTCGCTGGTGTTGTTCTTGGACTATTCCAGAGGGGTGGGTAATGAAAGCAAAGCAGCTTTATAGCGCCATCATCGGCGTGTTCGCGGTGTGCACGGCAGCGCAAGCGGGCAGTCTCGATGCCCTGATCAAGGCGGCTCAGAAGGAAGGCCAGCTGACGACGATCGCCTTGCCGCATGACTGGTGTGGGTATGGCGAGCTTCTGGCGCAGTTCAGCGCCAAATATGGAATCAGAGTCAATGAGCTGAACCCGGATGCGGGCTCGGGCGACGAAATCGAGGCGATCAAGGCGAACAAGGGAAACCGGGGGCCGCAGGCGCCCGATGTGATCGATGTCGGCCTGTCATTCGGCCCGCAAGCCAAGGCTGCTGGTCTACTCCAGCCGTACAAGGTGTCGAACTGGAACACCATTCCTAAAGAAGCCAAGGACAAGGATGGGTATTGGTACGGCGATTATTACGGCGTACTGGCCTTCGAAGTGAACACCGATCTGATCAAGAAGGTTCCGGCCGACTGGAGCGATCTGACGCAGGCCGAATACCGCAATGCCGTTTCGCTGGCGGGCGACCCTCGTGTGGCCAACCAGGCGATATCCGGTGTTTACGCGGCCGGGCTCGCGCAATCGAAAGGCGATGCGTCACGCGCTGCCGCTGCGGGATTGAAGTATTTCGCCAGTCTGAATTCCGCGGGTAACTTCGTTCCGGTAATCGGCAAGGCCGCATCGCTGGCGCAGGGCACCACGCCAATCATCGTGCGCTGGGACTATAACGCCCTCGCGGATCGCGACACCTTGAAGGGCAACCCCAACGTGGCCGTGGTCGTCCCTAAAACCGGTGTGATTGCCGGCGTTTATGTACAGGGGATCAGTGCCTTTGCACCTCACCCGAATGCCGCAAAACTCTGGATGGAATTCTTGTATTCCAATCAGGGCCAGTTGGGCTGGTTGAAGGGGTATTGCCATCCGATCCGCTTTAACGATCTGGCGGCGAAGAAGCAGATTCCACAAGACCTGCTGTCGCGCCTGCCGGCCGCGTCCGCCTACAAAAAGGCCGTGTTCCCGTCGCTTGAACAGCAGGAGTCGTATAAAGCCGCGATTACGCATCAATGGGACAGCGTGGTCGGAAGCAACGTGAAGTGACCGGGTAGGTCTATGCGTCATCCCCGGGAACCGGGGATGACGTGCTTTCTGAGCGATTGAGGTCTGCATGGTGCCAAGTGAAATGATTGAACAGGTTCAACCCTCGCTTTTCGGGGCAGCCTGGCGCAAGCGCCCGGGTGGGTTGGCCTGGCTGGGAATTGTGCCGTTTCTGGTGTTCGCGCTTCTGTTCATGATCCTGCCCGCGATGATGTTGATGATCGGGGCGTTTCAGGATGCACAGGGGCATTTCACCCTGCAAAACATCATCCGGTTGTTCGACGGAAATATTCTTGACGCCTACTGGATCAGCTTCAAGATCAGTGCGGTGAGTGCGGCGGGCGGGGCATTGATCGGCCTGGCACTGGCGCTTGCGGCAATCAGGGGGCAGTTGCCCGCCTGGATTCGCCCCACGCTGATGACGTTCTCCGGCGTCGCCTCCAACTTTGCCGGCGTGCCGCTGTCGTTTGCCTTTCTGTGCACGCTGGGGCGGATGGGGTTGGTGACGCTGTTGCTGCGCAGTGTGACGGGGTTCGATCTATACAGTACCGGGTTTTCCATTTTGAGTTTCTGGGGACTGGCGCTGACCTATTTATATTTCCAGATTCCGCTGATGGTGCTGATTATTGCACCGGCGATCGATGGCCTGAAATCCGAATGGAGAGAGGCCTGCGAAAGTCTGGGGGGCGATGGTTTCTATTATTGGCGTCATGTGGCGCTTCCCGTTCTGTCTCCCGCCATTCTCGGCTCGGCGCTGCTGTTGTTCGCCAATGCCTATGGCGCGGTGGCGACGGCGTACGCCTTGACGGGGAGCGCACTCAATATCGTTCCCATCATGCTGTTCGCGCAGATTCGGGGGGACGT
>Ga0326727_10018121_pt1 | contig 14442 bp, 13 predicted proteins | sample MB2enrmetagenome_FD_207643 | JGI IMG/M metagenome (GOLD analysis project Ga0326727, IMG submission 207643) | Lab enriched peat soil microbial communities from McLean, Ithaca, NY, United States - MB29MY | ecosystem: Environmental > Terrestrial > Soil > Wetlands > Peat | place: USA: New York...
GGTTCGACATGTACACAATCGGCACGTCCAGCGCGCCAAAGATTCCCAGCACCGCGGCCAGCGTCTGCATCTGCGGCCCGGCCGCAAACCGCCGCAGCAGCAGGTAGCTCACGTAGATCAGCCACAGCACCAGCGTCGTCGTCAGCCGCGCATCCCACGTCCACCAGATGCCCCACGCCCGCCGTCCCCAGATCGGCCCGGTAATCAGCACCACCGTGCAGAACACCACGCCCACCTCGGCCCCGGCCAGCGCCCACGCATCGGCGATCTGCGCACGATCCGGCGCGCCCCGCCGGTAAGCCAGAAACCCGATTGACCCGGCCAGCGAGATGGCAAAAAACACAAACGCCACCGCCGCCGACGGAACGTGGTAGTAGATGATCCTGAAGATCTCGCCCTGCATCGCGTCATTAGGGGCAACGTAAATCGCCTGGTAATACCCCCAGATCATCAGCAGAATCGTGACCCCGGCGTATACCCAAATCAAAAGTCGTTTCATGGCAAATCCCGTTCACCCAGTGTACGATGCCGCTGGCTTCCCTGGCCTCAATCCTCAGTTTGGCCGCCCTTGAAAGCTCCCGCCGCGTCTCCCAGCCGCACGCTCACGGCCGGGGCAGCATCGTCGTGCGAATGGCGCGCGGCCGTGAGTTCGTACTCCAGCGGTTCCACAACAAACTCGTCGCGCCCCACGTCGAAATAGGCCAGCCGCTCGATGGGCAGATCGATCGAGACATCCACTGATGCGCCGGCCGCCACTCTGACGCGCTTGAACGCTTTCAACTCGCGCACGGCGCGCTCCACCTTCGAGTTCGGCGCGCGCGCGTAAATCTGCACCACGTCGTCGCCGTCGCGCGCGCCGGTATTGGCCACGCTCAGTTTCAGCTTCAATACATCGCCTTCGCGCGTCACCGTGAAGTTGCGATACGCGAACGTCGTGTAGCTCAATCCGAAGCCGTACGGAAAGGCCGGCGCGTGACCATCGCGATCGAGCTTGCGATAGCCATGCCACAGATCGTAGACGATAGAAGTTGCATCCTTATCGAAGCAGGGAAGATGCGCGGCGTCGGCAGGCGTCACGCAGGGCAGGCGTCCACTCGGATTGCCGCGGCCCGTCACGACATCGGCAAATGCGTGGCCGCCCTCCTGCCCTGGATACCATAACATCAGAATCGCGGCGGCGTGCTCGCGCCAGGCCTCCATGAGCACGGTCGATCCGGCCATCACGGCCACCGCCGTTCGCGGATTTGCCTTTGCCACTGCCAGGATCAGCGATTCGTCTTCGGGACGAAGCGTAAGCCGGACCCGGTCGCCGCCGACCGCAAAGCTGCTGCCCGCTGGGTTCTTGCGCCTTTCGTTGAGGATCTTGAAGAGATGCGGCAGGTCGCGCAGGCGAAGCCGGGGAAACAGTTCCCTGGCGATCTCCCTGCCGGGCGAGGTGAACTCGCCTTCGTCGGCGTGTGTGTATCCGGCCACCACGATTGCGGCGTCGCAGCTCGCAGCCAGCCCGGCGGCCCTGGTTGCATCGCTGCCATCGTCGAACAGAACTTCGCATTCACCCGCGAGCGCGGCGCGAAGCCCCTCCAGAGGAGTCACCACATAAGCGGGATGCGTATTCGAGGAACCGCCGTCGCCGGTGTTCGCAACCGCGGCCAGCTTGCCAATCGCCGCTAGTCTCTTTACGTTCTCGAGCGGCAACAGTCCGTCGTTCTTCAATAAGACAATCGACTTCGCGGCGGCCTCGCGGGCCAGCGCGGCGTGGGCCTTTTTGTCGATCTCCGGCGCTGGCTTTCGGGCGAATTCGAGTTGCGTCGTGAGGATGCGCAGCACCGCGTCGTCCACTCGCTCGATCGGGACTTTGCCCTCGCCGACCCAGCGCTCCAGGTTCTTGGCAACCTGGTTCAGAAACGGCATCTCCACGTCCTGACCTGCGCGCACCGCCTTGGCCCCATCGCGCAGGCCAAAGATAAAGTCGGTGATCACAAAGCCGCCAAAGCCCCAGCGCTTCTTCAGGATGCCGGTCAGCAGCGCTTCGTTCTCGCCGCAATACTCTCCATTCACTGAGTTGTAGGCGCTCATGATGCACGCCACACCCGCCTCGACACAACGTTTGAAGTGCGGCAGGTAGATCTCGTGCAACGCGCGTGCGCCGACCTTTACGTCAACTGTGAAGCGCGCGTTCTCCATCGAATTCAGCGCGTAGTGCTTGGCGCAGGCCATGGCGTGGCGTTGCACGCCCCGCACCGCTGCCGCGCCCATGCACGCCAGGTGCTCGGGGTCTTCTCCGTAGGTCTCCTGCGCCCGGCCCCAGGCCGGATGCCGCGGCAGATTGATGCACACGCCGCCGTACAGATTGCCTCCCATTCCGCGCACCTCGCGGCCTATCGCCTCGCCGATCCTTTCTTCGAGATCGGCATCGAAGGTCGCGCCCCGAGCCATCGTAACGGGGAATGTCGTCGCTCCGGGCATCACCACGCCGCGCGGTCCATCCAGGAACTTCAACCCCTCGATTCCAAGCCGCTGGATGGCGCCCGCGTCCCACGTGTGGGCGCTGTAGCCTCCGATCATCATGTCGGCCATACCGGGGTAAAACGCATTCGATCCTGACAACACGCGCGCCTTCTCGGCAAGGGTGAGTTGGGATAGCAGCACGCGGGCGCGCTGAGCCGCGTCCGGCAGTTCTCCAGTGGCCATTGGACTCTCTTCTTCCTCCAATTAACTACACTACGCGAGCCCGGTGAAAGGACAAGGCGTCAGAGCTTGCTGAAAAAGCCGGCAGAGCAGAGTTTTGTAACAGGACTCAACTTTACGGCGGTTCCAGAATTCATGTGCGCTTGCGAGAATCGTGAAAAGTGTCATTTTCTTGAGAAAAATGCCACTCAGCAGTCCTGGTTCCGGGTACAGCAATTCTGGAACCGCTGTACTCGTGCCGGAACGCGATCGATTCTCTGATGAATTACGGACTTCAGCCCGCAGATGGAATGCCCACGAACTGACTACTTTGGGCTCAGTCGACCGGCCCAGTTTTCGAGGATGCGACCGGCACATCGTATCGAGGCGGCAGGAATGGCTGCAGCGCCTCGTTCGATCGCGTGAAGGAACCCCTTTTCGCTCCGCCCTGCTCAAAAGTCCCGCAGGCGCATCGAAAAGACCGCTTGTTGCCCGAAAGAGACAATCCGGAAAAAGCAACTGCTCCAGCGTCAATTCCCGGCCCGCGCATGGCCGAGATGGTAACTGAGCCCGCCCCGAAAGTTCATTGCGTCAAGCCCCGGATTGCTGGCCACAGAAAAGCCATTGGATTGATGGAAGTATTCAATTCCAGCGCGGAAATCCCAGCGATTGTCCAGTTTCAATTGCACGCCGACAGCCTGCTGCAGGCTGAAGTTGTAGTAAGTGGCGTCCTGAGAGAAAGTCTTCCTCGTGTACCCCGTCATGCCGTCCCTCACAACGAAATAAGGTTTAAAGCTCTTGCCGTCGCGCCAAAGCAAACGCATGCCTATGGGCGCAATACCCACGCCCGGAAAGGTCTCATAGGTCGTGCTGTGGGGATTGCCCCAGACGTCCGTTTTGCTCCGCTGGCTTAGAAGGATGACGGGCATAAAGTCGGCCGAATAGTCCAAACGCGCGCCGAGGAATCTGCCCCAGGAATGCCGATCGTATTCGATAGCGCCCGCGGAAAAATAGCTATTCCCGGGGCCGGTGAAGATTTTGAAATGGCCGAAGGTCCGCAGACCTTCAAAAATGACCTCGCTTTCGACCGGGGTATGCTCCGGGGCCGGCCGAACCCCCAATCCCAGGCGCGGCAGCCAGACCATGCCCACCGAGAAGCGGCCGAAGTAGTTGGGTAAGCCGTCGAGATGATATGGATGGCTTCCTTCTGCTGCCGGCTGGAGGGGCCCAAAACCGGAGTGCTGGACGCCTCCCTCCGTGCGAATCGCGAAGTGACGGCTGACCGGCGTGTCGATGCCGCCCCCAAGAAACTCCGCAAGGGACGCAGTCATGCCGGTATTGCCGTGAAGGTAAGCGGAAGCGTTGCCGTCGAACCAGTTGCCGTTCAGTCCGCTCTCGCCGACAAGCGCCTCAGCGAAGATGCGCTCACGGTGAATCATCGTCTCGTATTGCCCGCCGCCCATGACGAAAAAGGCGTGCTGCGGGGCGCCCGCATTGATTCCCCTGAACATCGAGTAATCGAGTTTGAAGCGCAGATGATGCCATGGCTGAAAGACAACCCCGCCATTCCCCCCGTTCAATGCCTTCTGCGCACCCGGCACTCCATTGAAGCTGTTGGAGAGCCACGAATAACCGGCATAGATCTGGACTGGCGGAGAGGACTCCTCCTCAGCAGCCGCAGCAGCCGCAAAACAAAGAAGCGTAATCAGCAGGAGGTTCCGTGCCAGCAGCATTATTAGTGATTTCAGGTAAGAGGAGGTAGTGTCGTTTGGAACTGTTGACTTCCGTTTCCCAAGAAGCGGGACCATGGTCAAATGTATGACGATTATCACACGAACCGACAGCATCGTCATTGGGAATCAGTGGTGTTGGCCGGCCCAACTCCGAATTCACCCCCGCCTCAAGCCGCCGCGACAGCCCGCCCCGGGATACCCCGGCAATCGACAACCCAACCCTGATCGGCGCCTGAAAACCCCGCAGGGACGAACCGAAAACAACCCAGGATGCACCCTGACCCTGAGCGGAGCCAACGGGACAGGGAGATCCTGGGAACCGCACCAAGGCCGCACCTACGCCTCGTAGGTCCCATCAGCCTCTTCATGACAGCTCTCTTCCTCCGCCACTCGGCCTTCCAGCGCTGCATCGTTCGTTGCGAAACGGCAAACGCCTCGCAGACGGCGTGGTCGACGCGTTCGGTTTTCCATCTAAGTCCAAAGTCGCATTGATGACATCAAGTTTAATTTGCATGGATGAATAAAGTTTTACGCGGTCGTAGTGTGATGCCATCAAACCAAAATGTCTGGAAGTTGCATCCTTTCACTCAGTCGCCATCCAAGGTTTCTTGTGATCTCAAGAATCAACGATCGCTCGATGCAGCCGATCACAGCCGAATTGGAGCGAAGTGGCTGGAAGATTCCATTGAAGAGCGCTTGAGACGGCGCTATACTCCTCGCCGCGATTGAAGAACACGAGCTACTGCGTCGAGTTCCACGGCTCCGGTTTTTCCGAGGAGGTGGCAAGTGAACAACTTGCTTCGACTGATCGTGATCGTAGGGTTGGCGGCGTGTGCCTTCGTTGTTGTCGCGTTGGCATTTGTGCGGAACGATAAGGAACTGATGGCTCCGGTGACCTTGATACTGTTTGTGCTTGGGGTATTGGCGTATTTGCTGCCCAGCGGGTTGGCAACGTACCGGGACTGCAAGGCGACTATTTGGATCGCCCTGGTGAATGTGTTCCTGGGTTGGACAATCCTGGGCTGGTTTGTGGCGCTCGGGTGGGCAGCAGGCGGCCAGATTAGAGAACCGCGCCACCCAATTGGCACGCCGCCAACGCATCCTGTGCTGGGCCGGTAACCATTGCCGGGAACCCCACATGGGAACCGGGGATCCTCTGGGTCGGGTACCGAGTCTCTGCTTTTGCAGCTAGGGTGGGAAGGCGCGCCTCGCGCGTTGGCTCTATGCAATGGTGGTGGGCGCGGTAGGAATCGAACTTGAGCCGCTTTGCGGGCGTGACGTTGAGCGCAGCGAAATGGTGAGCTCGCAGGCGAAATCCTGAGTCGCCGCAGCGACGAAGGACCTCCTGGCATCGGTGATTTGGGAAGGGACTGGTGGACGCGGTAGGAATCGAACCTACAACCTGTCGGTTAAGAGCCGAATGCTCTGCCAGTTGAGCTACGCGTCCAGAAGGTGACAACCGAACCGCGCGGCAGGCTTGCCATGCGCGCAGTTCCATGGGCGAAGCATGCCTCCGCACCTTGATGAGTTTAGCACAAGCTGAACCTGATTCCCAACCCGCCCGATCCGCTAGTCTTGACCCGTCTTTGCGGCCAGCCCGGAGCCCTAAACGTGATCGCTGAACCGGTAACCGACATGCGAATCCGTCTGCAGGTACTTCGGGTTTGCAGGATCGTCTTCGATCTTCATCCGTATCTGCCGGATGAACGTCCTCAGGTACTCGAGCTCGTTTCCATACTCCGGTCCCCACACTGATTTCAGCAGCTTCGCATGAGGAATCGGCTTGCCCGCATGAATCATCAGGAAATGCAATAGCTCGAATTGTTTCGGCGTAAGATGAATCGCCTGTCCGTTTTTCTCCACCAGGTGCCGGTTCGGATCGATCATGATCTCCCCGATCGCGATCGGCGACTCGGTGTCTTCCAGAGCCTTGTTCCGCCGCACCGCCGCGCGTAGGCGGGCAGTCAGTTCGCGCAGTTGGAACGGCTTGGTAATGTAGTCGTCGGCCCCGGAATCGAGCGCTTCAACTTTGAGGTCTTCGTTGCCCTGCACCGTAAGCATGATGATGGGAAGCCGCGGCGATACCTTCCGGATCAGCTTGCACACCTCCACGCCGCCCATCCCCGGCATGTTGATGTCCAACAGCACGGCGTCGAACTCCGCCGTCCTCACCAGTGCCAGCGCCTCTTCGCCGCGCGCTGCCTCCACAATGTCGAACCCGAAGTTCGTCAAAATCGTCCGCAGCGACAGCCGGATCGACCGCTCGTCGTCCACGATCAGCACGTTGCCCGCGTCGCGATTCATTCCCGTTCTCCTCGATCGTGCGGCAGCGACAAATAGAAAGTAGTTCCCTCGTTCCCGTCGCTGATCACCCAGGCGTGCCCGCGATGCGCTTCGGCCGTCATCTTCACCGTCGATAATCCGATGCCCGTGCCCGCCGCCAGTTGCGCCGTCCCCTCGCTGCGATAAAACCGCTGGAAGATCTTCTCCCGGTCGGCAATCGGTATCGTCGGCCCGAAGTTTTGCACTGAAATCAGCACTTCCGAGTGGCTCAGATTCGCAGCTATCTTCACCGCCGTGCCTGCAAATGAGTACTTTGCGGCATTGTCAAGATACTGGGCCAGCGCCATCGACAGCAGATCTTTATCGCCCCTCACGGCCAGCGAAGGGTCAGATACAGCCACCTCCACCGGATGCCCCGACATCCTACCCTTCTGTTCTTCCAGCGCCATCTCCACCAGCTCGCCCACTGAAATCTCGTCCTGGGCTACGCTGATTTTCTCGGCCTCGAGCTTGGCTGTCTGCAGCAGCCGCGTGCTCAGCTCGCCCAGCTTGCTTGACTCGTCTTCGATCAACGCCACCAGTTCCTGCTGGGACTGGTTAAGGTTGCCCACTTCGCCCAGCCCCGCACTGGCTGTGCTGATCGCGGTCAGCGGCGTCTTTACCGCGTGCGCCAGCGAGTCCAGCACCGCCGCCCGCAACCTCTCGGTCTGGTGTGCCGCCTCAATCCGGCTCTCCTTCTCGAATGTGACGCACCGGTCCAGGGTGATGGCCGTCAGCGAGGCCAGCGCATCGGCCACCAGCGACCCCAAGTTTCCCCGCACGACGATCGCCCCAACCACATCGGGGCCCACCCTCAAAACCCGCTGCGTCGTTCCTGCCGCTCTATCCTCGCCCTCGGTCTGCTCCACAAAACATCTGCGGGCCAGCTCACGTTCGTTCTCGCGCCACAACCCAACCAATTCGCAAGTCCCAGAGTTCGCATCGTAGATGGCTACTGCCTCGGCGCCAAAGATCCTCTGAATCAGTTGCGCGATCTGCGGCCCCGGCTGTTCGTGCATGTTGATCAGCAAGGTGCTCCGGCTCAATTCGTAAAGCTGCTCCATTGAGGTGCGCTGCAACTGCGCCTCAAACGAGTTCATCCGTTCCCGTGAAGAAAGCCGGCTCACCAGCAGCGCGCTGATCTCAAACGCTCCCAGCGCGACCCAGTCTTGCGGATTGGCAATGGTGAAGTGGAAAACGGGAGGATAGAAGAAATAATCAAGACAGCTGCAAGCCAGGACCGAGACAATCGACGCCTGCCAGAATCCGGCCAGAATTGCTTCGCACACCACTACCAGCAGGAACAGAAACCCCACCGGCGCAGGATTAAAGTGAAGCGTATACCCTGCAAAAGTCAACAGCGCGACGACCCAGGCTCCTATCAGGCTCTGGCCCACAAACTGCTTGCGCGTGAACCTGCTCTGTTCACCCATGATTTCTGAAATCTTCATAATGCCGGTCGCGGCCAGGTAACGGACTCTCAATGCGAATCCTAGTGAGGGAAGCGTTAGCGAAGCATAAGTAAGTTACAAAGAATTCAATGGCCTCCGGAGCGCCGGCCGGTCCCTCAACCGCCCCGCAACTCCTGAGGCCATGTCATCTTTGCCCGCCTGGCTTCGCTTCCCGTCGCCTTTTTTCCAAGGCCCGCGTCGCAGGCTGTTTGCCTCTCTCGCCTTACTGCTGAGCGCTTGCAGCCAGTCCGTCAAAGTGGCTTGCCTGCGCGTTCATCTGCCGTGCCTCATACGCAAAGTATTCGGAACGGTTCCTCGAAGACTCCGTTGGCTGCGGGAATTTTTGGTAAAGGGCCGCGTTCACCTGGATGCGCCGCCACCACTCTTGCTTCTCATCTGCAGCCTTCTGCTTGTAGCTCTTTGCCTGCGATCTGAAATAGATCGCCAGTGTCTTGTACTGCTCCGCGGTGCGCGCTTCGCTGATCATCTTCTTCAGCTCCGCACGGCTGTAACTCGGTGAAGTGGGTTGGCCGGCGCACGCTGCGCTGGCAATCAAGATTCCGGCTGCACACGCAATTACCGATTGCATCTTCAGCTTCATCCAATAACCTCCCTCATAAAGAAAGCATGGATGCAAACTCGTGAAGGAGGCATAAATGCCTCACCCACTTAGATGCGGAACTTATGGGTTCTTTACAGCTTTTCTCTGTTGTACGAAATACCTGAGTAAAGAAGAGCGCCGGATCCTCATCTCCCCGGCGCTCTCTTTTCTGTGATATGAGGAAGTTATAAGTAAACCATTTGTTTTTCGGGTTAGTCGTTCTACTCATTCCGGGGCCGGCGCGGCTTGCATGCGCCGATCCCGGAGGTCATTTTTCAGGTTAGAACTTCACCATCAAATCGATGTCGATATACTGCTCGTCTTTGCGCAGGTCGGGATACCAGACGCCACCGTGCGGCCCGCTGCTGTTGGTCCCGCAGAACGAAGAGGCGAATGCCGGCGCTCCGGTTCCGGTCGTTCCGTAAGGAACCGTGCCCGACGAGTAGGGCCCCGCCGGGTTCGGCACCGCCGAACCGTCCATGCAGGCAAACTGCGTCGGCGAACCGTTGTTGACACCCCACGGTGCGCCAGCAAATGCCGGCGGCGTCATGCCTCCCTTGCCGCTCCAGTACGGAATATTCGAGTGCCGGTAGCCGTACTCCCACCGCCAGGTGAACCATTGCCGCGGCATGTAATCGACAGTGACGGTTCCATCCCACGCTTTGAACGCGTCGCCAGGATTCATCTGGAAATAGGGCGAGTTAAGAGCTGAGCTGGTTGCCGATTCACCGTTGATCGGAGGAACGAGCACAAGGTACATGCCTGGGTTATTGATCTGGCCGCCGCCTATCGTCACGCCGTACAGGTCCTTCTTGAACCACGTGCGGTTGTAGAACATGTAGCCAATGAAGCTCTGCTTGGAATTGCCATTCTTGCTGTTGTGGCAGTTCACGCCCGCGCCGTATTCGCAGCCCGCATCGGCAGTAAAGCTGAATGCGGCCTTATCCAGATAGTTCCTCGGCTTGTCGTAGTATTTGATCTCGATGCTGTTGTCGGTATGCAGGCGATCGCGTCCCTTCACTTCAAAGTCGTCACTGCCCATGCCGTACTCGTTGCTGATGATGTTCATCCACGGGAACGGCGTCCACTTGATTTGGCCGCCAAGACCTTTGCGTGAGTTCGAGGAGCCGTACGACTGCCAGCCGTTGATGATCCATGGCTCGATCTTCAAATGCTCTGTGGGGAAGATCTGGATACGGATGCCCTGGAAGAACCACGGCGTGTTCGACGATACGTACGAAGGCTGATAAGCCCAGTTGTCGAAGTTGTAGTAGCTGAACAGGCCGACATAGGACATGAAGATGCCGGCATCAATATTGATCCCGTGCATAACGTTCGGAATCTGGTAGCCGCCATACGCCTCAGACAAATACCGATCGGCGTCGGCAATGTCCCACTGGCCCTTGCTGTAGCTTGGGTCGTTGCGAATGGTTGCCGTCGAGTACATGCCGAACTGCGTCATAAAGCGCGCGTGCGCATTATCCAGGTGAAAATCGCCGCCCAGGCCCAACTGCTCCACTTGAATTTCATTGGTTCGGAAAAGTTCGCTCGAGCCGCTCATGGAATCGTCGGCGGGTCTGTTGAAATCGTAGGTGTAGGTAATGTCCGCGCGGATCTCAGGCGTGAAGAACTTCGAGTCGTATGCTACATCCTTGTTGCGGGGATTTCCGTTCAACCACGTCCAGTCCCAGTCACTAAATGCCGGGGCATGGGGATCGGGTGGTGCGGGCGGCGCCGGCGTAGCAGCAGGTTGCGTAAACACCGGCGTTGCCGCCGGCGACGCATTCGTGGGGGTAGCCGCCTTCAACATCTCTGCGGGCTTGTTGCCAATCAACTCGTGTTCCGCAGCTTCCAGTGCCGCTGCATCGCTCCTGCTCTGCTCGGCATCTGCGTGGTCGCGCTTCACCTGCTGCTCAAGCTCGGCTATACGCGCTTTCAGCAGGTCGATCTCCTGATCCACGGTCAGGCGCGGTTCTGCCGCACCCGATTCCGTCGAAGTCTTTCCGGCTGTTCCATTCGTGTCGGCAGCCGCGGGGGGATCGGAATGTGCAACAAGCTCTGTCTGAGTCGGTGTTGTCGCGCCGCTTTGTGCCACAGCGGGAAAACTCATGCCGGCCGCAAGGGCCATTAGCGTCATGGCGTTCCAAATGTTACTTCTCATGTTTACCTCTCACTTTCCTCGAACAATGAATGGATAAGTCATTGCCTTGAATCCGGAGGCATCGGTCCTTCCGGCTGTTCTGTCGTCCCTGATGCTGTCAAACATTCAGTCGGAACATCGGTGCGAATTAAGTAAAGATTTCCTGTTTCGAAATCTGCTGACAGCTGTGCCTCGATATCAGGTCCTATTGCACTTGATTTCGCATAAATGAGCCGTAAAGCATCTATAGGTTGTTCATAAGATGAGGGTGGACTTTTGAACTTATGCCAACCCTGACCTGACCCGGAAGCAGTCGGTGCTTTCATCTCGGCGTGGCCCTGCGCGCAACACGCATACACGCCATGCACTTACGAGCCTCTACTGTTGCGGCAACAACTAGCCTGTGAAGGGCGGCACATCTACGCACAGATAATGCGCTGCTCCCCTCGAAGTCGAAACTGCAGCGGTGTTAAATGCAGCATGAATTGACAGGTATAAAAAAAGCATGAACGTGTGCCAGGTTATTTCTTCGAGATTCGCTATCTCTTGTGCGCGAGCTTTGCAGTCGCCTTTTTGTTTAGCCATCAGGTCGCGCCATTCGACAGGCGCACACAAACTTGAGCGCTTCGCTCGCTCCCGTGGATAAGCCGGCGTCCTCCCGTTGTGGGGCTTCGCTGATCGCCATCTTTGGGGAAATGGCCAGAAGCGATAGCTTGAGCACGTCCTCGCTATTATATACCTTGACAAGCATATACTCTTTGAAGTATACGAGGAGAATGGAATCGGTATTCGAAGTCCTTGCCGAGCCGAACCGCCGCGCGATATTAAGCCTCTTGGTCTCGTCGCAGCAGTCGGTTGGAGAGATCGAGCATCAGCTTCGTATGCCGCAGCCGACCGTGTCAAAACACCTGCGCGTGCTGCGCGAAGCCGGTTTCGTTGAATCCACCGTGGACGCACAACGCCGTCTCTACCGGCTGAGGCCGGAACCGCTTCAAGAGTTGGATGCCTGGCTGGCTCCTTTCCGCCGGTTCTGGTCCGCTCACGTGGATGCTCTCGAACGCCACCTCGAACGCATGGATCAGACAGCACCGTCGAAAAGGACGACAAGGAAAAGACAACACGGCCCAAACCACAAACGTGACAAAGGAGAAACGCGATGAAAATCAAGGTGACAACCATATTTGTGGACGACCAGGACAAGGCCCTGCGCTTCTACACTGAGGTACTGGGCTTTACCAAGAAGACCGATTTCAGCCAGGGCCCATATCGGTGGCTGACCGTGACCTCGTCCGAGGAGCCGGAGGGCACTGAGCTGCAGTTGGCGCTGAACAACAATCCTGCGGCCAAAGCCTACCAGGAGGCGCTGTTTCAACAGGGCCAGCCTGCGATCATGTTTTTCACCGACGACATCGAGGGCGACCACGAGCGGATCAAGGCACTCGGCGCCGAGTTCACCATGCCGCCCACCGACGTGACCGGCTCGACCATTGCCATGCTGAACGACACCTGCGGCAATCTCATTCAGCTCACCCAGCTGATGCGCTGGTAGGGCTTGCGTCGAGCGGGATCGCCCCGGCGTGCGAAGACGAGAGTCAGGAGAAGAACGTGACCGATCGCGAGAAGTACACACCGGGTCCGGCCAACGGGGCGCGGGTACTAAAGGATGGAGAGAAGTGGACGCTCGTTCTCGTCAGAGAACTGCGTCACCCACCCGAAAAAGTCTGGCGGGCGATCACCGAACCGGAGCATCTGCGCGAATGGGCGCCGTTCGATGCCGATCGGAGCCTGGGCACGGTTGGAACCACGGTGAATCTCACCTGGGTGGGAACGGCACGGGTTTCCGAAGCAAGAGTGACGCGTGCCGACGCTCCCAAGGTGCTCGAGTTCCACGATATCCGGTGGGAACTCGAGCCGCTCGGCAGCGGCACGCGCCTGACGCTGTGGCACAGCATCGATCGCCGCTTCATTTCGTGGGGCGCCGCGGGCTGGCACATCTGCCTCGATGTTCTTGAACGGCTCCTCTTGGGGGAGCCGATTGGACGCATCTTCGGCGCCGACGCCATGAAGTTCAGCGGCTGGCAGCGATTGAACGCCGAGTATGCAAAGCAGTTCGGAATTGAAACACCTGATTGGACGCCCAACGCCCCGAAGCGTTGAAGCGCAGCAGGAGGAACCTCATGGAATCGACCCTGCGGAATCCGGAACTCGTCGCCGCCAAGACCACACCCAAAGCCACCACCATCCTTTTTTGGGTTTTCACCGCGCTCTTCTGCCTGGAGATGAGCTTCACCGCTTACTACGAGCTATTGCCACAAGGGGCGCAGGCGTTCGCCCGTCTCGGCTTCTCCGCTGCCTCCTTCCGGGTGGAGCTTTCATTAGCCAAGCTGGCGGGCGTGGCCGTGCTACTCGTCCCCATGGTCCCCGCGCGGCTGAAAGAATGGGCCTACGCCGGCTTCACCATCAACCTCGCATCTGCCCTCATTGCCCACCTCTCCATAAGCGATCGCCCGGCGGCGCTGGCCCCGTCGGCTATCACCAGCGGGCTCTGGGGGCTCTCGTACTTCTTCTGGCGGCGGCTGCAGGCCACGGCGGCAAGTACCAGCGGGAAGTTCTGAGCGATTTATCGACGTGCGGAGGCATTATGGCTGAGAAGCGTACCTCAAAAAAGGAAGCGGTGGCTGCGAACCCGGCTGCGAAGAAGGCCACCGCTCGCCCCGGCTCGAACGCCGGCAAGGCCGGCCGCGAGGCCGCGGTGCTGGCCAGGATCGCCGCGATGCCGGCGCCTTTCCGCGCCATGGGCGAGCGCATGCACGCGCTCATCCTGCGTAGTGCCCCGGCCCTTCAGCCGGCCACGTGGTATGGCATGCCGGGATACACCAGGGACGGCAAGACTGTCTGTTTCTTCCGCGCCGACAAGAATTACATGACATTTGGGTTCACCCAGGAGGCGAACCTCACCCCCGAAAAAGGCGCGCCGCACCAGCTCATTGAATGCGCGTGGTTTTTCACCGCGCTGGACGACGCGACCGAGACCAGGCTCTCCGACCTTGTGCGCAGGGTCGCGGGGTGAGGGCGCTGCCTGCGCGCTGGCGAGTGCATGACCGTGCATCGCCGGCAGGTTGAATCAAGAAGAGATGGCGAACAGCTGTTCGATCCCGCTCCTCGGGATGAGACCTGCGCAAGGTTGGGGCGCCCACAGCAAATCGCTGAGGAGAGGATGGGCTACGGGCCCAATCCAATGTAAGGTCTTTATTTCGCTGGTGCCGGGAGGGGGGGTCGAACCCCCATGACCGCAAGGGTCGGCGGATTTTGAGTCCTATTTTTGGAGATTTGCAGAAAGACGCATAGAGTCGCAATAAGACTATTAACTATCGTATAATCATATATATGCATCTACGGTCACTTTTGCATTCTGTTGCAGGGAATCGCACAGAAATCCGGTACAAAGTATCCCCATAAGTATCACCGGTTCTATCCCGTCATCGCTCAGTCTTCGCTCACGCTCTGATTGAAACCGAATTCGAGACC
>Ga0326727_10018123_pt1 | contig 14440 bp, 13 predicted proteins | sample MB2enrmetagenome_FD_207643 | JGI IMG/M metagenome (GOLD analysis project Ga0326727, IMG submission 207643) | Lab enriched peat soil microbial communities from McLean, Ithaca, NY, United States - MB29MY | ecosystem: Environmental > Terrestrial > Soil > Wetlands > Peat | place: USA: New York...
ACCTTGGCCGAATAGGTGTCGTTGGGCCGGCAGCGGAAGATCCAGGGATTGCCCATGTGCGTCAGCGTCGGGTCCGAGCCGCCGATGAACACCGGGAGACCGGACTTCTTGATGTCGGCGGCAACCGCGTTGACCTGAGTGGAACGTACCGACGCAAGGATAACGGTGAGATCGCCCCGGTTCACCAGCCGCGAAAACGCCAGCACCATGCCCGGGTTGGTGGTCTGGTCGTCTTCCAGCACCAGTTCGAGCATGCGGCCAAGCACGCCGCCCGCTGCGTTCACCTGCTGGATGGCGAGCTTGGTCCCCTGGGTCTGCAGCTGGCCGGTCGTCGCACCCGGGCCGGTCATCGGGATCGTCATGCCGATCTTGATGGTGTCCGCGGCAGACGCCGATCCAGCGAAGCCGACCGTGGCGCCCGCCGAAACCATGGCGAGGACCGAACGGCGAGACGTTCTCATAGAGTTCCTCCTGAAAAAGGGATCCTGGTTCACTTTTGATTGACCGGCAGCGACTTAACGGATGCGTTTTTCGAAGTCAACGCCAGCTTGCCGGCTATCGGCAGAGACGCCTTGATGAGCCGGGGAAACCGATCAGGCGGCAATATTTCATCGCATGAGCGTGTCGGTTTTGGTGCTTTGTTAGTCACGCAACGAGCCCGGCCGGCCGCCACCGGTATCGCCGCGGCATGGCGGCGTGCTGCCGTCCGGCGTGCGGCGAACCTTCTGCCCGGCGCCGGGGGGCAGGATTGTCCCAGGCAGACGTCCGAGCCTACGTGACCCATGACGCCGACGCGGCACGCCGGGCTCCCGATCCGGCGTGAAGGCAGCCGGAGCCGGAAGAGGCGAGAGAGAGCCCTCAGACCGTCACCTGGCGGGTGTGATCTGCCGGATGAACCTGAGGTTGCCGTTCTCGTTTTGGACGATGTTGTAGGCGGTGAGGCCGTCGCCGTTCTCGTCGAAGGTGTAGGTGCCTTCGGCGCCGGGGAAGTTCTTGATGGCGTGCAGGGCGTCGCGCAGCTTCGCCGGATCGGTGCCGCCGGCCTTCTTGATCGCCTCGGCCGTCAGATTGACCGCGTCATAGGGCCATGCCGCCTGGACGTCGCCCTTGCTTTTGTAGGCCTTGAAGTACTCGTCGGCGAACTTCGTCGCCTGCGGACTGGCCGCGGCATCGAAGTCGGCGACGATGTAGGTCCCGTAGAGGGCGGGGCCGGCCAGGCTCATGCTGATCGTAGAGGCAACCGACGCCGACCCTATCCAGGGGATGTTCACGCCAAACTGCTTCAGTTGGCGCGCCAACAAGGCAACGTCGTTCTCGAAGGCGATGTAGGTATCGAGCACGTCGGCGCCCGAGTTGCGCACGGCAAGCACCACCGGGGTCAGATCGGCCTGCCCGTTGTTGATCCCTTGCTCGACGACCGGGGTGATGCCGAGGGCCTTCAGTTGTTCAATCAGCAGCTTGGCGCCGGTGGCGCCGAACGCGTCGGTGCCGTGCACGACCGCCCACTTCATCTTCTTCAGGTCGTTGACGCCGAACGAGGCCATCACCTTGGACGCATAGCTGTCGTTCGGCCGGCAGCGGAAGACCCAGGGATCGCCCATGTGCGTCAGCGTCGGGTCCGAGCCGCCGATGAACGTGGGGATGCCCGACTTCTTGATGTCTTCGGAAACCGCGTTCACCTGGGTCGACCGCACCGAACTGATGATGACGGCGAGATCGCCCCGGTTTACCAGCCGCGAGTAGGCGAGCACCATGCCGGGATTGGTGGTCTGGTCGTCTTCCTCAACGAGTTCGAGCTTGCGGCCAAGCACGCCGCCCGCGGCGTTGACCTGGTTGATCGCAAGCATGGTTCCCCGGTGCTGGAGCTGGCCGGTCGTCGCGGCCGGGCCGGTCATCGGGATCGTCATGCCGATCTTGATGGTATCCGCGGCAGATGCCGATCCGGCGAAGCCGACAGTGGCACCCACCGAAACCATGGCGAGGACCGAGCGGCGAGACGTTTTCATGGAGTTCCTCCTATAAATGCGATCCTGGTACACTTTTGATTGATTGGCAGCGCCTTAGCGGATGCGCTTTTCCAAGTCAACAGCAGCCTCCAGGATCGTTCCCGGTTGACAAATCGCGCCGCTCTGCCGCGTGATCAGGGTTACGATACCATTCGCCGGATCCCGTCAGGAACCGCCATGACCGCTCTCGACTTTGCCGCTGTCCGCGTGGATTTTCATTCCGGCAAATCCTCGCCGCGCCCGGGCCGGCACCCCTTGGCCTCGATTCGACGGGCGATCCGGTTTCCAACCACCCGGCCTCGGCACTACGCTTACCGGCGATTTCGCTGCCATTGTTGACGGTGGACTGCATGCCGCTCGGGGTTCAGTTGCTCGGCTATCCCGGCCATGAGCGGGCGCTTTCCGCGATCGCCGGCTTTGTTGCGGGTGAGGGCCGTAGGCCAGGGGCGCTGCCCGTCGCGCGAAGGCGCGCGCCGGACCTGGACCCCGCAAAGGGCCGAGAGGCCCTTTGAACCCATTCGTTCGCCGCGGCACCAACCCATGGGGTCCAGGGGCCTCTCGGCCCCTGGCGGGTCCAGGGCGGAGCCCTGGCGGAGCGCGAGGCAGCGCCTCGCTCAGATGCGGCGGCCGAGTTCGTACAGCGCAACCGCCGCGGCGGCGGACACGTTCAGGCTGTCCAGGCCGCCGCCCGCGCCGGGCATGGCGATGCCGGCCACTTCGTCGCAGGTATCGCGGGTCAGTCGCCGCAGCCCCTCGCCCTCGCTGCCAAGAACCAGCGCCACGCGGCGTTCCGCCAGTGCCGAGCCGACCAGCGACTTGCCACTGGAATCGAGGCCCACCACCCAGCAGCCGGACGCCTTCAATGCCACGAGGGTGCGGGCGAGGTTCACGGCGCGCAGCAACGGAACGGTTTCCAGTGCGCCGGAGGCCGCCTTGGCGAGCGTACCGGTTTCTTCCGGAGCGTTGCGCTCCTGCACGATGACCGCGGCAGCCCCGAACGCACGGGCCGAACGCAGGATGGCGCCGACGTTGCGCGGATCGCTCACCTGGTCGAGCACGATGAGTGGTCCCGGGCGTTCCAGGACCAGCGCAAGTGGCGGCGGAACCAGAAGGTCGGCAAGCAAAGCCATGCCTTGATGCACAGTGGTTCGGCCGAGCAACTGGTCGAGCCGGCCGCGATCGACCCGCTCATGCGCGACCGGCCATGGAGGCTGGCAGCGCACGATGAGTGCCGCCTCGGCTTCTTCGGTCAACAGCAATCGGCGCAGGCGGCGCATCGGGTTGGACAGCGCCGCGGCAACGGCGTGCAGGCCGTGCAACCACACCGTGCCGCGCGGCGAGTCCGCGTCACGGCGGAATTCGTTGGGCCGATGATCGGATTGGCGCGGTGGGAAGTGCGAATCGCCGCGTCGCGAGCCGCTCTCGCCCTTCTCGTCCGGCGCTATGTGCAGGCGCTGTGACCTGGCCGGTTGGGAGGGGTGCGGGCGGTCCGGGCGGGAGGGCTGGCTGTCCCGCCGGTGCGGCTCCTGGAAACCGCCGCCGCCACGCGGAGGAGCAGGGGCAGTTTCGGCTCCGGCGTGATGGTGGTGAAACCGGCCGGGTTGGCGCGGACCGCCGCGCTGGCCGCGTTCCTGCTCGTCGCCGGATGGCCTGGGCGGGCGTGGTTCGTTGGGTCCGGAGGCGCGGTTGGAGGGGCGATGCTGCCGTGGCGGTTTCATAACAGTGTCAGTATAGCCGGTGGCTGCATTGCCGACAAACGGCCAAGTTGCGCCCGATGGTTTGTTGACAAGGCTAAAGGGCAGGGCTATCGGCCCGCCCCGGAGGGGTGCCCGAGTGGCTAAAGGGGACGGACTGTAAATCCGTTGGCGCACGCCTACGTTGGTTCGAATCCAACCCCCTCCACCAGCGACCATCCGAAATCAGCCACTTTCCGCCCCAAAAACCGCAGAAATCAGCCATCGTTCCGAATGAGATTGTGCTTGCATGTGCGCCCCCGTGCGCGTATATGTCACGTCTCTTTGTGGGACACATTGCGGGTCTAGGTTAGACGGACGGGGCCTGCAGGGCGTGTCAAGAATTTACAGGCGACCGGGGAACGAGGGGTAAGGCACATGGCACGGCGCGAGATCGGCAAGCTGACACCGGCGAAGGTGAAGAACGCGAATAAGCCAGGCCTCTATGGCGACGGCGCCGGCCTGTGGCTGACTGTAGGGCCGACCGGCGGCAAGTCATGGTTGCTCCGCTACATGCTCAATGGCCGCGCCCGCGAGATGGGGCTGGGGCCGCTGCACACGATTGGGCTGGCCGAGGCCAGGGAGCGGGCGCGAGCCTGCCGCCACCAACTCCTGGACGGCATCGACCCGCTGGACGCGAAGAAGAAGGAGAAGGCGCGCCGGGCAGCGGAGATCGCAGCGGCCATCACCTTCAAGCAGGCAGCGGAGAGCTACATCAAGGCGCACCGCGCCGCGTGGCGGAACGCCAAGCACGCCTGGCAGTGGGAACAGACCCTCGAGGCGCACGTCTATCCGGTGATCGGCGAGGTGTCCGTTGCGGTGATCGACACCGGGCATGTCACCAAGATCCTCGAACCGATCTGGTCAACCAAGGCCGAGACAGCGGCCCGGGTGCGCGGGCGGATCGAGGCGGTGCTGGACTACGCCAAGGTGCGCGGCTGGCGCACGGGCGAGAATCCGGCACGCTGGAAAGGGCACCTCGAAAATGTACTGCCGTCGCGCAGCAAGGTGGCGAAGGTGACGCACTTCGCCGCGCTGCCGTGGGGCGAGATCGGCACCTTTATGGCGGAGTTGGACAAGCGGGAAGGCACGGCCGCGCTGGCACTGCGGTTCGCCATCCTGACCGCAGCGCGGACCGGCGAGGTGATCGGCGCACGCTGGTCTGAAATCGACATGCGGGCCGCAGTCTGGACGGTGCCCGGCGAGCGCATGAAGGCGGAGAGGGAGCATCGCGTGCCCCTCGCAGATGCGGCCCTGGCCGCGCTTCGCGAGGCCGGCAAGCTGCGGCGCGATGATGCCGACGGGCCAGTATTCCCGGGTGGCAAGGGCGGCACGCTCAGGGGTCCGATGAGCAACATGGCAATGCTGGCGCTGCTACGGCGCATGGGGCGAGGCGACCTGACGGTGCATGGCTTCCGCAGCGCGTTCCGCGATTGGGCAGCGGAGGCGACATCGTTCGATCACGACACGGCCGAGGCCGCGCTGGCGCACACGATCGAGTCGAAGGTCGAAGCTGCATATCGCCGCGGTGACCTGTTCGAGAAGCGGCGACGGCTTATGGAGGCGTGGGCTGACTTCTGCGGCCGGGTAGCGCCAGCCAAGACGGGCGACGTGGTGACGCTACGGCGGGGGGCTGTGTCGTGAAGCCCAAGGCCGCGCCGCTCGCGGCCGCGGTAATCCGGGAGTGCTTTGCCCAAGCGATCGTCGGCCACCGCCTCGCACTGCCGGATGATGAAGCATGCGAATGGATCGCACAGGTGCTTGCCAGTCACCCACCCGTGGGGACGGTCAATAGGCTTCCGACCCTTGGGGTTGCAGAGAAGCATGCGCGGCTATTCCTGAGGAATTTGCCGCAAGCCCGAGCGGCAGTGATTAGCCGATTTCAAATGTTCAGAGAACTGAACGCCGATGCCAGCGATGAACAAAATCCCCATTTTGCCGCATTGGTTGATTTTGAATTAGCGGAAAGGGCGGTTTCGGCGCTCATGAAGCGATATGGTGCCGAAAAGATGCGGATCATCACTTGGCACGATTGGGCCTGCTGGATTGCTGTTTACGGAAACAGCCTCTTGAGCAAGCCGGGCAAGTGGCTGGACGTCAAGTCTGCAGCGCCTTTGTGCCAGTTCGTTTGCAAAGTCTTGGGTGAGATGGGCATCAACAAAGATGCCGATACGGTTTCGGACGTGCTGCGACTTCGATCGGGGCCAGCTTCGCGCGAATTTCGGAGCCGCAATAAGGTGGGGAAAACGCGTTCCAAATAATCCCCCGCGACGACAACTCGCCAAGTCTGGTTCCGTGTGCGCATCCACTCGCACGCGGAGATAACAGCATGGACGCCACCACTCCCAAATTCGCACCGATCGCCGGCTGGCAACAGATCAGCGGCATGTCGCGGCGCACGACGTATGAGGAAATCGGCCGCGGCAACTTAAGGGCCGTCAAGCGCGGTGCATCGACCTTGATTGACGTGGAGCACGGCCTGGGTTGGCTGCGCAGCCTGCCTCCCGCCAAGATCCGCGCCCCTCGCGAGCGTTCCAAGCGGGCCGCCTGAGATGCCGGGCGCCGCGACCTCGGCGGCGGCATCCGATTCAGGTCGCGCTCACTGGACTGAACCGCCACCGTTGAAACGACAACGCCCCGCGCCGGGTGGCACCGGCAACGGGGCGGCCGATCGGATAGGCAGCAGCAGCGACCCCAAAGATAAGCACCCCGTCGCCAGCGTGCAACAGGCTGTTGCCGCCGCGGCGGAGCGAGTGGCCGAGCTGCGCGAGCACTTAACCGCGACGCTTCGCGCTACCGGGCCCGGCGAGGCCGAGGGCGTGCTTGTCGGCCATGCTGCCTCGCCTACCGTGCACAGCCGCCGCGACGGCGACCGGCTCCATGTCCGGATCCTCTTGGGCGAGCAAACCATCGGCGGCGGCGTGCTGGTGCTCGACTTCATGGACGATCCGCCAGCCTGGAGCGGCGAAGTCACGCTCGGCGGCGCATCCTGGTGGGTCAGCGCGGCGGCTGGCACGGGGCTGTTCCGATTCTCCCACCCGCGCCGGCCCGGGAGCTTCCCCGGTGATGCAGGCAGAGGTTGAGCGATGATCGCGCTCGCCAATGCCGAAGCCGCACGCCTTGGCGCCTTCCTCGCCCTCGCCGAGGCCGATGCGAATCCGGCTGACGGCGAACGCTTGGCCGCGCTTGCCGCAGCCGAACGCCTGCTCGCACGCCGTGGACTTCGACTGCGTGATTTGGCGCCGCCGCCGGCGCTTCCGCCGCCGCCTGTTTCGACCTCACAAGCTGATTTGGAAGTCGCAATCCGCGCTTTCCCTACACTTACGGAGTGGGAACAAAATTTCGTTGTCAGTTTGCGTCGCGTGCGCCAGTTCTCTGAAAAACAGCGCGCCGTGCTGCACCAGATCGCCGAAAAGGTGAACAGGCGATGAACGCTGAAGCACCGACCTTCAACCTCGGCGAATCGAAGAAGTTCCTCACGTTCTGGCGCGAAGTCACTGGCGCGCCCCATATCACGTTGACCTCTATCATGCCGGACGGCGAGACCACAACGGCAACTTTCACGACGGCCGACACAGAGAAGGCCAGCGCATGGATTGCGCGTGAGCAAAACGCCGGGCGGAACATCTATTTCGAGGTGAACGAAGCGCCGGCCGGCTGCACGAAGAAGCCAACAAAGGCTGTGATGCAGGCGGCACTATGCCGGCATGCTGATATCGACCCCGAAGACGATCAGCACCCTTACCCGGATGAACGGGCCCGCCTGCATCGCCTCGCTGAGTTCCTCCGCGCCGATCCCCTCATGCCCCCCACTGCTATCATCGATTCTGGCAATGGCATTCAGCCCCTATGGGCGATCGAGCGCGAGTCGTTGAATCCGGAGCGCATCGAGCGCATCGAGAACGAGAATCGCGCCATCGAGGCCGCGCTTGGCGCCGCCGGGACGCACAACATCGACCGTCTGTTGCGCCTGCCTGGCACCCTGAATTTTCCGAATGCGAAGAAGCGCAAGCTCGGCCGCGGCATTTCCCGCGCGCGGCTGCTGCACTCGGCACCGGCTGTCTATTCCGCCGAAGAAGCCGCGCTCCTGGGTGACCACCTGGCCGAGCGGCTGGCCGATTCTGGCCTTGTGCATAAGCAAGAGACGGAACCGGAGCTGGGCACCGCTGAAAGGCGGGAGCGCGGCCCGCGCGACCGTTCCCGCGCCGCCATTCGCATCGGCGCCGAGATCCGAAGGGACGGCGGCAGTTTCGATGACCTGGTGGCGGAGCTGCGGAGCAACCCCGAAACGGCCGATTGGTTCAAGGAGAAGGGACAGCGCGCCAATCTCCGGGAGGTTCACCGGATCTGGCAGAAGACGGCGCCGCGGCCGTCGAAATCCGGCCTGCCGGTTATCTACAATGCCGCGGGGCACCTGCCGCAGATCACCGCCGCCACTGAGTGCGCGCTACTGAAATCCGGCCTGCCGCTGTTCCAGCGCGGCCGGATGCTGGTCCGGCCGATCGTGACCGACGTTCCAGCATCACACGGCCGCACCACGAAAGCCGCCGGCCTGGAAGAAATCGGCTTCTATGGCCTCGTCGACCTGATGGCGCAGAGCGCCGACTGGCAGCGGTGGGACGCACGCTCGGAAACCTGGGCCAGGGATGACCCGAACGGCCAGGCTGCGCATATCCTGCTGACGCGGGCGGGCTCCTGGAGCTTCCCGCAAATCGCCGGCATCATCACCACGCCGACCTTGCGCCCTGACGGCACCGTGCTACTCGAGCCCGGCTACGATCCCGCGACGCGGTTATATCACGCAAAAGACGAGGCGCTCGACCTCCGCACCCTGCCAGCCAAGCCAACGAAGGCAGATGCCGACCGCGCCCTTGACGCGCTGCAGGAGCTGCTTGCCGAGTTCCCTTTCGTCGGCCCCGTCGACCGCGCCGTGGCGCTGTCCGGGATGATTACGCCAGTGGTCCGCGGCGCGCTTCCGGTGGCGCCGATGCACACCCTCAAGGCCCCGGCCCCCAGCAGCGGTAAGTCCTATCTGGTCGATACCATCTCCGCCATCGGCACCGGCCGAGTCTGCCCCGTCTCTTCGGCCAGCGAGGATGCCGCGGAAACCGAGAAGCGCCTCGTTGGCCTGCTCCTGGCCGGCTATCCCGTCGTGTCAATCGACAACGTGAATGGCGAGCTCGGCGGCGACTTTCTGTGCCAGGCCGTCGAGCGCCCCATGGTGCGCGTGCGCGCCCTCGGCCGATCCGACACCTTCGAGATCGAATGTCGCGCCAGCATCTACGCCACGGGCAACGCGCTGCGGGTGGTCGGCGACATGGTGCGCCGCACGCTGGTTTCCACACTGGACCCCGGCACGGAGCGTCCGGAACTGCGGGAGTTCACCGGCAACCCCGTCGCCGAGATCATGCGCGATCGCGGCCGGTACGTCGCTGCCTGCCTGACGATCGCGCTGGCCTACCGCCAAGCCGGCTGCCCCGATCCGTTGCCACCGCTCGCCAGCTTCGAGGAATGGTCCGCCATCGTTCGCTCGTCACTGGTGTGGCTCGGGTGCCCCGATCCATGCATCTCAATGCAGAACGCGCGGGAGAACGACCCCGAGTTGAACGCGCTGCGGGAGATGCTGGCCCTATGGCGCTCGGACCTCGGCGAAGGACTAGCCTACGCCGAAACCGTCCGCCATGTCGCGGAAAAGGCGTCCGGCCGCACGCAAAGCCTGGCGGGCGAGCCGGCCGATTTCGCCCACCCCGATCTGCGGGACGCCTTGCTCCGCATCGCTGGTATCGGCGGCAACATCAACACCCGCCGGCTTGGGACCTGGTTGGCGGACCACGAAGGCCGGATCGTGGACGGCTTCAAGTTCACGCGGCACCCCGAGCGGCGGGACCGAACGGGTGTTCCGTTGTGGGCAGCGGTCAAAGCGCAAGGGGAACATCCGCATGGTTAGCATGGTTAGCAGGGCCTGTTTCAGCCAAGTACGCGGGCGAGGCAGCCAAAATGTTTCATTTCACGGTAATGAAGTGGCTGCAATGTACAGGGGGTTGGCTGGAAAGGCCCCTGTAGACCCTGCTAACCATGCAGCGGCACCCGGGCAGGAGAGACGAAAGGCCCGCGCCTCCCGGCATCCGCCGGACGTTTCGATACTTCCGGCGCTCGCCGCGCGCGTGCCTACGTCCCGCGAGCATCGGCGAATCGTCCCGCAGTGCGCGCGGCGGACGCAATCTCCGCCGAACTTTCGCAAACGCCCCGCTGTTTTCCTCATGTCTGCGCACGCCGGCGCACGCTACCCGCAAGCCATCCCACAAAACTGCTTGCAATCTCACGCGGCCCGGGAGCAGGAATGTTGCGATGCTCACTGATGGAATGACGATGCTGAGAACCGCCGAGCTAATAGCCGCAAACCGCGCCAGTGCACGCCCGATCGCCCCTTACAGCCGCCGCGCTACGTTGGCGAAGCTGGATCAACGAACTCGGGAGGCTCGCTTACTGCGCGAGGCCCGCGCCGAGCTGGTCCGGCATGTCGGCGGCAATCCGTCGGCCGTGCAACTCGCCCTAATCGATCAAGCCGCGCAGCTACGGCTGCGGCTGGCCTGCATGGACCGGAAATTCGCCGAGGATGGGACGTTCACCGAACACGATTCCCGGACCTATCTGGCGTGGAGCAACAGCTACACCCGCGCCCTACGCACCCTCGGCCTGAAGGGCACCGCGGAGCGCCCGCCTAGCCTCGCCGAACACCTGGCCGCTGCCGCCGCAGCGCGCGCCAGGGCGGCTGCCGATACCCGCAGCGATGCACAACACCCGCCCGCCAGAACGCCCGCCAGCGGTCCCCACGATGGCCCCACGGGGCATGTCGAAACGCAACCGACTTAACCCATAGGAGATCAAACGATGCCTGCTTTCCGCGCCCACGATGATGACCCCACCGGTGCCGGAGCCGCCCACGCGAAACTGCTACAATTTCTCGAGCAAAAGCTCCGCGCCAGCGACCTCGACGAGGCGCAAAAGCTCGTCGAAGAGTTGTATCAGTGCGCGATCGAACAGCCCGGCGGCGGCAAGATCGACCGCCTTCCGCGGCCCGGCGCTGCGATGGACAGCGGCCACGTCTACGCATTCGACTCCAGCCCGCTGCATCAGTTGACGGACCTGCAGGCGGCTCAGGCCGAGGTGGCGCCGGTTGTCGGCGCCGTTTTCGGTGACAGCGCCACCACGGTTTTCCGCACCGCGCTGCGAAAGCTCGGCGTCGACGCGCGCGCAATCCACTACACCGCGCTGCCGACCGTGTTCCGGCAGGCTCGTCGCAGCGGCGTGCGCCCGGTGGCACCTGGCATGGACGCCGCGGCGGCCCGGAGCCTCGCCGCGGTGGCGCCCGGCCTGGCCCGCATCAAGCACGTCTGATCGGGGGAACGCGCCATGACCGTAACCGAGTTGCGCCGGCCGGCTCCCCCGGCCGCGCCATCATCGCCTGAGCGGGCCAAGCTCGCGGAGGCGATCGGGAACCGAGATGCCCGGCGGGCTGAACTCGCCGCTGCGAATTCGGCGGTAGGCAAGGCCGATGCGATCTGGCGCGCCGCGCGGCAGACGCACACCGAAGCGGCGACGGCCGCGGAGGACGCCAAGGCCGGATGGGCGCAACACTTGATGGCCCTCGCGACCGGCACGGCCGGCGCCGCGCCGCTGACGATCCGGGCGGCCCGCGAGGCAGCCGCGGATGCCGAGGCCGAGGAAGAAGCCGCGAAGGCGGCTCTGGACGCCGTGCGCGCCCACCTCGAAAACGTACAGCGGTTCGCCGACCTGCCAGAACGCGCCGTCCGTGAAGCCGCCGCCGCGGTGCTGCGGACATCGGCGCCCGTCGCCGAGCTGATCGGCGAGGTGCAGCGTCTTCAACGCGAGCTGGTGGACAAGGGCCTCGCCCTCTTGTTCTTGGAACGGTGCGGCGCGCTCGATCTCGAAAATGTCCCGGTGCCCGGCGGCAGCGTATCCTCGCCCGCGAAGCTCGCGATCACTCGCCTGCAATCGCCCACGTCGACCTGGGATGAGCTGCTGAAAGATCCAGCGCTGTCCGGCGCGGCGCCATGGCGGGCCGCTTTCGAGGCCCTGCTGGCGGACGCTCACGCGCCGCTGCCGGCGTAGGCTCGCAGTGCCCGACACGCCAGCCATCCCGCACCCGCTCGATTTCTTCCGCTTGCTGCGATGGCTGGACGGGCGCCCGCTGCTGGACACGATCGAGCCATACCGGCGCGCGATCTTTTCCGAGGTGCTCGCCACCTTCGACCCGGACGGCACTCCGCGCTACAGCTTGTCGCTCTGCGGCCGGGCGAAGAAGAATTGGAAAACAGCCGATCTCTGCCTCGCCGCGCTTTATCGCTTCCTCGCCTGGCCCTCGACGCAGGGGAATGACAGCTACATCCTGGCAAACGACGAAGGCCAGGCCGGCGACGATCTGAGCCTCGCGAAGAAGCTGATTGCGTGCAACCCGTCGCTCGACGCCGAGGTGAAGGTCTACGAAAAGGAGATCGCGCGCCGGGATGACAACGGCGTGCTGCGGATCCTGCCGGCCCGGGACGCCATCGGTGCGCACGGCAAAACGTACTTGTTTGCTGGCTTCGACGAAATCCACGGATACCGCAATCACGATCTTTTCGAGGCGCTGGCACCGGACCCGACGCGGCATGACGTGTTGACGTGGATCACCAGCTATGCCGGCATCCGCCACGCGCCGGGCATCCCGCTGTACGACTTGATGCAGGCCGGCAAGCGTGGTGACGATCCGCGCATGTTCTTTAGTTGGTACGGTGGCGACTTCACCAGCGACCCCGCCGCGGCCGAGCTGCCGCCGGAGCAACGCGCCAATCCGTCAATGGCAAGCTGGGGCAACCCCGGATATCTTGACCAGCAACGGAAGCGGCTGCCGACGCACAAATTCCGGCGGCTGCACCTCAACCTGCCGGGTGCGCCGGACGGTGCGGCACTATCGGGCGAGCATGTCGTCTCCGCCATCGTGACGGGCCGGAAGCGGCTGCCGCGCGAGCCCGGCATCCGGTATTTCGGCTTTGCCGATATGTCTGGGGGGTCGAGTGATGATGCGGCCTTAGGAATTTGCCATTACGACACATTGCGCAAGGTCCGCGTCCTGGATTGCCTGATGTCACAGACCGGGCGCCCGCCTTTCAATCCGCGCCGGGCAATCAAGAAATTCGCTGACACACTCAAGGAGTATGGCCTGTCAAGCGTGACGGGCGACGCCTACGCAGGCGAGACATTCCGCGCCGACTTCCGCGAGCATGGCATCACATACACGCCGGCCGGCATTCCGAAGTCCGAGCTGTACGAGGCCCTGGAACCGCTCTTGAACGCCGGCGAGATCGAATTATTGGACGCGGCCGAGTTGCAAGAACAACTGCTGACACTCGTATGGCGAGGGACGCGGATCGACCATCAGCCCGGCGACCACGATGACCACGCCAACGCTGCCGCCGGCGCGCTGGTGCTGGTGAAGTCCAGGCGGGGGGCATTCGTGGTGACTGATGCGATGCTCGCCCGCATGGAGCGGGAAGGCCCTGACCGCCTCAGCCCCGTGCCCGCGTTCTTCCCGGGGCGCACGTAATGGCGCTCGTTCCCACCGAATTCGTTGGCATGGCGCGAGCGCGCCGTGCGGCCCTTATGGCCGAGCATCGCCGCGCTGTTGTAGCGATCGACCGCATCATAGTTCCGCTGCGGGGCCGGTTCTACCTTCGACAGGCACCCACGGTCGGTTGCTTCGCCAAGGTTGCACGGACATGGCGCTCACAGGTCCCTACAATCGGGCGCCTGGATCTTTCGATCACTCACACACCGGAACGGCTCGCGATTGTCGAATTCCGCGCCGGGGATTGCAGATTGTCGCTGGCGGCATGGGATGAAGGCGCCGACGAGGCCGCAATCGAAGTCTCTCGCGTGGTGCTGACAATTTCGCCCGGCTGGTTCTACTTCGAACATCTGCCCGTTGCGTCGATTTCGCTGCATGCGCTGGCGCGGCGCTTCCAGCACGGATGGCACAATTCCGACGCGGCGATCTGCGCCGATTTGCTCGCGCTCGCACGTCCGCACGCCGACATGCCGGCCCGCGAAGGGGATTTCACTGTGCTCGCCGCTGATGGGCAATGGGCCGGGTTCGTCACGGAAATCGAGGATCGCGGCAAGCTGGTGCCGCTCCGGATTGCGCGGACGTGGCTGCCGCCGCCCATGACCGCGAGGACCCGGACGCCCGCCGGCGCAGCGATGGCGCCGAGCGGCGCTGGTGACGTTCCTTGACCGATGCGCGCACTGGGCAGGGCCGATGCGGCGGCATCGCCGCGGCCGGGCTGACGATGCGCGCCCTGCTGGGGGTGCTGTTGCGCCCCCCCCGCGGCGCGCTGATGCTGATGGAGACTGAGACATGCCCGATCGCCTGATCCCGCGCTCGGTCCCGGCTGGTGGCATCGCTCGGCGATTGTTCGAGTTGGCGCACGCGGTGCGCCGTTTGCCACCGCGCGATCGGCGGGATCCTGAGCGGCTCCACGTCGCCAAGAGCGACGTTGCCACCGCGTTGCGGCGCGTCACGAATACCACCAAATGCGCATCCTCTTCACTGGCTCGACCGCCGCGGATTAGCTCGGGAGTAAGCGCAGAAGAAAGCCGTCGCTAGATAGTTCCACGAGGAAAGAGCAACTGGCATGATCG
>Ga0326727_10018124_pt1 | contig 14440 bp, 12 predicted proteins | sample MB2enrmetagenome_FD_207643 | JGI IMG/M metagenome (GOLD analysis project Ga0326727, IMG submission 207643) | Lab enriched peat soil microbial communities from McLean, Ithaca, NY, United States - MB29MY | ecosystem: Environmental > Terrestrial > Soil > Wetlands > Peat | place: USA: New York...
CTGCGTAAGCTCTACTGCATCTACGACGGCCCCACGCCCGAAGCGGTCCGCGAGGCGGCCCACGACAACAACTTGCCCCTGGATAAGATCACGGCCGTCAACGTGCTGGATCCTTATTTCTACCGGGGCTGAGCTTCACCAACAGCATATCGCCAGGAGAAGAGTATCATGAGACACGATCAGTATTCCAAGGCAAAACTCTGGGCCGGCCTCACCCTCGCGGTGGCCGTCGCGACCGGTGGCGCCGTTACCATCGCAAACGCCGAGAGCGGCGGGCACCACGCCGCTCGCAGCTCGGCCGTGAAGACGTGTTCGTCGGCCAATCCTTGTCTCGATGAGACGAACAAGTCGTCCGGTATCGCGATCGAGGGGAACGCTTCCGATGGGGCCGGCGTCCAGGGAAATTCCAGCGGGAGTTACGGCGTGGTGGGTACGTCGCAGGGGTATTACGCCGGCGTCGGCGGCTACAGCTACGATCCCGATTCCGGCGCATCGGGCGTTTACGGTTTTTCGTCCCACGGACCCGGCGTTACGGGCTATTCCGAGAGCAGCTATGCGGTGCAGGCCGAGGGCAACGTCCTCGTTGAAGGCGAAGTGTACACGTCGGGATTCTGCGCCAGCGGCTGCAGCAAGACCCGAGGTGAGGCTTCGTTCGGCGCGCGAACGAGCGAGCCGACGATCGATGACTTCGGCGAAGCCACGACGCGTGGCGGCGTCGCACGTATCGTGCTTGCGAGCGACTTCGCAAACGTCATCGATTCGAGCAAGCCGTATCTGGTGCTTCTCACGCCCGAAGGCGACGCCGCCCTGTACGTGGCAAATCGTTCGGCGAGCGGCTTTGAAGTAAGAGAGGTTGGCGGAGGACGCACCTCGGTTCCCTTCGCCTATCGCATCGTCGCCAAGCCACTCGGCGAGAAGGATGAGCGGCTACCCTTCAAAACCGTGAGCGACCGGAGCATGCGGTCACCCGGACGCAACTGAACGACGACTCTTCCGAGAAAGCGGAGCCCGGGCAATGCCCGGGCTTTCGCGCGCGAACGTCGCACGGGATTCCACGAGGCATGCAAGAACGCCGACAACATGCCGAAAGCCGTTCAACTCTCCGCGTACGGCGGGATCGACCAACTGCGGATCGTCGAGGTTGCGAAGCCCGAACCGCAGCCGGGCGAGGTCGTGGTGCGCGTTGTCGCAGCCGGGACGAACCCCGGCGAGATTTCGATTCGCGAAGGTCTGCTCCACCATATGTTTCCGCGCGATTTTCCGTTCGGACAGGGCACGGATTTTTCGGGACGCGTCGATGCCGTGGGCGCCGGCGTGACGGCATTCGCGCCGGGCGACGAGGTGCTCGGCTGGACCGACCAGCGCGCCGCGCAAGCCGAATTCGTCATCAGCAGCCCGTTGCGACTGATTGCGAAGCCCCCGGCGCTCGACTGGTTTCGTGCGGGCAGCCTCTTCGTCGTCGCGACCACGGCAGTCGCGGCCGTGCGTGCCGTTTCGCTGAAGCCGGGCGAGGCTGTGGCGATCAGCGGAGCGGCCGGGGGCGTCGGGTCGCTGGCGGTCCAACTCGCTCGGCAGGCCGGGGCCCGCGTCATCGGCATCGCAGGCGACGACAACGCCGGCTTCCTGCGTTCGCTCGGCGTCGAACCGCTCGCGTACGGAGACGGTCTTGCCGAACGCCTACGACAACTCGCACCGGCCGGAGTCGATGCGTTCATCGACCTCTTCGGAGGTGGCTACGTCGAACTGGCGATCGCCGCCGGCGTCGCGCCGGAACGCATCAACACGATCATCGACTTCGCGGCCGTGCACGCGTATGGCGTGAAAGCGCACGGTTCGGCCGAGGCCGCCTCGCGCGAAACGCTCGCGTCGGTTGCGGACCTGATCGCCTGGGGGCAGATCGTGATGCCGTTGACGGCCATCTACCCGCTTGCGTCGCTGCACGATGCCTATGCCGAACTCGCGCGGCGCAAGGCTCGCGGAAAGATCGTCCTCGCGATCGACGCGAACGTTGCCGGACCGCTGCACGCGCCCAAATACGCGTCGGCTTAACCTGCTTGGCTCATGAAGAGCCCGAACTGGTGGGAGGCAAGAGGGTCGGCGACGATCATCCCCTCGAACGTCGGGCCGGCGGCGTTACGGCGTCGAATCTCGAAGCGCATGAGCGGCGTGCCGGTGATGACGTGCGCGTCCCACAGGCGCCGAAAGGCGTCGCTGCGGGCGCGGAGGTTGAGGATGAGCTCGTCGAACCGTTCGTTGTCGACGTCGTTCGCGTAATTACGCCGGAGCAGAGCGACGAACGCCCCTGCGAGCCGGTCGGCGTTGGCGAGCCGGAGGGTTGCCCTCCCGCAGAGGACGGCCTCGGCGAGGTTCGTACCCCGCTCGAGGTCGAGCAGTTCGCCTGCGCGAGCATTCGATGCGGCGACCTCGAGCCACGGGGTCAGGAGCAGTGCGGGTCCCTCTCGGAAGGCGCGGACGAATTCGAGCATAGCCTCGCCGCCCCGCGCGGGGAGTACGACGTTCGCCGTGAGATGCCGCGGCGTCGACTTTCCGGCGAGCGTAAACAAATGGGTCGACTCGACATCGTTCAGCCGTAGCGCAACCGCGAGCGCTTCCAAGACACCGCTCGAAACGTCGAAGCGCCGGCCCTGCTCGATCCATGTGTAATAGGCCGTCGAAATTCCGGCCAGCGCGCTTACCTCGTCGCGGCGGAGCCCCGGCGTTCGGCGCCGGCGGCGAAGCGGCGGCAGTCCGCACGACTCCGGATCGAGGTTGGCCCGTCGACTCGTCAGGAATCTCGCCAGCTCATCGTGGCGCCGCGAACGTACGCCCTCGTGCATCACGCAACCCCCGGCTTCGAGTATCGCTCATCCCATCATGGGCTGCCCGGGCGGCGGGAACCACCAACTGACACTGGGTTCTTCGCGCGGCCGGCCCGAGCGTGCTCAGCAGAACGCCACTCGTAGTGGGTGGGTCGAGAAGACGCGTGCGACTACACTGCGTGAGCCGTGCGTTCCGACGAGACCAACCGACAAGCGGATCTCCGTGCCCTCCTGCGCGCGCTGCGAGGGGCGCGATCCCAGCGCGCGGTCGCGGAGGCTGCGGGCGTTAGCCTAAGCCTGTACCGGAAGCTCGAGTCGGGACGCGCTGCGAACACGCAGGTGCGCAATCTCATTCGCATCGCCCAATCCGTGGAAGCGGGAGACCGCGACCGCGCGCTACTCATTCGACTGGCCCGGCCCGATTTGGCTCGCATGCTCCCACCCGAGCGAGAACGCTGGACCGAGGAGTCACTCCGCTCGTTACGTGGCCTAGCAAGCGACCTGCTGCGAGCGAAGAGTCCTCACCGAGCCGTCCTCGTTGCCGTGGAGTTGCTCTACGCTTCGCTCGAGCCCGACCGCATGGCCTTTGCCTTGGAGCGCCGCGCCGACGGGACGATGCGTATGCACGTTTCCCTGGGCGAGCACGTCCGCGCCCGGCTTTTCGCCGCGTGCGCCTCGTCTTCGCACGTCCTGGAATGCGATGACGTCCGCGTGGTGAGCGCGCCCATTCGCGTTCGCGAGCGGGTCGAGGCCGCGCTCGGCATCGCTTTTGGCCGCCGGCGCAGTCTCGGGGAACGCTCGAGGGTGTTTCTCGAGACCGTGGCGGCGATCTTGGAGGTGCGGCTGAGCGAACGCTCTTGACCGGCCGCGAGGTAGAGACTTTCCCGCACGGTATGGTTTATACTCTTGGGACCCTGATCCACGGACTCTTATTTTGCTTGGACGGCGAGGGAGTAAGCGTGAACGACGATGCGCGCGGCCTCGAACTGCGAACGCTTCTCGGCAAGTGCCGCGCGCGGTTGCGGCCGCAGGATGTAGGCCTGCCGATCACGAGCCGACGCCGCGTGCCTGGTCTCCGCCGTGAAGAAGTTGCTGAGTTGGTCGGCGTTTCGCCGAACTGGTACGCCCTCTTCGAAACGGGGTCGAACGATCGCCGCTTTTCGGCGACGTTCGTGCAGCGGGTTGCCGACGTGCTGCAGCTCGACGAACGCGAACGCACGCTCCTCTTCCGGCTCGCGCTGCCTGAGATCCGTTTGGCCGTCGAACAATTCGAACGCAGTGCGTACGATGGGGCGTTATCGAGCCTTCGCGGAATTCGCTCGATGGTTCGTCGCATGACCGCGGCTACGACCTTCGCCGAAGCGGCCGAAGTCGCGGTGGAAGCGCTCGTCGAAGTCCTTTCGCCCACGTCGGTCGCGGTGGCCATTCTGGTCCCGGACGTCCACGTCGCGCGGGTATTTGCGGCCGGTCCCAAGGCCGGCGCGGACTTGGAGCGCTCCGTGGTGGCCGACACCTGCATCGTGGCAAACTATCCCAATCGCTTCGGATATACGACGTTCAGCGAGAATCGGGCGGCATACGTCGATACCGCGCGCGGAGCGTTCGAGTTTACGCAAAGGACGAGCGACGGGCACGCGTTTCTGGTCAGCGTCGACCCCGAATCGCCGACGGCAAACGAATCTCTTGCGGCTGCCGGCACGTCGCCCGGTTCGGCGGCGGCCGTGCTCTCCGACGCAAGGCTCAACTCGAACGAGTATTGGGGATGGAACTCCAAGCTGGACGTCCGGGCGGCCATGACTCACGGCCTGTTTACGAACGGGCGATACCAGGGGAATCTCTGCGCACTATGGACCGGCACCCGCGCGATGGCGCCGCTCGACGCGGAAGTCCTGCGCACGGCGTGTGCCGTCGTCGAACTCGCCGCGGCTCCCGGAGGCAAGCGCCGGGGATAGCGGCACCCGGGGCTGAGTGGTAGCGCGATTTACCCAAATAGCGCTACCCACACTGCCCCTGCGTAGCACCCCGCGCCGGGTCTGCCCTAACATCGGAACATGCTGATCCAGTCGATACACTACACCTTCGGCACGGCCGATGGGGATCGCGCCGCCGCTCTGCTCGTCGAACTCCAAGACCTCTCGCGCCGGGAGCACGGCGTACTCGCCTTCGAAGTCGCCCGCGGGAGCGACCGGCCGAACATCTTCGCCCTCTGGGAAGTCTATCGCGACCAAGCCGCGCTCGAGTCCCACGTTGCGAGCGAGCACTTCACCAGGCTCGTGGTCGGTGGTTTGCGCAAGCTCGCGATCGAGCGCGAAGGTTGGCTCGGCAGTCCGCTGGCCCCCGCGGCCGGTTTGGCGACTCACTCCGACGTGGAAGATCGCGCGTGACTCCGGTGCTCGCCGAGGTTCTCGAGGCGCGCGGCGGTGCTGCGCGCTGGCCGATTACCGCGTCGCGACGCGACGGGCGCCGCCTCATCAGCCGGGACGCCGGCAAGCGCGGCACGGCGACGCCTCGTCCGGCCGGGCGAGGCCTCGACGAGCGACAGCTCCAGGTCGTCAATCGTACGATCGACGAGAACCTCGCCGAAGATGTCTCGGTCTCGATGCTATCTTCGATAGCCGGTCTGAGCCGCTCGCATTTTTCGCAGGCGTTCCGCCGGAGCGTCGGACGCACGCCACACGAGCACGTCGTGCGGATGCGCATAGATCGCGCGATGAAGCTGATGCTCGAGGGCGATGCGCCGCTAAGCGAGATCGCCCTCGCCACCGGCTTTTGCGATCAAGCCCACTTTGCGAATACGTTCCGTCGGGCACTGGGCATGACGCCGAAAACTTGGCGCAAGGCTCGGCGCGCCGGACAAGCCGCCTGAAGGGACCCTACTCCGGCGGTCCTCAAGCACCGCCATCGCGGACGCGGCCGGCAGGTGCCCGATTCGCGGCGATGGCGGTCGCTAGGCGTCGCGAATCGATCTCCGTTTCGAAGAGAAGGCCGCGGTTCGTCTGGCGGTAACCGATGAAGTAGAGCCCCGGCGGGGTCGAACCGGGTGAGGCTCTCCGGGGAGCGCCGGAGGCGTCCAGCGTTTCGGGGACCTTGAGGATGCGCTCGAGCCCGGTCGTAAAGCCGGTTGCGAGGATGACCACATCGAAAGCCTCCTCGCGCCCATCGGCATACTCCACGCCGTCGTTGGTGAAGCGACGGAGATCGGGCCGAGCGGTTATGCGCTTCGCTTTCAGGTTGCGCAGAAAGCCGACGTCGATGACGGGCGGCCGGTCGTTGATGAACGGCGTCCACTGCGGAGGGCCGATGCCGTAGGCGCTCAGGTTTCCGACCGTGAAGCGGGCGACGAATGCCGCGATGCGGTCGGCCACGCTGGGCGGAAGCAGTGACAAGAGCATGCCCGTCTCTTGGATCGGCAGCCCGAGCGCGTCACGCGGTACGATGGTCGGCGACGTGCGAACGCTGACCGTGACGCCGGCAGCACCTTGCTCGATCAGATCCGCGGCTATCTCCGCCCCGGTATTCCCGAGCCCTACGACGAGAACGCGTTTGCCGGCATACGCTCGACCGGTATGGTAGCTCGACGCGTGAAAGCTGATTCCGCGGAATCGTTCGATATCCCGGAATTCCGGCATGCTCGGCTCGCAAAACTTTCCGGTCGCGATCACGACGTTCGAACAACGCCAAGCGTCGCCTGGAGTTTCGACGATATATGCGGATGCGCGGCCGTCCACGTGCTCGCGGCGGATGCCGACGACGTTCGTGTTGAGTTCGACCTGGAGTCCTAAGTGGTTCGCGTACTCTTGAAGGTACTCGGCGTACTGGTTCTTCGAGAGGTACCGGGGATAGCGCGTCGGTATCGGAAAATGCGCGAGGCCGGAGAAGCGGCGGACCGTGTGCAGATGCAGGCGCTCGTAGCGACGTGCCCAGGAGCCTCCGATCCGATCGTCGCGGTCGAGAACGACCGACTGCACGCCCATTCTCTCGAGGGCGCCTGCCGCGCTCAACCCCGCGGGTCCGCCGCCAACGATGACTACCGAAGCCTCTCGCATGGTCGCCCTCCGACTCCGCAGGCCTACTTGCGTAGCGAGAGCGCGCAACCTGCTCTCCGAGTCGCCTCGATCGCTATCGATGCGGGCGGAGATGTCTTTCCCGGCGGTGGGAAATCGACCACGTTGCTCGTTACCATCATGGCCGCGTCGACTTCTGCGCGCCCCTAGACCCGGCCGCCGCACGGCGTTCGAGACCTGGACGTCGCGACCGGCTCGCTCGGCCACGCCGCGAAGCGGCCGAGCTAGCCGGAATCGCACGAGGCTGAGCGAAAGCACGACAACGACGTGATCGTCCGACCCATACTGTGCCGGCGGTTTATCGGACGGCGGGAAGAACTGGCGTACCTGAACGAGCGGCGCATCGAGGCGGCGGCCTCTCATGGGGCGTTCGTGTTCGTCGCGGGCGACGCCGGCATCGGGAAGTCGCGGCTGATCTCGGAGTTCTGTGCGTCGCTGGCGTATACGCGGTGGCGGTTCGCGACCAGTGCGTGTCCGGAGTTCGGGAGCCGGCCGTATGGACCGATCCTCGAGGCGCTCGCGCGCGTGGACGACCGACCGTTTGCGCTCGGCGTGGCCGCGTCGAAACAGGAGCAGGCGGAAGAGATCGTCGCGCGCTTTCGCGCCATCGCCGAGCGGAGGGCGCTGGCCGTCGTCGTCGAGGATTTGCACTGGGCCGATGCGGCGACGCTCGAGTTCCTGGCGTACTTCGGCGAGCGGACGCGGAACGCCCGGATCTTGACGATCGCGTCGCTGCGCGCCGCCGATGTCGAAGCCGACCGCCGCGTCGCACCCCTCATTGCAAAGATCGCGCGCGTGTCGCACGCGGCCCGCATCGATCTGCCGCCGCTTCATGGCACCGAGCTGCGCGCTTTCATCGATGGGGCGCTCGACGAGGTCGACCTTCCCGACGTCGCACGACGTGCCGTTGCGCGGCTCAGCGAGGGCAACCCGTTTTTTGCCGAGGAACTGCTCAAGAGCGCGGTCGAAGAGCACGTTCGCGCGCGCAAACGTGCGCCGGCGCGCGTTCGAACGACGCCGGTACCGACGACCCTCCGCGCGACGCTGCTCGAGCGCCTCACGCCGCTCGCAGATGCCGAGCGGCGGGTCATCGAGCACGCCGCGGTTATCGGGCGCGCGTTCTCGCTCGACCTGCTCCTGGCAACCCTCGACGCCACGTCCGACGCGATCCTTCCGGCGTTGCGCCGTGCGCGCGAGCTTCAGTTGATCGAGGAAGTGACCCCGGAACAGTTTCGCTTTCGGCACGTCCTCACGCGCGACGCCGTCTACGACGGTTTTCTGAGCGCGGAGGTGCGCGCCAAGCACCGCGCGATCGCGGACGTTCTGGAAAGGGCGCCGTCCGGCGAGCGCGCGCTCGAAGCGCTCGCCTACCATTGGATGCTGGCCGGCGATGCGGCCAAGGCGGCTCGCGCAAATGAAGTCGCGGGCGACGCGGCGGTCCGCGTTTACGCGCACGAGGATGCGATCGCGTTTTACGAGCGCGCCGTCGCACAAGCGGGACTCGACGCGCTCGCGCGTGGGTCCATTCTGCAGAAGATCGCGGACCGGCAGCTCATTCTCGGTGCGAATGAGGAAGCGAAGGAAGCCTTCGACGCCGCAGCCGACTTGTTTCGCTCGGCGGGTGCGAGCGAGCGGGAGGCGTCGTGCCGCGCGCGTGCCGCGATGACCGCGTACACGATGACCTTAACGGATACGTCGGCGCCGTTGCACGAGGCGCTCGCACGCTGCGACCCGTCGGAGCGGCTAGCGCGCAGCCGTCTGCATTTGGCGATTGCGTGGATCAATTCGGCCCTGCGCCGCCCGGCCGTCGCGCTCGAACATCTCGCACGCATCGACGCGGGTTCGATGGAGTCGACCGACATCGCCGTGCGCTATTACAACGTGCGTACCAGCGTTGCGGTGCTGACGGGCGATGTCGCGGCGCTGCGTGCGGCGCACGCCTCGTGGCTGGAAGCGGCGAAGGCGAGCGGAATGGGAGCGGTGCTCGGCGCGCACTATAACGGTGCGAAGTTCTTCTCGGCGCTCGGCCGTCACGACGAGGCGCGCGCTCAGATCGACGTGGCCTTGCGGCTCGCGCGCGAGTCGCGAAACCGTCACGCCGAGGAGTGTACCCAGGCTACGGCGGCGCTGTGCTACGTCGCAGCGGGTGACTTGCGGGCGGCCCGCGCCGCGCTCGATGCGGTTCCGCCGACGACCGACAATCGCGTCAACTTGACGTTCGCTGCGGCAGCCGGCACGCTCGTCGCGGCGTTTACCGGCGATGCCGCTCTCGCGGCGACGTGGTTCGACGGCTGCGAGGCCGCGATCGCTCCGGCCCCGGAACTCGAGGCGGGCGCCGGATTCGCCGAACTGATGGTTCGGCGCGGGCGAAGGGAGGATGCCGAACTGCTGCTGCATCGGGCGCTCCCCGCGTGCGAGGTGCTTCGAGGCGACGTGTTCACGCTACTGGCCGTGGGTCGCCACGGCGCTCGCGCCGATCGCCGCCGCGCGCGCGGATATCTCGAAGGCGCGACGCAGTCGGCGCCGGGCGAATTGGTTGAAAGCCCCGCGTTGGCGCTGTTCGACGCTTACGAATGCGCGCGAGCCGGAAACGCCGCCGACACGGAGCGACTCGCGCGCGATGCCGCCGACGGGTTCCGGCGTCTGGGCTATCCGCTCCTCGAAGCCGAAGCTCTCGAACTCGCCGGGGACGTCGCTGCCGCCGCGGCGTTGTACGAGAAATGCGGCGCGACGTGGCACCTGCGTCCCAGCACCGATGCGCCAGGATCAGGCAAGACGCTGTCGGTGCGCGAACGCGAGATCGTGGTGATGGCGGCGGCGGGGACGTCGAACATCGAGATCGCGAAGCGGCTCGGCATCACGTATAAGACGGTCGAGAAGCACCTCTCGGCAGCCTACCGCAAGCTCGACATGCGCTCGCGCCGGGAACTGCGCGCCTTCCTCTCCGAGGAGGCCGCCGCGGGCGGGTAACGCCGGAACCCCTACCCGAGCCCAAACGGCGCCCCCCATGGTGACGAACGGCGGCCGCCGCTACACTCCGAGCGTCCACCGCAGGCCTACCGCCTCTAAGGAGTGTCATCCCATGCCCAAGCCTTCTCCGGTCGCGGGTGCCGTCACCGCGCTGCTGTTCGTCGCCTCGACCGGGATGAGCGTCCCGGCCTCAGCCCAAGGGACGCGTGTCCTCGATTCCCAGCAGTTTGCGCCCGCGTCGTCCACGGCCGAGTGGCCGCAATTCGGCTACGACGCCGGCCAAACGGCGTTCAATCCGATCGAAAAGACGATAACGACCCAAAACGTGTCGAGCCTGCAGATCGCGTGGAACGATGCGAGCATCATCCAACCCGGTGGGATCGTGGTGGATAAGGGCGTCGCCTACGTCGACGACGAGGGTCAGACGGGCGCGGGCCTGTACGCGCTCGACGCCGCAACCGGGGCGCAGAAGTGGTTCGCGCAGGTGAACCTCAACGGCGGATGGGGGAACTTCATCCATCCGGTTTCGGCGGTTGCGGGCAGCGTCGTCGTCACGCCGTGCAGCAACGGCCAGAGCACCTTCCTGACCGGATTGTGCGGCGTCAACGCCAAGACCGGCGCCATCCTGTGGACGCACCTCTGCTCGCAATATCAGGGCGGCGGCTGCGAAGGCATCGTCAACGGCACGTCGCCGACGCTTTATCAAAGCCGCATCATCTTTCAAACCACCGAAGGCATCAACGAACAGCCCGACACCGAGGCGATCAATCCGAAGACGGGCGCGCTCTTGTGGGACGTCCCAGGTGCGTATCATTGTCCGGATGCGGGCGACACGAGCGGCAACCCGCTTCCCGGGGCAAACGGGCTCGCGTTCGCGGTGCTCGGCTGCCAGGGCCCGTCGGGCGGCACCGAGATCTGCGCATTTTCGGCGACGTCGGGAAGTACCGCCTGGTGCTGCAACTCCGAGAGCGCCTACGTCTCGCAGCTGATTGCGGGCGGTGGAAAACTCTTCGTGGCCGAGCCGGCCGCCGGCGGCTTCGAGGTGCTCGCGCTCGACGCGAAGACGGGCAAACAGGAATGGACGGCGTCGCTACCAGGGGCCGGAACGGCGCTGGCGCTCGACAAAACGCGCCTCTTCGTCAGCGCCGGTCCGAACGGCGTGTACGCGCTCGCAACGACGAACGGCAAACAACTCTGGAGCTATACGGCAAACGGCAATTATACGCTGGGCGGAGTGCTCTCGGTCGCGAACGGCATCGTCTACACCGACGGCGGCGGCGGCAATAACGGGAACGACGGCCTCACCGCGCTCGATGCAACAACCGGGTCGCTGATCGCGGCGAGCTCCTTCGGCAACGGCTCCGCTCCCGCAACGCCGGTCATCGTCAACGGCGCCATCTACCTCGGCTGCTACACGCTCTGCGCGCTGACGCTGCCGGGGAATCAGATGAGGTTCTGATCGGGCGCGATGGGCGCGCAGCATCCCGATGCGATGTGGCTGGTGCGTCAGTGGTGGGTGGATTCGATCGCCGAGTGACCGGCTCAAAGCATCGAGAGTTGCCGCGCGACACCGCGGAAGAGCGTTTCGTCCTCGCGTGTGAACTGGTACCCGCTGAGGTAATCGTCGAGGCCATAGTGCGGGCGCTGCTTTCGAATGGACGCGACGTACGTGCGGCCCTCGTCGACGCGGCCGGCGAGCGCGAGCGAAAATGCGGCGACGGCCAGGATGTGCGCGTGCGCGTTTGGGCGCGAGGCGGCTTTGACGCCGAAGTCGGCGGCTTCCGCGAAGCGGCCGAGCCGCACGAGCGCCATCGCGCGCGAGGCGAGCATGCCGAACAGCAGCGGATCGCACGGACTGAGGTTGCGCGAACGGTCGGCAAATGCGATGGCTGCCTGCGGGTCGCCGGACTGCGCGTGCACGAAGGCGAGCGTGTAATGTCCCAGGGCAAAGTTCGGACTCAGGTCGATTGCCTGTTCGAGTTCGACGACGGAGCGATCGAATTGGCGGCGTAGCCACAATGCACGCCCAACGGCCCAGTGCGCGGCTGGGTCCCGGTCGTCGGCCATGATGCTTTGCCCGGCCGCTGCATACGCGCGATCCGTTTCAGCCGCACGATCGGCCCAGCCCTGGAAGGCGTTTTGGAAGTGAGTGAACGACAGCCCGGCGTAGGCACGGGCGAAGGTCGGATCGAGTCGCACCGCCTGTTCGAAGAAGTGTTGCGCCCGGTCGTTGTCGGGCTTGTTGAACCGGTACATGTGCCAAAGTCCGCGATGATGCGCCTCCCAAGCATCGAGCGAGCTCGGCGGCATCAAGACGGCGCGGTTGCGTTCGCTGGTCTCGATCTCGCTCGCGATGGCGGCGACGATGCTATTGCCGATTTCGTCCAAAACGTCGAACGCGTCGTCGAGTTTTCGGCTGAAGACCTCGGCCCACACGATCCGGGCCGTACGCGTTTCGACGAGCTCGATCGTCACGGTCAGTGACCCGTCTCCGCGCCGCACGGAGCCGCTCGCCACGTAGTCGACGTTGAGCATGCGCGCCGCCTCGGCCGGGCCGATGCGTCGCTCGTGCAGAGCGAAGACCGTGCCTTGCGCGATGACGAAGAGACTGCGGAGTTTGGCCAAGCGGGTGATCACGTCGTGTGCCAGAGCGTCGGCGGCTCCCCCGCGAGCGCCGGTCACCGCGGAGCAGTCTATGAACGGCATGACGGCTATGGACGCGCGCCGCGCGGCGGTGAGAGCGTCATCGCTGCCGCTCGCTGCGGCCGGCCGGCTTACGCCGGCGGCGAGTGCGGCCGTGGAAACTTGCCGCTGCGTCCGGGCGGAACGCCACGCGTCGCGGATCGGGGTGGCATCGAGCCCCTCGGCTTCGAAGAGCCGTTCGGTTGCGACCACGTGTTCCTCAGCGTCGCGAATGCGGTCGTGCCGGACGAGCGCTTTCAGCAGCGACTCGTGGGCGCGCGCGTCGAAGGGAGTCAGCTCGAGCCACCGTTCGAGATAACCGACGCTCTCGACTGCGGGCGCCGTTTTCACGAGATGCTCCAGCGTGGCCGCATGGCGACTGCGAAAGCGACGGCGCTGCGTCGTTAGCCAGCCCATGAATATCGGGCAGCCATCGAGCTCGAGCCCGTCGAGAAAATCTCCGGCGAACGTTGCGGCGAGCGCCTTGAGCCGTTCGTAAGGAAGCGCGTCGATGGCCTGCATCGACTCGGCTAGGTCGATCGCATCGACGAAGCAGCCGTCGAGATCGAGCTTGACGGTATCCCCTTGGGCCGAGACTCGGCGCCGGTCGGGGTCATCGATGAGCCCTCGAATCTTGCTCAGACACCAACGCAGTTCGCCGCGCGGATCGCTCGGGATTTCCCACAACAGCTCGCACAGCCGGCTTCGGGAAACGGCCTGCGGCGCGAGGGTCAGGTAGGCGAAGAGCGCGCGCACTTTGCGCGAGGCCGGCAGCGTCACGGTGACGTCGTGCCGGCGCATGGTGAGCGCGCCGAGCATCCGGATCTCGATCGCGTGCGCAGACCGGCCGGCGGCTAATCCGCCCGATTCCACGGCATTCCCACGCCGGCTCCCACGCTGGTCGCACGCGCGACTGCTACGTTCGAGTGCGAGCCACAAGCCGCGCGCACGCCGGTCCGAGCGTCGCCGTCATTACGCCGCAGAAGGAGAACGATCATGGAAACCGCTTCCACAATTACTCAAAATCCCCCACCGGTCCAAGTCGACCTCGGAGCGCTCAAAGCGCGTCAGCAGGGTGCCTGGTCGTCCGGTGATTACGCCGTTGTCGGGACGACGCTGCAGATCGTCGGGGAAGCGCTCTGCGAAGCTCTCGACCTGCGCCCGGGATCGAGCGTGCTCGACGTCGCGGCCGGAAATGGGAACGCTTCGCTGGCTGCCGCGCGGCGTTGGGGTCAGGTGGTCGCGACCGACTACGTGCCGGCGCTGCTCGAACGTGCCCGCGAACGCGCGGAGGCCGAACGGCTGCAGATCGAGTTCCGCGAAGCGGATGCCGAGCATTTACCCTTTTCCGACGAGAGCTTCGATTATGTGGTTTCGACGTTCGGCGTGATGTTCACGCCCGATCAGGATCGTGCGGCAGCGGAACTCATTCGCGTTTGCAAACGCGGCGGAAAGATCGGCCTCGCCAATTGGACGCCTGAGGGCTTCATCGGCCAACTGTTCAAGACGATCGGGAAGCACGTGCCGCCACCCGCCGGCGCGAAGTCGCCCGCGCTGTGGGGAACCCGCGCGCGCTTAGCCGAGTTGTTCGAGTCGCACGGGTGTTCGGTCGCATCGACGCAACGGGACTTCGTGTTTCGCTACCGTTCGGCGGACCATTTTCTCGAAGTGTTCCGGGGCTACTACGGCCCGATGCTCAAAGCGTTTGCCGCCCTCGACCCCTCGGCGCAAGTGGCCCTAGAGCACGACATCCGCAACCTGCTCGCGCAATTCAATCGCTCGACGGACGGCTCACTGGCCGTGCCCAGCGAGTATCTCGAGGTCGTCGTCACCCGGCAGTGAGGAGCGTCGGTATTCTCTAGCGAGGTCTCCCAAGGTCTCTGCAGAAGCCGCGTGTCGACATCT
>Ga0326727_10018126_pt1 | contig 14438 bp, 12 predicted proteins | sample MB2enrmetagenome_FD_207643 | JGI IMG/M metagenome (GOLD analysis project Ga0326727, IMG submission 207643) | Lab enriched peat soil microbial communities from McLean, Ithaca, NY, United States - MB29MY | ecosystem: Environmental > Terrestrial > Soil > Wetlands > Peat | place: USA: New York...
CATTCGTTCTTGTACTCGGCAATGGTGCTGGCGGTGCTGGTGTTGGGCCTGCCCGCGAAGTCCTTGCTGGGATAGGTGGCGACCTTGATGCCCCCCTCCCAGTGGGTCTGCCGGAAGATCTCGTCCATCTCCGGGAGGCCGCGGCTGTAAAGCACGTGGACAGATGGGCCGACCAGGTTGGCGATGCCCGTGACCGTGCTTACCGGTTCGAAAGCCTGGGCCTCGGAAGAGCCCCCGCCGCCCGTGACGCCGGGGTAGGCGTTGGGACCGATGACGGCGATAGTCTTGATTTTGGCTGGGTCGAGCGGCAGGAGATGGCCTTCGTTCTTGAGCAGGGTCAGGCTTTCGCGGACGCCGTCAAGAGCAACCGCGCGATCGGCCACGGAGTAGGTGGAGTTGGCAGGATCGAATTGAGGACGTTCGAGAAAGCCGTAGCGGAGCGCGGTGCGGAAGAGGCGTATCAGCTTGTCGTCGAGGGTAGATTCCTTCACCGAGCCGTCCCTGACCGCGGCGAGCAGGTTCTTGGCGTTCATGAAGCGCGGGCTGGGCATTTCCAGGTCAAGGCCGTTGTTGGCCGCGCCCACGGCGTCATAGGTAGCGTCCCAGTCGGACATGAGGATGCCCTGAAAACCCCATTCGCCTTTCAGCACTTTGAGATTCAGATATTCGCTCTGGGTGGCATGGACGCCGTTGATGAGGTTGTAGGAGTTCATGACCGAGTCGACGTGGGCTTTGGTGACGGCGGCTTCGAAGGCCGGGAGATAGATCTCGCGCATGGTGCGCTCGTCCACATCGGAGCTGACGTTGTGGCGGTTGTACTCCTGATCGTTGAGCGCATAGTGCTTGACGGTGGCGATGACTCCTTGGGACTGGACGCCCTCGATGTACGGAACGACCATGGCGGCGTTGAGGAAGGGGTCCTCTGAAAAGTATTCGAAGTTGCGGCCTGCCAGGGGCGAGCGGGCAATGTTGACGCCAGGGCCGAGCAGGAAGTGGACGCCGCGGGCGCGGGCGTCCTTGCCCAGACCTTCACCGACCCTGCGGGCCAGTTCCGGATCCCAGGCGGCGGCCAAGGCTGCGCCGGCGGTGTAGGCGGTGGTGGGTCCCCATGTGCGAACGCCCACCGGGCCATCGGACATTTTGAAGCGAGGCAGGCCGATGGCGGGCACGGCATGGGTGAACATGCCGTCCACGCCGCCCAGCAATTCGATCTTCTGCTCCAGCGTGAGCCTGGCGACCATGGCGCGCGCTTTGGCTGAGAGGTCGGGCGAGTCAGGCGAGGGGGCCTGCGCCGGGGCGGCCAGCGCGGCAAGCAGGAGGGCAGGAAGAAGGACGGCGAGGAGAAGGCGCAGGATCGATTTTGCAGAGGCGTTCGCTAGTGTTTTCATGACGCGAAAAGCCTAACCGATAGGGGCCGCCGATGTACATCCTCTGGGGCCGGCGAAGAGAAACATGGGCTGGGATCTTGTTTTCCCGCAGTCAGTTAGAGTGTCCACTGTGACCCGGGTCACAGGTGGGGGTGAATGGTGTCACTGCCGTGGTCCCGCCCGGGAGCGCAGACTCGGTATCCAATGGGCAGGAACCAAGAGGGGGCGCCAGTGGGCGTCAGGAGGCACCCATGAGTTTTGCAGCCGCCATGAAGACCATTGTCGTGGCCACGGATCTGAACGGCCAGTCGGAAGCGGCGCTGGAGTATGCCCGCAAGCTGGCCGGAGGGTATGGAGCGCGCATTGTGTTGGCGCATGGCGTTGACCCGGTCGACTATGCCGCGGTGGATGCGGTTCCGGGCCGGGTGCTGAAGGGACTGACCGATGAGGCGCGTAGCGCGCTGGAACGGCTCTCCGGCGACCTGTTGCGGGAAGGCATCCACAGCCATTCGGAGATCCGGCAGGGCGCGGTGGCGGCAATGCTGGTGGACGTAGCCCGGCAGTACGAAGCGGGGATGATTGTGATTGGGACCAAGGGCATGCAGGGTGCCGGTCCTGTGATTGTGGGGGCAATTGCCGAGCAGTTGGTCCGGCTGGCGCCCTGTCCGGTGCTGGCCGTGGCCGCGGACTGGAATGCGGGCGAATACCGTCCCACACCGGGAGGGCCGGTGCTGCTGGCCATGGAGCGCAACGAGGCGACAGCGGCGGCGGTAGCCATGGCCTATTCGCTGGCGGAGACATTTCATCGCACCCTGCTGGTAGTTCACGCGCGCGGGGCGGCCGAAGCGTCGGCGTTTCTGAACCCCTGCGCGACCACGCTTGAGGAGTTCGGCATCAAGCCGAGCGGACGTTTTCCAGTGCGCTGCATGGTGAAGGACGGCAATCCGGCAGACGTCATCATGGAAGCGATCAAGCAAGACCATCCGAGCATGCTGGTGGCAGGGGTGAAGCGCGCCAGCCAGACCGGAGGCCCGCACGGCACTGCCTTTGCCCTCCTCTCCCGTTCTCGTGTGCCGGTGCTTTGCGTTCCGCCAGAGCCTGTCAAGGCCGGATTCGAGCGGGAAGCTCTCACCCCGGCGGATTCGAAATGACGGAAGGGGGTGGGCAGAGGCTGGAGCGACGGTCGCGAGGGGGGACAGGCAAGCGGAAAAACACTTCGTCGTGTCATCTCAATCTTCCATTTTTCCGAAACTGTTTCATTTGAAGCGCTGTTTTGCTGGATGCGGGGTTTGGTTCATGAAACCAGGTTCATCGCAGATTCGGTCCACCAGACGCGCTCGCCGGGGTCCAGCCGGAGGCTGGAAAGCGGGCGGAAGCCGGTCCAGGGCTGGGAAACGGGCGGGGACAAAGGGAGATGTAGCCATGCAACCTGAAGCAAGCTCCCAGGGAACGGATGGTGTTGCGGCTCATCCTCTGAGAGAGTTGTTGGATTGCCCTCCAGAAACCGGGAATCTGCTGAACAGTTCGGCCGAATGCATCGATTTCGATGCTGGGGAGGTTGTCTTTCGCCAGGGGGCCTCCTGCGGGGGACTCTATGTAGTGATCTCAGGTTTGTTTTTGCGCAGGGCAGAGCGGCTGGAAACTCGGTTGACGCTTGGGCCGGCGCGCCCCGGAGACCTGGTGGAACTGGCGGCCGCACTGGGGGACGGCCAGCACACCTACACGCTCAGCTCTCAAACACCCGGATCGGTGCTTCTGTTGTCAAGAGAGGCATTGGACCAGGCATTTCAGAACTATCCGCCGTTGCGCATGCAGTTGCTGGAGGAGTTGGCGCGAGAGGTTTCACGCGCCTATCGTGCCTGCTGCCTGAGCCGGACGCTGATGACTCGGCGGCGGGCCTCGGAAGACGAGCTGGGGTAGGCAAAAAGAGCGGGAAGGTGAAGTTTTCGTGCCTGAGGCCGTGCAGGCTGTCGGAAACTGACCGAAGTCCCTGTCTTGACTCCGTGAAGTGCGCTATACTTCATTCTGATCAGCGGAATCGGTATGGCATCTTTTCACCCTCATCACCCCCCGGAAGATTGTCTGAACTGTGAGCACCGCCATCTGCGGATGTTCTGCAATCTCACGCCCGAGGCGTTACGGGATTATGACGGGATCGGGATCATGATGAGCCATGCGCGCGGGGCGAAGTTGTTCTCGGAGGGAGATCCGGCGCGAAACGTATTCGTAATCTGTTGCGGCCAGGTCAAGATCTCCTCGACCTCGCGCGACGGCAAGACGATGATTCTAAAGATCGCCGGCCCTGGCGATGTGATGGGGCTGAGTGCGGTGCTGGCCAACGTTCCCCACGAAGTGACCGCCGAGGCGATCGAACCCTGCCAGGTGAAGACGGTGCGCAAGCAGGAGTTTGTGGACTTCCTTGGACGCCACGGCATTGCAAGTATGCACGCCGCCCAGTCGCTGTCGGGCGAATACCTCACGGTCTTTCACGACGCCAAGCGGTTGGCGCTCTCCGGATCGGCTGCGGGGCGGCTTGCCCGGCTACTGCTCGACTGGGGACGCGCATCCGCGAATGGCAAACCGGAAATCCGGTTCACCATGGCACTGACGCACGAGGAGATCGCCAACATGGCGGGAACCTCACGGGAGACGGTCACCCGGCTATTGAATCAGTTCCGCCGCGACCAGTGGATCACCATCAAGGGCTCCAGCATGACCATCGTGAAGCCCGACCTGCTCGAGCGGCTAACCGCGTAGTCCCCCGTTTCGATCCTTCAGCCTCACCTCCTCACGTCTGGGCAGAATTGCATTCGCACCGGCAAGGGTCTGTTCATCCTTGCTCACTTTCGAGAAAAACTTCGCGCTTGGACGGCTGACGTCCGGCCCGGTGCGCCTAGAGCTTTCAGGGGCTGGGCTCCCCTGCTCACTCATTGACGAACGGCCATGTTTTCCGCATGAACCTCGGCTGCCCTTGCCGCAGGCTCGCGGAGGGTGAGCACGGGGCAGCGGGCGTGGGCAAGAACCCGGTAAATGGTGCTGTCACGGGTCAGATTCTCGAAGACCGAGCGGTGCGTGGCGCCGAGGACGATGAGACCGGCGCAGCGTTCCGCGGCTTGCGCCAGAATCTCGATCGAGGGGTTGCCGTGCGCCACAACCGGCTCGACGGCGGTGCAGCAACCGGCGCCCGTCTCCTGAGCCAGAATGCGCAGTTCATGCAGGGCGGTTGAGTCCAGGCCCGTCGGCAGGCCCTGGCGCTCCATTTCGTCGATCGGCGGCAGCACATGGAGCAGCACCAACCTGGCTCCCTGACTGGCAGCAATCCGGCAGGCAAGCGCCGCGCTCGGGCGAGAGGTCTCTCTGAGTGTGGTGGCATGCAGCACGACGCGTTTGCGGTCGCTGCCTTCCACCGGGAGATGAGCCTCGGGTCCCACGGTAATGACCGGGAGGTTGACCGAGCGCAGCACTTGTTCTGCCACGGAGCCGAGGAGCAACTTGCCGAGCTTGCTCCTGCTCCGGGTTCCGAGAAAAAGACGATCCGCCTGGAACTGAGACAAAGCGGCAGCAATCTGCTGTGGCGGGTTACCCTCGCGCACCACCGCGTCGCAGGCGATGTTGCGCTGTCTCGCCCTGGCGCACCAGGATTCCAGCGTGCCGGTGGCAAACTCCAGCGGACCGGAAGGATCGTAATAAGGCATTCCGGCGGCGTCGACAGACATTGCGGCCGGCGAGGCGAGGACGTGCAGAAGAACGATCCTCGCGCTCGCGTCACCAGCCTGCTCAAAGGCAAAGTGCATCAGCCGGTCGAGATCGTTCAGGTCTGTGGCAACAAGGAGAACGGCAGGATGAGCCCACCTGTCCACTTCGGCGTCCGGAGACACTTCAACCATTCTCGTCACCTTGCACCGGAAAGCGTGGCACCGATGGGGAGACGGGGATGTGCCGGGGCGCACTTCCCGGTGTGATCTGGCTTACACGCGGCCCTCGCCAGCGAGGTTGGATGCTCGCGGCCTTCGACTGTCGATTGTCCAGATCCACTTATGACAAGTGGGTAAAAGGCCGTTCAGCCAGCTTGCCGGGCAGAGCCGGAGGCACAAGACCTGCCGTTGAGCCGGACATGACCTCCTTGAAGGCCTTGCGGAAGGCCAGCATCTCTTCCCGTGTGCCCACAGTGATTCGGACCTGGGAGGGCCACGCGGGCCAGATGCGGCCGATATAGATCTCCTTTGCCGCCATCGCGGCCAGCACTTCCTTGCCCGGCCGCCGGACATCGAGCATGAAGCAATTGGTCTCCGAGGGGGTAGTTGTGTAGCCCTCGCTCTTCAGCCACGCCAGCGTTTCGGTGCGGATGTCGCCAACGATCTTTTTGCGCGCCGGCACTAGGTCTTTGTCGAGCAGGCTAGCCTGGGCCGCGGCCAGGGCGGTGACGGGCAGAGAGTTCATCCCGAAGGCATCGTACTTCTTGAGCAGATCGGGGCGCGCGATGGCGAAGCCCATGCGGATACCGGCCATTCCATAGAGTTTGGAGAAGGTGCGGAGGACGATCACGTCCTTGCCTTCCTTGACAAAGTCCAGCGAGGGGGTTGCGTCGGAGAGGTGAATGTAGGCCTCGTCAATGAGCAGGATCGAGCCCTTGGGGGCGTTGGCCACCGCGTACTCCATGTCGGCGCGGCTGGTCAGCGTGCCGGTGGGGTTGTTGGGATTGCAAATGTAGAGGACGCCGGGCGTGGATGCAGCCGCCACCATCGCCTTGATGTCGTGCGTGGCCGCACCCTTGGGATCGGCCAGAGGCACCTTGATGACCGGCGCGCCGGAGGCCTTGGCGGCCCAGATGGGAGCCTCGTAGCCGGGGTCGGCGATCACCAGCGGCTTGTTCTTGTCAGTAAAGGCCAGCACGGTGAAATGGAGCGGATCGCTGGAGCCGGCAAAGGGAAGCACCGATTCTGGATTCAGGCCTTCGATTCTCGCAAAGGTCTCGGCCAACTGCTCCTGCATGTCGAAGAGATAGCGTCCGCCCCTGGGGATGATATTGGCGATGGCCGCCCGCGCCGCTTCGCAGGGGCCGAGCGGGTTCTCATTGGCGTCGATGTGAATGCCTTTGTTGGGATCGGCGAACTTGGGACGCTGAGCCAGAGCGAGGTGCGCTTCAGTAAGGATGGGCATGCCGGCCAGCGCCGAGGCGCCGGCGGCAAAGCGGAAGAAGGAGCGGCGGGAGAAACCGTGGCTGAAGGTGGGATCGACGGATGGCTGCATGGGGAAGTCTCCTTGGAACAAAGATGGGACTTACAGTGCCCGGTCGCGGTTTTGACAGGTTACAGAAGGCTGAAACACGCGCAAGCTGAAACGGGGAAGTAACGCTCTCATGTTTCAAGGTACCTGCGTTGCGGAAAGATGACAAGGAAGAAAGAGGGCCTGGAATTGGCGGCAGGACGGGGTATGGTACACTTCGTCCGGTAAACGCTTTCCCGTATGCCGGCAGCATCCGGCTTGTGTGCTGGCCGGTTGGATGCCGAGTGGCGGACAGGGGTCTGGCCTCATTTCCAGAAAGCAAGCTCCGCTACTTGACAAGTGTTCGAGTAAACCCATTTACTTATGGGCGAACGTCCGATGGCTTCATGGACGGAATCACCCTTCTCTGCAGGTGACGCAATGTTCGGATTGGTCCCAGCTTCCCTTGCCGCCGGTAACTTCTCTCCGGCTCCGGCCCTTTTGGCGATGAGCGCCGCTCCCATGGCGCACCTAAGGCTGCTCGACATTCTGGTGATTGCCATCTACTTCTGCATGGTGATCTGGATCGGCTTCTACCTCAAGGGCCGGTCCAACACCAGCGAAGAGTTCTTCATGGCAGGCCGCGAGATGACTGCCTGGATCGCCGGCCTCAGCTTTGTTTCGGCCAACCTCGGTTCGTTGGAGTTGATGGGCTGGGCGGGGTCGGCGTATCAGTACGGCATTCTGGCTACACACTGGTACTGGATCGGCGCCATCCCCGCCATGCTCTTCCTGGGGCTGGTGATGATGCCGTTCTATTACGTGTCGAAGACCCACTCGGTCCCCGGTTATCTGAACCTGCGCTACGGCGAGCACGCCCGCGTTCTGGCCGCCTTCACCTTCGCCTTGGAGATGATTCTCATGTCCGGCGTGAACATGTTCGCCATGGCGGTGGTGATGAAGATCGTTCTGGGCTGGAGCCTGACCTTCTCGATCGTGGTCTCGGCCTTCGCGGTCACGCTCTACGTAGCCCTGGGCGGGTTGCGCTCGGCCATCTTCAACGAGGTGCTGCAATTCGTGCTCATCTGGGGCGGCGCGCTGCTGGTGCCTGTCCTGGGCATGATTCAAGCCGGCGGAATCAGGGGCTTGCAGACTAAGATCATCGCCAACATGCACTCGGACAGTTACTTCCATCTGTGGCGCGACACCGGTAGCTTTGCCGCCAACCCCATGGGGGTGCACTGGACCGGGATTGTTTTCGGGCTGGGATTCGCGATCAGCTTCGGCTACTGGACCACGGATTTTCTTGTGGTGCAGCGCGTTCTGGCGGCGCACAACCTGAGGGCCGCGCGCATGGCGCCGATCATCGGCTCGTTCTTCAAGATGGCGGTTCCATTCATTGTGATTCTGCCCGGTCTGCTCGGCCTGGTCATGTTGCAGAACCCCGATGGCACCCGCCGAATACTGGTGGGCGAGGATGTGGTGAAGTCCTGCACCGCGGACCCGATCCTGGACAAGATTCCGGACAAGAGCGAATGCGCCGCGGCGATGGCGGCCAAGACCACGCTGCCGGCGGCCTACCAGGCCAACGTCCTGAGCGGCGCGCCGGGAACGGAGTTGCACAGTTACAACGACGCCCTGCCGCTGATGATGGTCCGCTATCTTGGACCGGGACTGCTGGGGTTGGGGATTACGGCTTTGATTGCCGGGTTCATGAGCGGCATGGCCGGCAACGTGAGCGCTTTCTCGACGGTGTGGACCTACGACCTCTACAAGCCGCTGATCAACAAGAAAGGCTCCGACAGCCACTACGTAATGGTGGGCAGGATGTCGATCGTCCTGGGCGTGATTGTCTCCATCGGCGCCGGCTACCTGGTGCAGCGCGCGCACGGGATCATGGACTACGTGCAGGCGCTGTTCAGCATCTTTATAGCGCCTCTTCTGGCTACCATCCTTCTGGGCATGTTCTGGAAGCGGGCGACCAGAATCGCCGGCTTCCTGGGCTTGCTGCTGGGCGTTGTTTTTTCGGCAAGCCTTTTCATGTGGGTTCACCTTTACCCCGCCGCGCTGGCCCATGTGGCGCTTTCGCCCGACGCCAAGCCGATGGCCGAGAATGTCTTCCGCGCATTGTGGGCCTGCCTGTTCACCGGCCTGGTGATCTTTGTGGTGAGCATGGTCACCAAGCCAAGGCCGGACGTAGAGCTCGAGGGCCTGGTCTATGGCGTGACTCCGCTGCCCACCGAAGAGCCGGTGCCGTTCTACAAGAGCGAATGGACGTGGGCCGCACTGGTGGTGGTTATCTTTGCGGTGCTCAACATTCTGTTCTGGTAACAGAGAGAGAAGGAAGGACTAAGAGATATGCATGGTTCAGGGATTCCCATTTGGTTCTTCATTGGAGTTTTGCTGGTCATCTATGGGTCGATGATCCTCGGTTATGGGGTGTACGAGTGGCAAACCGCAAGTTATCCGCCGGCGGTCGAGTTGACAAACCTGCACACGCCGGTTTGGTGGGGTGGAGTGCTGGCGGCGCTCGGCGTGTTTTACGTTGTGAAGTTTCGTCCGGGGCAGGCAAAGTAAGAGCCGTGGGCAAGAGGTTCTGAGAATGACGCGCAGGTCCGTCCCTGCGCACAATGCAGTTCAAGAGACGATTCCTTCTGTGGGAGCCGGGGAACATTGACGGCGGGGCTCCGCGGGGAGCGCAATCACGCCGCGCAGGCGGCAAAGGCAAGAGGGAGCGGAAACATGGCAGCGAAAAGAGTAATGACATTCGGAATCGTAGTGGGCAACCGCGGGTTCTTCCCTGACCATTTGGCCAAGACGGGCCGTGAGGAAATCATCGCCGTGCTGGAAGCGGCCGGCGCAAAGGCCGTGGTGCTGAGCCCGGCGGAGTCAAAGCATGGCGCGGTGGAAACCTACACCGAGTCGCAAAAGTGCGCCGAGCTGTTCAAGAAACATGCCGACGAGATCGACGGCATCATTGTCACGTTGCCGAACTTCGGCGAGGAGCGGGGCATTGTGGATGCGATCCGTCTCTCCGGCCTGAAGGTTCCGGTGCTGGTGCAGGCCACTCCGGACCGCTCCGATGCCATGACCATTGCGACGCGCCGCGACAGCTTTTGCGGCAAGATGAGCGCGTGCAACAACTTGATGCAGTACGGGATTCCTTACTCGCTGACCACGCTGCACACCGAGAGCCTGGACTCGGCCGAGTTCAAGGCCGACCTGGAATGGTTCTCGCAGGTGTGCCGCATTGTGAAGGGGCTCAAGAACCTGCGCATCGGCGCCATCGGCGCGCGGCCCACGGCGTTCAATACCGTCCGCTACTCGGAGCGCCTGCTCGAAACGAGTGGCATCACCATCGAGACCCTGGACCTTTCCGAGGTCTTCGGCCGCATCAATAAGATGGGCGATAACGACGACGCGGCGCAGGCCAAACTGGCGGCGATCAAGAGCTACGTGACGACAGCCGGAATATCCGATGCGGCGCTGCTCAAGATGGCCAAGCTGGGCGCGGTGATCGACAACTGGATGAAGCAGTCGCACATCGGCATCAGCGCGGTGCAGTGCTGGACCTCGATGGAGGAGTTCCTGGGCGTGGTGCCCTGCACCATCATGAGCATGATGTCGAACGATCTGATCCCCTCGGCTTGCGAGGTGGACGTGCCCGGCACGCTGAGCATGTACATGATGGCGCTAGCGAGCGGCACTCCTTCGGCGCTGCTGGACTGGAACAACAACTACGGCAGCCATCCCGACAAGTGCGTCTGCTTCCACTGCTCCAACTTGCCCAAGCACTTCTTCAAGGATGTGCGCATGGACTACCAGGAGATCATTGCCGGCACGGTGGGCAAGGAGAACACCTTCGGTACGTGCGTTGGCCGTGTAAAGGCTGGCGCGATGAGCTACGCGCGCTACTCGACAGACGACCGCTACGGCATCATTCGCGGCTACACGGGGCCGGGCAAGTTCACAGACGATCCGCTGGAAACCTTCGGCGGTGCGGGCGTGGCGGAGATTCCGCAATTGCAGAAGCTGCTCAAGTACATCTGCCGCGAGGGCTTCGAGCACCACGTGGCCGCCAACTTCAGCGATGTCTCGAAGGCTGTGCATGAGGCCGCGCGGTACATGGGCTGGGAGAGCCACTACCATCCGGCGCTGGAAGACTGATAAGACAGGGACTAGGGGCTAGGGACTAGACGGCGCGCGCCAGCGGGGCTTTCGCATTTGTGTTGGCCCCTTAGTCCCGTCGTTCCTGTCCTCGAAGAGGATACGCAATCATGAGCAAGAGAATTGCCAAGAGCTTGGTGGTGAATGGCGCTACGTTGGTGGCGGAAGACGCGTGGAATGCGGAACTGGAGGCAAAGCACGCACTGTTGGTCGAGTGTCTCGGCTCGCAGGGGCTTGCCGGAGTTCTGATCCGGCGCAACGAAAATGTGGCCTGGGTCACGGGCGGAGCCGTCGAGTTGCGCGTGCTCACTCCCTGCGAAACCGGCGTGGCCTCGCTGCTGGTGACCGCCGAAGGCAAGCGCTATTACTTCACCACGGAGAACGAAGCGCCGCGCCTTCTCGACGAGGAGTTTGGCGCGCTGGACTTTGAGCCGGTGATTTTTCCCTGGTGGGCGGATGACACGAATGCCGCGGCGGCGCGTTTGGCCGGAGGTCCGCTTGGCTCCGACACGCCGGGGGCGGGGCTGACGGCGGTCAACCTCTTCCCGCTGCGCGCCAGGCTAACCGAAACTGAGATTGCCCGTTACCGTTGGCTGGGCGCGCAGACAGCGGATGCAACCGTCGAGGCGCTTGAAGAGGTGGAACCGGGGCTGAGCGAATACGACCTGGAGGCGATCGCCGCGGCCGGCTTGTTGCGCCGCGGTATTCTGCCCTCGGTCGCGCTCTACGCGGTGGATGAGCGGATTTTCAAGTACAAGCACGCGGTGCCGCGCGGCTCGCGGCTCAAGCAATATGGGATGCTGAATCTTTGTGCGCGGAAATGGGGCCTTGCCATCTCCATCACTCGATTCGTCCACTTCGGTGCGCTGCCGGTCGCGCTCGCGACGCGTTTCAACTCGGCGGCGCGGGTAAATGCGGCGCTGCTGGACGCCACGCGAGTGGGTGCTACTTCGGCAGGGCTTTTCAAGGTGGCCCAGGCAGCTTATGCCGCCGAAGGATTCCCGGGCGAGGAACGCTTCCACCACCAGGGCGGGCCGACCGGCTACGGCGAGCGCGAGTGGGTGGCCACGCCCGAGGGAACCGAGGTTGTTATGAACAACCAGGCCTTTGCCTGGAACCCCAGCATCCGGGGCGGCAAAGCGGAAGATACGGTCCTGCTGCGCGATGGGGCGATCGAGTATCTGACGGCCACGCCGGAGTTGCCGGTGCTCGAGGCCAGCGCAAACGGAAGGGTCTACACCGCGGCGGGCGTGCTGGTGAAGGAATAGGGAACAGGGAACAGGGAACAGGGAACAGGGAACAGGGAACAGGGAATAGGGAACAGGGAACAGGGAATAGGGAACAGGGAACAGGGAACAGGGAACAGGGAACAGGGAACAGGAAAGGCCCCACTCCCGGGCCTTTTCGTTTGGGGTGCCTCGGTGAATTCAAGGAGTGCTACGCTGCTTCATCTGGCACAAGCGTAAGGCGCGCTGTGAGCACGACCAGCGCGGCCCACAGGGAGTCGGCGGCCAGCAGGTGGGCTACCTGTACCCAGACCGGGGCAAGCAGGAGGACGTCGAGCAGGCCGAGCGTGTAGACCGCCGCAAGCAGAAAAAGAACCAGCGCGGTGAGGCCCCGATTGTCCCAGTGCGCGGCGCGGCGGGCGGAGCGCACGAGAAGCCAGAGCAGGAATGCGCTGGCGAACAAGGCCACGGCGGGATGGGTCCAGCGCCAGCGTACCAGCCAACCACTCGCGGATGAGAAGTCTTGTGCCAGCGCCAGGCCCAGCGAAGATGCTGGGAAGAGGGTGTCGCCGAGCGCGGCCAGTGAGCCGGTCACGCCCACAATCATCACAACGACCACAGTGGCCACGGCGCCAAACGGCGCGGCCAGCCGCACGCTGTTGCGCATGTAGCCTTTGTTGCGGCCAAGCAGATGCGCCGTGAGCGTGAGCGCGGCCAGCAGCAGCAGCGTGTTGGTCAGGTGCAGCGCCAGGAAGGCGGGTCGCATTGGCGACTGGCTTTGCGCCGTGTACCCAAGCTTGACCAGCAGCGCACCGAGGATGGCTTCAATCAAGGTGAAGGCGACCGTGGCCACTGCCGCACCTCGCGCCAGATGGCCGCGCGCCGTGCCCAGGAAGGTCCAGACCAACAGCCCCACGGCAGAGAAGAACGAGAGGGCGCTGGTGATGCGGTGAGTGAACTCGATCGTGGTTTCGACGCTTGCAGATTGCTGCAAGACGGTGCCGTTGCACAGCGGCCAATGGTCGCCGCAGCCTGCGCCGGAGCCGGTGGCGCGCACCAGCGTGCCCCATAGAATCACGGCGATGAAGTAGGCCAGCACACCCCAGGAAAACCGGCGCAGCGCGGGCGATGGCAGGCTTTCGGCTTTGACGGCAGAAGCGTTACTCGACATAGAGAAAGACTCCGGTTGGAACCCACCAGTGTAGACCAGGGGACGCCTTGTCGCGCATGGGTTGTTGAATGAGGCCCCAACCCGGGCCTATACTCTGTCTCACCTGGAGGTAAGACGAAATGGGGCATACGGCGACCGTCAGTTCGAAGGGACAGATCGTGATTCCTGCCGCATTGAGGAAGAAATACCGAATAGTGGCCGGAACCAAGGTTGCTGTGGGCGAGCGAGAAGGGCAGATCACGCTCACACCCAACCCCTACGACGCGCTTCTTGCTCTTCGTGGATGCTTGAGCCATGTCGAGGAGGACGTCGAGGCGTGGTTCATGGGAGAGAAGCGCAAAGAGCATGAACGCGAGGAGACCAAGTTTGGGGATTTCGCGTGAAGGAATATGTGCTGGACGCAAATGCGCTTGTGCGCTTATTTCGCAACACGCCGGGAGCCGATGTGGTTGAGCGCCTGGTGGGGCAAGCCAAGTCCGGGCGTGCGCATCTGACGATTTCCGTGGTCAATCTGATCGAAGTACTCCATGTACTCGCGCATTACTTGGGTCAGGAGAAGGCATTCATGTGCCTGGACGATGCGCGCCATGCCGTTGAGCCGATGCCGGTGGACGAACAAGTTGCCCTTAACACGGCGGTTCTGCGTATTCGATACAAGCTTGGTCTGGCGGATTGTTTTTGCGGCGGAGTTGGCGATGCGCACCGCAGCGACACTGGTAACATCCGACCCCGACTTCGAGCGGCTCGGCAAGCAACTGAAAGTGCTTGCCCTGCCGCGCCATGCGGGATGACTCCATGGCTTTGCGGGTCGCTTCAGGGCCAACCGGCCGGCCCTTCGGGGAGCGGGTTCCGCGCCGCTGGACCCACTCCGCTGAACGCGCCGTACGTGCGCGGCCGGTAGAGGTCTAGCTTTGCGGCCAGCGCCAGTTCTTGATCTCCGGCAGATCGTCGCCATGCTCGGTGACGTAGAGGCGGTGGCGTTGAATGGCTTCGGAGTACCACTGTTGCGCCGCTCCCATCTTCGGCGCAAGCCGAGGCACGCGCTTGATGGCGTCCAGGGCCAACTGGTACCGGTCAATGTTGTTCAGCACGCACATATCGAAGGGAGTCGTCGTGGTGCCTTCTTCCTTGTAGCCGCGCACGTGGATGTTCTGGTGGTTGTTGCGCCGGTAGGTGAGGCGGTGAATCAGCCACGGATAGCCGTGGAAGGCAAAGACGACCGGAATACCGACAGGGAAGAGCCGGTCGAAGTCCTCGTCCGGCAGGCCGTGAGGATGCTCGGACTGGGGCTGGAGGGCCATC
>Ga0326727_10018128_pt1 | contig 14436 bp, 11 predicted proteins | sample MB2enrmetagenome_FD_207643 | JGI IMG/M metagenome (GOLD analysis project Ga0326727, IMG submission 207643) | Lab enriched peat soil microbial communities from McLean, Ithaca, NY, United States - MB29MY | ecosystem: Environmental > Terrestrial > Soil > Wetlands > Peat | place: USA: New York...
CAGAGAGGGCGCGCCCGCGTAACCGTCGTCTCAAAAGGCGGCAAGGAAGCCACCATCACGCTGTTAGCCGCCGGCGACTTCGTGGGGGAGGAGTCGCTGGCCGCGGCAGGGCCGCGCTTGTCCACTGCCACCGCCGTCTCCGCATGTACCGCGCTCAAGATCACCCGGGAGGAAATGGTCCGCGTCATGCACGAGGAGCACGACTTCTCCGATCTGTTCCTGAAGTTTCTCCTCGCCCGCAGCATGCGTATTCAGGCCGATCTCGTCGACCAGCTTTTCAACTCCAGCGAACGGCGGCTGGCCCGCATTCTCCTGCTGATGGCGGAATTCGGCAAGCCCGGCGATCCCGAGAGGCTGATTCCCAAGATCACGCAGGAAACCCTGGCGGATATGATCGGCACCACCCGCTCCCGCGTAAGCTTCTTCATGAACCGCTTTCGCAAGCTCGGCTTTATCGACTACAACGGCCGCATTCGTGTTCATAAGTCGCTGCTCAACGTAGTCCTGCACGATTGACGCTTCAGGCGGACTCGCCGGGAGCGACCTGCTACTCCTGTATTTACCCGGCGCTGCCTCTGCGCCGCGCCCGCTCCCTCTGCAGTTCCCGGTAGATCTCGCTCTTTGACTGGCCCAGTTCCCGTGCCAAGAGCTTCAGGGCCTCTTTTTCATCCACGCCCGTCTCGGCCTGGATCAGCGCAACCCGTTCGGCAATCCTCAGGTGCAATCCGGCGGCCGCCCTGGTACTCCCTGGTCCCGCTGGGCGCGCCTCCACCAACAGCGTGATCTCGCCGCGGATGCGATCGCGGCCGGCAAGCTCCCTGCGCACCTCCGCCACGGCGCCACGCAGAAACTCCTCGTGCATTTTGGTCAATTCGCGCGCCACCACAACGGGCTGTTCCGGCCCCCAAACGGCTTCCAGATCGGCCAGCGTAAGCAGAATCCGGTGGGGCGCCTCGTAGAAAATCAAGGTGCGCGCCGATTCAGTCCGGCCAGCCTCGGCTAGCAGAGCCTCGAGCCGCGTTCGCCGCGCTCCCGCCTTCTCCGGCAGGAATCCCACGAAGTGAAACTCCTCCGCTGGCATTCCGGAGGCCACTAAAGCGCTGAGCGCTGCATTTGCCCCAGGAATGGGAATCACCGATATGCCGGCGGCGATGGCCTCGGCTGCCAGCCAGCCGCCTGGATCGCTGATGCCCGGCATGCCGGCGTCGGAGACCACGGCAATGCGCCCGCCCGCTTTGAGCGAGTCCAGTAGCTCGACTGCGCGCTGGCGTTCATTGTGCTCGTGGCAGCTTACGGTCGGGGTCGCAATGCCGAAGTGGTTCAGCAGCTTCTGCGTCTGGCGGGTGTCTTCGCAGGCGATCCTGTCCACGCGCTTGAGCACATCCAGGGCGCGCAAGGTGATGTCGCCCAGGTTGCCAATGGGGGTTGCCACCAGATAAAGGCCGGGCGTGAGTGTCGTGACTTCGTCGCCAGCCATGCGGGCGTCAGTCTCCGGAATCCTGCCGCTGGATGCGCCGCTGCTCGGCCAGCAGGGACATGGAACTCATCAGGTTTTGCACGCTCACGATGCCCACCACGCGGCCGCTGTCGGTAACCGGAATAAGCGAGAGGCCGCGGCCTGCCGTGATGCGGCGAATGGTGGTGCCGAGCGTGTCCTCGGGCCGCGCCACCTGGAAGGCCCGCGACATGACAGCCTGGACGTAGCCATTGCCGTCGCTGCGCAGTGCGTCCACGATACGCTGGCGCGACACGATGCCTACCAGTTGCGGGCCGCGCACAACAGGAAAGTCCTCCTGCAGCGAATGGACGCAGCGTACCAGCGCATCGGCGAGCGTGTCGGAAGGCGAAAGCGTGGAAAAATCGGTGAGCATCACCTCCCGCATCTGGACCGTGTCGACCACGGACTGGAAGAGCACACCCTGATCTTCGACCTGCGCCCCAATCATGATGAAAAAACCGGCGATGATCAGCCACGGGCTATGCAGCAACATGCCGCCCACCATGGCGGCCAGCGCCAGCACCTGGCCAATGCCTGTGGCGGCGCGGCCCGCGGGCGCCAGCCCATGCTTGCGGGCAAAATTTCCCCGCAGCAGCCGTCCGGCGTCCAGCGGATAGGCTGGCAGCATGTGCAGCATTGCCAAGCCTGCCTGCATCCAGACCATGCTGCGGAGCAGATAGGCGGCCGTGATCCACGGCTGGTCAAACACGCGAATATCTCCGCTTGCACCCAGAAACCCAGCCGCCAGCGCCAGAGCCGTGGCGCCATTCGCGAGCGGGCCGGCGAGCGCGATGGCAAACTGCCCGCCGCCCTGATTGGCAATCTCCTGGCTCTCGGGGTTGGCATAAGCAAACAGCCCGCCGATCGGCAGCACCAGGATGGCCCGCAGTTTCAGCCCCAGCCAGGCCGCTACCAGCAGGCGCGCCGTCTCCCGCACCAGCACCGCGGCCACCAGCGCCAGGAAGAGCCCCAGGCCCCGCATCACGCCCTCCTGGGAGCTGAGGCCCAGGCACACGAGCGCCAGCAAAGGGAAAAAGGCGTGGATGCGCACTTCGACGCCCATCCAACGGCCCAGCGGAATTGTCCAACCTCGCATACATCTCGATTGTAGTGGGTCGCGGTCCGGTATGCTGGTCTGCGATGCGCATCATTGCCGGCTCGCTCCGCTCCCGCGCGCTTGCGGCCCCCCCAGGGCTGGCCACCCGGCCCACCAGCGACCGGCTCCGCGAGACTCTTTTCAACGTGCTCGCGCCGCGCATCCAGGGCGCGTCTTTTCTGGATTTGTATGCCGGCTCGGGCGCGGTTGGCATCGAGGCGCTGAGCCGGGGAGCATCGCGCGTGGCTTTCGTGGAGCGGGCGGCGCCTGCGCTTTCAGTGCTGCGCGCCAACCTGGCGCGGCTTGCCCTGACGGAGGGCTTCCGGATCCACACGTGCAGCGTGGCTGCATTTCTGCGCCGGGCGCAGCCGGGGAGCGGCTCATCCGACGGGCGGGACGCCGCACCGGCCTTCGACCTGGTGTTTCTCGATCCGCCGTATGACGCAGTCTCGGAGTACGCTGCCGCCCTCGGCCTTCTGGGCGGAGCATCCAGTGGCCTGCTCGCCCCGCGCACGCTGGTGATTGCCGAGCACCGGCGCAAGGAACGGCTGGATGAGCGCTACGGCAGCCTCGGGCGCACCCGCCTGCTCGAACAGGGCGATGCGGCACTGAGTTTCTACGCAGCCTGCCCGGCCGCCGCATCGGAATAACTCGCGCATCAGGCTCAGCCGTGTCCGGCGCCGGGTAATGCGGAATCCGAAAGCCTATGCGTACTCCACAACCACCCTGTGCGCCGCCCCACCCTTGACCTGAAGGACCACATACCGTGACGACTCGACCGTCCGCGTTTCCACGTCAACTTCCTTGCCGTTCAGCATTGCCCGGCGAGCGGCCACACCCGGAGGCAGCAGCACCGCAACTTCGAACTCTTCCGCGCTGCCGGTGAACTCAACCACCGCTGTGCGCGCGGATTCATCGAGCTTGTATTCGTAGCGGACATAACCCTGCGAAGCCGGATAGCGCACCGTCACCTTGGCCGCTTGGGTTCCGTTGGCGCTCCATCGCGGCGCGATGCGCGCCTTGCTGAAAGCAACGCCCTGATCCTTCACGCCCGCCAGACCCTCAATGATCGCCGCCACCAGCGCCGCCGCACCCCAGTTGTTCGGCATGCCCGTAGAGACATCGTTCCACGGTGGGAGAAACATGGGCGCGTCGGAGAGCGTAACGCCCAGCACCATCCACTTCGCATCCGTATCCATGCACTCGAAATCAAGCGAGGCGATGGCCTTCTCGGGATGCGGATGTTCGAAGCCCACTACGTAGACGCCCAGGTTGCCGAACTTCTTGTTGGGGCCGCGCCACGCCACCTGCATCCGCTCCGGCCCGAGCGGCCCATAGCGATAATTGAATTCGCTATCCGCAGGTCCCCACCAATGATTCACGTTCACGCCGGCACGAATGTATTCCGAATGCGTGGTGCCATCGGCATAGCGTACCGTGAGTCTGCCCGCCAGGCTGTCGCCGCTCTTGGTGTGCAGCAGATAGAAACTGCGCGCCATCGCGTTGATGGCCAACGAAGCCTGCCGCTTGTACTTACTGGCGGTTGAAATGGCAAGGCAGGCGCGATGCCCGTTGCTCGCCGGATCGATCACGTCGAACGATACTTCGCGAAACACCTGTTGCCCCGTGGGCATGTTGGCCAGGTCGTTGCCTGGCTCATCGGTCCAGCCCACCACCTCCGCCGTACCTGCGCGAAAGTCGGCGTTGGCCACGGCCCGCAGATCGATCTGCGTGAACTTCCTTGCCGGCGCAATCGGCTGCTTGCCGCGCAGAATGGCCGGCACAAATCCATGATGGGCCGCGGCGATCTTGCGATAGCGGCTCAGGATATCGGCGCCATATGCCTCAAAGCCATGATCGAATGCTCCCCAGGCCAGCTCACCCGCGGTGCAGGACATGACTCCGCCATTCATGTACTCCCATTTCTGGTTTTCATCGGAAAACCCGCGCTCAAACGGCGGATAGATAGCATAAAACTCGCCCGGCGAAGTGTCAGGCATCTCTTTGCGGATGCGCTGATAGGTGCGGATGATCCCAACGCACTGGTCGTGGCGGATGCCTCGATTCAGGCTGTAAGCATTCGAGAGCGAAACCTGCCGGTTTATATCGACGCCCAGGTCGAACTTCAGATCGCGATCCTCGGGAATCCAGTGGGTGAAAAACTCGCCGTTCCAGGCCAATGCGTTCAGACGTTGCTCCAGTTCGTCCGCCATCGCGGTATAAGTAGCCGCCTCGCCTCCGCGGCCCGCAGCCACCAGCATCTCGCTGAGGCGCCGCAACCCCACAATCAGGTTGGCATTGTCGCCAAAGAAGACGCCGAAGTGAGTCTTCTTCAGATCCACGACCATGATGTCGCCGTCCACCAGCCTGGCTTCGCTTTCGCAGAGAAAGTCCCACGTGTCGATGGTGAAGCCGCGCTTGAGCAGCTTGTATTTCTGCGACCAGCGATAGGGATCAGTGGTCGCGTACCTGACCGCTCGAGTCGCCGCATCGAGCCTGGCCGCCATCCAGGGCGTGTCCCCGCTCGCCTTCCAGGAAAAATAAATCGCCTCCAGCAGGAATGCTTCAACGTGATTCTCTACCGGAGCGCGGCGCAGCAGCAGCCAGCCATCTTCCGCGGGGCGGGCAAAATCGCCATAGGCAAAGCGCCGCTCCCAGTCCGTCTCGGCCGGTGTGCGCGGCTCAAAGTTCTCCCAGACCATGCCGTCTTCCCGCTGCGACCCAACATAGAAATCGACATTCGACTTCACCTCCGGCCAGAAGTACTTCATGCCCTTCAATGTCTGCGTGTTATCCATCAGCCACGACGCCCAGTACGTGAAGACCTCGCCTTTGAAGCGCATTGCGCCCGCCGGTCCGTCGGTGGTCATGGTCCAGTAAAGGTCCTTGAGCAGGCTGCCCATCTGGCCCCCCTCATCGTCTACGCGCGTCTTGCAGTCGACGCGAAAGGTGCGCATCCCCAGCGCCGTTCCGTCCGCGGCTGTCAGCGTGACGCAGTGTGTGCCCAGCGCTCCGGCAATCGTGAACTCCGCCTCGTCCTCAAGCGGTGCTTCGAAGTACAAGCGATGATCGCCATCGTGCACCTGGAGGCGTCCACGCACCGCGCTCTTCACGCGAAGGCGCGAAAGGGGAGCAAGCACACCCGTAGGCTCGGGCTCAAGCATGAGTTGCGCGTCCTGGCCAGTCGCAGCTACGCCGCCCTGTGTTCCGAGGGCCTGCGATCCGCTTTCCAGCGCCAGCGCGCAACCTGTGAGAGGAATGGTCTTGATGAAATCACGGCGTGTTGTCATGGTGTGTGCTTCTTTCCTGTGCATCCGGGCAAAGGACGATGCGTCGGGTTCGCGTTACCTGATGCCAGTCGATTCATCCCCAATCGCGAATCCGTGGCGGGGAACATCGCGGCCGTCCACGATTTGCGCCTTCGCGCTGAAATTGACCGTGATGCTCAATCCATTTGAAAAGCGCGTGCGCTCCAGGCTGCCGTCGCTGCCGAGGAACGCGTGGTCCACCATTGCGGCAGTCGCGATCCGCCGGAACCATTCGTCCGCGGGCAGCCTGTCCCGCGTGCGCTCCAATGTGGCAACGGCCGTCTCTGGATGTTCGAGCGAAGTATAGATGGCATACCCCCAAAGCATATCCGCCAGCCAGGGACGGTTTGCTGTGTCGGAAGGCACAACGCCCCCGAGGTCGCCAGTGTAGCGGGTGCTGACCACTGCATCGTGGAAGACCAGAGGCCACAGAGGAATCGACTCGCCGGCAACGCGTTCATGCCGGTTCTCATTCCAATCCAGGTGAGCCGCCGCGAAATCCGCACCCTCCTCACTGCCTACCACCAGCCCCTGGGCCTTGAAGAACTCCAGCATGCGCACCTTCTCCGCAAGGTCCTGCGTGCGGCTTTGGCGCGCGCCGGGAGCATACGACTCGTAGGCCTGCACCGCCGACGTGGTATCGACAAACAGCGCGCGCAGGCCAAGCTGGCGCATCTGTTGCCAGTTGCGCTCCGCATACTGCCGGCCCGCCGCCGCGCTGAGAATGTACGCCTGGCCGCCCGCCCAATATCCGCCCGCGAGCAGGCTCCCATCCGCACGCTGCACGATCCCATGGGGCCAGCTCGGGGAGTGCTCATAGATATCCTGGTAGTTATCGTGCAGAGCAACGGGAAAGCGTGCATCCGCGCCACAAAGCTTTTTCAAATCATCGATGCTGCCCAGGCTCGGCTCAGGCGGCCACACATCGGGGTGCGACCAGTCATAACCACCCGGAATCCAACCCCGCACCACCACCATTGCGTGCTCGATCCCGCACTTCGCAAGGCGCGCCAGGATGGAACCAACCTGCGCGTGCGTCCAGAACACCTTGGCGCCGATACCCGGATACTGATTCAGGCTTGCCGGCTCGAGCAGGTCTTCGTAATAAGAAGGCGCGTGTTTCGGCGTTGCCTCGTTGATTGAGACGATACGGCCACCGAGCATTTCCCTCAAGGCTGGACACGCGCCGACCTTCTCGGTCAACGAGCGCAGCAGCCCTTGCCCACGCGCCCACTCCCGATACTCCAGCGCAAGCTGCACATAATTGCCGCGCACAAACCGGTACCGCACCGAGCGCGTTTCGCTCCATCGCCCTAACTCACGCAGCCAAACCGGCGCAGCCGACATCTGCGTCACCATCACGCCGCCATCCACGAAGTTCGGCTGCGGCAAAACGGCAAGATAGCCGCAGTCGTCCTTGAGGCCACCAAACCAGCGCATATTCAGATGGCCGGGGAAGTTGAGGAATCGCCGCGATTCGACCGGCTTCTTCACCCACCGGCCCTGTTTTTCCGGCAACACAAGGCTTTCGCATTCCAGCGGCGGAGGAAAGCTTAGGCTCGGGATTGAATCGTCGATCTGCTGGATTGAAAACTCGAGCCACGGCCCATCCAGGCGCGTCTCCGTGAGAAAAGAACCAACCACCTCGGAATGGCGGCCCAGCAGCCAGAAGCGCACGCCGCTGCCCTCGCGCATGCCGCGAAAACGCCCCGGAAACTGCTCGCAGATGGAACGCTCGGTGCGCATCCACACCGCGCCCACATCGATCTGCGAATCCTCCTGCAGCGCTACCCGCCCCATGCGCCATTCTGCGCCGGTGCGCTTATCGCGAACCACTGCGGTCGCGTCCCCTCGCTGCTGAAAGAGCAAGAATTCGTTTTCAATCTGGGCAACCACGCGCTCGTCCGCGCCCTCCGCCGCTTCGGCGGGCAGGGCGCGCGAAGAATGCGTCTCAACCCGTGGAGTACTTTCGGTGCGTAGGGCGATGACGCCGGCCGCTCCGGCGCCAGTAAGGAATTCGCGGCGATCCAAGGTTGTTTTCGCGACTGTCAAAATGGGTTGGAAGAATACCGGAAAAGGCTACCACACCTGAATTCGAGAGAGCCCCCTGGGTTCAACTGCCGCATTTTGTTGTGGATTGTCTTTGTCCGTATGATGTATTTTTCCGATTGGCCTCAGCCGGACGAATGGACGATCCGGATCAATCGAAGAGGCAAATGGTTCACAGATGAATAAGCTCTACGACAATGCGGAGTCGGCACTGGCCGGGTTGCTGCACGATGGAATGACGCTTGCTGTCGGAGGCTTCGGGCTGTGCGGAATTCCCGAGGCGCTCATTGCCGCACTGTGCGCAAGCGGCGTCAAGCGCCTGACCGTCGCCAGCAACAACGCCGGCGTGGATGACTGGGGTCTTGGACTGTTGTTGAAAAGCCGCCAGATTAGAAAGATGATTTCAAGTTATGTTGGCGAGAATGCGGAGTTTGAACGGCAGTTTCTTTCCGGCGAATTGGAGGTCGAGTTTTGCCCGCAGGGAACGCTGGCCGAACGCATGCGAGCCGGCGGCGCGGGAATTCCCGGCTTTTATACGAGGACAGGTGTGGGCACGATCGTCGCCGAGGGCAAGGAACACAAGTTGTTCGATGGCCAGACCTATATTCTGGAGCGGGCCATTCGCGCAAATGTGTCGCTGGTAAAGGCATGGAAGGCGGATACGCTGGGCAATCTCGTCTATCGCAAGACCGCGCGCAACTTCAATCCCATGGCCGCGACCTGCGGGAAGGTGACCATCGCGGAAGCGGAAGTGATCGTTGAACCAGGCGGCCTCGATCCCGACCAGATTCACACCCCCGGCATCTTTGTGCAGCGTCTGGTTCATTACCCCCATCCGCAAAAACGCGTGGAGCAACGGACAGTGAGGAAGAGATAAACGATGGCCTGGTCACGCGATGAGATGGCGCGCCGCGCCGCGCAGGAACTCACCGACGGTTCCTACGTGAACCTCGGGATTGGCATCCCAACGCTGGTTGCGAACTATATCCCGGCCGATATCATGGTGACCCTGCAATCGGAGAATGGAATGCTGGGTCTGGGACCGTTTCCTGAGGACGCGGACGTCGACGCGGATCTGATCAATGCCGGTAAGCAAACCGTGACCGCGTTGCCGGGCGCCAGTTTCTTTTCAAGCGCGGAGTCGTTTGCCATGATCCGCGGCGGGCACATCGACCTTGCACTGCTCGGCGCTATGGAAGTCTCGGAGAAGGGCGACCTGGCCAACTGGATGGTGCCCGGCAAGATGGCCAAAGGCATGGGAGGCGCAATGGATCTGGTGGCGGGGGTACAGCGCGTCGTGGTGCTGATGGAACACACCAAGAAAGACGGCACTCCCAAGATTCTTCGCCACTGCACGTTGCCGCTGACCGGCGTGCGCGTTGTGAATCGGATCATTACCGAGCTATGCGTTCTCGACGTGACGCCGGAGGGACTTCGCCTGATTGAACTTGCTCCGGGCGTCAGCGTCGATGAAGTTCAAGCGAAGACAGAAGCCGCGATCCTTTAGCGCTTTCTGCGTTCGCGCGTTCATCTAAGGCCCGTTCGCTCACCGGGCGTGAACCAGAATCGCTCCCGACACCGATTGCAGCGGAAGCACCTTGTCAACTCCGCACAGTTTGATTGCCTCCTTGGGCATGCCAAACACGACGCATGTGGATTCGTCCTGGGCAATGGTATAGGCACCGGCCTGCTTCATTTCGAGCATGCCGCGTGCGCCATCGTCGCCCATGCCGGTTAGGATCACGCCGACGGCGTTCTGTCCGGCATACCGCGCCGCAGAGCGGAACAGCACGTCGACCGAGGGCCGGTGCCGGCATACCAGCGGCCCATCTTTGATATCGACGTAGTAGCGTGCGCCACTTCGCTTCAGCAGCGTGTGATGGTTGCCGGGCGCGATCAGCGCGCGTCCGCGCAGCACCGTGTCGTTGGCCTCCGCCTCCTTCACCGTGATGCTGCACAAGCCGTCGAGCCGATTCGCAAACGCACGCGTAAACATCTCCGGCATGTGCTGCACGATGACGATGCCGGGAGCATCTGGAGGCAACGTCTCCAGCAGCGTCTTCAGCGCCTCTGTCCCTCCTGTTGAAGCGCCGATCACTACCACTTTCTCTGTGGTTTCGGCCATGGCGTGCGTGCCAGGTGAGAGAATGGCGTCCGCTGTCAGCTTGGGCTCGACGATGTGGGATGGCCTCAGGATGCGCACCTTCGCGGCAGCCGCTGCCTTCACCGCCTGGCAAAGAACGACCTGTGCGTCTTCAAGGAACTGCTTGGTTCCCAGTCGAGGTTTGGCAATGATTTCTACCGCGCCGTATTCAAGCGCCCTCAGCGTGCTCTGCGCGCCCTCCTCCGCAAGGCTCGAGCAGATTACGACCGGGATGGGGTGCTGGGACATGATCGTCTTGAGGAAGGTAAGACCATCCATGCGTGGCATTTCGATGTCCAGGGTGATCACATCGGGCGCCTGTTCGCCGATTCGCTCCGCCGCCACAAAGGGATCGCCCGCCGTGCCAATCACTTCAATCTCCGGGTCCGATGAAAGGACTTCGCACAGCGTCTGGCGAACCACCGCGGAGTCATCGACGATCAAGACACGAATTCTTGGTTTGCTCATTGGTTCAATCCTGCCGATTCACTGCGCGGCCTTGATTCTGCGCATCCGATCTCTTGAATCTTGTAACCATGCCTCCGCGCTTAAAGCAAAGAGCGGAGCAGAACCTCTCCCGACCTGGTGTGGAACTGGAGACTTAGGCCGGATAAGCCTCGTATCCGCACTGCTTTGACTTGAAACCCCTCGTCCCGCAGAACTTCAATGGCGGTTTCGCAATTCAACATCCCGACCGTCGGCCGCGAACGGCCCGTATGGTTGACGGGCAAAACATCGGCGCCGCCAAAGACTTTCACCTGCACCTCTCCGCGCAACGCGCCCAGCGAATCGAACTGCCGAGCCAGGTCGCGAATGGCGAAATCGACATAACGGCGCGCGCTTTCGATACTCATGCTGGACTGCTTGTTCTTTGGGCACCGCGGCAGCATCGGATGGCAGAGCGCGGCAATGCCCAGGCGCACGCTCCAGAACGTGACGCCTACGCAGGAACCGAGAACCGTGCGCAGAATCGCAGGCTCCCGCACCAGGTGCGATTCCCCTGGCTGCACGTAAATCTCTCGCGGCGCGCATTCAAGCGCCAGCATCGAGCTTCCTGTAGAGCGCCGGCGCGATCGGCGCCAGAGGGAGATCCATGTCGTGCAGTGTCTCGGCATGGCCCACGAACATGTACCCGCGCGGGGCCAGGTTGCGGGCCAGTTTCTGAAGGATCGCCTCCTGGGTCGCCCGGTCGAAGTAGATGATCACGTTGCGGCAGAAAATTGCGTCCGCTCTTTCATGCAGGCCGTAATCGGCATCCATGAAATTCAGCCGCCTGAATTCCACCAACTGCCGCAACTCCGGCACCACCCGCACATCCTTCGAACCCGGATCGCGGCTGCGCATGAAGTACTTGCGCTTCAGATTGGCAGGCACGGGGCCAACTCCCTCACTCGTAAAGACCGCCATCTGCGCCTTCTTGAGCACGGTGGTGGAGATGTCCGTAGCCAGCACTCGAAATCGCAGTCCGGGGTGAGCCAGCCCCCACTCCGAGATCACCATCGCCAGGGTGTAGGGCTCCTCGCCCGTGGAGCATCCGGCGCTCCAAACCAGCAGAGGCCGCCCGGACACATTGCGCGCCACCAGGTCGGGAAGCGCCTTGGCTGTCAGAAAATCGAAATGCCCAGCCTCGCGAAAAAAGTCCGTCTTGTTGGTGGTCACAACATCGATCAGGTGGACAAGTTCCTCCTGGTGCCCGCGTGGTTCAAACAGGTACTCGCAATAGCGCGCATAGGAATCCAGATGCAGGCTGTGCAGGCGCCGCTTGATGCGCAGCTCGAGCATGGTTTTCTTGTCCGCATTCAGTTGAATGCCCGACTGGTTGTAGATCAGTCCGCGCAGCCGCGCAAAGTCGGTGCTGGAGAGGCTTTCGTCGTGAACGCTCATCTGTTGAGCGGGGCAGTCGAAGCCCCGCTCCCTCCCGTTACGCCGCCGCCTCGACCAACGGTTTGTTGTTCTCCGGACCGTGAACGGTGGCAAGCTCCTCGGCCGAAAACACGCGGTCTATGTCCAGGATCATGATGAACTGCGTGTCCCGCCTGCCCATGCCTTTGATGAAGTCGGTTCGAATGTGCGTGCCGATGCGGGGCGCGGGCTGGATCTGCTCCGGCTCCAGATCGATGACCTCCTCCACCGAGTCGGCCAGCGCGCCGATCACGATCGGCTCGTTGTCCAGCATCACCTCCACCACCACGATGCAGGTGTTGCGCGTGCTCTCGGTCTTCGACATCTCGAAACAAAGCCGCAGATCGACCACCGGCACCACGCTGCCGCGCAGGTTGATCACGCCGCTCATGTAATCGGGAGTGCGCGGAATCTGGGTGATGGTGGTCAGGTCAAGCACCTCCCTCACCTTCGCGACGTCGGTCGCAAAGACCTCATTGCCGAGTTTGAAAGTCAAGTATTGCCGCGTCTCCGTGATTTCTGTAACGCTCATAGATCAGCTCCTCTCGCATGCTGAAGATCACAGCGGGTCTTTGCTGCCTTTCGGCCAACGGCTCCGCCGCCAGGTGGCCGCTTCGCTGAGAAAGGAAGCCACCTGGCAGCACGAGATCGTGGGCCGTTCACAGCGGAGAACCGCGCTAGCCGCGGACCAAACGCGGTCCGCGCCGGCCTCGTCAAAAGCGCTCAAACTCACCGTCAAGATCGTCGTTCTTCTCCTTGAGCCGGAGATTGATCCCGCCCCGCGCCGCCGCTTTCGCGGCCGGTATGGCGGAGTGGCCATTGGGCCTGGCCGCCTTGGCCGGCGCCGCTGGGGGAACCCGCTGCGGCTTGGCGCTTGCGGCGCGTCGTACCGGAGCGCCACCGTCCTCCCCGGTGTGGAAGAACGCCAAAGCGCTGACCAGCTGATCGGACTGCCCAGTCAACTCCTCGGTGGTCGAAGCCATCTCCTCCGATGCGGAAGCATTCTGCTGAATCACCTGCTCCAGCTGCTGCAGTGCCTTGTTGATCTGCTCGGCGCCGGTATCCTGCTCCTTGCTGGCGGCGGTGATTTCCTGCACCAGTTCCGCCGTCCTCTGGATGTCGGGCACCAGCTTGTCCAGCATCTCGCCCGACTTCTCCGACACCTTGAGCGTGGTAGCGGAAAGCTGGTTGATCTCCGCGGCCGCCTTCTGGCTGCGCTCGGCCAGCTTGCGCACCTCGGCGGCCACGACGGCAAAGCCCTTGCCATGTTCTCCGGCGCGCGCCGCCTCGATGGCCGCATTGAGGGCCAGCAGGTTGGTCTGGCGAGCAATCTCCTCGATGATCGAGATCTTGTTGGCGATCTCCTTCATCGCGGCCACCGCCTCCAGCACGCTCTTGCCGCTCTCCTGCGCGTCGCGGGCAGACTTGTTGGCGATCTTGTCGGTCTGCTGCGCGTTGTCGGCGTTCTGCTTGATGTTGCTGACCATCTCCTCCATGGAGGACGAGGCCTCCTCGGCCGCGGCGGCTTGCGCGCTGGCGCCCTTCGACACCTCGATCGAGGCCGTCGAAATGGACTGGCTGGCAGCCGCCACCTCGCCCGCGATCGACCGGATGTCGGAAACCGTGCGCGTCAGCCCGGCAACCATTGAGCTCAGCGCCTGCATCAGCTTGTCCTGCGGCGAGCGCTCGCGAATGTCCACCGTGAGGTTGCCGTCGGCAATCTCCTCGGCGGCATGCGTAATGTCGTTCATGGCCACGATCAGCGTGTTCAGGTTGGTCTTGATGGTGTTGAATTCGCCATGGTAGGTATCGGTGATCTGCGCCGGGACGTCCCCCTTACTGATCTGCTCCACATACCGGGCGGATACATTCAGCGGCACAATCACGGCATCGAGAATGGCATTAACGCCGCGCACGATGTCGGCGTACGCGCCTTTGAACTGATCGTAGTGTCCGCGCTCGGTCAGCTTGCCGGCGTTGGATGCGTCGGTCAACCGCGCCAGTTCCTTTTGCAGGCTCTGCAGCACCACTGCGATGGCGTTGATGGCCTGCTTCATGTTCTCGTGATCACCCTTGTAGGTCTGGGCAATCAGTTCGTCGATCTTGCCATTGGAGATCTGCGCCAGAACGCGATTGCCTTCGCCGATGGGAAGAAGAATGGCGTCCAGCATGGTGTTGACGCCGCGCACAATCTCGGCATACGCGCCCTGGAACTGCTCCGGCTTGCCGCGGTCGGAGAGCTGGCCCTCCCTGGAGGCTTCGATCAGGCGGGCCAGCTCTTTCTGCAAGCCCTGCAGCACTGTTGCTACCGAATTGACGGCCACCTTCATCTTCTCGTGATCGCCTTTATAGGTCTGGGCAATCAGCTCATCGATTCTGCCATTGGAGATCTGCGCCAGGATGCGGTTGCCCTCCCCAATGGGCAGCAGGATTGCATCCA
>Ga0326727_10018129_pt1 | contig 14436 bp, 8 predicted proteins | sample MB2enrmetagenome_FD_207643 | JGI IMG/M metagenome (GOLD analysis project Ga0326727, IMG submission 207643) | Lab enriched peat soil microbial communities from McLean, Ithaca, NY, United States - MB29MY | ecosystem: Environmental > Terrestrial > Soil > Wetlands > Peat | place: USA: New York...
ACCCCTCAGCGGAGGAACAGCTGCTTGCGTCACCACGGCGTTGACCGGCGGTGCCAATAGCATCGCGGCTGCCTACAACCACAGCACTGACGTCAACTACACCAGCACCGCTTACAACGCGGGCGTTTCCACAGCGGTGAGCCAGACGGTGACTACCGTGGCTCCGCAGAGCGTGGTTGTGACGCGCACCAGCGGTACCACCAATAACCAAGCCTATGGCACATCGTTGAGCTTCACGGCAACGGTGAGCGCGGTAACAAATGGTGCGACCCCGACCGGCACCGTTGACTTCTATGACGGCGCCAGCACGATTACCGGTTGCACGGCTGTACCCCTCAGCGGAGGAACAGCTGCTTGCGTCACCACGGCGTTGACCGGCGGTGCCAATAGCATCGCGGCCGCCTACAACCACAGCACTGACGTCAACTACACCAGCACCGCTTACAACGCGGGTGTTTCCACAGCGGTGAGCCAGACGGTCAACGCGACTAACGCTACAGTGGCTTCCTTCACCGCCGCCGACACCACCTACCCGGCAGCCAACTCCGACACGGCTACCGTTGGCGATTCGGTGACCTTTACCTTGACGCTTACCGCGCCGGGTGCGGGTCTCGCTGCACCCACCGGTACGGTCGAGTTCTACAACGGAGCCACCCCGATCACGGGTTGCACTGCAAAATCACTGATTTCAAACGTTGCCACCTGCGCAACCACGACTCTCTCGCTGGGCGCGAACTCCATCACTGCCATACTTGCGGCCGATGGTAACTACAATCCACCCTCCTTGACGCCGACCTTGACGGAAAATGTCTACGCGGTGCCCACCACCCCGACCATCACCGTAACAAGTAGCACCCCAGCTACCGGCAGTTCGCCGGTGGTGGATGCCTTCACCACTGGGAACACAGCATCGATTCCCACCCAAACTGGTGACACCTACTTGTGGACGATCAATGCCGCTGGCACTATCACTAGCGCCCAGAACGGCACCAGCGTTACCTTCACCGCTGGAGATGGCGTCACTACGACGCCGTTGACTCTCGGCGTGACCGTCACCAACCAGGCTGGCTTCTCCGCCTCTCCTGCAACCGCGAATGTGAATGTGAATACCACCGATCTGGTTGTTACAACCGGCACGGATGACCTATCCGGAGTCGCAGCCAATTGCCCGAGCCCCGTTTGCTCGTTGCGTGATGCGCTGGCCGTGGCCTCCACTACGCCTGGTACCATCACCTTCGATCCGTCTGTGACCACTTATACGGTGGAAGCCACAACCCTGACGATTCCGGCGTCTACCACCATTACCGGTCAGCAAACCGGCTCCGGAATCACCCTGCACAACGCCACCACAGTCACGGCAGGTGGGACTGGATACCCGATCTTCACCGTGTCAAGCAGCCCTGTGTTTATCAACAACCTGACCATCACCGGAGCAAACAATACAAACAGCAATGGTGGCGCCATCACCAACAGCGGTAATCTGATTCTCACCGCCGTCACCATCTCCAACAACACCACCTGGGGCTCCGGCGGCGGCATCTACAACGCGGGGGGGGGTGTCTTGAATGCCGATGGTATTACGCTCACCGGCAACACAACGACTCCCTCTTACGGGAACGCCGGTGGCGCCATCTACAACGATGGTTCTCTCGCCCTCAACGACGCCACCATCTCTGGCAATTCCGCCAACGCGGATGGCGGCGGCATCTTCAACGATGCTGCTGGAACCTTGGCGCTGGATGCTGTAACCATCACCGGAAATGGTGCCCCCAATGGTTTTGGTGGCGGTATCGCTAACACAAGCAACTTAGGCACGACGGTGCGGTTGGGCAACGTCATTCTCTCCGGTAACACCGCATCTCTCTCGTCTGACGATTATGACGATTACGGTGCTGTAGTGGCCACAATCACCGATTCCACCGGCAATATCGTTGCATCCGCTGATAGGGGCACTCTTCCGGGCAGTGGGATCGGCGTTACTCTGAATACCAACCCGATTAACCTCGCCCCCCTCGGCAGCTATGGCGGTCCCTTGCAGACCATGCTTCCGCTTCCTGGCAGCGCCGCAATCTGCGGCGGTACATACGCCGGCAACTTCAACGGCGTGCCCGCCGACTCGCGCGGCTTGCCCAATAGCAACACCTCTTACAACGGCTACTCAGTGTCATCGGCCTGCTACGATTCCGGCGCGGTGCAGACCAATTACTCGGTAGCCTTCACCTCTGCCCCAACAACGGCGACGGGAACGACTCCAACTCCGTTCAATGTGAGCGTGACCTTGACAGAGGCCGGCACTGGAAGCAACCCAGTATCGGTGTTCTCAACGGCTGGCGTCAGTACCCTGACCAGCGAATCTTATTCGGGTAACTTCACGGCAGGAACACCAGATTCGTGGAGCCTCGGCGTGGATTCGTTCGATGGGAACGAATACAACCTGGGAGTCGGTTCAGATACACTGCTGTACACACTGCCTCTGAACCCGAACGCTTCGCCGATACCAACTGTTACCGCGACCAGCGCTATCACGGTCTATTAGGCCGGCACTCAACCCAACAGAAAAGGGCGGGACTTCGGTCCCGCCCTTTTTCTTTCGAGCATTTCTGGTGTGGGTGTGGGTGTGGGTGTCGGTGTCGGTGTGGGTGCCCCACCCTAGCCGCGCTTTTGTCTTTGCGGCTAGGGTGGGTTCTCAGAACTTCCCCAGCCTCCAGGGGTAACCTCTAATCAAGTCGATGAACCTTAAAACGGCAGTTTGCCCCTGGGTCTGAACGCCGAAAACCCGATTAAGTATAGATTCACCAACGATTTGATACTAGTGGTATGTCTCATGCAGATGGTCATTTATCCGTTTTGAAGGGTACAGGCTTTGAAGGGTACAGGCTTTGAAGGGTACAGGCTTTGAAGGGTACAGGCTTTGAAGGGTACAGGCTTTGAAGGGTACAGGCTTTGAAGGGTACGGGCTCTGAAGGGTACGGGCTTTAGCCCGTACATAAAGCCTGCAAAATCAAGACGGCTTTAGCCACTGAGGGAATCTTGGTTCAGTGAACTCTGCCCACTATAGCTCGCGGAGAATGGACTCTAATAACGAGACACTACACTAGGAATGTTATTTGGCAAAGCAGCGTTCTAAGGAAACTCTGATTAAGTCGGCGATTTGAAGGGTACGGGCTTTAGCCCGTACATAAAGCTCAAAGAATCAATGGGCTTTAGCCCCTGAGGGAAGGTCGGATCTTAGAAGGTGTACTTGATCAGAGGTTCCCTAAATCCAAGGGTGACTGCCGAATCTAGGATGAATTGAAGGGTACGGGCTTTGAAGGGTACGGGCTTTAGCCCGTACATAAAGCCTGCAAAATCAAGACGGCTTTAGCCACTGAGGGAATCTTGGTTCAGCGAACTCTGCCCACTATAGCTCGCGGAGAATCGACTCTAATAAAGCAGCGTTCTAAATCCAAGGGTGACTGCCGAATCCAGGATGAATTGAAGGGTCAGTCCTGGGAAAGAGGCCAGAATCGACCTCCCGCCGCCTTTTGCCGATCATTTCCCCCCTTGCGCGCACACTGGAGAGGAAGGAGTCTCCCATGCGCAATATCACGCTTGCCGTCTCCGAGGCCGCTTATCGCCGCGCCCGCATTTGGGGCGCCCAGCGCGACCTCTCCATCTCCCACATTGTCAGCATCTTTCTTGAAGAACTGCCCATCATCTCCGCCGCCATCGACCTCTACTATAAACAGAACCCTGAACTGGAGGATCTCTTCTACGCCGAGATCGCGGCGCGTGAACGGCCGGGGACGCACCTGTGAACGGCTACCCCCACCCCCCCCTCCCCCGGAATCTCTCCTTGTGCCTTTGTGATCGAATGGCGGCGGCTGTGTTTTCAATGTCAAAGCGGCATCTTCTTCACAAACTCACAGCCTTGAAGGTGGCTTGAGACCCTCAAAAGCGCCGTTTTTTCGTCATGAAATAGGTCATTTTGGCCCTGTTTTCTGCATATTTTGCTTCGCTGGCGCGGGCAATGCGGCCGCCTATGGATGGATCGAGTGCCAGACAACTCCGGCGATCACACTTTGCCCGAACCGGTTGGGATGCCCGTCTGAATCCATCGGATACGGACTCTTGCCTGACCGCACCGCCTCGCTCAAGGCCGGCAGCGGGTCAATGCACCGGATTCCGCTCTCACAGACATCCTGCTTGAACCGCGCCCGGAAGGCACTCTCGCGATGCGCCAGTTCGCCCAATGCCTGAATCGTCGCATCGCCGGTATCGCTAAGCGCCTCATAATATACCAGTTCCTTGGTTGGAATCATCAAAATAGAGAAGTCCGCGTGGCCCTGTCGTGTCGCATCCGACATCCGCTTCATCGCTTCCTCGGAGATGCGCATCCCCTCCCGAATCCGGCTGTCTTCTAGCCGCAGCGCCAACAGCCGGTAGCTGGGCATGAAGACCGTCTTCAGATTCCCTCTTTCAAAAAATATCCAGTATCCCGAGCTGCGGCGCGACTTCTTCTTCATCGACTTCCAAACCATGCCACTCAGCAAGCTGTCTTGCGTTGAAACCTCGTTCTGCAGCACAATGCTTCGGATCGATCGGGCCGCATTCCAGCTCTTGCAATGCATCTTGAAGTACCGAACCATGCGTATCTTCATCGAGGGATGATCCGTGTCGCCTCCGCCGTGAGCTCCGAAGTCTCCTCCGTAGATCCAGGAGAGCCGGTCGGCCACCGACTCGATACTCTCAGCGGCCTGGGCGCGGTTGATCTCGGCCACGATCTGCGCGTCCGTCGAACCCAGTTCGCTCCGCAGATTCTCCGTATAAACCATGTGGAAAGCGTCGAATAGGTCGTTCCCGTCGTACAGCGCCGAGACCACCCATCGCGGCTGCTTGTCGAGTGCCCGCGGCGTCAATACCAGACTCTGCACCGGGCCATATCCGGGCACCGCAAGGTTGTACACCGATCTTCCGCTCAGCATCCCAACCTGCTGCGGCCATGCATCCTGAAGAGAGACATTCGTCCCATAGGTCTGCGAATCGCCCAGGGCCACCATATCCGCGCGGCTCAGCACCCCGGCATTGCGAAAGCCGTCCTTGTCGTGCCCCGGATAGTCAGGATTGAGGCGGCGGCCCAAGATGGGGTCGGGAAGATCCGCCGAGAGCGGCGAAGCGGTCAGATAATAAACACTCTTGTTGCAGGCGCTTAGCACCCACAATGCTCCTTCCAGTAGCAGCAGCGAGATGATGAGAATCAGCATCGCATCGCAGATGCGCCTGCCCATGGTCCTGAAGACAGCGATGAAGGACATCTGTGCTCCTCGCCTTTCTATCTGCCACCCGCACCAGCGAACCGCAACCGCGAACCAGCAGCCCGCTCAATCCGGGGAAAAGGCACTCTGATAATCCCGTTTCAACGCGACTGGCTGTTCTTCTTTCAGCAAGATGCAATTGCCGATCAGCAGCACATCCATTTCCGTACCCATGAAGCAGGCGAAGGCATCTTCTGGAGTGCATACGATCGGTTCACCGCGCACGTTGAAGCTGGTATTGACCAGCACCGGGCACCCGGTCCTCTCTTTAAAGGCCGTCAACAATGCGTGATAGCGCGGATTGGTCTCGCGATGAACGGTCTGCACCCGCGCTGAGTAGTCCACGTGCGTTACCGCGGGAATATCGCTGCGGGGAATATTGAGTTTGGCAATGCCGAACAGGTTTTTCTGCTCCTCCGTCATGGAGATGCGCCGCTTCTCCGCCACATCGGCCACCAGCAACATATAAGGGCTGTCTGACTCCAGATCGAACCACTCGCTCACATCCTCGCGCAGAATGGATGGCGCGAAGGGGCGGAAGCTCTCCCGGTACTTCACCTTGAGGTTCAGCATCGACTGCATGCGCGGCGAACGGGGATCGCCCAGAATCGACCGAGCGCCCAGTGCCCGTGGTCCAAACTCCATCCTGCCCTGAAACCAGCCCACGACTTTCTCCGCGGCCAGCGCCCCCACCCCCGCCGCCAGAATCGCAGCTTCGTCCAACATCTGCAGCTTGGCTCCAACGGATTGAAGACGCCTCTCGATCTCCGCATCGGAATAAGCGGGTCCAAGATAAGCGCCCTGCATCGCATCGCCCTCCACCGCAACGCGGGGTTGCTCCTTAAACAGATGATAGGCCGCCAGCGCTGCGCCCAGTGCGCCTCCGGCATCTCCTGCCGCGGGCTGAATCCAGATCTTCTTGAACCGTCCATCGCGCAGGATCTTGCCGTTGGCCACGCAGTTCAAGGCAACGCCACCCGCCAGGCACAGATTGGTTGCACCGGTCTCTTCGGCAAGCGCGCGCGTCAGCCGTAAAACCACCTCTTCCAATACCGTCTGAATTGACGCGGCAAGATCCATGTGGTGCTGCGTCAGCAATTCCTCCGGCCGCCGCGCCGGGCCGCCAAACAGCTTGTCGAATTTGCCATTGGTCATCTTCAACCCGGAGCAGTAGTCGAAGTAGTCCAGATTCAGGCGAAACGATCCATCGGGCTTGATGTCGAGCAAATTGTCCAGAATCCGCTGCGCGTACTTCGGATCGCCGTAGGGAGCAAGGCCCATGAGCTTATATTCACCGGAGTTGACCTTGAATCCGGTGTAGTAGGTAAACGCAGAATAAAGCAGGCCAAGAGAATGCGGAAAATGAATCTCCTTGCTGATCGCAATCTTGTTTCCCTTGCCCAGTGCCGCGGAGGTCGTCGCCCACTCGCCCACGCCATCCATAGTCAGGATGGCCGCCTCGGCAAAGGGTGAAGGGAAAAAAGCGCTGGCCGCATGGCTGAAATGATGCTCGGCAAAGAGCAGTTGACGCTCCCAGTCGATGCCCGATCCCAAGTGGCTCTCCATCTCCTCGCGCAGCAATCGCTTTTGAAACAGCTTTTCCCCTGCCCACAGCGGAAAAGCCATCTGAAACGAGCGCAAGCCTCGCGGCGCCAGCGCGATATAGGTCTCAAGAAGGCGCTCGAACTTGATGAATGGCTTCTCGTAGAAGACAACAAAATCGATCTGATCGAGTCGAACGCCCTCCTCTTCCAAGCAATACTGAACCGCGTGCACAGGGAAGCGCGCGTCGTGCTTGATGCGGGTAAAACGCTCTTCCTGCGCCGCGGCGACAATCGCCCCATCGCGAACCAGAGCCGCTGCGCTGTCGTGGTAATAAGCTGATATTCCGAGAATTCTCATCCCACTCATCCGTTTCACATACACAGCCTAAAACAGCGCGTAGATAAACGGCGCCGCGGCCGATGGCGCCAGCACCAAGATCGCTCCTAAGATCAGCGTTACCAGAAGAATGGGCAACAGCCAGAATTTCTTTCTGGTCTTCATGAAGCCCCACAATTCGACCACCATCGACATAATCTCTCCTCAGTATTGCATCGACATGTTTTCCCGCGGCAAACTCTCCTCCTGCCTGGGAATCCAATACGTCGTGGCCTGCGGATCACGCTTCAACCGCAGCGGATCTCTGCCCACAAGGCGCAACAGGATGCCCGCCGGAGTGAAGATCAGAAAATACAGAAGGGCTGTCAAGATGGGATTGGTAATGCGGCCGATCCACTCGCCCACGCGACTCCAGGCTCGATTCATCGGGCCTAGCCATGCCGGCTTCAGAACCGCAAGCGCCAGCAACGCGACAGCCGCCAGAAAAGCCACGGCGCTCTGCAGCTTCCATGCATGATGAAGACGCAGACTAAGGAGCGCAAAAAGCACCGCGAAAATAAATCCAAACTGCCGATTCGACGATCTTTTCGCTTTCAATGCGCGATGCAAGTCTTCATGGAAGTTCAGAGACATACGGAATTCTCACACGGGCAATCGGGTTTGACAACACCTTTCCACCCGCCGCTGCGATGTTCTCTTAGCTGTTGCTTCTGAGACTGGGCCAGTGACGATCTGTTTCTATATGCTGAGCCAACCCAGGCACGTATTTGGTCCATTATCAGCCCACAAATCAACATTCATAAATGAGCGATTGAGGATGAGCAATGATGGCCTATTCCGAGGCTCCGTTTCCCATCTGGGCCCTCACCCGACTCCCAGCCGTATCTGAATCGCTTTTGGAGATCCCCATTTGCTCGAAAGGGCTGCACCATCAGTAGGCTGTCCCGCCCGCGTAATCGGCGGACATGGTGTTATACAGTGCCTGGACGCTCGCCGCGTCGGCGATATAGAGGCCCAACTCCCGATTGTTGTTCATCGATGCGTTCGAGTAATTGATCGATCCCATGTAGACGCTTTGCGTGGACAAGCCAAAATCGGCAATAACTGCCTTGGCGTGTATATAAAAGCCGTTGCTGGTATCGGGATACAGATTGACGCCGCAGCCCGCGGCCACCAGAGCCGCGAATTCGCTGTGGTACGAGCTCTGATTGACCATAGCAACATGTACAGTTACGCCGCGCCGGCACGCATTCTCCAAAGCGCTCACGATGTTGCTGGCCGACATCTCCTCATTTTCTACCAGCAGCGTTGACTGGGCGTTGTTGATGATGGCAAGCATATCCGCCTGCGCCGTCGTGGGACTCCAGATCAGATCGTCTCCCGCCTTTGGCTGATAGCTGAAATCGCTTGCCCCGGAGGTTCCAGAGCTCGTGGTGCCCGCTGCGTAATCTTCGTTGAAGGTCGCCTCGATGGCGGAAATGTCGCTGGGATCGTTCTCCAAAAGGGCATAATCGCGCGTGGTGGAGTAGTACTGCGATTGCAGGTTGAGAGACATGATTGCAACCTGTGTGTCGTCGATAACGATGCTCTTCTGATGCGTGGCTTCGAAGGCCGTATTCGCCCAGACCGCACTGCAGTGGTTCACCGCATTCAGTTGATTGAAGGCCGCCGTATTGCCGGACTTCTCGTCGTTCTGGTCGAGAATGACCCGAACCGTTACGCCGCGGTTGCAGGCCGCAACCAGATCGCCGGTGAATATAGTATCTTCCAGCGCATACATGGTCATGTCGATGCTATTCCGTGCATTAGCGAGGAGCGCATAGAGCGGCGTAACACTGTTATCGGTCTCGGGGAAAACATAGAGGTTATAGGTAATGGAAGAGGAAGTTCCCGTGCCACTGAGCGCAATGGTCTGCGGCGAACCACTGGCGTTGTCGGTCACCGTGATGGTTGCGCTGTAGCTGGAGGCGGCAGCGGGCGTGAAGGTCGCCGAGATGGTGCAGCTTGCATTGGCTGCCAGCGTCGCTCCGCAGGTGGTGGATTCGCCGAAGTCGCTGGCGTTGGCGCCGCCCAGGACGATGCTCGCGATGTTCAGCGACGCGTTCCCGTTATTGGTCAGCGTGACGCTGGACGAAGCACTCTGCACTCCCACCGAGGTGGTTGGAAAGCCAATGATCGAAGCCGAAAGCACCGCCTGCGGCGCGGTCCCCGTACCCGTCAGCGCAATGGTCTGCGGTGAGCCGCTGGCGTTGTCCGTCACCGTGATGGTTGCGCTGTAGCTGGAGGCGGCTGCAGGCGTGAAGGTCGCCGAGATGGTGCAGCTTGCATTGGCTGCCAGCGTCGTGCCGCAAGTGGTGGCCTCGGAGAAGTCGCTGGCGTTGGCGCCGCCCAGGACGATGCTCGCAATGTTCAGCACCGCGTTCCCGCTATTGGTTAGCGTGACGCTGGACGAAGCACTCTGCACTCCCACCGAGGTGGTTGGAAAGCCAATGCTCGAAGCCGAAAGCACCGCTTGCGGCGCGGTCCCCGCGCCCGTCAGCGCAATGGTCTGCGGCGAACCACTGGCGTTGTCGGTCACCGTGATGGTTGCGCTGTAGCTAGAGGCGGCAGCAGGCGTGAAGGTCGCCGAGACGGTGCAGCTTGCATTGGCCGCCAGCGTCGTGCCGCAGGTGGTGGCCTCGGAGAAATCGCTGGCGTTGGCGCCGCCCAAGACGATGCTCGCGATGTTCAGTACTGCGTTCCCGCTATTGGTCAGCGTGACGCTGGACGAAGCACTCTGCACTCCCACCGAGGTGGTTGGAAAGCCAATGCTCGAAGCCGAAAGCACCGCTTGCGGCGCGGTCCCCGCGCCCGTCAGCGCAATGGTCTGCGGCGAGCCGCTGGCGTTGTCGGTCACTGTGATGGTTGCGCTGTAGCTGGAGGCGGCTGCAGGCGTGAAGGTCGCCGAGATGGTGCAGCTTGCATTGGCCGCCAGCGTCGTGCCGCAGGTGGTGGATTCGCCGAAGTCGCTGGCGTTGGCGCCGCCCAAGACGATGCTCGCAATGTTCAGCGCCGCGTTCCCGCTATTGGTCAGCGTGACGCTGGACGAAGCACTCTGCACGCCCACCGAGGTGGTTGGGAAACCGATGCTCGAAGCCGAAAGCACCGCCTGCGGAGCCATTCCCGCGCCCGTCAGCGCAATGGTCTGCGGCGAGCCGCTGGCGTTGTCCGTCACCGTGATGGTTGCGCTGTAGCTGGAGGCGGCAGCGGGCGTGAAGGTCGCCGAGATGGTGCAGCTTGCATTGGCCGCCAGCGTCGCTCCGCAGGTGGTGGATTCGCCGAAATCGCTGGCGTTGGCGCCGCCCAAGACGATGCTCGCAATGTTCAGTACTGCGTTCCCGTTATTGGTCAGGGTGACGCTGGACGAAGCACTCTGCACACCCACCGAGGTGGTTGGAAAGCCAATGCTCGAAGCCGAAAGCGCCGCCTGCGGAGCCATTCCCGCGCCCGTCAGCGCAATGGTCTGCGGCGAGCCGCTGGCGTTGTCGGTCACCGTGATGGTTGCGCTGTAGCTGGAGGCGGCAGCAGGCGTGAAGGTCGCCGAGATGGTGCAGCTTGCATTGGCTGCCAGCGTCGTGCCGCAGGTGGTGGATTCGCCGAAATCGCTGGCGTTGGCGCCGCCCAGGACGATGCTCGCGATGTTCAGTACCGCGTTCCCGCTATTGGTCAGCGTAATGGACTGCTGCGCACTGCTCTGACCCACAGCCGTGTCCACGAATGCGAGCGTGGCGGCAGAGAGCGTCAACGCAGGAGCGCTCGGAGCCGAACCGGAGGAAGACGCCGTGGCGCTGCCACCACAGCCCGCAAGACCGGCCGCTACTAAAGCCAAGCCTGCAATGTAAACCTTGAAACGCCTCCGCACCCCGGCTACAACAAGATGGATCATGAGCCCTAGTATAGAGTGCCCCTGGCGCCGATCTCCTGGGCTCGCTGCCGGAGAGCGATCGGTACCGCCAGGACGCGACGACTTATCCTCGGCTTGTATCCCCTTGGGGTGCGTGGAATATTCCGTTTGCCGGCAGATGGTCCGCGCAGTGTCTCGGCAGAAATTAATCTGAAATTCTCACGCATATCCGCAATACGCCAGTCCTGGTCTAAGGCGCTTGCGTCGGCCCGGCGAGCGGCGTCTTTACCGGCGTTGCGATGCCGATGAACTCGGTGACGGTACTGTTGCCAAAGTTGCTTATCCACAAATTCCCGCTGGCATCCAACGCCATCGAGTAGGGCTCCAGCAGCGCAGCATCCAGACCGTAACCGGAAGCAGGAGAAAGCACCGTCCCCATCGCATTTGCTCCCGCCAGCTCGGAGAGGTTGTTGCCGCGGTAGTTGGCCACCCACACCGCTCCAGCCCCGTCCACGGCGATTCCCTGCGGACGGTAGATCCCTCCGCCGGTTATCCCGTTGGAAAGGATCGTCCCGGCTGTGTTCACCACACTGATACTGTCGCCGTAGTAGTTCGCCACCCACACATTGCCGTGCTGGTCCGTCGCGATGGCGGAGGGGCCGTTGCAGCAGGGATAGCTGGCAATCTGCGAACCATCCGCGGAAATGGACGTAATGTTGTTCCCCGACTGGTTGGCCACCCAGGCATTGTGATTGCCGTCGACAGCGGCCGCCACGGGAAAGTCGAGTTGGCCCACGCCCCAGCCGTTGCCGCCGGAGAGCGGCACTCCGGCGCTGTTGAGCAGCACCACGCTCTGCCAATTGTTGACCACCCAGATATTACCGGTGGTATCCGCCGCCAGGGCAATCGGCCAATTGATTCCGCCGGAGAAATCGCCCTCCGTGCCGGTAAGTGCTGCGCCGCTGGAATTTATCTCGGTGACCGTCCCCGAGCCGCTATTGACCCCTCCCGCGCTTGCGTAGTTTGCCACCCAGATGTTTCCGGACGGAGCAACCGCCAGCCCCCAGGATTCATCGAGCCCGCCGCCCGTGAACCCGTTTGCGGAAAGAACTGCTCCCGCGGAAGTAAATGCGGAAACCGAGCCGGGATAGTCGGCCACCCAGACTGAGCCCGCGGCATCCACAGCAATGGTCGTTGGTTCGTTGATCCCGCCGCCCGTCAACGTGGCAAAGAGCATCCAATCCGCGGGCGCGGCGGCCAGCGCCGGCGAAAATACCGCGCCAACCGAGGCCAATTGATAGACAGCATTCACGTTGTAAGCAGGATGACGAAGAATGTTGAAGGCTGCATCCAGGGTATTGTCCGGCGCGGCGGCGCTGGTTGGCGTTGCCGCGGCAAACAGCGGCGCGCAGTTCGCGGCGGCTCCGGCACAGGCCGTCAGCGCATTTGCCAGCGTATTCAGCTTGGCTACCGGCTCGGCAACCGTCGCCGGCGCCGAGGCGCCCGGTGCTTGGCCAGACCTCAGGCTGACAAGATTGCCCGCCGTGGTAAAGGCGTTGGACAGACCCGTGGCGTTCGTGGAAGTGGACCCGATGTTGCCGCCCTGGGAATAGAACTGCGCAAGCGCCGCCGCTCCGGCTACGGTAGTCGCCTCATTCACCACGACTGTGGTGCCCGATGCCATGCCGGCACACGCTCCCAACGCAGACAGCAGCACGAGTGCGTTGTTCTCTCCGCCGCTGGAGGAGGTACTTCCGCCCCGGGCCACAAGATACAACTGCGTGTTCGACCCGGGGCAGGCATAGCCGGAAGGGATGGTAAAACCGCCCCCGCTATTCGTTGTCAATGCATCGTCCAACAATGCGGTTCCGGCGGACCCGTTTCCGGCGGCACCGGCGGCAAAGAGTTGCACGCTGGCGCCAGCCACGGACTTGCCCGCGGCCATCACCGTTCCTGTGAAACCGATGCCCGAACCGGGCTGGTTCTGCCCCGTATCCAAAGCGATTCGACCTGTTCCGCAACCGGCGGCAAGAATTCCGGCCAACCCGGCCAACAGAATCGAAGAACAACCATATCTATTCATGGAGCAAACCCCGCAAAAGTGTACAACAAAGGCGCCCGCTATCGAATCGGCCCGATAATACCGGCGCTCCGTGTCCCTTCCTTGGCGAGCCTTTTGCGGCAAGGGCGGGAGACCAATCGCATTCTTTGAGGGCCTAACCAATAAGAAGGTGAATCGCAAAATCGCGTCGTGAAGAAAGAGCCCTCGCACGCCCGCCCTACTGCGATTCTAGACTCAATAGGGCGTCCCGTCGGCGAAGGCCGTTACCGGGGTGTTTTCTCGATGTTAGCCCGGCCGCCGAGCTACAGATCCGGCCTCCGATTGCTGTTCCTCGGCGTGTTCAGGGAATTGACCGATTCCGTGCAGGAACTCGGCGCAAGCAAGCCAAAATCGGCGACATCGTGCCTTGGTTCGGGCAGAATCCATTCATCGTTTTTTCATAGACCAATTTACACTCGCCCGCTATCATTAGGGCCTGCATTTAGATAATGGATTTCTCTGCGCGAAAGCCGCGGTTTTCGCCCATCCCGCAACCCTTTGTAAGGAGGCGCTTCAATGAAAACAGGATATTCATCGAGACGGTCGTCCATCCTGATGCGTAGCATGGCTCTGGCGGCTGTATCGGCATGTTTGTTTCTGGCCGCGGGATGCGGCGCCGGTTCGTCCAGCTTTATCAGCAGTCAGGCTGTGGCGTCTACGACAGGAACGATCTCAGGCAAAGCCCTCGGCGGACGACAGCCGATCGCTCAAGCTACGATTCTTCTCTGCGAGGCCGGCTACTCGGGATACGGCAGCGGCACCTGCAACACCACCACAAACATCGCTATGACTCCCACCAAATCCGATGGCAGCTTTACCATCCCCACGTATAACTGTCCCACCACCACCGGACTGCTTTACCTGAAGGCGTCGGGCGGGATTACGGTCACTGGCGGCAGCAACAACGCCAACGCCGTTCTCATGGCCGCGATCGGCCCCTGCAACCAAACCACGACGCCAAATTTATCCGTCAATATCGACGAGGCCACAACCGTGGGCAGCATGTTTGCGCTGGCGCAGTTCTTCAATCCGACCAATGAGACGTTCGGCACCTCGAACACTGTCCAGGGATTGACCGGCCTGACCAACGCCTTTGCCACTGTCAACAACCTTGTCAACTATACGAGCGGAACGGCTATTTATCCCTCGCAGACGGTGCCCGGGACCGGAAGTCTCTCCTCCGCCAGCGTTACCATCACGCCGGACGCCGCCAAGATCAACACCATCGCCAACATTCTGTCGGCCTGCATCAACGACTCTTCGCCCTATACGAACAC
>Ga0326727_10018131_pt1 | contig 14435 bp, 9 predicted proteins | sample MB2enrmetagenome_FD_207643 | JGI IMG/M metagenome (GOLD analysis project Ga0326727, IMG submission 207643) | Lab enriched peat soil microbial communities from McLean, Ithaca, NY, United States - MB29MY | ecosystem: Environmental > Terrestrial > Soil > Wetlands > Peat | place: USA: New York...
GAAACACGACGAAGTCTGTCGTGTCAGTAAAACTCCAATACGAAGCGAGCGATCCCGCGTAACCGTTTCCTTCATTATCGAGCGGGATCTGATTCACCTCGCCAGTGTTTTCATTGATCGCGGTGAGCTGACCAATGACCGTGCCCCGGGGCCCATTGTACTGCGCGCGCAACGCACAATACGGTAACGGCAAGGGAAGATTATGGTAGTAGGAATCCAGACGAATATCCTGCGTGGTGAATCCTGGCAGCTTGAAGGGTGGGAGCGCAACGAGGCGGGGACCTTCATCGCCCGGAAACTCGACCGTCAGTGTGACGGTCTGTTCGGAATCAAGCAGATTGCGTAGATAGAGGTGAGGAGTGTAGTTGGCGTTCTTGGTACCCGCGAACGGCGAATCGGCGCTGGGCGGCCCTATGGGTATCCCGGTTGCGTGCAGGGCGCTCGCAATCTGCAACTGAGGCAGAGGAAACTGCACGGCGGTCTGCCGGCCCAACTCCGCGTCGGTAATGTACCCTTGAGCGATGAGCGAATTCGGCGTCCCACGCGGGATGATGCTCAGCCCTCCCATGGGTGCTTGGTAAGCGGTCAGATTCATCCCATTCAGCAGTTCAGTAACTGAAAGCGTCTTCATCTGGTGAGGACCAAACTCCAACCGGGCCGGCTCGTATTGCTTCCCGGCGAATTGCAGGTGGAGGTCAGCCTGCACCGCTTTTGGCGTAATGTTGCTCACGCGCAACGTCAGATCGCGTGTGCCGCCGAGGTCCCACCAGAGCGTGTCCAATTCCGTAGGGACCATGTCTTGGCCATACTCGCCCGAACTCCACACCGGCCCGATGTTCCAGTGCTCTTGTGGCCCTTCGACGCTCATGCGCCCACCCAGCGGATTGCCCTTCCCGTTAAAAAGAATGGATAGCGTGCCCTCAATGAACTCGCCGTGCCAGTCCACGTTCAGATCGATTAGGAGCTGCTTGACGTCAATGTCCACTTCCTCGGCGGGTTGAATGGTCTTGGGCGGCGACACGACCGTGCGCCCCGATTGACTGTGGATGGCAACCGTATACTCTACGGGCCTCGGCGCACGGTCCATCATACTGAGCATCGATTGGGTACCCTCGCGCAACGAGTAGTAGGGATAGACCAGTTCGCGCGGGGTGTTCTCATCCGGCGGCTGGGCAGTTGTTTGCGGCGTAGGTGGTTCAGCAGGAGGCCCGGGCGCTTGTCCGGGCGCGACAGGCCACAGCAGGCACAGCCAAACGGCTGCACCGACGGTAACCTCGCGCCAGATCATGCGACCTCCCGTGGCAAGATTCGCTGCCTTTGAAGCTGATTATATACCCTGAACTCAACTACCGGAGATCCTTGGCAGTGAAAACACCGGTCGTTTGCCGTCGTTAGAGGGCCACAAGCCCGTGGACACCCGCTCGGCAAAACTGCGACTAACTATCAACTTTCAACGGCTTCACCAGCACCTTCGAATTCCTCCCGCTTTGATCGTATTTTGCCCGGCGGACCGGCGGGAGATTATCCGAGGTACCTTCCGTAAAGCCGCCCTTCGACTGGAAGTAAGTAAACGCCTGCGTCGAGAGTGTGATCAGTTCATTCAACCCGGCTTCGCGCGCTTTGTTTTCGGTGAATTGAATCAGCTTTCGGCCGATGCCCTGGTTTTCATGTGCGGGACTCACAAAAAGGCTGGCGAGTTCGCCCTGTTTTTGCTCGGGATAAATGTGCAGAGCCACGCAGCCAACGGGGTTCTTGTCGATTTCAAAGATAAAGTAGTCCCCCAAGTTCTTCTCCATTTCGACGCGCGTTCGCCGGATAAGTTCTTCCGCTTCCACCGCCTTCTTAGTCAGCCTCTGGATGGCCCGGATGTCTTTCTTCTTGGCGGGCCGTATCTGCTCGTATTCGTTTGCGTAAATGAGCGTGCCAATGCCCTCGTTGGAGAACACTTCGGCCAGCAGTCCTTCGTCCTCCCGGCCGCTGGCAATGTGGACGCGCTCCACTCCCGCCGAGCACGCGGCAGCCGCATGCTGGGCCTTCGAAAGCAATCCCGGCGCGAATCCGCCCGGCGCGACTTGTATGAGTTTTTGCAGGTCCGCCACCAGCATTTTGCGAATCAGTTGATCGCTGTGCCGCAGCCCATCCTGCGCAGTGAGATAAATCAGCTTTATGGCCTTTAAACTCTCCGCCACAGCAACGGCGACGCTGTCGGAGTTCGTCCTGTAAGTCTTGCCGTCGCCATCGAAGCCAAGGGGCGGAAGGACAGGAATGATTCCCCGATCCAACAAAGTCTGGAGAAGCTCTGTATCGACGCGTTGCACCTTGCCGGTGAAAAGGTGGTCGACACCCTGGATGATCCCCAGAGGGTGGGCGATGATGGCATTGGTGCAGGCGGCGCGCAAGTCTTGGGCTGACAGGCCTTCCAGAATCTCGTGCGTGAGACGGTTTGCGGCGTTTAGGGCCAACTGCAGTGTCGGAGCATCGGTCACGCCCGTGCCATCCAAGTCGGAGGCTTGCATACCCTGTTTCTCAGCGGCGGCCTTAATCTGCGCTGCCACCCCATGCGCGAGCACCACGCGGATGTTCAGGGAGCGCAACACAGCAACGTCCAAAAGGATGTTCGCGAAGTTTTCGTCCGTGACGATGTCGCCGTCTACGGCAATAACGAAGGTCTTGTCCCGGAATTGTGGGACGTATTGAAGAATACCGCGCAGGTCGGTGAGTTTCACGTGTACACCCGATTGCTTGAATTGTGGCCTGACCGCCGTCTGGCATTTGAAAGCCGTTCCACTTTACACCCAAAAAGAAAATCTGTCGTTCTCGAGGACCAACCCAGAATGCACTACTGAAGTTCCTACGGGGAGCTCAATGATGATCGTCCGGCGAAGCCAGAGACTTTGTCATGGCTGGAACCTCAAAGGCGTCTCCCCGCCACTGCCGCCGAATTGTCCCACACCGGATCGGCTAGCTGACGGCGCCGGCTCCCCGCTTCAAATTCTTGTACTTGTCCTTTGTTTTCATAGACATTCTCGCTTTGTTCCGTCAATCTTGCAGTCGAGAAGTTGAGGAGTCGAGACGTTGCGGGGCCCTCCGCCACCTTCCGGCTTGCGGTTCGCCCGCGACGGTCGCGGTCGGCTGTTGGTCTCCCACTCCTCGACTCTTTGACTCCTCGACTTCTTGACTGTACTGGTTGGCAGAAACCACAGGCAGGAACTACGAACGAAAACAAAAGAGGACTTTCTGGCATAATCTATCTGGCAGAGCTCAACCCCCTGCCCAACCCCACGGAACAATTCTAGCCTATTTCATCCCATTTGGCAAGTATCAATGAAGTCAATAACACCGACGGGACCAGCGCCCGCTGCTTCGCCTCACGCGCCGCCATGTCCCGGCTTCACTTCTGCTGCAGTGACTCGATGTACTTTGTCAGATTCCGAACACGCAGTTGCGGCACTCCGTCACTCTTTGTTCCGATGGCCCCGAAAATTGGACCCCAAACCGGCATGTCCTTTGAGCCGTGACCGGGGGTGTTCGAGTCGCCCCTTATGGTCTGGGCTACGTGGTTCTCGGGGAAGATGCCTCCGTTCTTTGCCGCGAGTACGGTCAAATCTGTAGGTGCGATCTTCATGGCGGACGCCGCCGGTCCGTCTCCCTTCCCATCCTTGCCATGACAGGAGGCGCAGTAGGCGAGGTACATGGCTTTACCGGAGGATGGGGGCGTGTACTGCGCAGGTCTTTGGTTAATTGGTCCTTCGGGCGCCTCTGAACGTGTCTCTTGTTGACCCGGGTTGGCGCCCCCGAAAACCGTCAAGGGAAGTGCGATCAGAAAAACTGCGGCGTAGTCCATCAATCGTTGCGGCATCATTGTCTCCTGGCGAGGCTGCCTTAGCGAACGAGTCTGCCTCACCGCTAGATTAGAATTCGAGCCTGACATGGAAAGCGATCATGCGTGGCGAGCCGTCTCCGCCTAAACCGACGCCGAGCAGTCCGGTGGGCGGAGAGGTGGTGGAAGTGAGCGCCCCGAAGCCAGTTTGAGTGGAAGCCTTTCCTGGTACGCCGGCCAGCACCATGCTGGGGAGCGCGAAATTCGGATGATTGAGAACATTGAAGAACTGCGCTTCCAGGCGCAGCTTTATATGTTCCTTCACCTGAAACCACTTCGTAAGGTAGAAATCGCTCCAGGTGAAGTCAGGACCGCGCAAGGCGTTGCGACCGAGGTCCCCGAACTGACAAGTTTGCGGGCTATCTCCTCCAATACAAGCTCCTGTGCTTGGGTCTACTGACGAGGCGAAGGCGTCGGGATTAAGCCACTGAAGGGTGCCGGGTTGAGTGACGCCCGGGATGGATTTGCGCTCATAAACAGGGACACCCGGCACGAGGCTCGCAAATTGCGGGCCTGCGCCCTGCACGATGCCGTTGCCCGCGGCGGCGTAGGGCGTGCTGAGCACCGAGAACGGAACCCCGCTGTGCCAGAAGACCGTGCCGGAGATCTGCCAACCGTTGAGTGCGTAGCCCAGCCGCTGATTCCGGACTTTGAGGGGCAACTGATAAACATACTCCGCCGTCAGATTGCTCCGGATGTCGTAATCGCAAGGGCCGTAATTGCGTGCCAGTTCTCCCGGTAAGGGGGAGAGGATCCCACCCGCGGAAAATTGCAGGAATCCGCCATTCGAGACCTCGTCCATACATCGGCTCAAGGTGTAATTGATTTGGCCCTCGAGGCCGTGGCTGGTACGTTTCATGGCGGTGACTTGAAGCCCATTGTAGTGGCTATTCGCACCGGTAGAGAGTTGCGTGACGGCCCCGAATCTCGCATCTCGAGGCACGAGATACGGAAAGGGAGAAAAGCATCCCTGACACACTGATTGGTAACCGTTCACTTGCGTCAGGTACGACTGGTTCAAGGCTCGCGTGCCTACGTATTGCGCTTGCACGCTGGCCGTGCTCCCGAACTGATGTTCGAGCCCGAAACTCCATTGCATGAAATACGGGGCGCGGAGTTCGCCGTCCGGTACCGCCGTGATCGCGACGGGCGGCAGACATGCGGCGGGGTTGGCTTGTGGAGACGTGCAGGAAAGCCAACCTTGTTCATAGCCCAGGTTAAACGCCTGGTTCGCGGCCACTGTCGCATCGACCGCGCTACCTGGCACGCCGGGCGCCAGGGCGGTTCCGCCGACAGTGCCGAGCAACCCGCCCTGGAAGGTCCGAACGTAGGGTGGATTGACGCCCACGAGGTCAGCGATGTCGCCCGGCAAGAGGTCGCTGAACAGGCCGAAACCCGTCCGCAGGACGGAGTTCGGCGTGAACTGCCACGCAAGTGCAGTCCGCGGCTGCAAGATGGCGAGCGGGGTGGAGGCAAAGACGTTCTTGAGACCGGTTTGAATGGCGCCGTTGAGCGGTTGGTTCAAATCGTGGGAAATTGAATCGAAAGAGCCTGCGAGCCTGGTAATTTCATGGTGCGGGTTCGAGGGGTTGGAATTCAAGGTGTCGCGAACGCCGGCCGTCCAGGTCAGCTTTCGCGTGAGCTTCCACGTATCCTGCGCGTAGAGGTCAAGATTCAGAGAGTTGAAAGGTTGGTTCGCGGCACGTGGAAAAGTCTCCGTGGCGGTCGAGGCAATACCGTAGATGAACTGAGGTAGGGTCGTGTAGGTCACGGTTGGGACGGTGCCTTCAGCGAAATCGTAGTCGTTCAGCAGAAAAACTCGGGTGTTCGTTCCGAAGCGGAATTCGTGAGCGCCGCGGCTCCAGGCGAGGTTGTCATTGATGAAGAACCGCGAGGCTCGCCGACCCTGCACCCAAGTGTTGTCGAGCCCTCCGAGGGTGGTGAAGGGTGCGTTCGCTCCACTCCCCTGAAGGACAATGGGAAATGCTGCCAGCGTTTTCTCGAAATCGGTTGGGGCGAAGATGCTCGAATACCACGAGAATCCCGGATTGAAGTAGTTAACGAGGTTCTGGGAAAACACGTGCGAATACCCGGCCATGAACGAGTAAAGCGGTTGCGGAGAGAGCGAGTTGAATAAGGGATTAATCGGATCGGTCCAGGCGGCCTGCAGGCCGGTGTCTGCCTGAAAGCGGAACCAGGCGGTGTTTGCCGTGTTGATGTTGTAATCGACCCGAACCGTTTGGACCTGCTCGCGATCATCGCTCGAATGCGAAACACTCTGCCGGTTGGCGCAGCCGGTGCCATTGGGTGGGCTGCCGGCCGCCTGGCTACCGTCGGCGTTGAGCGGACAGCCAAGGACCGCAAGTGGCGTCCCGCTGGTGTTTCCGTAAAGCGAGAACATTCTCCTATAGAACGGCGCCATCTGCGGCGCGGCGGGGTAAGTGGCGCCAGTTACGGCGTCCGTGCCTCCCAAAGGAAGTTGCTGGAGAACGTAGCTCTCGAAGGCGGGGGTCGGCACGGTGACTGGGGTCACGATGGGAAGCGCGACTCGCATCCATTCGAAGTCACTGAAGAAGAACAACTTGTCTTGACGTAGGGGTCCCCCCGAGCTGCCCCCGAAATGATTCACCGTTGATCTCGGCTTGTGACTCCCCGGGGTCGCGTTCGTGAAAATGTCGGCGGCGTTAAGGGCCGAGCCATTCCAAAGCTCATAGAGATTTCCGTGAAAGTGATTGCTGCCGGACTTGGTGACATAGTTCACTTGGGAGGCTCCATAGCGCCCCTGATCCACGGAATAGGAGAGGGTGTTGACGGTCACTTCGGAAATCGAGTTCAGGCCCAGCACCAGGTTGGTCGACAGGCCGCTGTTGAGACCGGTGAACGGATCGTTGGTTTCCAGCCCATCAACGATGTAGCCGTTCGAAAGCGCCGGCAGTCCGTTGAACTCTACGTTGCCATAACCGTTGCTTCCTCCCACAAAATCGTTGCTGCTTCCCGCCGTGTTGATAAGCGCGCCGGGGGCGAATTGCAAGGGGTAGGTGAGGTCGCCGCCAGGGTTGGGAAGATCTTCGAGCGCCGGTGCGTTGAGATTCGTGCTGGTGTTGGCATTCTCAGGGTTGAGGATCGGCGGCGCCGCGCTGACCTCAATCGCCTGTTTGGATTGCGCCACCTGGAGTACGAAATTGACCGTCTGCTTCTGTCCCAGACCTGAAAACACGTTGTTGTTTTGCCGGGGGTCGAAACCCGCAGCTTCGACTCTGACCGAGTAAGTGCCCGGCGTGAGTTGGGGGAAGTTGAAGCGCCCCTCCTCATCGGTCGAGAGAGATCGCCGCATGCCGGTCTCGCGGTTCGTAATGCTCACCGCCGCGCCGGGAACCGCCGCGCCGCTCGCGTCGGTCACTTGGCCCAGGATGGCGCTAGTCGTTTCTCCCTGCGCCATCCCGAACCGGGCGGAGATGATCCCAGTGCCCGCCAGCAGAAGACCCAGAATCATTTTGCGGCTCAAGTCTTGTGTACCTCCAGGTGTGACAGCGTCGTTTGGGAGTCTTGTGTCAGCTCTAATTTACTACGGCTTTCTAATCATAGTAAACTGTAGTTAACTACAAGCTTCGATGCGTGTCAACTGGAATTTGTTACGCCCGATCGCGGCGCTTGGCTTAATATAGGTATTGTCTGCTGGGCGAAGACTGTGGAAAAGCGGTTGTACGCCGCCCGCTGGAGAGGAAAAAGGCCCTGAAGGCGCCGCCCATGAGTCATCTCAAGCTCACCATATCAAAAGAAGATTATTTAAAGGCCATTGCTGAGGCAGAATCCGAGGAAGGAATCGTGATCGCCGCGAGCATCGCACGATGGCTCGGCGTCACTCCCCCCGCTGTGGCTTTGGCTCTGCGCCGGCTGCGGCGAGATAAACTTGTGGAGATCGACCGCAAGGGCCGAATCTCCTTGACGCCAAGCGGGCGTAAGATCTCCGACAAGCTGCGATTCCGCCACCATTTGGTGGAGCGCATGCTCCTCGAAATACTGGGAATGGAGTGGTACAAGGTCCACGACGAGGCAGAACGGCTGGAGCATTCAATTTCTGAAGATGTGGAACGAAAGTTGATCGAGAAGCTCGGGCCAAACGGACCCTGTCCCCATGGTAACCAGATCAACAAGAGTGCCGCCGAGCGGCAGAAGCTAGGCCTCCAGCAACTTTGGGAAGCTACCCCTGGTACGCCGCTCCGAGTAGACAGCGTCTACGAGCGTGACCGCAAGCTCCTGGAATACTTTGACGGACTGGGTATTCGGCCAGGGATCAACCTGGAGATTCTCACACGCAATTACGACAGCACGCTCGCCCTCCGTCTGCACAATAGGAGCATCAGCCTGGGCGAAGCCGCTGCAAGAAAGGTCTGGGTTTCGAAGGTATCCGAATAGGCACAGCCTCAACCGCATAGCACCCCACAATTGATCGGGAATGCCTGGCGCTCGGCGTGAGAGCACAGCTTATTTCGCTTTTCCACAACCTTCCGCATTCCGCCTGGGAAACGCCATCCCGGAGAGTGGGACGACTCTGAGTTGTGATCTTCCTGACTTCCCACGGTCCCTGCGCACTTTGGGCACACATGCGCCGTGAAGATCAGGATTTCAGCGGCTGCTGCTGATCGGGGAAGTCAGTAACACCAACTCCTGAATTTCCCAAGACCGGCAGACGCCTTACCATCAGGCATGATCCTTTCCGTCATCACCAAGGCGCAGCCTAAGCGCCAAAGAGGCGTGCACAGGTCAGCTACATTCGTGCCCGAAGATCCTAAGCCACTATCGGGTAATAAACGGCTTGCAAGTCATCGTGCCGAAGGGACTCTCCCCAGCTATGAACAGCCTGACCTTCGGCGCCTGAAGGCATCGACAACCGTGAATATGGCTAGGCGGGGTCTACTGACACACGTACTGACACACTTTTTTGACGCCCATTTCTGCCACAATTCGCGCCTGTTTTCCCATCGTCCGTGTGACGAAACTGCGGCTCCGCCAACTCGAATCGATCCACCTTGCCCGCGAGCAGCGCGACCTTCGCAAACAGGAACTCGCGTTCCACGCACGCCCGTTTGTCCTGTGCGGACTTCCTTTGCGCCGGCCAGAATCTGGTCAATTGACCCATACGCGAAGGAACGGAAAGTTCTTTCTGCAGATCGCGGCGCACACCGAGTTTGGCTTGCCCTTCGGCCAGGCTGGAAGGCAGAACTCCCAGCAACATGGTGGAAGCTAGTTGCTGGCCGCGCCTTGCGGTCTTTCGAGACCTCCGCCGCTGCCTGGGACAACTCCGGCTACACGAGCTTATGGCCTTCAGAAGTTAGGGGCTCTGGAGTGTTGCGTTGTCTTCGGAGATCCGGGGACCGTCAAAGCGATTCTTCCCAAAGCCAAAATCAAAGCTTCCCGCGCATTGGCGAAACCCAAGTCCCCTTGCGTGGATCATCAGTACTTAATACCGCTGCGGCGGCTTGATGTGGCACTCTTCGAGTATTAGGATTGCTTTCGGTAGAAGACGTAAAAGAACACCAACACAGTGAGACTCGCGAACAGATGAACCAGCGACGTCAGCAGCGCCGTCGCTGGAATCAGATCACGCATAACCCCCAGTAGGGTGGAAATGAAACTTGCCACCACCAAAACCGTTAGCAGGATTATCCCGATCAGTGCCAGAAGTGCCGCATTCTTGAGGGTCACATTGGGAGTATGAATGCTCTCAGCGTCATTTGCAAGCGGGAGCCAGTCCTTCGAAGTACGGCCGGACATACCGTTTTGTTGGCCGCATCAAATCCCGGACAAGACTAGACCAGGAGCGAACAGGGTGCTGCGCGCAAGACGGGCAAGGGGCGGCGTACTCGGATTTCCTGGGGGAAGCCAGCACATGCTGTAGTGAGGTGATACATGAGCCGCGGGGCGGCGTACTCGGATTTCCTGGGGGAAGCCAGCGAAGCGGCATGAAGACTCGCGCAAACACTTTCGGCTCGCCCATCAGCCCCGCGACGATCGACCCAATCCATAGGAGAAACACAAAAGACAACGTCGTCATTAGCACAGCATAGCACTTTGCGAGTGAGCCGTTCGCGTGAGATCTTCACGTTAAAGGACGCGTAGCTCGGCATAGCGCGGGGCAGCGACCAAGACTTTTTTCAGTGTCTGCTATGGTCCGAGGGAGCCGTTCCGGTGGACCCGGCCGCCTTTAAAGAAGCGGTGATGCACCATGCTATTGACAAGGAGAAAAAAGATGACTGCCAAAAGGACTACGAACAGGAACTTTCCAATCCCGAACGAGGGTGGTTTTTCTCCTTCAGGGTCCGGCGAATGCGAATAAGTTGTCATCATATCTCCCTCTCCGCCAGGTCAGGCGCCTGCCATGGGACTGCCCTTCATATAATCTGTCATTTCCCGTGTCGCCGTTCAAACTGTATCGCTCCTCCCACCCGGCGTTCACATGGCAGCTTTTGACCCCTATGATCAGGCTGTCATTCGTTCTGAGCCAGATTTGACACAGAGGCCGTACGGGGAATCACCTGTGCCGTCAATTAGAGATATCGATGAGCGGCTAGGAGGTTTCTCCACTTTCATTGTGTACCGGCAAGACAGGGGAGTCTGTATCATTTTTGACACCGACACGCGAATTTCTGAGGAGTGCCCCATGGCGATTCATTGCATCGAGCTGAGGCTGAAAGGATTGGCGGCGGTGGGGTTCATTTATTTCGGGCGTGCAGATGCTTGAAACCTCTTCGACACAGGCGGTACCGAGATGTGCGCGGATTTTGGATTAGAACCGCCTTGACACTCCTGTGAATTAGCCCCCTTTGTGGTCGATCGGGCTTTCCGCAGGTACAGAATGTGAATTGCCTTGGGCATAAAAAAGTGGTCTTAATGCGTTCTCAGCTTCGGGCGATGCAGTCCCAACGGAGGTGTTTTCGCAGGTGAGGGAGCCTGGTCTTAAGAGTGAAGGCGGTTGGCCTCCGCGCTACGCACGCCCAGGAGGTCGTTGACGCAGCCTTCGCCTCTCCCGCCTAATCTTTCCGAATCTCGCGCTCCGCCTCAAGCCAGTCTTGGCCTGCTTGGCCTTCACCGCGGCCTCGCTGCTCGTAGAGTTCATAGGCCCGTGTAGCGATTTGCGGCGTAAGATCGAACGGCTTCTTGGCCAACAAGGGCACTTGAGTCGGGTCAAAAATCCTATAGGCGAGCAATTTCACGCGATCATTGATGAGGAACCAAGCCACCGCATAGGCCCAAACGAAGCCTGCCCAGCGCCATCCGAGAGGTGTCATAAACAGTCCATAGACCGCAATCAGCGTGGCGATGGCTTGCGTGCCTAACACCGCGGCCCACAGAATCCGCGCCGGGCGTATGGACCAGAACGGGCCACGCGTGCGCGTCAGAAAGATCGTCAGATGTCCGGCCACGGACAGTTTCAAGTACATCAGCGTCTGAATGTGGTTGCGATCGAGGTGAAATACGCGCTCGCCCAGGTAAAACAGTCCGAAGGCAGCGACCACCCCGATAACGCCGAGCACCGTGGAGATACCAAGCACCAAGCGCATGTTCCAGGCTTCGGGCTTATCCTTGTAATGAACATTGTCGTAGGCAATGGAGAGGATGGCTCCGTCATTGAGCAAGGCGATCATCACGATCATGACCGCAGTCACCGGATAGAAGTTAAAAACCAGGATCGATAGCGTCATGAACAGCAACACGCGAAGTGTTTCGGTGATGCGATACATGGCGTAGCTGTTCATCCGCTGGAAAATGCGGCGGCTCTCCTTGATGGCGTCGATAATGACCGACAGGCCGGACGCAAGCAGGACGATGGACGCTGCCGCGCGGGCCGCATCTGTCGCGCCGGAAACCGCGATGCCGCAGTCGGCCTTCTTCAGAGCGGGGGCATCGTTTACCCCGTCGCCCGTCATGCCGACGATGTGGCCGCGCTGCTGAAGGACATCCACAATGTGGAATTTGTGTTCGGGGAAAACCTGGGCGAAACCATCGGCTTTTTCGATGGCCTCCGCCATCTGCGCCGACTCGTGATGCTTGGTGTCGCCCAATCCGCTGGCATCCAGGATGTTCGTGCCCATGCCTAGTTGCCGGGAAGTTTCCTGCGCGATGGCGAGTTGATCGCCCGTAACCATCTTCACGGTCACGCCCATCTGCCGGGTGCTGGCAATGGTTGCTTTGGCCTGTTCGCGCGGCGGATCGAACAGGGGCAAGACGCCCACAAACTGCCACTGCCCTTCCTGGTCCGCCCGGGCGATGCCCAGAGAACGGAAGCCGCGTCCGGCAAATTCCTTCACCGCCTTCTCCACGGCGGGCTTCACCTCACCGGCATTCGTCGCCATTTGCAGAATCACCTGCGGCGCTCCCTTGGCCACGAAGAACTGTTTCCCGTCAGGTCCCTTGACGGTGGCTTCCGTGCGTTTGTGCACCGGGTCAAAGGGTTGAAAGTGGAGCACCTGGTAGCTCTTTAGTGCTTTTCCGTCCTTCACGCCGCCAATCACCGCCAGATCGATGGTGTCCTTGTCTTCCGCACGCGAAGCGAGCGCGCCACAGAGAACGGATTGGGCCGGGGGCATACCGTTCACGGTGAAGGGATCGCCCAAAGTCAGCTTGTTCTGGGTCAGCGTCCCGGTCTTGTCGGAGCACAAGACGTCGACACCTGCCAATTCCTCGATCGCCGACAATCGCGTCACGATGGCTTCTTTCTTCGCCAGCAGACGCGCGCCTACCGCCATGGTTACGGAGAGCACCGTGGGCATCGCCACGGGAATTGCGGCTACCAGAAGCACCAGGCAGAATTCCGTGGTGGTAAGAAACTTGTCGCCACGGAAGAGCGCCACCGCCAGAATCAACACCACCAGAGCCACCGCAAGGACGATAAGATAATCGCCGATCTTCAGCACGGCACGTTGGAAGTGGCTGACGGTTTGAGCCTCCTGCACCAGTTGCGCCGTCTTGCCGAAGTAGGTTTTTGCGCCTGTGGCATACACCATGGCGTCGATTTCGCCCTGACGGATAATCGAGCCGGAAAACACCGCTGCGCCCGGTTGGGCGGAGACCGGCAAGGATTCGCCAGTCAACGCCGACTGGTCCACTTCGATCGAATCGCCCGCCAGCAAACGCGCGTCCGCCGGCACAATGTCACCCAACCGCAGCCGGATGACGTCGCCAGGCACCAGTTCGGAGGCATTCGGGTTAGTCCACTTCCCATCGCGTTTCACCGTCGCCTTCACCGCCAGTTTGGCCTTCAGCGCGGCGATGGCGTTGCCCGCCTGGTGCTCTTCCCAGAATCCCACCACGGCGTTGGAAACAAGCAAAAGGAGGATGATGAAAAAGTCCAGCCAGTGGCGGACAATCCCCGACAGGATCACTGCTGCTTCAATCATCCACGGGATGGGCCCCCAAAAATAGCTGAGGAACTTCAGGAACAGATTCGTTTTCTTTTCCGCGATCTGGTTGGGGCCGTATTGTACAATGCGCTTCTTCGCCTCGGCTTCGGTAAGACCCTCCGGCGACGACGCTAATTGTTTCTCCACTTCCGGCATGGGGAGGGACTTCAGATCGTCCTTGGGCTCCGGCTTGGTCCCCGGTTTCGATTTCGGATCCTTGGATTCATCTGTATTGGATTTCATGATAACGACCCTCCCTTTGTTGTCACAGTCGCTGGGGGCTCGATGCTTGCTACGGTGGCTTTATGCCGCTGAATGGCGAGGTAAACTCGCCGCTACAAATCCGGCGCGTTACACCTTTGCTCCCGGCGGGTCGGCGACGGCTCCCGCGGGCAGGGAATCCGGCACGTCAAGGCGCGCCACGCCAATTCGGTTGTCAGCCATTCCGTAATAGACGTCGAGGCGGTCCGGCGACCCGAGATCGTCGCGCCGGTCGATGCCGGTGGGGAATACGACGTTGGCGACGGTGCCCTGGCGTTCCTGCGGCAGCAACGGCGTCAACACCGGCTCGGCCGAACGGTAGCGAATTATCTGCGGATGCTCTTTCGAGAGCACCATCACCCCGGTCGAGTAGCACAACTGGTGTCCCTCGTGGCTCGGGTCCACCATTTCGCTCACGCCGTGGTAAATGATCAGCCAGCCGTGCTTGGTCAGGATAGGCGGAGTGCCGCCGCCGATTTTGAGCCGCTCCCAGGGCGACACCGGAGTCGCCAGCCGATGATGAGAGGTAAAGCGGCCGAGGTGATTGGGTTCGTGGCCGTTCAAGGCAACCTTGCAGTAGGAAATCCAGATGCTTTCCCGATCGAGATCCACCTCGCGGGACGCCGGGTGGCAAGCGGTTTCCTCCGGGCGAGTGCCGGGAAAGAGCGGACGGTGGAGCATGCCGAGCTCCGGATTCCCGGAAGGATTGGGAATGGCGACGGGGAAGAGGCTGGCATCTTTGTTATCCACGTGGCCGATTTGAATGCCGTGATACCTAAATCCGGCGTGAGTTTGGCTCGTCATCGTCAAATATGGCCGGAAAATGGCCATTAGGCCCCTACGTTTTTGCAGCAGTCGATAGATTTGCGGGGAGCGCAGCTCAGCTCTCCAGA
>Ga0326727_10018132_pt1 | contig 14435 bp, 14 predicted proteins | sample MB2enrmetagenome_FD_207643 | JGI IMG/M metagenome (GOLD analysis project Ga0326727, IMG submission 207643) | Lab enriched peat soil microbial communities from McLean, Ithaca, NY, United States - MB29MY | ecosystem: Environmental > Terrestrial > Soil > Wetlands > Peat | place: USA: New York...
AGGCTGGCAAAGTACATGAACGCTGCATCGTCCAGGTCAACGTCCATTTCGACGCGCGCCGGAAGGCGCTCCAGCCTGCGAACGGCCTCGTAGGAAAGAAAGCCCACTGCGCCCGCAGTGAAGGGAGGAAGGCCGGGCAGCCTCACAGAACGATAACGCGCCCCGGTCTGACGTAAACAATCGAAGATGTTACCAGACTCCTCCGTCCGGTGCGATCCTCGCACGACAGTGATTCGATCACCACGGGCGGTAATCACAAGGAAAGGGTCCACGCCGAAAAAGGTGTAGCGCCCCACTCGCTCCCCGCCTTCGACGCTTTCCAGTAAGAAACTGTAGGGATGGTCCTTGCCGGTGTTTACATGACGGCGCGCGCCGGCAGATAACTCCGGCGAGATTCTCAAGTATGCAGAGACAGGACTCAGCAGGTCCGCAACAATCGTGCGGTAAACAGGAACAACGTTTCCACGGCGGGCAAGGCGTTTGAATTCAGCGTAAGTTGGTTGAATGTCAGGCATGAGAACACGCTTCAGGATTTCGCCGGCAAGCGGCGGGCGAAAAGTCGAGCCGGAGATCCCGGTCCGTTCTCACATCCGCCCCTTGACGACTGACGGCCAGCCGCCAGCAGCTCAGTCACAAAGGCCCCCCGGAATCGGATGACGGCTCATGGACGGCAGAAGAGGAAGGGTCCCTGACCCACCGGCCATCGACCACTTACTGGTCCCCGCCAGCCGCCCGCTGATTTGTCGAGTGGTCCAACACCTGACGGACGGCCTGTTCCATCAGGGCCCGCGGGGCTGAGAGGCCAGTCCAAATCTCGAATTGACGCGCCCCTTGCGCCACCAGCATTTCAAGGCCGGAGATCGTGATCAGGCCACGTCCTCTGGCTTGCGTAATGAAGCGTGTGGCGAGAGGGTAGTACACCATGTCAAAGACCACGCGCACCCGCAGACGAGACAGGTCAATCGGCGAAGAATCCATGTGGGGGTACATGCCCACGGGAGTAGCATTGATCACCGCGTCCACTTCCAGGCCGTCGGCCCCGTCCCAGGAGACAGCTTGGCCACTGACGGCGCGCGCCAGCCGTCGCGCATCATCCTCGCGGCGCGCGGCCACAATGACCGTGGCACCCTCTGCATGCAAGGCATAGGCTGCTGCACGTGCGGCCCCCCCAGCGCCTAGAATCAGGATACGGCTTCCGGGCAACCTCAACCGCTTGGTGAGGACCTCAACCACCGCCGCGGCGTCGGTGTTCCAGCCCATCCACTTTCCATTCTGCACGGCAACCGTGTTGCACGCACGGATGCGGGTGGCAAGGGGATCGGCCCAGTCAAGAGCACGCAGGATGGCGCGCTTGTAAGGCATGGTTACGCTGAAACCCAGCAGTCCCACTTCGCGTGCGAAGGCCAGGAAGTCTGAGATCTTATTGGTTTCACAAGGCAGATAAACGGCATTCACATGCTTGGCCTGGAAGGCCGCATTTTGCATTGCGGGTGAGAGGGACATTGATGCGCCTGAACCAACAACGCCATAGAGCTGTGTGTGACGGTCAATTCGGTCCACCCGGTAAACGGACCGCATAATTTCCGCCGGAACCTGCCCAGGCACAAACGAATGGTTCCCGGGAGAAGCATAGGTGATGGCCGAACCCCAGAGCAGACCCAGCAACCGCGAGGGAATGCCTGACGGACCCATTCCCAGCGCCACAAGTTTCGGCCTCTGGCTACGATGGGTCTTGAGGAGCCGGCGGACTTGAATGTTGTGCTTCAAATGCTCGGCGTAGGTCGCAACCTTGACCATGTCCACCGGAAGGCGCGCGAGCTGACGATAGATCCGGCCAAGTGGCGGGGTTCCCCGATAGTTATGGTAGGAAACAATCACCCTCCCCGGGTGAAACTGCTGAAGCAGCGCCGCACCAGTTTCTTTGATGGACTCGATCTCGATGTCGACCCACTGGCAACCCGCGCATACTGCATCAGCCAGGATCGCTGTCTGCTGCTCGACAGTACCCTTGAAAGCCCCGCCCGCTACTTCCCTTCGGCAAGTGGCGATGGTCTGCAAACCATGCAAGCGAGACAGCATCTGCCGTAGTGAGGACGCAAATTGGGTAAAGTCCTGAAGTTGGTCTAACCGTAATTCGTAGCCCAGGGGAGCACCGCTCAAATGGCTCGCCTGCGCTTCCATTGCCGCGAGGCTGGCTCCACCCAACGTAACGAAAATGCGGGGTGTCGTGGTTTTAGCCAAAACAGGATCCTCAGTCTTTCCTCGCGTTAGTTTAACTACTTGACTATAAAGGTTTTGCCTAATAAAACGCAAGAAATTTGGCTATGTGCCATTTTGCCACTGGCTGTGTGCAGTTTTGGCCATGAGCACCGCTTTGACAAAGAAAACAGGAGAGTTGTAACCACATGCTTAGCACAACCCACCGGAGATTGCGTCGGGCGTGAGCCTGTATTTTGCCTCCCCATGACTTTTTTTATGGTAGCACGCCTCTTTGGTTTAGAATCAGGTCCTTACGGATTTACAGGCGGGGTAGTCATGGACGCTTGCTGGAACAGACTGAGTGGGCGCCGGAAACTTGGGAGAGGCAGCCTCTTTTTCACCTTGATCTTCGTGGTCATGATCTCATTCCCGGCCTTTGCGGAGACCCACCTGGATGCCCACATTCGCGCGATTAACTGGCAATCCTATCAAGACGAGACGGTGAAGTTGCTCGGGGAGTACCTGAAAATTAACACTTCAAATCCTCCCGGAAACGAGCTGGCAAGCGCGGAGTTTTTTCACAGAATCTTCGACCGAGCCGGAATTCCGAACACAATCTATTCCTGCGCACCCGGGCGAGCCGACTTCCTGGCGGTCATCAAAGGCGATGGAACGCTAAGGCCATTGGTGTTGCTGAATCACATGGATGTGGTCCAAGCCGACCCTGGCAAATGGCGGATTCCTCCCTTCTCCGGCAAGATCCTGGACGGCGAAATGTACGGGCGCGGCGCGCAGGACATGAAGGACGAAGGCTTGCTCCAGGCGATGGCCATGCTCGTTGCCGCCAGGGAACATCTGCCGCTGAAACGCGACTTGATCTTCCTTGCAACGGCAGACGAAGAAATCGACGGGATCGGCAGTGCCTGGTTCATTGAGAACCACCCGGAACTTCTGCGGCGCGCTGAGTTTCTTATCACCGAGGGCGGATCAAACCTGGGGCTCCCCGGGCAGAGGACAATCTACGGCGTGGGTGTGGCGGAAAAGGCCCCGTTCTGGATTCGTCTCACAGCCTCCGGCAGAGGCGGCCACGGTTCCATCCCCATTCCAGACTCGGCGCCGAACCGCCTGGTCAAGGCCCTCGCACGAGTGGTGAGCTGGCAGCCACCCATCAGGCTGCTGCCCTCCGTGGAACAATACTTCCAGGTGATGGCCGGCCTCGAACCGGAACCTCTGGCTTCACGGCTCCGTAACCTCCGGCAGGCACTCCAGGATCCCGACTTTGCCCGGGGTTTCAGCCAGAACGAAAACTACAATTATCTCCTGCGAGATACCGTTTCACTCACGGTCATGCAGGGCGGCCCTCAGACCAATGTAATTCCCGATACCGCGTACGCCGAGCTTGACGTCCGGCTGCTTCCCGGTGAAGATCCACGAGCATTTCTGGCCGGGCTTCAAGCCGTGATCGCTGATGACTCCATCCAGATCGAGCCGCCCCGTAACTTCAAGCCTGCGAACTCTTCCTCCACGGACACGAGTCTTTTCCGCCTGATCCAGCAAATGGTGCACGAGCATAATCCGGAGGCGATTGTCGCGCCCACGCTGGACAGTGGTTACACTGAAAGCCAAATGTACCGTCCTCTCGGGATCACTTGTTACGGATTCAACACCCTTGAGGTAACACCTGAAGTGAATGCCACCCAGCACGCGGCCAATGAGCGAGTGCCCGTGGAGCAACTCCGCCGGGGAGTGAAGATGCTCTATGAAGTCGTGGCTCGGGCGGCAAATCAATAGGGGCGAGAACATCAATGAAACGTGAGTATCCTGACCGTCCTATCGTCGGCGTGGGCGGTGTGGTGATTCGCAACAACAGCGTCCTCCTCATCCGGCGGGGCAGCGAGCCGCTGAAGGGCGAGTGGTCCATCCCTGGAGGAGTGATCGAGCTTGGCGAAGAACTGGCCGAGGGGGTGCAGCGGGAATTAAGGGAAGAGACCGGCTTGGACGTCGAACCGCTGGAAATCGTCGCGACCTTTGACCGCATCACGCGGAACGGCAAGCTCGTGAGGTACCACTACGTCATCGTCGACTACGTGTGCCGGCTCAGGGGCGGGAAGCTTAAGGCAGCGTCTGATGTGGTGGACGCCCGCTGGGTGTCCCGGGAAGCAATAGAGGAGTATCACCTCACTGAAATGGCCGCCAGAGTAATCCGGGAATCGTTTGAGTTCATCGAGGCGGGGAATGCGCGGGCGGGCAGCCGGAAACGAAAAGCCCCTGGCCGTGCGGTGACCGCATGACCAGGGGCCCGGGATACTGATTGGGTTTGGCTCCTCTCCACCGATTGTTCTGGAGAGCGGCGCTCGGCAGCGCCTTGCCACTCACCCTCTCTCGCTAGCGAGAGGTCCCCACAAAAGCGGGTACGTGCCTTGCGCTTTAAGCCTCAGCACCCTCGCTAAGATCACTTTCTATTGACATGGATCACCTCCTTTCTAGCGTTAAGGCGATGATAAAGTTCACTCGAACCTGCGTCAAGAGGTAATCGCACGCCTTGCCGTTTCCGGCCAGCCGCCTTTGCCGATCAGCGGCACAAACTGGCACGGGTCAAGAAAGCGCGTGGTCACTCTCCCAGCTTGCTTGAAGTTCAGCAGAAGGTCCTGACTCCAGAGGCCCCCCACGGGAATCACCAGCCGCCCTCCTTCCGCGAGTTGGTCGAGCATGGCCTCTGGAACAATCGGCGCCGCGGCAGTGACAAGGATGACCGCGTAAGGCGCCTTGGGGGGATAGCCCTCACTGCCGTCGCCCACGACGACTTCCACATCATCGTACCCCAGGCGCATAAGCCGCGCGCGCGCTGAATCCGCGAGCGCGCTGTTGCGTTCAATAGTGCAGACTTTTGCACCCAGATAAGAAAGAATCGCCGCCTGATACCCGCTCCCTGTCCCCACTTCGAGCGCTTTCTCTTCGGGCTGCACGCTGACAGCTTCGGTCATGGCTGCAACAATATACGGCTGGGAAATAGTCTCCGCATCGCCCAGCGGCAAGGGACGATCCTCATAGGCAATGGGCATAAGGCGCGATGGAACAAACTCGTGGCGGGGAACCTGGAACATAGCCTCCAAGACCCTTGCGTCACGGATGCCACGGGGACGTAGTTGCTTCTCAATCATCGCACGGCGTTCGTTTTCAAAGGGCAGGTGCTCGTTCATTTTCCAAAAGAGCAGGCACGCAGTCGGGCCCGGGATCCGAACCCGGGGAGGACGTGGGGCCATTAAATGGCCACATTATCTCAATCATCGCTCCACAATTCGCACCCGTCCAGGGGTTTTCGTCATCAAGGAACATCCAGTCCTTTGCTCAATGTTGCATATTGAGAAACCTGCCATGGAAATGTTAGCGTTCAGATTACGGCCTTTTACGACAAGGAGGAGAAACCGAGGGCCGACGAGCAATGACTCGGGTCGAAATGGTGAACCGCGAAAAATACTCCAGACAGATTCTATTTCAGCCAATCGGCGCTGGCGCCACCGAGCAGACCGGTCCCCAGGAACCGCTCGCGTGACATGTTCTGCTTCATTGGATGTTTCCTGTCTTATGAATTGGATGAGCAGCCAGGAAGGTCTCGATCTTCAGCGCGAATCCGCTCCAAAGACGCCCTCACTTCCTCTTTGCCAGGAAGCGAAATACCTTTGCCTTTGCAGTTTTCGGCGCAAACGCTGCAGCCTGGAATGCAGTCAAAGGGGTGCGCGACAACGGGCCTGCCGGTGGTCGGGTCCCAATCGAAAACATCTGCGGGGCAAAAGTTAAGGCACTCCAGGTCGGAGAGGCATGCGTCATAGTTGATTGTGGGAAACCAGGGGAACCGCTCTCTCCGACGGCGAAGTATCGACATTACCTCTTCTCCTCACCTGAGGGCCCGCCAAGCCGGTCACCCGGCCGAGCCACTCAATCCTGTTCCTTTTCCGAATGGACCAGTTCCTCTATCTTTTCACGTAACCGTCCGATAATTCCCTCGTTCGTCGCATGACGAATATCAACCGGCACAAAATGATCCTGGTCGAATCCTGTATTGCGCAGAACTTCCTTGAATAGCTTTTGCTGTGTTTCCGCCTCGCACGCGGCGACGACCACAATCGTATCAGGATCATCTTCAGCCGAACGGAGGACGTCTTCCATGACCTTGCCGCCTTGCTCCCCGCACAATTCAGGATTCACGACGGCATAATCCACGCCAAGATCGGTTTCAACCTCAAATGGAAGTGCGTTCATGTCCACGCTCTTGAAAGACGGGGACAGACCTTTGCAGTTGCAGATAAGCGTTTTGATTCTCACAGGTCCCTCCAAGGGTTGCTTCTCATTTGGCCGGCCTCGTCTCGTCCTGAAATGAGGCAGGGCCCTCGCCTTCGCCGGCGTCATTCCCGAGGCTTGCTGCCGGGCGCTCCGAATCGGAACTCATCGTGAGCCCTTCCGCATTCAGCGTATCGAGTCCGTCGAGATCTCCCAATCTTTGCACATCCGCCTGAAGTCCCGGCAAGAAGGGCACAACCTCGCTCAGGAACTTGCCTATAGGATAGTTGAGCAACGGTGCGCGCGACAAGGAATAGCGGACCCTGCCGTCCCGCCGTTCAGTACGGACCAGCTTCGTCGCCCGCAAAATGGAAAGGTGACGGGAAATAAAAGGCTGCGAACAGCCTAATGCTTGTTGCAGATCGCAAACGCAAAGACTGCGACGATCCAAAAGGTGGACGATCCGCAGGCGCGTGGGATCAGACAACGCCTTAAACAGACTTGTTAGTTGTTTCAGTTTATACTCCACGCAAATCTCCTTGCATATGGGCTGCCATATATCGCATCTGGCGATCATTTTCAACTGATTATTCTTCCAGAGCTCGAACTTCCAGGTTGCCCCCGCTGGGGCTTGAGATGAAACCACACAGCTTGAAAAACCCCGACTCTGCGCTGCACGCTCCTATCCTCAGCGGAGGCGGAGCATTATAGCCCCCTATGAAGCGCAATGAAACGCTTCCATGGCGCCAGATAAGGCGACACTTTCGCAGCTCTTTTCTTTTGGTATAATGAAGATATTGTGGGAGGGGTTCTCGTTTCCGATCACAGCAGCCCGTCCATAAGTAAACATGGGCGTTGTTCTCCGCACATCTCGTGGACCAAAACTGACCATAAGGTCCAGCCACCCAACTGTAGAACTGCATGCCTAAATGTTCGTCGTCACAAAGACTTGAGGTTTGTCCACCGTTTCAATTCTTGGCTATTCCAGGAAACCTATGGCAACCACTCATGTTGAGATGAAAGAAGGGGAATTGCCTTCAGGGCGGAAAAAGGTTGTAAACAACCTCAGTATTCAGATCGCAACCGTAAATGGGTCGGGAAGCCAAACCGCAAACACGGTCCTCCTGAGAGCCATCTTCCAGATGGGGATCCCTGTCTCCGGCAAAAACCTGTTCCCCTCGAACATCGCCGGGCTGCCCACTTGGTTCACGATTCGCGCCTCGAAAGACGGATACATCGCCCGCCGGAAAGACAATGAGTATCTGGTGGCAATGAACCCTGAAACCGCTGAAGAGGATGTTCTCGCCCTGAAACCGGGCGCAGCCTGCATTTACGACGAACGTCTGAACTTGAGACGGCTTCGCGATGATGTGGTTTTTTACGCAGTGCCGTTTGACAGACTCGTCGCACCGGTCTGCCCCGATGTCAGGTTGCGCAAGCTGGTCCGAAACATGATCTACGACGGAGTGCTTGCCCGGTTGCTGGGTATCGACATGGAACAGCTCAGGATCGCCTTGCGCAAACAGTTCAGGAAGAAGACCAAGGCGGTCGACCTGAACTTCAACGCGGCCCAGACCGGTTACGACTATGCGACGAAGACTTTCGAGAAGCGAGATCCCTACTCTCTCGAGCCACTGGACGAAACGCGCGGCAAGATCATTATCGACGGCAACTCAGCCTGCGCGCTCGGGGCGTTGTTCGCCGGCGTCACGGTTGTGACGTGGTATCCCATCACCCCTTCCTCGACCGTCTGTGAAACGCTGATCGAGTACATGAAGCAATACCGCATGGACAAGGAAACCGGAAAGGCAACATTCGCCATCGTTCAAGCGGAGGACGAATTGGCAGCCATTGGGATGGTGATGGGCGCCGGTTGGGCTGGCGCACGGGCGATGACAGCCACTTCCGGTCCGGGCATTTCGCTCATGGCAGAATTCACCGGTTTCGGCTACTACGCAGAGATCCCCAGCGTCATCTTCGACATCCAGCGCGTTGGACCCTCGACAGGCTTGCCGACTCGGACCGCACAGGGTGATGTGATTAAGAATGCGCTTCTTTCCCACGGTGACACAAAGCACATCCTGTTGATTCCCTGCTCTCCCGAGGAGTGTTTTTCGCTTTCGATCGAGGCCTTCGACCTGGCGCAAGAGCTTCAGACCCCTGTGTTCGTCATGAGCGATCTTGATCTGGGGATGAATAACTGGATGTCCGATCCCTTCCCCTACCCCGAGAAGCCCATAGCGCGTGGCAAGGTCTTGAACGCCGAAGAGGTTCGCCGCCTGGGCGGTTTTGCCCGCTACAAAGACGTTGACGGCGACGGCGTCGGATACCGTACCCTGCCCGGCACTCCGGGACCTCTGGCGGGGTACTTCACTCGTGGAAGCGGCCATAACGAGAATGCCAACTACAGCGAACGCCCGGGCGACTACGTCGACAACATGGACCGCCTCGCCCGGAAATTCGAAACGGCCCGCATGAAGGCCCCCAAGCCGCTGATGATGGACAAGGGCCGGCACGAAGTGGCCATCATCGCCTATGGCACAAGCCACTGGGCGGTAATGGAGAGCCTCGATCAACTCAAGAAGGAGCAAGAAATCGAGGCTTGCTATTGCCGCCTGCGGGCGTACCCGTTCAGCCGGGAAGTGTTCGATTTCATCCACAAGCACAAACGGGTTTATGTTGTTGACCAGAATCGCGACGCGCAGATGGCAAACCTCTTGCGGCTGGAATTGGAAGCCGATGACGTGAAGAAACTGCGCAGCATCAGGCACTACGACGGCCTGCCCGTGGATGCGCGCAGCATCACGGACGGAATCGTATCCCAGGAGGCAGAGAACTGACATGGCCACCTCAACTGTTCCTCCGGCTTCGCCGGCCAAAGTCAACCGCATCGGCCTCCAAGTGCTCGACTACAGGGGGAGCAAGAGCACGCTTTGCGCCGGGTGCGGCCACAATGCCATTTCCGAGCGCATCATTGAGGCCTGTTATGAAATGGGTGTCGAGCCGCATCGCGTGGCCAAGCTTTCGGGAATCGGCTGCTCGTCCAAGAGCCCGGCCTATTTTCTGCGGTCCGCGTATGGCCTGAACGCCGTCCATGGACGCATGCCCTCCATCGCGACGGGCGCCATGCTGGCCAACCGGCATTTGATCGCGCTGGGAGTGAGCGGCGACGGCGACACAGCCTCCATCGGTATCGGCCAATTCGTGCACTTGATGCGCCGGAACATGCCCTTGATCTACATCATCGAGGATAACGGCGTTTACGGATTGACCAAGGGCCAGTTCTCCGCCACCGCCGACATCGGATCCAAACTCAAGACCGGTGTCGTTAACGACTTGCCGCCGATTGACACCTGTGCGCTCGCCATTCTCCTGGGCGCCACGTATGTAGCGCGCTCGTTCTCAGGCGACAAGAAACAATTATCCGCCCTCCTGAAGGGTGCCCTTGCCCACCGCGGGACGTGCATGTTGGACGTCATCTCGCCCTGCGTGACCTTTAACGATCACGAAGGATCCACGAAGAGTTACAGCTATGTGAAGGATCACGATGAGCCTTTGGCTGATGTGAACTTTGTTCCGTACTTCGAGGATATTGCGGTGGACTACGACCCGGGCACAACCACAAACATCACCATGCACGACGGTTCGCACATCCTGCTTCGGAAGCTCGAAGAATCCTACAATCCAACAAACAGGACCGAGGCCCTTCGGCTGCTGACAGAATCCCGTGAAAGGGGCGAAATTATCACCGGCCTCTTCTACGTGAATCCCACGCAGGAGAATTTTCTCGATTTGTTGAACGTGACGGACGAGCCGCTGGCAACGCTTCCAGAGTCCAAAGTGCGACCGCCCAAAGAGGTCCTCGACGAGATCATGCAGGATCTGATGTAACTGAGGCTCCAGACCGCGCCAAACTCCGTAAGCTCCCGGCTTCACAAGGAGGCGCCCCGTCGAGGGAAGTCCCCGTGCCTAATCTTGTACGACGGGATATCCAGCCAGCACCCATGCCCGCCACCCGCCATCCACGGAGACCACGCGCTGGTAGCCCATCTTCTGAAGATTATCAGCGGCCAGCGCGGAACGAAATCCGCCGCCGCAATAAAGCAGAATCTCCGCTTCGCGATTCGGGATCTTCTCCTCGATATCACGCTCGATAATTCCCTTCCCGAGGTGCATCGCACCGGAGATGTGCCCGGCCACCCACTCATGATCCTCGCGCACGTCAATCAAATGGAACTGCTCTTTTGCGTCCAGTTTCTTCTTCAGTTCCAGAATGTTCGTCTCGCGGATGCGGTTCTTGGCATCCTGGACGAGCGCCAGAAACGCCGGAGAATGTTGTTTTGCCATTGAGTTTCCCTCGTGCCACGGGCAAGACACGCGGCTCGTTCCAACTCATTTCTTTTTCTTCTTCACACATTCCATGGTGTATGCAAATCCGTCGATGCCTTCACCATTCGCCACGTCCGCGCGCTCCTCCTGCTTCTTGCAACCGTGACGCGTGAGCGTGACATAACTTCGGCCGGGGATCAGATCCAATTCCGCAGCGCCATCATCGCCGGTTTCTCCCTTCTGGTCTTCCACAACGGGTCCGTTCGACCAAGTCGCATCCACACCAACCCGATCCAGAGGATCCCCGGCGCTATCCGTAACCACAAACAGCACAGGTTTGTGGAGCATTTTCTTCGCCTGGTAAATCTCGGATGACGGGACCAGGACAAGATCTTGCGTCACGGAGGGCTGAGACGCCGAGAGCTGGACGTGCCGTAAGACTTCCGTCTCATCCGTGGCGCCGTCGGGCCGCGCCGTGACCCAGTAAAAGCCGGGAGGAAGACCGGAAAACGCATACCGGCCGTCAGGGTCGCTCGCCGTCTGGTCGATCAGGCGCTCGGTCCCGTCGGATAACGAAACAATTGCATCGCGCAGGGGGGCCGAAGCACGGGTGCTCACTCTCCCTTCGATTTGACCACCCGCCCCCTGGCCGGGCGGCTGAAGCTCGACCTCAATGGCGTTGCTTGCAGCTTCGCCTTGCCAGACCGTCACCTTCAGATCGCGCCGGATTTCCTCGGCGTTCGAGTATTGAGCTTTATAGACGAGCGAAAGCCGGTATTTCCCCCACAGCGGTTTCTGCACATCGGAAAGTGCGGGTGCAAGCCGAATCGTAATTTTCTCCTCGTAGTCCTCACCGGGCGCAAGCCTCACCAGTTTCGGTTTGGGCATACTGACTGTCTCGAAGGCCATGCCTTGCGCCGGCTTTGAGATGGCGAGTCCTCCCGGAATTGCCGGATCGAGATTGACATCGATTGCCGAGCTGCCTACGGATCGAGGGGTGTTGTCATCCTCCAGCCGTGGTCTCGGGCCCGACAATTTGCCCCGCGCATGATGGTAGAGCCAGACAGTTTCCTGGCCGGCATTGTGGAGGTGCAGAACAACGCGCGCCGGGGAGGGCGCCTGGATACTCGATTGGTCGATGGAAATCAGAAACTTAAGCGATGCCTCAAACGCCGCGCCTTGGACTGGCAGACTGAGCCAAGCAAACAATCCCAGCACCGCGACGCTCGCGAGGCATCCCGCTCCCTTGCTGTGAATATCCTGACCGACTCGCCAGAACCTTCTGTGTGGGACCATAGGACTGGGCAAGTTCTCCTCTCCCGCTCCAGGCAGTTTTATTCGCTCTCTCAAGAGATAATTCAAAGAACCCGCAAGATCAAGCACTTCAAGTAATGTGTTTCAGGCACGGTCAGGAGGATCGGGTGGTCGCGTGACTGGGTACGCCGCTCGGCCACACTCACGGTGCGATGAGCGTCGAGCGCAGCGCTGGCGATGACTTCCAGCAAGTCAGCCTCGCTCACGTGATGCGAGCATGAACAGGTGATGAGAAAACCGCCCCGATTGAGAATCTTGAGCGCCCTCAGGTTTAATTCCTTATAGCCGCGCAGCGCCGCGTCGAGGTTGGATTTCTGCCGCGCAAAAGCCGGAGGATCGAGCACAATCGTGTCGTAGCGCTGCCCTGCCTGATCAGCAGCTTTGAGGAAGTCAAAACAGTTGGCCTCTTTCCATTCGACGTTCGTGACGCTGTTGAGTTGCTGGTTGCGGCGAGCGAGGCTGACGGCCTCGGGAGAAGAGTCAATCCCGATCACGGAATCACACTGGCGCGCCAGGTTGAGCGCGAATCCGCCCGCGTAGCTGAAGCAGTCGAGGCCACGGCCTCGCGCGTATTGGCGGACCGCCAGGCGATTCTCCCGCTGGTCGAGAAAGCCGCCGGTTTTCTGGCCTCCCATGAGGTCGAAGGCGAACCGCAACCCATTTTCTTCCACTTCGACTTCACTCACATTTTCACCAGCCAGCACGCCTTTCTGCTGCGGAAGTCCTTCGAGTTCCCGAACCGCCACGTCATTGCGCTCCAGAATCGAGTAGGGAGAAAAAGCCTCCTGCAGGATCTCCACAATTTGCGGCTTCAGCCGCTCCATGCCCTGGCTCAGCGTCTGGATGACAAAGGACGGGCCATAACGGTCAACAATCAGGGAAGGAAGCAGGTCGCCTTCCGACGAGACAAGGCGGAAGGCTTGAGCGCCCTCCACGACTTGCCTCCGGAATGCCGCCGCCAAACCGATGCGTTCGGCAAGGAAAGCGCGGTCGAAGGGACGATCTTCGCGCGTGAGAAGGCGCAAGGCAATCTGAGACTTGCTGCTGTAAATCGCCTGTCCCCAGAAATGCCGCCGGCGGTCTTGCAGACGAACGATGGCGCCGGGACCTGCATCGCGCTCGTCCGCGACATCGGCGCGATAGATCCACGGATGACCTGAGACGATTCGGTCCACACCGCGCTGTGAGATAGTTATAGCGTGAGAGGTCATCTTCAAACTCTACCACAACTGGGCCGCGATCCACGGACCGAGGGCCGCCGGGCACGAACAACTCCGTTCCGATAACTTGCCGCAGACAGCAGGCCCCGCGGGCTGCTAAAATTCTCTGGCAATGCTTCTTGATGAATTTGATTATCAGCTTCCGCCGGAGTTAATCGCCCAGCGGCCTCTTTCCCCGCGGGATACTTCGCGGATGATGGCGCTCAATCGCCAAGCCTGCACCTTCAGCGACAGGATGTTTCGCGACGTCGCTCAGATCCTTCAACCCGGCGACCTTCTGGTCTTCAACAACACCAAAGTCTTTCCGGCACGCTTGCTCGGCCGGAGGCGGGGCATCCATTCTCAAACCGTGGGAACGCACAACCCCGCCGCCCGGGAATTCCTGACCGGCGAAGTCGAGTTGTTTCTGACCCGCCAGGAGAGCGGCGACATCTGGGAGGGGCTCGTCCACCCCGGTCGAAAGGTGAGAACCGGCGAAGTCCTGGTTTTCGGCGACGGAGAGTTGGAAGCGGAAGTGATCGGCCGGGGAGATTACGGATTGCGGCGCGTGAGGTTGAATGCGCGGGAAGGCACAGTCGATGATTTGATTGATCGCCTGGGCCACATCCCGTTGCCTCCCTACATCCGGCGGTCAGACGAGGCGGATGACCACCAGACCTACCAGACGATCTATGCCAGGATTCGTGGCGCAGTGGCGGCGCCGACCGCAGGCCTCCACTTCACTAAGGAAGTTCTTGAGGAACTCCACCTCCGGGGAATCGAAACCTGTGAGATCACACTCCACGTAGGCCTCGGGACGTTCCAGCCTGTACGAGTGAAGCATGTGGAAGAACATCACATGGAACGCGAACGCTACGAGGTTTCGGAATCCGCCGCCTCGGCTTTGAACCAGGCGATGAGCCAGGGCCGGCGGGTCATTGCCGTCGGCACGACAAGCGTCCGCACGCTTGAACACGTCGCCCGCGAGCACGGGGGAAAGATCGAACCGGGAAGAGGGGAAGCGGACCTGTTCATCTACCCGGGATTCGACTTCCGCGTGATCCAGGGGTTGCTCACCAACTTTCACCTTCCCAAGTCCACCCTGCTCATGCTGGT
>Ga0326727_10018133_pt1 | contig 14435 bp, 10 predicted proteins | sample MB2enrmetagenome_FD_207643 | JGI IMG/M metagenome (GOLD analysis project Ga0326727, IMG submission 207643) | Lab enriched peat soil microbial communities from McLean, Ithaca, NY, United States - MB29MY | ecosystem: Environmental > Terrestrial > Soil > Wetlands > Peat | place: USA: New York...
GCCCACGCTGATCACCGAAGTCGATCATTCGATGAGCCTGATGACTGAGGAGACCTTCGGGCCGGTGCTGCCGGTGATGACCTTTGCCGAAGATGCCGAGGCCGTGGCGCTGGCCAACGACAGCTCCTTTGGATTGGCCGCCAGCGTCTGGGGAAGCCGGGCGCGGGCGGAGCGGGTGGCCGGGAAGATCGAGGCCGGCGCGGTGATGATCAACGACCTGCTTTCGGGCTTTGCCGTCAGCGGCGCGCCGCACGGAGGGCTGAAGCTGAGCGGCATCGGACGGACGCATGGAAGGCTGGGAATGCGCGAGCTGCTGCGTCCGGTTTACATCGATACGGACCTGGCTCCGAAGATGAAGAAGCTGTGGTGGTATCCCTACGCCGGGAACTTCGACGCCATGTCTGCCTTTGTGGATGTGATCCACGGCGGCAGGCTGCGGCGCAGGCTGGCGGCGGCGATGCGCTCGCTTTCGCTGTTCTTCCACGGCCGGCACTGATGGCGGAAACTCGCTTCGTGTACCATCAGAGCGATGCCGTTTCGTCCCTTGCATCTGTGGAAGTTTGAACGTGCGCGAGCAGACGCGCTGGCCGAGGAAGTTGATCGGTTGGCGGCGGATTCGCGCATGCATCGGCTCTTCGAATGGTTTACCCGACACCAGCGCGAGATCAGCGATTTTCAGCTGGAGGTGACGGCGATTCCCGCGCCTCCCTTTGGCGAGCAGCCGCGAGCAATCTTGCTGAGTGAGCGCCTTGCGGCGCTGGGTGTGGCTCCGGAGCTGGATGATGCCGGCAACCTGCTGGCGTGGCGCAGCGGGAGCGGAGTGCCCGGCGCGGCGATCGCAATCAGCGCGCACATGGATACGGTCTTTCCCGCGGGGACGCCGCTGGAGATACGTCGCGAGAACACGCTGCTGATGGGCCCGGGAATCAGTGATAACGGCGCGGGACTGGCGGCGCTGTGGGCGCTGGCCGCGGCCTTCGCCGAATGCGGAATCGCGACCGCGTTGCCGCTGCTGTTCATCGCCAACGTGGGCGAAGAGGGCGAAGGCAATCTGCGTGGGATGAAGCACATCTACCGGCAGCGACTCCCGCGCGACGGGAAGAATCCGGAGCCTGAGATTGGAATGCTGATTGTGCTGGACGGCGCGGGCTGCGGGAGCATCATCACGCAGGCGCTGGGCAGCCGCCGCTTTGAGGTGGTGATCAGCGGTCCGGGCGGTCATTCGTGGAGCGACTTCGGAACGCCGAATCCGATCGTGGCCGCGGCACTGGCGATTCGCTCGCTTTCGCTGTTTCCGCTGCCAGCCAATCCGAGAACCACACTGAACGTTGGACACATCCAGGGCGGAACTTCGATCAATACCATTCCGGAGCGAGTGGCCTTCAAGGTGGATCTGCGCTCTGCCGACACGGCGAGGCTGGATGAGTTGGAAGAGCAGCTTCGGCGGGTAGTGGCCGCGGCCTGCGCCGAGGCCGAGGCGAAATCCACCGGCGGGCGGCTCAGCTTCGAGGTTATGCCGGCGGGCGAGCGCCCGGCGGGAGAGCTGGCAGAGCATTCACCGCTGCTGGCGGCGGTTCGCGCCGTGGATGCGCATCTTGGGATTCGCTCCGAGCTGCTGCGGGCTTCGACCGATGCGAACATCCCGATCTCGCTTGGGCGGGAGGCGGTTTCGCTGGGCGCGGGCGGCAACGGCGGCGGAGCGCATACAGTGCACGAGTGGTACGATCCCGCGGGACGCGAGCAGGCGCTGAAGCGGCTGGCGCTGATTGTGCTGTTGCTGGCGGGGCTGGGTGACGCCGCCGCCGATCCCACAGCGTTGGGAGCAGGCCATTGATCTCACGCTCGCTGAAGGCACACCTGCTGCTGCTGGCGGCGACATTCGTCTGGGGAGCTACATTCATCGTCATCAAGTCGGCGCTGGCGGATTCTTCTCCGCTACTCTTCAACGCCGTGCGCATGACCATCGCTTCGGTGGCGCTGCTTGCAATCTTTCATCGCGAGCTGCGCCGGTTGCCGATGGGAGCCCTGCGTGCAGGCTCGATGATCGGCGCGATGATGTGGCTGGGATATGAGTTTCAGACCGCCGGGCTGCTCTACACCTCGGCATCGAAATCGGCGTTTGTGACTGGAGTTTCGGTGCTGCTGGTGCCGCTGCTGATGGCGACCTTCTGGCGGCGTCACATCAACCGCTTTACGCTCGGCGGAGTCGCTGCGGCACTGATGGGACTTTACCTGCTGTGCTTTCCGCCGGGGCAGGGGCTGATGCTGAGCTCGCTGAATCGTGGAGACCTGCTGACGCTGGGCTGCGCCGTGGCCTTTGCTTTCCAGATCATCGCCGTGGGCGACGCCGCGCAGCATTACGACTTCGCCCATCTAGTCACGGTGGAGATCGCGGTCTGCGCGCTGTTGATGCTGCTCTCGATTCCGCTGGAGCGCGGGGCTTATATCCGCTTTACGCCCGGCGTGGTGGCGGCGCTGGCGATTACGGCGCTGATCGGCACGGTGGTGTGCTTCATCATCCAGGCGTGGGCGCAGCGCTTCACCCCGCCGACGCACACGGCGCTGATCTTTGCGATGGAGCCGGTCTTTGCCGGGGTGACGTCGTATGTGGTGATCGGCGAGCGGCTGGGCGTGCGCGGAATGCTGGGAGCTGGATTGATTCTGGCGGGAGTGATTGCCAGCGAGCTGCTGGGCCACGTGCAGAAGCCGGAAGAGGGATTGGCGTAGCGGCCCGCGTGATAGCATCGGACTCGACTCTTGACTCAGGGACTATCGATGCCGGAAGAAGCTGCAGTGCGTGGCGCCAGCACGGGAGCTAGACTGCGTGCGATCTTCGCGCGCTCCGGATACCTGGAAGTTCTTGTCTTCGTGGTTGCGGTGCTGGCTTTCATCGCCAGCGCAGGCTTTCCATTCCTCTTCGACGACCGCATGCAGATCGTCGCCAATCACGACATCCAGAGCTGGCGAGGCACGCTCGGATATTTTGCCTACGATGTCTGGCACAGCTACGATCCCACGCTGCTGACCAAGTATTACCGGCCGCTGTTCTATCTCTGGGTTCGGATCAACTACGTTCTCTTTGGACTCAGTCCCGCGGGCTGGCACATGGCCTGCGTTCTGTTGCACGGAGCGGTTTCGGTGCTCGTCTTCCGGCTGTGCGCGCGTCTTACGGGCAGCCGCGTCGCCGGGGTGGTTGCCGGGCTTCTCTTCGCCGTGCATCCGGTGCATATCGAGTCGGTGGCGTGGATCTCCGGTGTGACCGATCCGCTGATGGCTGTGTTTGTGCTTCCGGCGATGATCTTCTTCCTGCAATGGCTGGAGGATCACAGTCCGCTGCGGCTGGCGGAGGCGACGGCGCTCTACGGGCTGGCGCTGCTCTGCAAGGAGCCGGCGATCATGCTGCTGCCGGTGCTGGTGAAGCTGGCGTGGCTGTATCGGCCGGAGGAGAAGAAAGCGCTGCCGGCGATCATCGCGGGAGTTCTTCCTGCGGCTGCGCTGACGGTTGCGTACCTTGGGCTGCGCAGCTGGCTGTTTACGGGCGGCGCGCCAACCGTCAATCCGCTGCCGGTGAGCATGGCGTTGACGTCGCTTCCCGAGCTTGTGCTGTTCTACCTGCGCCAATCACTGTTTCCGGTGGGGCTGGCTTTTGCTTATGACTTCGCTCCGGCGACCGAAGCGAGCTGGCAGCTGTTCTGGATGCCGTTGCTGGTGCTGATTGCAGTGGCGGCGCTGTTTGCGCTGTGGTGCGCGCGTAGCCAGCGGCAGCATCGGCGGGCGCTGATGGCTGGCGCGGCGATCTTTGCGGCGTGGCTGCTGCCGGTGCTCAACCTGCGATGGCTGGATGCAAACCAGGCGGTTCACGATCGCTATCTGTATCTGCCGGTGCTGGGAATCTGCCTGATGGTGGGCGTGGCCTTTGAGCAGTGGCGGGCGAAGGCACCGAGCCGGGAGTGGCTGCGAGTATCGGCGTTTGCCGCCATTTGCCTGCTGCTGATTGCGGCCACCCTGACGCAGCAGATGAATTGCGCCAGCGAGCTGCTGCTGTGGTCGCGTGCGGCGCGTATCGCTCCGCACAACGATCTGGCGCTCTCCAACCTGGGCGTTACCCTGATGGAACGCGGCAAGACGGCCGAGGGATTCGGAGTCTTCCAGCGCGAGCTGCAGTTCAATCCGAATTCATGGAACGCGAATTACAACATGGGATATGCGCTGTTCACGATGCACGACTGCGCGCAGGCCGAGCCGTACATCCGGCGCGCGCTGGCGATGAGGCCGGCGAGCCCGGAGACGCTGCGACTGATGGGCGGCATCGCCATGAAGCAGGGAAGGCTGGAAGAGGCGGAGGCACTGATGCGGCGGGCGCTGGAGATCGATCCGCGCGACGAGGGCTTTCGCACCGCGCTCGGAGTGGTGCTGCTGGAGCGCGGCAAACACGACGAAGCGGTGAGAGAGTTCGAGAGCGAGCTTCAGATGTTTCCCAACTATCGCGAGGCCCAGCGGGCGCTGGAGAGCGCGCGAGGACAGAGCGGGAGACAGTAGCCGGTAAAGACAAAGTCAACTGCCCCCACTCAAGCCGAGGGCTTGAATGTGCAACCCGGCCGGCCGGGTCAGCATCCCTGCTTCCAAGCGGCATTACCTTGCTCATCGAAAACCGGGGACACCCGTAAATCAAACAAAATCAGATAGGACTCGAAGGAAATCAGTCATGAGAAGAGTCAATGTGCTGGAATTTGTTTCCCTCGATGGTGTCATACAAGCCCCAGGCGAGCCAGAGGAAGATACCAGTGACGGCCCCCCATGGTGGATACGTATGCATTCCGACCCTGTTTCTTCAGCGGCCGTAAAAAAGCAGATGAACATGCCGTTTGACTTGTTGCTAGGGCGCAAAACCTTTGACCTTTGGGCACAATACTGGCCGCAACATAATGACATTTGGCCAGCCGTCAACACAGCGACCAAGTACGTCGCCTCGAATACCATGACTTCTCACGAATGGCAGCCGTCCGTGTTTCTAGGCGGAGATATTGCGGAAAAAATCACCAAACTCAAGCAACAGGAAGGGCCGGATTTGCACGTTTTTGGAAGCGCAAATCTCGTTCAAACACTCCTCAAGCATGATTTGATCGATGCATTGTGGCTGAAGATATTTCCGATCATATTGGGCGGTGGAAAACGATTGTTTGCCGAGGGCACGATCACGGCGGCATTCAAGGTGACGGAAAGCACAGTCACCTCGAAAGGCGTCATTCTCGTGAATTATGAGCGTGCAGGCGCAGTCCCAACCGGACGTCTATCGACTTGAGGCGTATTGCGGGCGTGAGCGAAGCGGGAGCCCGCAAGGCTTTGTGGCCTTCTGCTTTCTACTTCGCCAACTCATTCGCCAGCAGGCTGGCCTTGACTGCCAGGTTGTAGGCGCGTTCGGTGTCTCCGGCGGCGAGTGCCTGGTTGGACTGCGCGATGTAGTTTCTCGCCTGGCGCACCATTCCCTGTTCGCTGTCGCTGAGCTGACGGGTGATGTGTGCCAGCTTGTCGTCGGAGGCGCGCAGCAGGTTCTCGGTGTTCTGCCTCTGTGACTGCACGGCCGCGCTGGGGACGGCGGCGGTGATCGGCACGGAGCCCGGGGGTTTCTGCGCCTCGGGTTTGGGAGCGTCCTTGGAAACTTCGGTCTGCTGCGCGGGCTTGTGCGGAATCGGCTTGCGCGGTTTGGGACGCGGTTTCTGAACCTGCTCCGCGGTCTGCGGTGGCACCGGAGCGGGCTCGGGAGTAGCAGCAGGCACGACGGGCGGAGGCAGCGTCTCCGCCTGTGGCTGGGTCTCGATCGATGGCACCAGCACGGCGGGCGTGCTCTGCATCGTCTTGTGCGCGCATCCGCCGGAGATCAGCAGAAGCGCGATGGCTGCCAGCAGCCGTGTCGAACTCGGGTAACGAAGTGTGCCTGTCATCGGTTCCCGTCCATCTTAAACCTGCGGAGGCAGCGCGGACTGTGCCATTGTTTCGCGACTGGGCGAAGGCTGCGATGTGGCCAACGGCAGCAGGAAGCGGAAGGTGGTTCCGCGGCCCAGTTCGGAGTCGAGTTCGAGGGCTCCGTTGTGCAGCTGCATGGCGCGATAGGTGAGGGCGAGGCCGATTCCGCTGCCGGATTTCTTGGTGGTGAAGTAGAGGTTGAAAATCTTGTCGCGAATCTCCGGACGGATTCCGCCGCCGGTATCTTCGACCTCCAGCACGGCGGCTTCGCCCGAGGCGAAGGCGCGCAGCGAGAGCGTGCCGCCCTTCGGCATCGCCTGTACGCCGTTGAGGACGACGTTGAGAATCGCCTGGTTCATCAGGTCCTGATCGACGCGCACCGGCAGCGGACGTTGGCCAAGCGACTGCGAGATTTCGACGCCGTGTACCGTGGCCTCGGCCTCTGCCACCGAGACGACGGAGGCAACGAGCGCACGTAGGTCAACCACCGTGAGCTTGAGCTCGACCGGACGGGAGAAATCCACCAAGGTTTTAACGACGCGATCGAGGCGATGGATTTCGGTGTTGATGATGTCCATGTGGCGGCGCGAATCGGGGTCGAGCTCGAGGATGCGCTCGCGCAGGATCTCCAGGTGAATGACGATGGCGTTGATCGGATTCTTGACCTCGTGAGCGACGCCGGAGGTGAGGCGCCCGATGGCGGCGAGGCGGCGCGAGAGCTCGATCTCATTTTCAATGCGGCGTACGGATTCGGCATCGCGGATGGTGAGCAGAGCGCCGATGGCGGCTCCGCCCTCGGAGATGAAATCGAACGCGAGCTGCACGCGGCGTCCGGGCTCGAGCTCGATCTCGCGCGAGGGAACTTCCTGGCGAAGAGCGAAGGCATCGAGGACGATTCGGCCGAGGCGGGTTGAATCGTCGAAGACCTCTTCGGCCATGAGGCCGTGCATCTGCTGGCGCGAGCGTCCGATGAAGCGCTCGGCTGAGGCCGAGACCATGACGATGCGGCCGTCGCGGGTGAAGAGCACGAGGCCGTCCTGCAGGGTGGACATCAACTGATCGAGGTTTTCCTGCAAGGCGGAGAATACCTCGCGGACATCATGAATCTGGCGGCCGAGGCGGTCGATGCGATGGCTGACCACGCCGAATTCGTCGGTGCGCGGAGTTTCGGGCTCGGGTTTTCCGCTCTCGGCGGTCATTGCCTCCAGGCGGCGCGCGATTTTTTCCAGCGGTCGCAGGGCAAGGGTTGAAAGCAGCGCCGCCAGCGCGAACGAGCAGAGAATGGCAACGCCGGAGAGTTGCAAGGCGCGGTTGAGCTGCGGGACGAGCTCCTGCTTGAGGAAGAGCGAGGAGATGCCGACGCGAATCTCGCCGAAAGGAGCTCCCTCACGCTGCACCGGGAGCACGACCTCATAGACGCGAGCCGGTCCGTAGACGGCGCGAAGCTGATCGAGGAAGGTTCCGTTGAGCAGCGTGGCGAGCGCTGGCCGGTGCGGGAGCGGGCGAAAGACAGAGCCGGGGTCGGTGTGGATCAGCGCGACGCCGTCGCGATCGGTGAGCATGACATCGTAAAGCTCGGCGTTATAGCCGACGACGGATTGCAGCAGGTTGGTGACGGCCTCGTCCTGCTGCAGGATGCTGGCGATCAGCTCGCGATTCTTGGCGGGGTCGGCGGAGTCGAGCTTGTCGGCGGGCAGCTCGGTCTCGAGGGCGCGGCTGGCGGCGTGCAGCACCTGGTGGGCGATGAAGTCGGCATTCTCGTAACTGTGGTTGACACGCAGGCGAAGGATACGAGAGACATAAATAAAAGAGAGCGTCGCCACCAGCACGAAGACCATGGCACTGATCGCCAGCACCAGCTTGGTTTTGAGCTTGAGCCGTGGCATGGATGATGTGAGCAGCAGCCCTCCGTCAGCTTTCGACTTCGCGTCCGGCCAGTGTACCGGAGGCGAGCTGTCCCTGGCTTCCGTACTCCTTCAGCTTGTTGTGCAGCGTCTTCAGGCTGATGCCGAGGATCTCAGCCGCGCGCGTCTTGTTATTGTGTGTCGATTCCAGGGTCTTGAAGATGAGCTGGCGTTCGGCTTCGTCCACGGTGGTTCCTACTGAAAGATGAACGCCATCAGTTGAGGACGCGGGCGCGGGCGCGGTGCCGAAGGCAGGCGGAAGATGGCGCGGCTCGATGATCTCACCCTCGCAGACGATAACGGCGCGCTCCAGGGTGTTGCGCAGCTCGCGCACGTTGCCCGGCCAGGAGTAACGGTCGAAGAGCTGCATGACGGCGTCGCTGGCAGCACGCACGGCGCGCTGGTGCTTGGTGCTCATCTCCCTGGTCAGCGTTTGCGTCAGGCTGGGGATATCTTCCTTGTGCTCGCGCAGCGGCGGCATGTGAATGTTGAAGACGTTCAGCCGGTAGTAAAGATCGTTGCGCAGCTGGCCGCGGGCGACGGCCTCCTCGGGAATCTTGTTGGTTGCGGCGAGGACGCGGACATCGACCGAGGTTTCGGTCTTGCTGCCCAGGCGGCGGAGCTTGCGGTCTTCAAGCACGCGCAACAGCTTGGCCTGGGTGCCCACGGGCATCTCGCCGATCTCGTCCAACAGCAGGGTGCCGCTTTCGGCGAGTTCGAAGCAGCCGGTACGGCGCTCCAGCGCGCCGGTGAAAGCTCCTTTCTCATGGCCGAAGATCTCGCTTTCGATCAAGGTTTCAGGGATGGCTGCGCAGTTGATGGCAACGAAGGGACGGTTCTTGCGCGGCGAAAGCTCATGAATGGTGCGCGCGACCAGCTCCTTGCCGGTGCCGCTCTCGCCGGTGATGAGGACGGAGGCGGTGCTGGGCGCGACCTGTTCGACCAGGTGGAAGACCTCCTGCATCGAGCGCGAGGAGCCGACCAGCGTTCCGAGCTTCCCGCTGTCGCGCAGCAGGCGGCGGGTGACTTCCAGCTCACGGTCGGTGCCACGCTGCCGGGTTGCGTTCTGGAGGATATTGCGCAGCCGCGTGGGATTGACTGGTTTTTCGATGAAGTCATAGGCACCCAGCTTCATGGCGGCCACGGCGGCGTCGATGGAGCCTTGTGCGGTCAGCAGGATGAAGGAGAGCTCGCGAGTATGGGCGGCGCGTTCAAGGAGCTCCATACCATCCATGCGCGGCATCTTCAGATCGCTGACGACGATGCCGGGATCCCATGAGAGGATCTTTTCCAAACCTACCACGCCGTCGCAGGCCGTCTCCGTCTGGTAGCCCCAGGCGGAGATGAGTTCGGCAAGGCCGTTACGTTCGTGATCCTCGTCTTCGACGATCAATACTTTCTCAAGTGCCATTCGGCTCAGCCTCTTGATAGGATAATTACATATCCCGTGAACTTAACCTGCCACATCGGGCGTTTATAACGCTTTAGATGCGGACACCCGGTTGCGTGTAATTTTTCCATACGCTGCCGTCAGGGACCGTATGCCCTCGTCCGCAGGATTAGAACTTTGGCCGGTAACCTGAAAAGTCACTTTGCTTTTCCGGGTTTGTGAAAGAAAGTTAATTGTCTGCAATTGTATGCGGGGAAAGGTATTTGAGAAGTGCCGGAGGAGTTGATGGGCTTGTGTCGACGGGGGACGATCCTGATTCTGCTGCTGATTACGGGGTGTACGTCCTCCGTTGTTCTTGCGCAGCGCTCGGTACCAAAGGAAGAGGTATTCATCGGCTATTCGTATTATCACTCCGGCGCAACCATTCAGAGCTCGGTACCGAACTTCCAGGAAGGCGTCTCCGGGCAGCTGATCTTCAATGTGACTCGCTGGGCCGGAATTGCGGTTGACGGAAGCTATCACACCAACGACTTCGGCGACATTACCAGCGTGGCTGCAGGTCCCCAGTTTCACTGGCGCAAGAGCAAAATCGAGCCCTTCGGCGAGGTTCTGGTCGGATATACCCGGATCAGTCCAAAGGCGCTTCCGGCACAGAACACCATGGGGGCATTCGCTGGAGGCGGAATCGATTACCGGGTGAACCAGCACTTTTCGGTGCGTCCGGTGCAGGTGGACTTCGTCACCAGCTCTTATAACCAGCTCGACGCCCTGGGACAGCTCCACCAGTTCTACGGATATCGTGCGCAGGCGGGGGTGATCTTCAGCTTCGGCGGCCGGATCAAGATGGCTCCGGCGGAGGCGCTCTGCGACGCCGATCCGAACTCGGTCTTTGCCGGTACGCCGGTGAAGATCGACGTGACCGTCTCCGGATTCCAGGCCAACCATCCTCCGAGCTTCACCTACTCGACCTCGGGTGGTCAGATCGTTGGTAGCGGGCAGACGGTGCAGGTGGATACAACCGGCGTAGCCGCAGGAAACTACACGGTCTCCGCGCTGGTCAGCGACAACGGCCGGGGCGACCAGGCTCGCATCGCACGCTGCCGGGCTGACTTCGAGGTGAAGGAGTTGCCCAAGCATCCGCCGGTGCTTGAGCTCAGCATAGAGCCTAACTCCGTTCACCCGGGCGAGAGCGCTCGCCTGATCACCAAGGCCAGCAGCCCGGACAATCGCCGGCTGAGTTATTCGTGCTCGGCGACGGCGGGAAGAATTACCGGCGAAGGGCCGGTCTTCACCCTGGAGACTACGGGCCTTACCGCCGGCGTTGTGGAAGTGAAGTGCGTGGTGAGCGACGATCGCGAGCTGACGGCAACGGCGAGCGGAGAGCTGACGATTACACGCATTCCGCCTCCACCTCCGCCACCTCCGGCGGCAAAAGAGTTCGGGGTGGTCAAGTTTGAACGCGACAAGATGCGTCCGGCACGGGTGGATAACGAGGCCAAGGGTGAGCTCGACCGTTATGCCGATGCGCTGGCCTTTGCGCCGCAGAGCCGAGGCGTGGTGGTGGGATATTCAGCCCCGTTCGAGGAGCGTCCGAAGAAGGGCAGCAAGCAGCTGCCGAATATGGCTGCCCAGCGCGCGGTGAACACCAAGCTGTACCTGACGGCCGAGAAGGGCATCGATCCGCGGCGCATCCAGGTGCGCAGCGGCGTCGGCGGACAACAGGCGGAGCTCTGGATCGTAGGTCCCGAGGCGACCTTCCCGACGCGGGATACCTTGCCGGTGGACGAGACCCATGTGAAGGCGGTGCCGCGCAAGCCGGTGAGAGCGACGATCCACCGCGCGGCTCCCAAGAAGACGGAGGCGAAGCCAGCGGCGCCGGCAGCGAAGCAGACGGGCCCGGCTCAGCCAGCCAAGCCCGCAGCGTCAGCACCACCGGCCAAGCCGGGACAGGCTCCGGCTCAGCCGGCAAAGACAGGACAGATTCCAACGCAGGGACAAGCGGCGAAGCCGGCGCAGAATCAACCGGCAAAGCAGTAAGGCAGGACAGAGACTCCCGGCTGGAGATGGCGACTCCAGCCGGTTTTTTGTGCGCAGGCGCTGGAAGGCTCAAAGGTGCGAGCTTGCAGGAGGGGGCATTCCGAGCAAAGCGAGGAATCCCCGTGATGGATAGGCCAACTGCGTGGCGGGGCCTTCTGCCGGGAACGAGCGCAGCGAACGCGCGAAGAATACCGTGAGATGGCCTCGATCCGCGTAGGCTGTGCAGGCGGCGCGGGGATGTCTCGCTTCGCTCAACATGACACATCAAGAGAATCGCAGAAGCGAACGGCACAGGCAGGGCTAAGCCTACTGGTTGTTTGCGACCACTTCCCGCTGCGAGGCGGCGAGTCTACACTCAGAGGTACCGAACCAAGGCAGGAATCGGCGTCGCAGCCGGAGATGATGGGATGAGCGCGCCATGCGGCAGGAGCGAGGGAGCTTGGATTTGAGACGGAAGCTGTTACGGATCTGCGCCTTGCTGCTGCTGGCGTTTGCGCCCGCGCTGGCGCAGTGGCAAGCCATCGGCCCATTTGGCGGAAATGCCCGGGCGCTGGCCGCCGATCCGCTGGAGCCCTCGCACATCCTGCTCGGCAGCGGCGCTGGCGCACTGTTTGAATCGCGCGATGGAGGTCGCCATTGGAGCTATCGCGCGCATCTCGGACAGGGCGACAACCTTATGCTGGAGATCCTCGCCTTCGATCCTGAGATTCCGGCGACGATCTACGCCGGCGGATGGAACGTCAGCGGTGAGGGCGGAGGGTTCTTCATCAGCCACGATGGCGGCTCCAGCTGGAGCGAGCCCGAAGGATTGCGCGGCAAGAGCATCCAGGCGCTGGCGCAGTCGGTCTCCGATCCTCACATTCTGATCGCGGGCGCGCTCGACGGGCTCTATCGCAGCCGCGACCGTGGCGGAAGCTGGCAGCGGATCACTCCAGCCGGCCACGCCGACCTGCGCAACTTCGAGTCGGTGGCCATCGATCCGCGCAATCCCAACGTGATCTACGCGGGCACCTGGCATCTGCCGTGGAAGACGATCAATGGCGGAGCCAGCTGGGAGATCATCAAGCACGGCATGATCGAGGACTCCGACGTCTTCTCGATCATCCTCGACCGCTCGCGGCCGGAGACGATCTATGCCAGCGCCTGCTCGGGAATCTACAAGAGCGACAACGCCGGGGTGCTCTTCCGCAAGATTCAGGGAATTCCGCATACGGCGCAGCGCACGCGGGTAATGGAGCAGGACCCGGCGAGCCCGCAGACCGTCTACGCCGGAACCACCGAGGGGCTCTACAAGACGACTGACGGCGGAGCCAGCTTCCGGCGCATCACACCGGCGAATTTCATTCTCAACGACATTCAGATCGATCCGCGCAATCCGAAGCGGCTGCTGATCGCCACCGACCGCGGCGGTGTCTTCTCGTCGGATGATGGCGGCGAGAGCTTCCAGCCCTCGAACGATGGTTTTGCCCATCGGCAAATTGCAACCCTGGCTGCGGTTCCCGGCGATGCCGTCGGAATCTATGCCGGGGTGCTGAATGACAAGGAATTCGGCGGCGTCTTCCAACTGCGCGAAGGCCAATGGTCGCAGGCCAATCGCGGGCTGGAGGGAGCCGATATCTTTGACCTCGAGCTTTCGGCCAAGGGCAGACTGGTGGCCGCGACCAATCTCGGCATCTTCGTATTCGATCCGGCTGGGCGCAGCTGGAAGGCCGGGCAGATCAAACTGCCGGTGGTGACTCCGCCGAAGAGCGCAAAGGCGCGCCGGGGAGCTGCTCACAAGGTGGCCGGTGCGCAGGTGCATTCTCCGGTGGTGATGCGGGCGTGGGCCCTGGCGCTCTCCGAGCAGCGCTGGTACTCGGCTACGGATGCAGGAGTGCTCTACAGCGACGACGAAGGCCTGAGCTGGAGCCGCAGCCTCTTTGACCAGCAAAGCAGCGTTGCTATGGTGGCCTCTGCGCCTGCGGCCGGAGCAGCGCAAGCTGCGTACCCGGCGCTGGCGAATGCAGCCTCTACTCCCGTCTCCTGTGCCTCGCGCTGGCGGCTCTGGTACAGCTCGAATGGCGGAGGCAGCTGGTCGCGGATGACGATACCGGACAAAAGCGGACGCATCAACGCCATCGCCATGAGCGCCTCGGGCGATCTGTGGGTGGCGGCGCGTCAGGGACTGTTGCACTGGCGTCGCCGAAAGGGCGATGACGGCGACTGGGAGCCGGTCGCTGGCGGGCTGCCGGCCGGTGCCGAGGTAAGCTCGATCCAGGCGAACGCCGGGGTGCTGTCGGCGATCGTCGGCATCAGCGGCCGTCTCTACCAGAGCCGCGACGATGGGCGCAGCTGGACGGCTGCCGCCGAGCCTCCCTTTGCGGCCAGCACGGTCCTGCTGCGCGACGGAGCTGTCTATTTAGGCACGCGCCAGCACGGAGTTTTCAAACTGGCGGGCGGGCAGTGATTCTGCTTCGCCCTATCTTCTCCTCTTTCGGGAATCTGCTCCCAGAGTTGTAAGTGACTGGAATGAAAAGGGTCTCCCTTCCTTTCGATGCCGGTTTGGGAATTTACTTTTGGCCGCTGCCGCAAGGCGGCGCGAACGCTGCCGTCAAATCCAAGCAGGACAAGGATTTGTAGTTCCTAACCCAGTTTGGTAAGCGTCGTGCCTTTGGAAAGACATGCGAAGCCAAGGGAAACGTCCCGGAGCGAAGAGCAGTTTCACCGCGGTGGCTCCCACAAAGAGCGTAGTGATCGACGGCGAGCGCGTGCGCGCCATCCGGAGCTGCCTTCACGAGCTGGCCAATGTCCTGACTGGAACGATGATTGCGACCGGGCTGCTGGCGCAGCGTCTGAACGACGAGGAGCTGAAGCATTACGTCGAAGATATCGGCGAGGGCGGCGAGCGAGGTAGTGCGCTGGTGTGCGAGATTCGTGGACATCTGCTGGCAGGAGAGCAAGCGGAGCGGTTGCCGGGAGAATTGCTGGGGGAAGGACTGCCGAGCGAGATCTGAGGGGAGGCGGTGCGATGGATGAGGCCGTAAGAGAGCGGAAAAGCAGTCACCTGCCCGGAGTGTCACAAGGCACACAGGGGGGTGATGCAGGTACTTCGAATCCGGATTCGGCGCTCAGTACAATCGCCGGAGCGTTAGCTATGGAAG
>Ga0326727_10018134_pt1 | contig 14433 bp, 9 predicted proteins | sample MB2enrmetagenome_FD_207643 | JGI IMG/M metagenome (GOLD analysis project Ga0326727, IMG submission 207643) | Lab enriched peat soil microbial communities from McLean, Ithaca, NY, United States - MB29MY | ecosystem: Environmental > Terrestrial > Soil > Wetlands > Peat | place: USA: New York...
AGCGGTTTTGCGCCAAGCATCCAAGTTAAGAGCCGTGTGCGCTAACGAGCGCTCGCACGGATCCGTGCGGGGGGCGCTGGGCAACCAGCGTCCCTACCGCGACCCGCCGGGCTTCTGCCCGGCGTTCTTCGCCAGGCCGGCTGCCGATGTGGGGCAGGATTTCATCCTGCCGCCGGACTTCTGGCCGGCGTTCTTCGCGCTGCCGCGCGCCTTTCCCCCCGGCGTTCCTCGCGCCATGCCGCGCCACGCGGTAGAATAATCAGCGCGGTTTTCCGCGCGCCTCGCGTCGCTATCGCTGAGCGTAAACGGTGCCCCGTTTCAGGAGACGAACACAATGACGCCTAGATTCGTAGTGGTCTTGATTGTGATCTTATCGGTGTTTTGGCCGGCGGCCAGCTTCGCCACGGTCACCCCTACGCCCCCCTATCCGGGCGCATCGCCGAGCCTGGCCTACAAGGTGGAAGTGGACGGCCAGCCCGTGTTTGCCTATCGCTATCCCACGTTCAACCAGTTCAATTGGATGGATTACGCCAGCTTCAGCATGACCGGCAAGGTTCATGTCACCATTACCTCGCTCATCAGCGAAAGGGACGTGAAAACCTGCTTCATCCGGCCGCTGGCTTACAACATCCAGCCGCAGATGAAGGGCAATACGGTCAGCTTCGATCTCGATCGGCCGCGCTATCTGGTGGTCTTCATCAACGAAGAGCCGCTCTTCTCCAGCACGGGATTGCTGCTTTTCGCCGATCCGCCCGAGGCCAACGCTCCCAAACTCGGCGATCCGAACGTGGTCAACATCATGGACTACAAAGTCGACAACACCGGCAAGACCGTCGAGACCGTCAAGATCAACCAGGCCATCAGCGACGTTTCCGCCAAGCCCGGCGGCGGCGTGCTTTTCTTCCCCAAGGGCGGCGCTTACCTGACGGGCCTGGTGGCGATGAAGAGCAACGTCAAGTTCTATATCGAGGCTGGAGCCGTGGTCAAGGGGTCCACCAAGAATGCGGACTACGTCTTGCCGGCCGCGGCAGGGCGAGGCGGCGGAAGGAGGGAGCGAGCCCTGTTCTTCTTTGAGAACGTCGAGAATGCCAGCATCATGGGCCGGGGAACCATCGACGCGCAAGGCTATCCGTGGTTGTGGCACGACATGCAACCCGCAACAGGGGACGGAAAGGCCTGGACGGCGGAGGGATTGGTGAACGATCCGCATGGGGCGGGAGTCAAGGGCTATGTGGTCTCCGGCTGCAAGAACGTCACCTTCCAGGACCTGTTCCTGCTCCGGTCGGCCTATTGGACCACTACCGTCAGCAACACCGATGGTTACACCAGCCGCAACATCAAGCTCATCAGCCGCAAGAACCAGTACCACGACGACGCTTACGACATCACCGGGGGCACCAAGCATGTCCTGATCGAAAACGGATTCGCCATGACCATGGACGACGCTTTCGCCTTCTATGGCGGCGCCGGCGCCGGCCTCGAGGACGTCGTGGTGAGGAATTTCGTGGATTACGGCTACACCTCGGGTCTGGTCCTCGGGTATGGTTCTATCCCGGCGGCCAAGCACGTGCGCTTCGAGGACGTGAACTTCGTTTCGACCCAGAACAAGTTCGCCATCTGGATTCAATTTACGCCCGCGTACTTCACCGGACGGGGGTATCCCACAAAAGCCAGCAGCAAGCAGCCGTTGGACGATTTCTACTTCAAGAACTGCACCTGGGAGCATGACGGCGGGCAGATCTACATCGACGGCGGGGATTCGCCCTTGACCAATTTCGTTTTCGACAATTGCACATTCTATAAGCCCAGCCGGCCGGCCAAAATAACCGGGTCGAACATGGGCCCGATTGTGTTCAAGAACGTCAAGGTGGAGGGAAGCCTGGTCAGGAGCGTCGATCAATTGAAGCGGCTGGGCTGGGACATTTCCGTCCCCATGAAGTTCGAAGTGACCGCCGCGCCGGCCACGGGCGGACGCGCTCCGCAAGCGGCAAAGAAGTAACGGTGCTATTGACCTGAGCCAAAACGCGGCGCAGGTTGGAAACCCTTGGCAGGTCGCCAACCCGCCCTGAGCCGCCGCGGGCCCACCATCGATGAAGAGCATTCGGTCGCGCGGAAACTAAGTGACAGGCCGCCAGAGCCCCCGACGCTTGGGAGAGGCGCCGCCTGCCGCCGGCAGTACAGCCTCACTCGCTGGATGCTGCCGTTGGGGAGCGCGCCGCCGCGCAGTCGAAACGTACTTGCCCCGGCCGTTCTCGTCGCCGTTCAGCCTCCGCCAACGGGACCCAGCAGCCCTCCACAAACGCGCCTCGTCGATGGAGACAATGCCGCAGAGCGAACCGGCTCCGGAACTACCTGAGCAGTTCCAGAGCCACCAGGTATGTCACCTTCGGAGGGACAGCATTTGCGATCATTTCACACAGAGCAGTCCGGGGTAGATCCTCGCCGAAGCGGAAGAAGTCCGGAAGGAATTGGAGCCGTGCCGCTTCGTGGGGCGTCAGCGTTCGCCTCCTCTTTGGGTGCACAAAACGCCCCTGGCCCATACACGTGAAGCCGCTCGTTACAGTCTGGGCTGGCTGATCCCAAAACATCCGACCGTACACCGATCTATACGAGTGCTTGTTGAACCGATGGCAACGGGGCCGAAGGCTGTCGGGCAGTTCGTACTGGTCGAATCTGAAGAGGTGCGCGATGCGCTTCAGGTTTTCGGCCCCTATGGTAGCGGGCTTGTCAAAGGACTGGATCGACTCGGTGTCCAGTAGATCCTGAATCACGGAACCCACGGGCTGAGCCTGCCGCAGGTATCCCGCAAGGCAATTCGATACACTGAAGTCCCGTTCAAGCGATGCAACGAGAATGTGGCGTCGCCGTCTCTGGGCCACCCCGAGCTTTGAGATCTCTACGATGGCGTGATCGAGGCGGTAACCGCACAGGCGCAGGTGCTGCGCCGTCCTCTCGACCACCCCTCCACGGTCATGCAGCACGGTGGGCACATTCTCCACGACAACGTGCCTGGGCCTGACGATCTCGGCGAAACGGGCGACCCTCTCATAGAGGCCGTTCTTCGGGTCGTTCCGGCGGCTGTGGTTGTTCAAATCGCTATGGCCTTGACATGGCGGCCCCGCAAAGGCCAGATCCACGGTGCCAACCTCCTGAACCAGCGCAGTCTCGCTGGGCGATGGCCTTGCCCCCAGAGGGGAATCCAGCAACAAGGCTACATCCATCAGCCTTGTCATCGCGCCAGGGAAGTTTCGCGAGTATGTTTGCAGGGCGTGTTCATTTATGTCCAGGGCGAGCGCCACCTCAGATCGACGCCCAAGTGCCCGGCAGGCTTCCCAGGCGCCTAGCGACATGCCCCCGCACCCGCTGAACAGGTCAGCAATTCGCACTGGGTCGCCTGAGCCATCAGAGTCGGGCCAGTCTTGCAAACGAAGAAAGGCGACGTCAGCCAACGCCGCGAGCTGAGCGGAACTCAGCGTCTCGCGCCGGGGCGCCTGAGCCAACGGAAAAGTGGTGGAGTGGCTTGAGCCGCTTCGCAGTGCCACCGTCCTTACCACCGAAGTCCGGTCCGGGCTCAAGTGGAACAGTTCAGGACAAGTCGCCTCGGTGGCGGCCTTGAGTCGCGTCGCGCGGTCCCGGGCGCTGCCACCTGAGATCTCAAGGCGCGCACCCTGAAGGATAGAAACCGCCTGGACCATCAAGTCCCGCCTCCGAAAAATCGATCAATTCGCCTCTTCAGCCGCTCGAGCTTCGCTGGCGATTCGAGTTGGCATTCCCAAACCGTCATTACCCTGTACCCCAGCCGGCGGAGCCGGCGTGCGTTGCGATTGTCCCTGGCAACGTTGGCCAGGAATTTCGCCAGCCAGTATTTTCGGTTCCGGGTTGGCGTGGTCGCTGCCCGGCATCTAGGATGTCGGTGCCAGAAGCAACCGTGAACGAAGACAGCACGCTTACCACTTGCGCTGAAAATGTCGGGAGACCCCGGAAGTCCCTTCCCGTTCGTCCTGAACCGAATGCCCAAGTTGCGTAAGATTGCACGAGCCGCCAACTCCGGCCCGGTGCCACGCTGCCTTACCTTCGACAGGAGCAAAGCCCGCTCTGGAGTTGTTCGCAAGTTTTTCACCGGCACCACCGCAGGGGCGCACACGCGGCACCCGCCACAGTTTATCATGATATTCTCTTCTACCGCATTCTCTTCGGCGGTTGCAGAACGGTATGCAGACCATAAACTTCACGGTCGATTCCAGACTCCTTGAGGAACTCGGGGAACGCCTCGTGGGTAAGCCTCACATTGCGCTAGCGGAGTTGGTCAAGAACAGCTACGACGCCGACGCCACGCAAGTTGTGGTTACGTTTCGCCAAGATCGAATCGAGATCACCGATAACGGCCACGGCATGGACTTTGACAGCTTCCAGGACTTCTGGATGCGAATCGGGACCACGCACAAGCAGAAGGACCGCGTTTCCCGTAAGCTCAAACGTCCGCTAACGGGATCGAAGGGCGTAGGCCGACTGGCCGTCCAGTTCCTCGCGAGAAACCTCGAGTTGCGTACGGTCTCGGACCAGCGCCCCGGCCGCGAGCTTGTTGCAGGAGTCGACTGGGCTAAGGCCGTAAGAGCCGGTGATCTTACCCAAGCAACAGCCGATTACGAGACAGCCGCCGTGAATACTGCCTACCCTGGCGGGAGCAGGCACGGCACGCAAGTCATCCTAACGGGCTTGAACCAGGAGTGGGACGAGAAGGCTCTTGAAAATCTTGCGAAGGAGATCTGGCCCCTTCAGCCGCCATTTCGGAGCAACCCCGAACTGGCTAGCGACAGGCAGAGGGCCTTCGACGTCAAGCTTGAAAGCCTCCATGAGGAGGAGGTCCGGAAGTTCAGCGCGCAGATGGGCGCGATCCTGGAACTGTGGGAGGCACGGCTCGCCGGAAAGCTGGTTTCAGGCGACGGCCGGGAGGAGACCAAAAAGGTCCGTCTGTCGCTGGAATTTTCCGATGAGACACGCCTAACCCATGAGTACACCTTCCGCGACTGCAAGGTCCCCGACTGCAAGGTGCACTCTGCGGAGTTCGAGATACGCGTTTTCCATCTGCAGCACCGGCAACCTCGCGGTATCAAGGTTGAAACCGCAAGAGAATATCTCAAGACCTTTGGCGGCGTCCACGTCTACGACGCTGGCTTTCACCTGCCCTACTATGGCGCTGACACGGATTGGCTTGGGATCGAAATGGATCATTCGCACCGTCTGTCCAAGTCCCAACTGCTGCCAGATCATCTTCACGTATCCGGTGGCATGAATTATCTGCCCACGAACTCCCGGCTCTATGGTGTCGTTCACGTCGACACCTCCCGGGAGCGTCAACTGAGCAATGGGCGCCGCGAGCATCTCAGCATCCAGGTCACACGGGATCGCTTGGTTGACAACGAGGACTTTCAAGGCTTGAAGAAACTTGTGCGCTACGCGCTGGATTTCTACGCCATGGAGGAGTCCAAACGTGCCCTGCAAAGGGCCGAGGCCGAGAGAGGCGTTGCCCAGGAGACGTTCAATCGGGTGGAAGAGGTCTTGGCTGCACACCGCTCGGAGATTGCGCCGCCTGTTTATGCAGCACTGCGGAAGCACGTGAAGGAAGCGGTTCGTGCGACCGAGGCCGAGAAAGAGGCCACAGTCCAACACATGGGCCTCCTTGGTGCGCTCGCCACCGCCGGCATCTCTGCCGTGGCGTACGAACACGAGTCGAGCAAGCAACTGCTGGTGCTCGAAGACATCGCCGCACAAATGAAGGACATGCGGCTGCCAGGGGGAGCGGGGGCACGGGTTGGCGAACTTGCCCAGAGACTGCTCAGTTGGGTTCAACGCGCCCGCTCACTTCGTGCTCTATTTTCCCACGTGATGCAGGAAGAGGACCGACAACGCAAGGCGCGATACAAGGCGAGGCCTGTGATTGATCAGATCAAGGCGCAGATGGCTGTTCTGACTCGGGGAATTGACATCCAAACCGGTGGGGTTGACCCCGCGCTTTTGTTACCCGAGGCAACGTTCGCCGAGTGGAGCGCTATTTTTCAAAATGTCTTCATCAACGCAGTGAACGCGACCCTTGATTCCGCGGTAAAGAGCATCGCCGTGAGTTCGCTTGTTCGCGGGAGAAGCCGGGCGGTGCTGGTACAGGACACCGGCTCGGGCGTGGAACTCTCATCTGCCGAGGAGCTTTTTGGTCCCTTCGTGCGAAAGCTGAACATCTCCCTGGAGCGCCGATCTCTCGGCCTTGGGGGAACTGGCCTCGGGTTGACGATTGTTCGTATGGTTGCGACAAGTCTGAACTGCCGGGTGGGCTTTACGCAACCCTCACCCGGATTCGAGACGGCTTTTCAACTGTCATGGAGCGAAGAGGAATGAGCAAGCACACAGTTCTTATCTGCGACGATGAACAGAGAAGCGTTGACGCCTGGAGGGAACGGCTGGAGCAGCTTGCTATTCCTTTTCAGGTTCAGGGATTGGCCGGGCGAGCTCTTGGAACCGCCATCAAGGCGCTCGAAGCGCGACGCGAGGTAGCAAGAAGTAGTCGTAAACGGGCGGCTGATTGGGAAGAACACGAATTCGACAAGGCTGACATACTGATCATCGACTACGATCTCCTGAATGTGGACGACCCAGCGTCCGCCATGAGTGGGGAAAATGTCGCTTATCTCGCACGGTGTTACTCACATTGCGGCCTGATCGTGGGTCTGAACCAGTACGACAGGGAGAATGCCTTCGACCTCAGTCTGAGGGGCCACCCCGAATCGTACGCGGACGTGAACCTCAGCGCTGATCAGCTCGACAGCCCAGGCCTCTGGCGGCTGCCGTGGACTGGGTTTCGCCCCTGGTACTGGCCGCTGCTTCCCACCGCTGTAGCCGCGTTTCAGAAGCGGGTCGCCCGGTTAACACGCCACCTCGACGACAAGATTCTGCCCTTTCTGGGATTTACCCCGGAAACCATCAGCATCCTGCCTCGCTCAACTATAGAGTGCCTTGGGAGCGGCAAATCACCAGAGGATACTACGTTCAGGATTTTCGTCGACAAGTCCGTTATGGGTAAGCGCCCAAAGGACAAGGTTGACGAGACACAAGTGGCGCGCGTTGCGGCTGCCCGCGTGGGAAAGTGGCTCGAACGAGTGGTGCTGCCCGGTCAGGATATCCTGGTGGACGCTCCGCACCTGGCGTTGAGGTTTCCCAGCCTCCTCGGGGGCGATATCAATAAGGTAGGAACGTGGGACGCGAGTGCGTCGCTGCCGCCGTCCAAATCACTCTGGTCCGAGAAGGGGCAGTTGCGGGAGAAGGTCCAGCGCCACCGCTTCCGCGAACAGGACTGGCTTTCGCGGCCAGTTTGGTTTTGGAATGAGGTCAGCAGGCTTGAGGCGATAGCAGAGATCAAGAAACCCTGGTCGGCGGAGCGGCCCGATCTTGTGTTCTGTGAGGATGTCTCCCGGTTTCTGCGGCAACAGGAGGCAAGAGAGTTTGTTGCTGACTTGGCATCACCCTTCGTTCGGCGTTTCGTAGTTGACCATGGGTCATGCTCCGACCATGAATTGGCCTCGGAACTCCGTAGAGTCAACTACAGGCCGAAGGTGCGTTTTTCGATCTGAGGGAGAGCATGGCGTGACGTGCAAAGAGCATACCCTCGTACGGGAGATCCTCAGCTGGTTGCAGGACCGCTATTGGAGTTGGCTGCGGAACCCCTCCGGACCCGCCTCGAAGTTCCACGGCCAGGTCAACGAAATGTACCCTGCATTTCCCGATACTCGACTAAAGGACTTGCTCTCCGACAGGCTCGAATTCGACTCGAAGAATACATGTTTGTACCTGGAACCGATCAACGAAGGGCTCGGCATTGTCCCGGTGCTATCCTTTAGTTACAAATTCAAAGAAAAGAACAAGTTCGATTTACGGCTTCAGCTTGCTCTCTTCGTTCTTCACGAAGGCAATCTCGCGGCCATCGGCTGCCGCTTCGACCCCTCTGAGGGCCCTGGAACTCACGACTATTATCATGCCCAGATGTTTCGCGAGTTCCACGGAGGCCGAGCGCTGCCCTGCCTTCCCTCCTGTCCGCCATGGCTGCCCATATCCCGGCCTGCTTTTCACCTGAAGGCCGACGACCCCGTGACCCTCCTAATTAGCATGGTGATCAGCCTGTACGGTATTGACCGGGTACAACAAGAATTCCGGCAGGCTACCTTCGCAAATGCGCTAAAGCCTTACATCGATAGGCTGTGCCCAACAGTCGCGGTGCGCGAGAACCAACCAGCGGCTGCTGGGCCGACCAGCCAACGCGGGAGAAAGAATCGCGAGTGACGGGCCCGCCGCTCCGGCCGCTACGCCGCCGGTTCGCCGGCTGGCATCATGGTGCCCGGAAAGCCCGGGACGAGACGTTTTCTATGGTCCTAGCCTTCTGGTGAGTCGGGCAAACCTATTTCAATCACAGTTACCCGCCAAGAATCCACCCATTCTTTTCAGCCACTTGCCTGCCCCACCCCGAACCCCCGCTGAGCCCGCGTGCTACTCTGAAATCGAAAAAACGCCGCTCGCTCGCCGGAAAGCAGCTCGTTTCGGCACCACCGCCGGCGCCCAACACCGCGGGGGGCGGCCATGGTCGGATTCCTACGTGTAGCAATGTCCCAAGTTGGCTTCGTTTCGCAAGGCTGTGATGTCCGGCCTTCAAGTCGCCGCTGGCCCACCGCGAAATCGCGTAAACTGAGGTCAAGTATGAGCGCGTTGGGCCGAAAAACCTCGTCAATGTGCGTTCGCATCGCACGGAAATCGAAGACCAGATCCGTGCCAGCGAAAGCGCCTGCACCAATCGCCCGCAATGCTCCAATTTCCTTCCGGGAACCAACCATGATGCGCAATCTTTTGTTTCCAGCCCTAATCGGGCTGCGGCTGCTGTCCGCGCAGACCGCGCTGCCCACCGAATGGATCGATCCCGATACCGGCCATCGCGTCATTCGTCTCTCGCGCGAAGACGGAACCGCCTCGCTCTACTTCCACCAGAATGCGTATTCGGCCGACGGCAGGAAGCTGGTGGTCACCAATCCCCACGGCATCGCCACTATCAACCTCGCGACCCGCGAAATCGATCAGGTGGTCGAGGGGCGCGTGAACATCCTGGTGACGGGCCATAAGACCGGCCAGATCTACTACACGAAGGAGGGCGCCATTTTCGCCACCGACCTGGACACCCACGCGACGCATGAGGTGGCCAAGATTCCGGTCCAGGCGGGCCGCGGCGGCGCCTTCGCGGTCAATGCGGATGAAACCATGCTGGTGGGCATCGCGGCAGATCCCGACGGCAAGACCGTGCCGCGCACGCCGCCTCCCGGTGGGGACGGCGGAAGCCTGCAGGCGGGCTGGGCGGCCGGTACGCCGAAAATGCTCTACACCATCGACATCAAGACGGGAGCCTTCCGCAAGATCTACACGGAGAACGACTGGACCAACCACCTGCAAATGTCGCCCACCGATCCGCATCTCATCATGTTCTGCCATGAAGGACCGTGGCACTTCAACGACCGCGTGTGGACCATCCGCACGGATGGCACGGGCCTGCGATTGATGCACGAGCGAACCATGAACATGGAAATCGCGGGGCATGAGTTCTTCAGCGCGGACGGCAAGACCGTCTGGTACGACTTGCAGACCCCCAAGAGCACGGTCTTCTGGCTCGCGGGCGTGGACATCGCCACCGGACATCGCACGTGGTATCACCTCGAGCGGAACGAATGGTCGGTGCACTTCAATGTGTCGGCGGACGGCAAGCTGTTCGCCGGCGACGGAGGCGGCCCGTCCAGCGTGGCCGCGCGGTCTCCGGACGGCGTAACTCTGAACCCGCCCGGCAACGGCCAATGGATCTACCTTTTCCGGCCGGTGATGGTACGAGGGAGTTCGTTCCGCGACAAGAAAGACCTGATCGATATCGGCTATTTCAAGTCCGAGCGCCTGGTGAATCTCGCCAAGCACGACTACCGCCTCGAGCCGAATGTCACGTTTTCCCCGGACATGAAGTGGGTGGTTTTTCGTTCCAACATGCTCGGCCCCACGCACGTCTTCGCGGTGGAGATAGCTAAGAGCGTTCCAACCGCTCCCTAACGGTCGCGGCTCGTTGGATCCTGGAGAGCCGCGACCGTCACCTCTTGACGAGCCGCGACCGTCAGGGAGCGGTTGCTCGTTGGATCCTGGAGAGCCGCGACCGTCACCTCTTGACGAGCCGCGACCGTCAGGGAGCGGTTGCTCGTTAGATCTGGAGAGCCGCGACCGTCACCTCTTGACGAGTCGCGACCGTCAGGGAGCGGTTGCTACAGCGTCTTGCCTTCCGCCCGATCCAGTTGCGTGTCGGGAACCCCTTTGCACATGTGGACGGAAAAATCCGTCGCGTTGCGCAGCGCGAATACCGGCGCCTCCGCCACCTTCGGCGTCTTGATGCGGAAGAACTCGGCGCCCGCCACGTCGTCCAGGACGAACGCCGGCCGGAGGTCGTCCTTGGCGGGGATGATCTCGATGTTGCTCAGCTCGATCCCCTTGACATGCCGGATGTAGAAGCCGTGCGAGGGCATGGCGCCGAACATGGTGGGCTCGGGATACGCGGTTTCGTTCTCGGGCGGCTGGATGGCGGCGGCTTCCTTGCCCGTTCCCCCCTGGTGCTGGATCTGCACGTTGCTGATTTTGACATTCTCGATATAGTGGTCCGGAATGCCGCTGATGATGGAGCCCTGGCGGGGAACGCAGTTCGAGCACACCAGGTTATCGATAATCACGCGCTTGAGCGTGCCGATGGGAATCTCCTTGGGGCCCCTCATGCGGCGCCCCAGGCGCAGGAAGATGGGCGCGCTGATGATATCGCGCATGGAGATGTTGGTGATGGTCACGTCTTCCAGGAGCGCGCCGTCCACCGTCTCCAGGGCCAGCCCCTGGCAGCCCTCGAAGACGCAGTTGGAGACCGTGATGTTGCGGAAGCCGCCGTTCGATTCGGTGCCGAACTTGATGCGGCCGGTGCCGCCGCGCCCGTTGCGCTTGTAGGTGCCATCGAGCAGCGTGCCTTCCTCGAAACAGCCCGCAACGTAACAGTTGGTTATGGTGACGAACTCGGTGGGCTTGGCGGAGCCGAGCCCGTAGGAGCTCTTCAGGACGATGGCGTCGTCGAGCGGCGAGTTGACCACGCAATTGGAAACGCGCACGTTGCGGCAGCAGTCGATATCGAAGCCGTCGCGGTTCGTGTCCAGCATGATGTTGTCGATGGTGAGGTTATCCACCCCCGTCGCCAGGAGGCAGAAATGGCCGCCATGGAGGATGCTGAAATCGCGCAGCAGCACGTTGTGGCAGTTCTTTAGGCTGATGGATTTGTTGCCCACGCCGGCCTGTTCGGCTCTGGGAGCGCCGCCGGCGCCTCTGCTGAGGCCCTTGCCCCAGATGCGGCCCGGGCCGGAGATGGAGACGTTCTTCAGGCCTTCGCCCCATAGCAGGCTGTTGCGAAAATGGCTGTGCCCGTAGTCCTGATACTGGCTCCACTCGTTGGGCTCGGCCAGGTCGTAGGCCCCCGTTCCGCTGGCGCCCTCGGCTGGGGAATCGGCCGCGACGATGGTGGCGCCCATATCGAGATAGAGGGCCACATCGCTCATCAGGTGAATGGAATAGCACAGGTAGCTGCCGGCGGGGAAGAAGACGGTTCCGCCGCCGGCCGCGGCCGCGGCCTGGATGGCCTTGTTGACGGCGGCCGTGTCGAGCGCCGCGCCGCCTCCCGAGGCCCCGAAGGCCTTGACGTTGAAAAGCCCCGGCCCCGGCCCCGCTTCCGCGGCTCTGGCGCCGCCTTGTCCCGTCTGGAAGAGGAGCGCCGCGCCCGGAAGACCGGCGCCCGCTCGTTTGAGGAATTCCCGCCTGAAGTTGTTTTGAGTCGACATAGTATTGTGGCGAATGCCTGATGCGATTATCTCGAATGCCGGCCGCGAAAGGGAAAGAAATTTTCGCGGATATTCAGCGCCGGTCAGGCCAGAGCTTTGCGCCGCGGCACATCGGCTATGCTGACCACGCCCTTGTCGAAGACGGTCATGTCCTGGATCATACGGTCCACGTCGGCGCCCTCTTCGAGCAGGATTTCGTGTTCAATCCAATCCGAGAGGGGGATGCCGCGGAAGAACATGCGCTCCTGTAGAACCAGGCATTTGCGGCTTTGCATGAGCATGCGGTTCTCGCGCGTATAGTGCCGCTGCTCCACGCGCAGCTCGGCCAGGAAGCCTTCCAGAGCCTGCCGGCGGGCGGTCTCCTCGGCGGCTTTCATGGCGGTGTCGATGGAGGCGCCCAGGGCGGCTTTTTCAGCCCTCAGCTCGCCGCGTGTTTCGGCCAGGCCCTCGCGCTGGTCGGCAAGACGCTCCCGCTCCTGGGCCAGCGCCACATCCATGCGCGATTGCATGACGAACCATGCCAGCAAGCCGGAAGCGACGGCCGTGCAACCGGGCAGGAGTATCCACAGCAGTGCTTCCATGGGGTAAATGTTATCCAGGTGGCGCCATGAAACGCTAGATGTCAAAGGTTAGACAGCGCCGCATAACCGACGGCAGCGCGGGGAATGCTCTACTGCCGCCGGCGCCCCGGCCACTCGGGGCAACCTGCGATTTTGGGCAAATGCCCAAGAATTCAACTGGAAACAAAGGACTTATCCGCTGATTTTTGGGTATTCTTGGGCGATTTGCCCAAAACGGACCTTTCACCACGGGCCGCTAATGGGCGGCCGCGGCCTCCCCAACCGGTGCAAACGGGCTGACCAGGTCGCCCTTGCCGTCGAATTCGAAATCCACCACGTCTTCGATTTCGAGCAGCGGATTATGCTCGATCTCACCCCGCAGTTGCTCGCTGACGGCTAGGCGGCCCAGCTCCAGGGTGTTGCGTATCCAGCCGTAGGTCACCTCGCCCAGGTCCAGCTTGCCAACCGTGGGGGCCATGCGTTCCAGGCACTCCCGGTCGGTCGGGAAATGCAGCGGGACGCGGGCGTTGGCCGGCGTGGTGGAAGTAAGCACGTTGACCCGCGTGGCCTCCCAGTCGATGCGCGCCAGCAGCCGGTCGTGCATCACGTCGGCCATGCCGATTCCCACCGCGTTGCCGTAGCTCAGGGCGTTCATGTCGCGGATGAAAACGCGTTCGCACCTGGGGACGCCGGGCCATGGGTTGTACTCGCCGTTCACGCACCGGTTGACGATCTTGGTGTCGAAACCCGCGCCGCTGATGTTCTTGCCGATCTCATCCATGATGAGGATGTCCAGGTTGGCCGGCAGTCTCGCCATCCACGATTTCACCAGCGCCAGGTTCTCCTCCTCGCGCCGCTCCATGGCATCCACCGGGACGGCTTCCAGCTTGGCCGTGTTATGCCAGGCGTCCTCGAGAATGGCCAGCCCGCCCAGAATCTTGCCGGACTTCAGCGCCTGCCGCCCCACGCTGCGCACCATGCCCTCCAGGCCGATGCGGCGCGCGTAGGCGTGGTACCGCTGGGCGCCCGCGAACTTGCCGATCCCGATGGCCAGCATCTTGAACAGGCCGCTTTCCATCTTGCCCTCGAAATCGGTGTGCCACTTGACCCGCCCCACCAGCATGACGCCGTCGGATTCATAGGCCGCCCGGTCCATGAAGGCCTCGATGCCTTCGGGCGTGTGGCCCAGCGAGACCACTTCGAGCTGGCTCACCAGCGGGCAGCCCATGGTGGCTTCGGTGATGCCGTAATGGGCCAGCACGGCCGCCTGTCCTTCGGCGGTAGCGGCGCCGTGACTGCCCATGGCCGGAAACAGGAAGGGACGCATTCCGCGTTCCTTCCAGTAGTCCACCACGCCGCGCGCGATCACGTCGATCTTGCTGATTCCACGGCTGCCCACACCGATGGCTACGCGCGATCCGGGCTGCAATTTGTCGGCGAATCCGGAGCCGGCCAGCTCCTTGCGGACGGCCGCGGGGATGTCGGCGATTCTGCGGTCGGGAAAATTCTGGCGGATCAGCAAAAGGCGTGGAAGCTGCATGTCCAAATTGTAACCCGTGGCAGTTTGAAGTTGCCGGCGCCGGCCTGTAAGTGGGGTCGGGCTTTCAGCCTGCCGCCGGGCTTCTGCCCGGCGTTCCTCGCGGCGCCAGACGCCGGCCGGAAGGCCGGCGGCAGGGTCGAACCCCCCCCTTGCTCGCTCGTGAGAATCATGCTGGCGACGATCAATCGGTTTTCATGAATTTCCGTGGGCCGGCGGCCCATGCAGGACAAGCCAGAAGGCTTGACCCCACTGGTACAATGCTCGCGTGGCGCCGCCGGATTCGGAGAAAAGGGGACATCCATGATAAGGCTTTGTCAAGGGAAAACAGAACTTTCCCTGCACTTTTTGGAGGGGCCTCCTGAAGCGCTGCAATAGGTTCGAAGACTTGTGCGGCGGTTCGCCTTTTTCGATC
>Ga0326727_10018135_pt1 | contig 14433 bp, 11 predicted proteins | sample MB2enrmetagenome_FD_207643 | JGI IMG/M metagenome (GOLD analysis project Ga0326727, IMG submission 207643) | Lab enriched peat soil microbial communities from McLean, Ithaca, NY, United States - MB29MY | ecosystem: Environmental > Terrestrial > Soil > Wetlands > Peat | place: USA: New York...
ACTGAAGGCGGTGTGCACGCTATTTCTCGAGGAGTTGGGGGAGCGCTTCCGGCGGACGGCTGCGGCCCGGAACAATCACCACGCGCGCCGCGGAGGCTTGGTGGAGCACACTGCGCAGATGATGCGAACGGCTGCGGCAGTATGTGGAGTTTATACAAACCTGAACCGGGATCTGATGATTGCCGGGGTCCTGCTGCACGATTCGGGGAAACTATGGGAGAATTCACTGCCGGTGGACGGATTCGTAATGCCGTATGACGAGCGCGGCGAGATGATGGGGCACATCAGTATTGGCATGGAATTGACCAACCGGCTCTGGAGGCAATTGGACAAGATGCCGGAATGCGAGGAGTGGAAGAAGATGACGCCGCGGATGGAGGATGTGCGGCTCCACTTGACGCACCTGATTTTATCGCACCACGGTGAGTTACAATACGGATCGCCGGTGCTGCCAAAGACGCCGGAGGCGTTCGCGCTGCATTACATCGATAACCTGGATGCGAAGATGGAAATGGTGACCGCGGCGTATCGAAACGCGGGGCTCCTGGCGCCGCGGATCTATGAAAAGGCGTGGCCGTTGCCGACAAACCTCTTCGAACCGCTGCCCGGGTGGAAGGTCGAAGACCGAAATTAGAATTCAGATTTTTCCATCGTCCATGGCGGTCTGCCATCGAGTCTCGTCATAGCCATATTGAAGGCCCGTCAGCGCTTCCAGAGCATCGCCGGCTGCGGCGCGGATTTGATTGTCGTGCAATACCCGTACCGCACGCACGATGAGGTCAACCAAAGGCTTAACCGCCGCGCGATCGTTGATTCCGCCCAGGGACTTACATGCCTCGCACATCACCGGTGATGGTTCGCGCCCGTCTTCCAACATTCCGGTCAGTCTGTCGGCGACTTTTTGTGATGGTCTGCTTCCCAAGGCTCGGACAGCCAGAGCGCGAATCTTTGGATCCGAATTTTCCGTCAACAATATCAGGGCGGACGTCGCCGCCGGATCATTACTGTGCGCCAGCGCTTCCAAGCCGCCGAGGGCGAGCCCCTGGTCGCGTCCAAGAGCCAATGCCAGCAAAGCAGGCGTCGCGGGCGCGCCAATATTTCCCAGCGCGGATATTGCGAATACAGACAGCCCGTTCCTATCGTCGCGGAGCAAGCTCGTGAGCGCGGGAATGGCTGCGGCGTTGCCCGATCTACCCAAGGCTTGGACGATCTGCCGCCGCACGACCCATTCGCTTTCCCTGTTGAGCGCCTTGACCAGCAGCGCTGTTTGTTCGGCGTCAGGCTTTGTCGCGCGGGAAACCGCCGCATAACGCACCAGAGGGTCGCGATTACGCAATTCCTCCATGAATGGTCCGGGCGTCCGCATGGACTCAGTACGGAGGAGAAAGTCAGCATCCTGGCGCATGCGATAGACATAGGCATTCAGTAGGTCTCCGTACCAACTCGGAAACAAGTGAATGTCTCCTTGCGTCAATCCCTCCCGTAAGGAGTCCCAATTGTTTAAATAATCGCGGTAATCAGTCATTTTGGTAACCGTAAATGCCCGCGGATAGGTTGCGTGAATTTCGTCGCTCGTACTCCCGCCTTCGGAAAAATGACTGCATACGCCATAATACCCGAAACGGGCGAACTCGGTGAAGATCAACACATTGGGCTGAAGCTTGCAAAGCCTAACCATGTCCCTGCTGGAGAGTATTGTGGCGTCGCCCTGCCACATTCCGTTCGTAGTGTCATTATTTCTTTCGTGATAGGGCCATCTCACGTTCGTATCCATATAGAAAATCGAGCAACCCCAGCGCCTCTTCGCATAGGCAATTTTGTCCGACATTTCGGCAATGCAATCCCTGACCTGCCGGTGTTTCCATCCTCCTGCGCCGTCCGAAAACACTTGCGAAGGTCGAATGCACACGCCCGTCTTCAGTCCGGCATCCCGGAATTTTTTGAAGAACTCATCCGCGGCCGCATCCATTTCGGGAGCCTCCTTTGGGAGAATCCGCGGATCTCCGAGGTAAGTGATAGCGTGTGGCATTTGATCTCCCTCGACGTCCCAGCAAATCATTCCCTGCCCGCTGCATTTCTTAATTTCGTATATACAGGTGTCCGCGTATTTCATCAGCCTGTCATGGAATGCCTTTCTTCCTTTGGGGGTTGTTACATCCACTTTTTCGTCGGCGAACCACCCTCGTGGATTCGTTGGCCAATGCATCGCCGACTGGGCGAGGAAGACTGTTCCGATAGGGCGGCGGTCCGGCCAGTTCAATGTGAATGGATAAGCCGCCGCAAAATTACGGTACACATCTCCCACGAATTCCATCGTGGGCTTATTTGAAGGAGCAAACCGGAGCGAAGCCTGGAACGTCCATTCATGTCCTGGTTCAAGCGGCGGGTGAAACGTGGTGCGGAAAGTAATCGGATAAGCCCGTGGAATTTCACCGGAGGGGGAACCGAATCCCATTGACATCGGATGGACCGTGTTCGCGGCATCTGCTGTGGCTGATCCTTGGTTTACTACCAAGGCGAGTTTGTCCACTCCCCAATCCGCGATTACCACGCCTGGCGCCTCATCGAGGTCCACGCTCGTGCTGTAATCCCATTTCCAAGTTATTCCGAGTGGCCGCCTTGGAAACCTTAGTGCAAATGGCTTATCTTCGATCGCAGAGATGGACTGGATACCCTTGTTCTGATAGGTAACCGTCATAACCAAGTCATCTTTGTCCTGCCTTAGGGTGGTAACAATGACGAGGCCAGGGTAAGTTCGGGTGAGAACGCCATTTTCCAACCGCGCGCTTCCAGCCGGAAGCGTCAGCCCGACATTCGTTCCGTCTGACCGAGTTAGGGCGCCATCAGGTGGAATATTTGATGCGAGTAATTCGTTCCCGTCGTAAGTAACCGACGCGAGACCGCCCGAGGCGTAGCGCACGATTAGTGCCGGGCGCTGTTCGGACGCGGATGCCGGCGTTTTTGGGAACGAAAACGCCGCTGTTGCAATTAATGCTATTGCTCTTATGTGCATTTATTTGAATGGATTTTGCCATGGAAAGCACCCGGCTGATCGGAAGCGCCCTTTATTCATCGGATTGCAGGGTGCTATTATCGGAGTTTTTCTGACGAATTAAAGAGCTTGTTCCCAGATTCGGAGCCTGGGGGCTTGGAAATAGGGTGCGACGGGGAGAGGCTGCGATTCGGACCCTAATTGGAGGCCCTTGAGTTGAAATGTGGCCGAGGCCAACGGCCGGAGGCATAATCGGCAAATCGCTTTCCTTTTTGGGCCGGTGGCGGCAGATTGCGGAAATGCGGGCAGTCATTTGTATCGCGACAGTATTGAGTTTGGTGCGGACCGGATTCGCGGAGACGGCGCTGGACGCCATTAAAGAATTGCCGAAGGACGAGGCCGGGCGGATTGCGAAGATCGAGGCGCGAGGGGGAACACCGGAGCCGGACCGTTGGTACATTCTCACTCAGGACCCGTCTGCGGAGAGCGGGGTACATGAATTCGTGGTGTCGAACGGGGAGATCGTTGCATCGCGCGGGGTGTCGCAATTTGCGGACAATTTGAAGACGACCGACGTGCTGGGGGAGCAACCGCTGAAGGTGGATTCGGACAAAGCGGCCAATGTCGCACGCGCCTACGCGGAGGCAAACGGGGCGGTTGTGACGAGCATGAATTATGAGTTGAAGAAGGACGGACCGGACGCGGCGCCGGCGTGGACAGTGTCGTGCCTGGATGACAAGGGGAACAGAGTCGGTACCGTAGTCGTGACGGCGGGGAAGGGGAACGTGGTATCGCATGAGGGATTTGCTCTGGAACCGGAGCCAGAGGCCGAGGCTGGAGCGAGCCCGAATCGGAAGTCCGAGCCGCGCTTTGAAACTTACGCGAAACCTGAGGTCGCTCCGGCGATTGCGGAAGCTGTGAGCAGTCCCTCGGCGAACGAGCCTTCGGAGGATGGGAAGCCAGGACATCACTACCACAAACGGCAGCAGAAAAAGCCGCAAAGCCCGATCTCGAAGACGTTTCAAAACGTCGGGCGGACGCTGCAAAAATATAATCCATTTTGAGCGCCCCGTTTTCATTGCGGGAACACCTGGTGACGATCATCGGCGCCGATGCGGTGCGGGATGACGCAGAGACATTGGCGGTGCACAGCCGGGACAAGTGGTTTGCCAGTGTGTTGCCGGAGGTGGCCGTTTTTCCCACGAACACGGAGATGGTGAGCGCGGTGCTACGGTTTGCGAACCAGGAAGAGATCCCGGTGACCGCGAGGGGAGCAGGGGTGGGCTACGTGGGGGGATGCGTGCCGGTGGAAAGGGGGATAGCTCTCTCTCTGGCGCGGATGAACCGGATCAAGGAAGTGCATGCGGCGGATGGCGTGGCGGTTGTGGAGCCTGGGGTAATTACCGGGGTCCTGCAGGCAGCCGCGCGCGAGCAGGGCATGTTTTACCCACCGGACCCGGCGAGCCTGAACGAGTGTTCCATCGGAGGGAACATTGCGACAAATGCCGGTGGGCCGCGCTGCATGAAATACGGGGTGACGCGGAATTATGTCCTGGGGCTGGAGGTGGTCCTCGCGAGCGGGGAGGTGCTCCGGACGGGAAGCAGGACGCACAAGAACAAGACGGGGTTCGATTTGGTAGGGATGTTTGTGGGGTCGGAGGGGTTGCTCGGGGTGGTGACGGAAGCAACGTTGCGGCTCCTGCCGCTGCCGCCGGCGCGGGCGGTGATTTCGGCCAGTTTTCCGGAGCTGCAGCAAGCAGCGGACGCGGTGCAGCGGATATTGGCGGCCGGTTTCCTGCCGGCGGCGCTGGAGGTGGCGGATGGGTTTACGCTTCAGGCGGCGCGTGCACACGTGGGGAAGGCGATCGTCCCGGAAGGGGAGGGGCACATATTGGTGGAGATCGATGGGCAGGAAGCCTCCGTCAGGAGCGAGGCGGCGGTGCTGGCGGCATTGCTGCGGGAACACGGAGCGCTGCACTTGGAGGAAGCATTCGGCGACGAGGGGGAACGGCTCTGGGAATTGCGCCGGAAGTTTTCGGAGTCGCTAAAGGCTACCGGGCTGACGAAGCTCAACGAGGACATCGTCGTCCCGCGAAGTCGGCTCGTTGACCTCGCGGAGTTTGCCGCCGGCCTGCGGGAGAAGTACGGGTACCCCGTGGCGTGTTTCGGCCACGCAGGGGACGGGAATATTCACACGAACATCATGGCCGCGGACTACGACAAGCCCCAGGTGCGGGAACGGGTGCAGCAGGCGCTGGATGAGCTATTCGCGCAAGTACTTGCGTGGGGGGGGGTTATCACAGGGGAGCACGGAGTTGGGCTGGCGAAAAAGCGTTGGTGGCCGGAAGCGACGACCCCGGTGAGCCGGGGCGTCCACGCTGCGATGAAGAAGGCGCTGGACCCCAAAGGGATTCTGAATCCTGGTAAGTTCGTCGGGCCGGAATAGCGGGCTCGCCAGCGCAGTTGACGCTCCCCCTCCGTGCGCCTAGTTTCAATGGCTCACCTTTCCTAATATTCATTCACCCATAGCATGCAAAAAATAGGCTTTGCGGAGGCAGTGGAACGAATTCTCGCGGAAGACCCCCGATATCATCGGGACGTGTACGCGTTCGTCCGCGACGCGCTGGACTTTACCGTCAAGCAGCAGAAGAAGAACAAGGAGGGGTTTACCCGGCATGTCTCGGCGGGGCAGTTGCTGGAAGGGATTCGCATATTTGCCCTCAAGGAATTCGGGCCGATGGTGCCGACAGTTTTCGGCTACTGGAACGTCCGCTCGTGTGAAGACTTGGGGCACATCGTTTTCAATATGATCCGAAAAGAGATTCTCGGGAAAAACGACTCGGATTCGATCGAGCAATTCCGGGAGGGGTATGATTTTCACGAGGCCTTCGTGGCGCCATTCACGCCGACACCCACGAAGGCGCTGATACCTAAGCCCGAGTCGCTTCGGGCCACCGGTTCATAAAGCGGGCTTGACCGCCCATTGCAGCGCCAACTTCCATGCTCTTCTCGAGTTCACCGGCCAATAGGTCGCATCACAGTCCATCGGACGGCGACGCCCTGCTGCAGGAGCAACCGCAGGCCGGGGAAAAATCGGCGATTGAGATTTCCGTGCCACCGGTGAATGCGCGGGTCTGGACGTTGCAGAACGGGCTGACCGTCATCGTCGAGGAGGACCATTCGGCGCCGGTGGCGAGCGTGCAGGCATGGTGCCAGACCGGGAGCATTCATGAGGACAAGCACCTGGGGGCGGGTCTCTCACACATCCTGGAGCACATGCTCTTCAAAGGAACCAAAACGCGGAGCCCAAACAGTTTTGTGCTGAAGATCCAGGAACAGGGGGGGTACATCAACGCCTACACTTCGTACGACCGGACGGTGTACTGGATCGACATTCCCTCGAAGGGGGTCGCTACAGCGCTCGACGCGCTCTCCGACTCGATGATGAACTCCACGCTGCCGCCGCTGGAGTACCACAAGGAGCAGGAGGTGATCCGACGGGAATTTGCCATGGGGTACGACGATCCGGACCGGATGGCGTCCTACCAGCTCATGGAGACCGCGTACCATGTCCACCCATACCGCCTGCCGGTGATCGGACATATCGACATTTACAACCAGCTCAAGCAGGACGACGTCATGGAGTATTACAAGCTCCGGTACGTCCCGAATAACCTCTTTTTCGTCATTGTGGGCGACGTGGATCCGGAGAAGGTGCGCGACCAGCTTGAGCAGGCGTTTTCCGGCTGCCCGCGCAAAAGCGTACCCCCGGTTTACATCCCCCAGGAGCCGCCGCAGCTTGGGATGCGGCGGATGGACACTGAGTTCCGGACCGAACTGACACGGCTCAACCTCGCCTGGCATATTCCGTCCATCACTAGCTCGGATGTCCCAGCCCTGGACCTCTTGTCCACGATCCTTGGGGACGGGGCCAGCTCGCGGTTGAATCAGAGACTGCGTGAACAACTCGGGCTTGTGAACGCCATTTCCGCGTACTGCTATACGCCCGGCGACCCCGGGCTGTTCGGGATCGACGCGAATCTGGACGCAGCCAATCGCGAAGCGACGGAGAAAGCAATCAGCGACCTCCTATCGGAGGTTAAGGCGCACGGGGTAACCGAGGCCGAGATCGAGAAGGCGAAGCGGCGCGGGCTCAGTACGCACATCAGCTCCCTGACGACAATGCGCGGAAAAGCGGCGGACCTGGGATCGAACTGGCTTGTAACGCGGAACCTCAATTTCTCGAGCGAGTACCTGAAGGTAATCCAGGCTGTAACGGCGGACGATGTCATGGGGGTGCTGCACCGGTATTTGAACGATGATAACCTGACGATCTCCTCGCTCAATCCGCTTGGCACTCTTAAGAAAGCTTCGACGGACAAGCCGGTAACCGAGCCGGGGGAGATTCAGAAGTTCGTACTGCCAAACGGCCTGCGACTGCTGGTTCGGGAGGATCCGCGCCTGCCATTGATCTCGGTTGTGGCGGCATTCAAGGCGGGTATTCTGGCTGAAAAACCGGAAAACAACGGAATCACCAAGCTATGCTGCCGCGTACTTACCAAGGGTACGGAGTCCCGGTCTGCGGAACAGATCGTGAGCCAGGTCGAGTCATTGGGCGGTAGCATCGGATCGGACTCGGGGAACAACTCCCTGAGCGTGGCCGTGCGTGTGATGAAACCGGATGTCGAGACCGGGCTCAACTTGCTCGAAGACGTGCTGCTGCACCCGGCTTTCCCGGGAAAAGAGATCGCGCTCGAGAAACAGTTCCAAATCGCGGCGCTGAAGGCCGAGGAGGAGGAAGTGACCAGTACCGCGCGCAACCTGATGCGGTCCGCGCTTTACCCCGGGCACCCGTACAGCCTGCGGCTCAATGGGAGTCCGGAGACCGTGTCGAAACTGACTCGGGACGACCTAGCCGATTTCCATCGCCGGTACGCAGTCGCCAAGAACGGCGTCATTTCCGTTTTCGGCGACGTCAAGGCCGCGGAGGTCAAGGTGCTCGTCGAGCGGTTTTTTGGCTCGATGCCTTCCGGGGAGGAAGCGCTCACCAGCCCGCCTGAGCCGCCGACGCTCGCGGAGTCGAAGACCGTCGAGGAGTACCGGAGCAAGGCGCAAGCCGTCGTGATGGTCGCCTACCGGGGAGCGGATATGTTCAGCCCGGATCGGCCGGTGTTGGAATTGATCGACGAAGCGTGTAGCGACCTCGGGTCGCGATTCTTTGTCCGCATCCGGGAAAATATGGGGCTCGCGTACTTTGTCGGGTCGAGCCAGATGCTGGGTTTGGCGCCGGGACCGTTCGCGTTTTACCTGGGTACATCGCCGCAAAAGCTGGAGGCGGTACTCGCGGAACTGCTGGACGAGATTGGCCAGCTGGCGAAGAACGGTCTGACGGAAACGGAATTGGCTCGATCAAAGGAAAAGGCAATCGGCCAGCAGGCGATTCGCAACCAGAGCGAGGAGGCGCTGGCTTATTCCTGTGCGCTCGATGAGCTATACGGGGTCGGCTACGATTATTTTAAGACGGAGCGGGCTCAACTGGAGGCCGTGACGCTGGACCGGGCAAAGGAGGTCGCCAGGAAATATTTTTTGGACACGCCGCGGGTGATTGCCATTGTTGCGCCGGAGGCGGCGTCGGCCGCCTCGCCAGCCACTCCCACCCACGAAAAGTAAGAAAACCCCAACCGAAAACCAGAGATTATGGCAGAAGTCCAGACCCACACAGAATCGGGCGAAATGGCCCAGCGATTCATCGAAATGGTGATGATGCAGGCGCAAAACGCCGCATACGCCCTCGGCCAGATTCCGCATCCGGAGACGGGCGAAGCCCCCGTCAACCTCGAACTGGCCCGGATATTCATCGACCAACTCATTATCCTGCGGACGAAAACCCGCGGTAACCTCAGCAACGAAGAGTTGGGGGTCCTCAATAACGCGATTTCCAATCTGCAAATGGTCTTCGTCGAGGTTTCGCAAGGAGGACACTCGTCGGCCGACGACGAGGAACGCGAAGCGGCGACCCCGGCAGTCTCCGAAGAAGCGGCGCCTCCGCCAGCCCCCGAGGTGATTGCGCCTCCACCTGCGGCCGAAGCCGGCCCGATTGAGGAATCGCGGAAGAAGTTTACGAAAAGCTACGGGTCCTGATAGCCTTACCTTGTCGCAATGGAAGGGCCGCTCCCAGATGGGCCGGCGATCCATCGCCACAGCGCCATCCGTACCCGTGAAGCGCAAGCCGCTCAAAATCCAATCCTGCACGCTGGGAGGCCCCGACCCTCTTTTCATACTCGGCCCGTGCGTCATCGAGTCGGAGGCCTTCCTCTGGCGGATCGCCCGCAAGATCAAGCGAATCGCCGGCGAAGCGGGTATTCAATTCGTGCTCAAGGCCTCCTACGACAAAGCGAACCGGACTTCGGGGAAGTCGTTCCGGGGACCGGGAGTCGAGAGAGGTTGCGAGCTGCTTGCGGCGGTTGGAGCGGAGTTGGGCGTTCCCGTGACAACCGATGTCCACTCGCCGGAGGAGGCGGAGATCGCCGGTAAAATGATCGACATCCTCCAGATTCCGGCCTTTCTCTGCCGCCAAACCGACATCGTTCTCGCGGCCGCGAAGACGGGGCGCGTCGTTAATGTAAAGAAGGGCCAGTTTCTTGCGCCTTGGGACCTCGCGAATATTGCGGAGAAGATCAAGTCGGTCGGGAACCCACGTTACTTCTTCACGGAACGGGGTGTCACTTTCGGGTATAACAATCTGGTTGCCGACATGCGTTCACTTTATTGGATAAGAGAAGCTGGGTACCATGTTGTCTTCGATGCGACCCATTCCGTGCAGCGGCCCGGTGGCGGGGGGAGCACGACCTCCGGGGATGGGATCCTGGCGCCGGTTCTTGCCCGAGCTGCGGTTGCCGCTGGTTGTGATGGCGTGTTTATCGAGACCCATGAAAATCCGGCAGACGCTCTTTCCGATGGACCAAACCAGATTCCCTTGGCAAAACTCCCGGCCCTTTTGAAAACCTTGCGTAAATTGCATGAAGCCGTCCGGTAGGAACTTGTCTACAATTTGGGATAGCCGCTACGGACGCGCCGCCACCATCATGCTCCTCGGCATCTGTCTGGCCGGGACTGCACCGGCATGGGGACACGCGAAGAGCGACGCCCCCTCACTTGGAAGCAGTGCTGGCGCCTCCCCGACGCCCCCGAAATTCAATGTCCCGATTCCCGTCAGCCACGATGCACGAGGCGTGAAGCTGCCGTATTATGACGAGCGCGGGAGGCTTCAGATGTATTTTGTCATCGCGAAGGCATATCGGATGGACTTGAAGCATCTGGAGATGAAAAAGGCATATATGCAGACCTATGACGAGAAGGAGACTCCGGACGCTAATGTTTACATGTCCGACGGAATTCTCGATTTGGATACCCGGATCGTGACAAGCGACGTCCCGGTCATCGTGCGCCGGTCAGACTTTCAAATTGTCGGTCAGAAGATGGTCTTTAACACGCAGACTCGGGTTGGACATATGTCCGGGCACGTCCGGATGATCCTCTATAATCACACCGCAATCGCCGCTCCCTCCCCCACCATTAGTCCCGTGCCTGCGAAAGGCGCAATCGCTCCCCAGTCAACCGCCACTCCAAAATGATCAAGAAGCCATTATTACCCGGCCTCATTTTCCTCCTCTACCCTTTTTTGGCTTGTTTTGCAGGTGCTGGAGCATTTGCCCAGACCGTCAATGGCGGCGCAGCTTTTACGGCGAACCCGGGTTTGAGCGAAACCTCGCCCTCCCCGAGCCCTGAGCCGGAAAAGAAGAAGTCCGGAGAAACCGCCCTCGCACCGCAAGGCCCCACCGTAATCGACTCGGAGAACATGGATTACGATGAGAAGACGCGGGTGGCGATATTTACCGGCGACTATTACGGGGTATTCCTCAAGGACCCTCAGTTCACGGTCAATTGCGACAAATTGACCGCCTATATGCGCAAGGGATCCGGAGGAACGGCTGGGCAGAAGGGGAAAAGGGCAGCGATGCCCTCTGCTCCGCCGGCGGCGAAGGGGTCCGCCGCAGACGCGGCCGCCTCGAAGGGCAATGGTCTTCAGCGTGCGCTTGCCGAGGGGACTCCGGACCGGCCGGTGGTGATCGTCCAGGATAAACCTGCAACAAATGGCGAACAGGCGCAGCACAATGTTGGCATCGCGGAAAAAGCTGATTACAATGCAGACACAGGCGATGTTGTCCTGACGGGATGGCCCCGGGTTTCCCAAGGGGTCAATACCCAGATCGCCACCTCCCGGGACACTATCATGACCATGAATAGAGACGGCCGTACCATGAAAACCCGTGGCCCGAGCCGCAGCATCATTCAGGAGCAGGATCAGACGAAGAAAACAGGTACGGATGCTGAACCCCCGGCCGAATCCCCAACTCCATCCCAACAGTGACACAGATTCTCGAAAGCACCGCTCCCGAACCATCGACCGTGGATATCTCCGGCCGGATTCTTCAGACCGAGAAGCTCGTCAAAATTTACGGCGGCAGGGCCGTGGTCAACGGTGTGGATATTGGGCTCAAGCGGGGGGAAATCGTCGGATTGCTGGGTCCCAATGGCGCGGGGAAGACAACGAGCTTTTATATGATTGTCGGCCTCGTGCGGCCGAATGGGGGAAAAGTGATCTTCGAGGGCAACGACGTGACCGATTATCCCATGTACCGCCGGGCTCGCATGGGGATGGGATACCTGCCGCAGGAGGAATCGATCTTTCGCAAGCTGACGGTCGAGCAGAACCTCATGGCGATTCTTGAGACCCTCAAGCTGAACAAAAAGGAGCGTCGGGCGCGCTGTGACGAGCTGTTGACGCAGTTCGGCATTGAGCACGTGGCCAGGCAGCAGGCGCTTACGCTTTCCGGCGGCGAGAAACGCCGGCTCACCATCGCGCGCTCGCTGGTGACCAAACCAAGCATGCTGATGCTCGACGAACCCTTTAGCGGGGTGGATCCCATTGCCGTGTACGATGTGCAGCAGATCATTGCGAACCTGCGGGACACGGGCCTGGCGATACTGATCACCGACCATAACGTTCGCGAAACGCTTTCCATCGTGGACCGGGCCTACCTGATCTTTGAAGGGCGGGTGGAAAGCCAGGGAACCAAGGACTTCCTCATAAACGATCCTATCAGCCGCCAGTTGTACCTTGGCGAACGCTTCAAAATGTAACCGGAGGAACCATGCAAGTCGCAAACGCAAATCCCGAAATTAAAGTCACCGGCCGCCATGTGGCCGTCACCGATGCCATCGCCGACTACGCGCGAAAAAAGGTGGAGAGCCTCCATCTCGATTACCCTCGGATCATCGAAGCGCAGGTCATTCTCGATGTGGAGAAGTACCGCCATACGGCCGAGGTAGTACTTCGCTGCAACAACCACATCACCATCGACGCCAGCGCGGAGACCAGCGATCTGTACGCCTCCATCGATGAGGCGGTCGGGAAGATCGCCCAGCAGATGCGCAAGCATAAGACCAAAATCATGCGCCAGCACCGGCCGCGGAAGGCCCAGGTCCGCATGATCGAGGAACAAGTCCTGGCCGACGAAGTTTCCGAGGAAGTGGATATCAACTCCGAACCGCTCGTTGTTCAGACCGAGAAATACCCCGTAAAGCCGATGTTCGTCGACGAAGCCGTCCTGCAATTGCAGATGAACAGCTCCCAGCAATTTGTCGTTTTCCTCAACGCGAAGTCGGAAAAGGTGAATGTCCTCTACCGGCGCAAACAGGGAAACTTCGGCGTCATCGAACCAGCCTTCACGTAGGGAAGGGTCATCGCGGAAACGAGAGAGTGCGCGCGCCGGGGACGCATTTTGCGAATTTGGCGGTGGTCGCATGCCGGGAGTTTTGCGTCTGGAGCAGTTCCTGTATCCAAGTAAATTCCACCACTCTTCCTTGAAATTCCTGTTGCTCGTCGCGTTCCTGCTCATTGGGTCCATCGCTTCTTCGGCCGAGGCGTCTGACGGGATTCGTTGCCCCCCTCTGCTTCGTAAACCTGCCACACTTAAGCAGGCTGAAGCGCAGGCCCAAACGCTGATGGATTCGATGACGCCCGAGGAGCGTTTTGATTTTGTCTGCGGTGCAGGCCTCAGTATCAAACCCGTGCCGCGTCTGGGCATCCCAGCGATTATCCTTAATGACGCCTCGGGCGGATGCCATCTCCATGCCAAGGATGCGCTTAAGAAAAGCACGGCATTTCCGTGCACCCTCTCTTTGGCCGCTACTTGGGACCCCGTTTTGGCTGGGGCTTACGCGGGTGCCATCGCCGAGGAGTTCCGCACCGCCGGCATGCATTTCATTCTCGGTCCCGGCATAAATATGTACCGGAATTCCCAATGTGGCCGCAATTTCGAGTATCTGGGGGAGGACCCGTATCTCTCGGCGCGGATGGTCTCTGCCTACGTTCGGAGCGTCCAATCGCTCAACGTCGCCGCGACGTTGAAGCATTATCTTTGCAATGAATCAGACTTTCACCGGCGGGCCGCTAATGCCCTCGTTAGCGAACGCGCGCTCAATGAGATCTATCTTGTTCCCTTTAAGGCGGGTGTTCAGGCCGGCGCGTGGGGCGTCATGTCTTCCTACAATCTCGTCAACGGTGAATGGATGGGGGAAAATCGGCATTTGATTACGGATGTCCTCCGCGGCGAACTCGGTTTTCAGTTCCTGGTCATGACGGACTGGGGTTCAAGCTGGCACGGTGACAAGCTCGCTGATGCCGGTATTAATCTCGAAATGCCCGACGGATATGCATTGCGATATGATAGGCAGAAGGTCTTCGCCGGGCCGGCAATAAACCGCATGGCAGTCGGCATCCTCAAAACATGCATCTACTCCGGTCTGTACGAAATGGAGTTGACCAAGCAGTTCCACAGGCCGGATTGGATCTCCCGGTATCCGCAACATGCCGCCATAGCCCGCAAGGCGAATGAAGAGGGAATCGTCCTGCTCAAAAACTCCGGACTTCTTCCCTTGGATGAGTCGCTCCCGGGTGCCATTCTGGTGACCGGCAACTCGGCAACGATCGCCGAATTGGGCGGGCTCGGGTCTGGCCACGTTCAGGGCTATGACCTGAAAACTTACCTGGAAGCCGTGCGCGAAACCTATCGCGCGAACCCCATCCTTTACGTTGAAAACCCCACCGACGCCCAGATTCGATCCGCTGGCCTGGTGCTCGTCTTCACCGGACGGCCGATTACCAGGGACTACAAGGAGGTCGAAGTGAATTTTGGAACAGAAGAAGCCGAAGCCCGCGATCATCCTTACATCCTGCCGGATGACACGCTCGTCACCCGTTGCGTCAATCTCAATTCCCGGACGATCGTGAACCTGACTTGCGGCGGAGGAGCCCAGATGGATTGGGCCGGCAAGGCGGCCGCTATCATCATGGCAATGGACGGAGGTCAGACCGG
>Ga0326727_10018136_pt1 | contig 14431 bp, 12 predicted proteins | sample MB2enrmetagenome_FD_207643 | JGI IMG/M metagenome (GOLD analysis project Ga0326727, IMG submission 207643) | Lab enriched peat soil microbial communities from McLean, Ithaca, NY, United States - MB29MY | ecosystem: Environmental > Terrestrial > Soil > Wetlands > Peat | place: USA: New York...
GTGGTGCTCGCGGCGGGCTTCTCGTCGCGCATGGGCGCATTCAAGCCGCTGCTGCCCTTCGGCGGGCGGACGCTGATCGGCCACGTCGTCGCCAACTTGCGCGAGGCGGGCGTGCGGCGCATTCATGTCGTCGCCGGCTTCAACGCCGAGGCGCTGGCGCCGGAGCTGGCGGCGCTCGACGTGGTCGAGGCGCGCAATCCCGATTTCGCCAAAGGCATGTTCTCGAGCGTGCAGGCGGGCGTCGCCTCGCTGCCGACGGAGGTCGAAGCCTTCCTGCTGTCGCCGGTCGACGTGCCGCTCACGCGCGCCTCGACCGTCGGGCGCATTCTGCGCGCCGCGGCTTCGCGCGGCTCGGCGATCGTCTATCCGACTTTTCGCGGCGAGCGCGGCCATCCGCCGCTCATCCGCCGCGCGCTTTTCGCCGAGATCCTCTCCGGCGACGGAGAAGGCGGATTGCAGGCGCTGCTCGCGCGCCACGACGACGAGGCGAGCGAGGTCGCGGTGTTCGATTGGGGCTGCCTCATCGACATGGATCGCCGCGACGACCATCGCCTGCTCGCCGCGGCGCTGGCCGGCCATCGCATTCCCGACGCCGAGGAGTGCGAGACCATGCTCGAATCGGCGGCGGCGCCGGAAGCGGCGCGCCGTCACGGCCGCGCCGTCGCCGAGCTGGCGGTCGGGCTCGCCCGGCGGTTGCAGCGCGCGGGCGTTCCGCTCGACGCCGACCTGGTCGAAGCGGCGGCGCGCCTGCACGACATCGCCAAAGGGCGCCCGCGACACGCCGAGGCGGGCGCCGAACTGTTGCGCGACTTCGGCTTCCCGGAGATCGCCGCCGCCGTCGCCGTCCACATGAACGCGCGCTTCGACGATCAGCGCGTCGACGAAGGCGTCGTCGTCCATCTCGCCGACAAGCTCATCCAGGGAGAAGAGCGGGTGTCCCTGGAGAAGCGCTTCGCGCCCGCCTTGGCGCGCTTCGCCGACAATCCCGCGGCGCTGGCGGGAGCAAAGCGCCGCCTCGCCGAGGCGCAGGCGATGTCGCGCGCGATCGAGGCGCGCATCGGGCCGCTCGGCCCGCGAGCCGCGACGACGCTCGGCGCGCCGACGGGAGCCGACGCATGACTTGCTGCGCTCGCCGCATTTCTCTCGGCGTCACCGAGAGCGTCTGCCCGACCTGCCTGGCGACCGTGCCCGCCGAGCGCTACGCCGAGGGCGACGCGGTCTACCTGAAGAAGACCTGCCCGGAGCACGGCGAGACGCGCGCGCCGATCTGGCGCGGGCTCGAATCCTATTTTCGCTGGGGCGCGTCGCCGCGCGCCTATTCCCGGCCGACGGTCTGCGCGACGGCGATGGCGCGCGGTTGCCCGAACGATTGCGGGCTGTGCCCCGACCATCGCCAGCAAAGTTGCTGCGTGCTGTTCGAGGTGACGCAGCGCTGCGATCTCGCCTGCCCGGTGTGCTACGCTTCGGCGAGCCGGCATGGCGCCGACGCGAGTCGCGCGGAGATCGAAGGCTGGCTTGACGCGCTCGCGGAATCGGGCGGGCGCGTCCACATCCAGCTCTCCGGCGGCGAGCCGACCGTGCGCGACGACCTGCCGGAGATCGTCGCGCTGATCCGCGCGCGCGGCTTCGACTTCGCGCAGCTCAACACCAACGGCGTGCGCATCGCCCGCGAGCCCGCCTATCTCGCGGCGCTGGTCGAGGCGGGGCTCGACTGCGTCTTCCTGCAATTCGATGGCGTGAGCGACGCGGTCCATCAGCGGCTGCGCGGCGCCAAGCTCATGCGACTGAAGACGCAGGCGGTGCGCAACTGCGGCGAAGCGGGGATCGGCGTCGTGCTGACGCCGACGCTTGTTCCCGGCGTCAACCTCGGCGAGATCGGCGCAATCGTCGATTTCGCCATCGCGGAAATGCCCGCCGTGCGCGCGGCGCACTTCCAGCCGGTGAGCTACTTTGGGCGCTGTCTCGGCCCGCCGGACGACGCCTCGCGCGTCACCTTGCCCGAGGTGATGCAGGCGCTGATCGCCTACGCCGGCGGAACCATCCGGCTCGAGGACTTCCGCCCCGGCTCGGCCGAGAACCCCTATTGCTCGTTCAGCGGGCGCTTCCGCGTCGACGACAGCGGACGCTTGCTCCCGGCGGCGGAGGAGCGCGCGTCCTGCTGCGGCGTTCCCGTCGAGCCGCGCGCGGCGTGCTGCGGGTCGACGCAGCCGAGCCTCGAGGTCGCGCGCGAGCGCCGCTACGTCGCCGGCCAATGGACAAGCGCAGAGCGCCAAGGCGCGACGGGCGCCGGGCTCGAGGCCTTCGACGCCTTCCTCGCCGGCCGCGCGCGCACGCTCGGCCTGTCCGGCATGGCGTTCCAGGACGCCTGGACGCTCGACCTCGAAAGACTTCGCCAGTGCCACATCCATGTGGCCGCTTCCGATCGGCGCGTCATCCCCTTCTGCGCCTACAATCTGACCAGCGCGGACGGGCGGTCGCTCTATCGGCCGCCGGCCGCTTCCCGCGAGAGCGCGATATGAGCTTGGCGACGCTCGACGCATGGGCGGCGGAGCGGCTGGGGCTTCCCCAGCCGCTGACGCGCGCGACGCTGCAAGCCGCGCAACTTGCGCGTCTGCGCGAGACGATCGCCTACGCGCGCGGGGCGAGCCCGTTCTATCGCGCGCGCCGCGACTGGCCGGAAGTCGAGATCGCCGCGCCCGAGGACGTCGCGCGGCTGCCGTTCACCACGGCGGCCGACCTCGCGCGCGCCGACCCGCCGCTGCTCGCGCTTTCGCAGGGCGCGGCGGCGCGCGTCGTCACGCTCGAATCCTCGGGGACGAGCGGGCCGCCGAAGCGGCTCCACTTCACCGCCGAGGAGAAGGAAGCAACGGTCGATTTCTTCCATCATGGCATGGCGCAGTTCACGCGGCCGGGAGACCGCGTGGCGATCGCCTTCCCGGGAGAGCGGCCCGGCGGCGTCGGCGACGGGCTGGCGGTCGCGCTCCGCCGGCTCGGCGCCGCGCCGCTTCACGCGCCTTCGCCGTTCGATCCGGCGTCGCTGGTCGCGTGGCTGCGCGCCGCGAGGCCCGAGGTCGTCGCCGGACCGCCGGTTCCGCTTCTCGCCGCGGCGCGCCTCGCCGCCAGCGACGGCGGCGCGCCGATCCACGCGCGCGCCGCGCTGCTCAGCGCCGACCACGCAGCCGAGAGCCTCGCGCAATCGCTCGCCGCGGCCTGGGGCGCGGAGGTCTTCCGCCATTGGGGCATGACCGAGACCGGATATGGCGGCGCGGTGGAATGCGCCTTTCATTGCGGCTGCCACTTGCGCGAGAACGCGCTCTATGTCGAGGTCGTCGATCCGGAGACGGGCGCGCCCGCGCCGGCGGGCGCCCTTGGCGAAGTGGTTGTCTCGACCCTCGGCCGGCGCGCCGTCCCGCTGGTGCGCTACCGCACCGGCGACCTCGCGCGGCTGATCGACGAGCCTTGCCGCTGCGGCTCGGTCCTGCGGCGGCTCGACGGCTTCTCCGGGCGGCTTGGCGAAAGCGCGAAGCTGCCCGGCGGCGTGACGGTGACGCTGCCGCTGCTCGACGAAGCGCTTTTTTCGCTCGAGGCGGTGAGCGATTTCGTCGCCGAGATCGACCTCGGCCCGCCCGCCGCGCTCAGGCTGTCGATCGCCGCGCCGGCGCCGGCGCGCTCAGCGGCGACGCTCGACGCGGCGCGCGCGCGCCTCGCGGCCGACCCGACCCTCGGCGGGGCGCTGCGGGGCGGCGCGTTGCGGGTCGAGGCCGCCTTCGCCGACGCGGTCCTCTGTCGTCACGGCGCCAAGCGCCGGCTGCTGATGCGGGAGGAGGCGCGATGCGCGCGCTGCTGCTGATCCGTCATGGCGCGCTCGTCGGCGACGCCGAGCGGCGTTTCGTCGGCGCGACCGACCTGCCGATGAGCGTGGCCGGCGAAGCGCAGATCCGCGATCTCGCGGCGCGGCTCGTTGCGCGCGCGCCGTTCGACGCGGTCTATTGCAGCGATCTCGCGCGCTCGCGCCGCGCCGCGGAGCTGCTCGCGGCGGGTCGCGCGATTCCGATCCATGTGCGGCCGGTCCTGCGCGAGATCGACATGGGCGCTTGGGAAGGGCTGACGCGCAGCGAGATCGCGGAGAGCCAGCCGGACGAATACGCGCGGCGCGGCGCCGACATCGCCAATTTCCGCCCGCCCGGCGGCGAGAGCTTCGCGGACCTGGCGGCGCGGGTGACGCCCTGGTGGCGAAGCCTGTTCGCGGAAGGCGAGGCCGGCGTCGTCGCCGTCGCTGGCCACGCCGGCGTCAATCGCGTCATTCTTTGCGACGCGCTCGGCATGCCGCTCGCCAATCTCTTCCGCATCGCCCAGCGCCCGGGATGCGTGAACGTCATTGAACCAGGCCGCGACGGCCCGATCGTGCGCCTTCTCGACGGAGGCTGGCTATGAGGCGCGGCGTCCCCAAGGAGAGCGCCGCGCGCCTCTCGCGCCCAAGCGCGCGCGTCTCTTGTTTCGCGCCGCCGCCGACCGCGGCTGGCGAGCCAAACCTGTCCAACCGCCGGCGGACGGCGGTCGTCGCCGGCAACCGGCGCGAGCGAACCAGGAGCGGTCGGCGGCGACTCGGCGCCGCGCGCGGCTTTGCCGGTATAGCCGCGCGACGCGCGCTAATCGCCCGCGGGCGGCCAACTAATGGGTTTGACGCAGGTCAACGCCCTTGCGATTTACAACGCCGTACACTTGAATGGAGATGAAGCGCCGTGGCTTGGGTGGTCAGCGAACGGCGTCGGGAAAACGAACAAGGACGGCTCTATTTGCCCCCGCAAGAAACGAGAGGGGCGTCTCGAGCGTCATCGCGACCCGACGAGACGGCGGGCCGCGGGACAGCCGCGCGGCTTGCGGCCGAGGCGGCGATCGCGGCGCGACAGCGATTCTTGTGCGACGGCGTCGCCCCGGGAGCGGCGGTGCCGCAGGCGATCTTGCGGTCATGGCGGCGCAGCGCGGCGCTCGGATTAAACATGGCGGCGCCGCCCGGCGCCGACCTGCTGTCGCGAGAGAAGCTGCGCGAGGCCCAACAGCGCAACGAAACCCTGGTGCGGATGGCGCGCGGCGAGATGGAGGCGCTGTTCCGCGACGCCAGCGTCGCCGGCGGCATCGTCATCCTCACCGACCCCCACGGTCTGGTCTTGTATTCGCTGGGCAGGGGACAATTCGCCACCGAGGCGGCGAACGTGGCTCTGCGCCCCGGCGCGATGTGGGACGAAGCGACGATCGGCACGAACGGGATCGGGACGGCGATCGCCGAGCGGCAGCCGATCTCGGTGATCGGCGGCGAGCATTTCTTCGAGCTTCATCAAATTCTCAGCTGCTCCGCTGCGCCGATCTTCGACCCGTTCGGCGCGATCACCGGCGTGCTCGATCTGACCTGCGCGGCGAAGACGCCGCAGACGCTCATGCTGGCGCTGATCAAACGGGCGGTGGAGCAGATCGAGCGCGCCTTGTTCGAGACGCAGTTCCGCAACCACGAGCAGATGCGCTTCCACTCCGACCCCTATCTCGTCGGCAGCTCGCACGAAGGACTGTTGGCGTTCGAGGGCGACCGTCTGGTCGGCGCCAACCGCAACGGCGTCAAGCTTCTCGGCCTCGACTGGCCGGCGGGAGGCGCGCCGCGCTTCGACGACCTGTTCACGCTGGAGCAAGGCGAGGTCAGTCATAACCCCGCTTCGGACGACTGCGTTCTTCAGACGAAAAAGGGCAGGCTTCTCTACGCGCGCCTGCGCCCGCAGCCTCGCCTTCACCCCGGCTGGTCCCCGGCGCAGGGCGTGGCGCGCGCGTGGTCGTTCGACCGGACGGCGGAGCCGGAGGGCCTGACGCTGCCGCAGATCATCGACCGGGTGCTCAGCGGGCCGTTCGCGCGCCTGCTCATCGTGCGGCGCGTCAAGGCGGGCCAGCTCATCTATGGCGCGGACGAGGAAAAGGCCGCGGCGCAGGGCCTGGTCGTCGTGCGCAGCGGCCGGCTGCGCTGCTTCGCCTCGGTCGACGGCAAGGAGCTGACGCTATTCACTCTCGACGCCGGCGACGCCCTGCCGCTTCACGACAGCTCGATGTTCGAGGTCAAGAAGGACGGCGAGATCGTCGTCATGAGCGGCGCGGCGTTCCAGGAGATCGCGCAATCCGACCGCGACCTGGCGCGCTCCGCCATGCCCGCGATCACGCGGATGCTGCAGAAATCGGAGCGGATGACCGAGGACATCGTCTTCCGCGGCGTCCGCTATCGCCTCATCCGCGCGCTGTGCGAGGTCGCGGCGCGCGACGGCCGCCTGACCCCGCAGGGCGTCGTTGTCGACTCGCCGCCCAGCGCCGAGGAGTTCGCCATGCAGATCGGCGCGACGCGCCAGTCGGCCTCGACCGTCATCGCCGAGCTCATTCGCGACGGCGCGGTGCGCCGCCTCGACTTCTCCGCGATCGCGATCGTCGATCTCGACAAGCTGAAGCGACAGCTTGACTGAGGCGGGCCGCCGTTTCGAAGCGAAGAAAGGAAATACGCGATGTGCGACAGCTGCGGCTGCGGAACGCCGGGCGCCGCGAGCGCTGACGAGACGATTGCGGCGCGCGAGAACCTGCTCGCCGCGAACGACCGCGTCGCCGCTCACGTGCGAAGCCACTTCGACGCGCGGGGCGTGTTGACGGTCAACCTCATGTCTTCGCCCGGCGCCGGCAAGACGAGCCTGCTCGAGGCGACCATCGGCGCGCTGCCGCCGCACATCCGCGTCGCCGTCATCGAAGGGGACCTCGAGACCGAGAACGACGCGGAACGCATTCGTCGCCGCGGCGTGAAGGCGGTGCAGATCACCACCGGCGTCGCCTGCCATCTCGACGCGACCATGGTGCGCGACGCGCTCGACCAGCTTCCCCTCGACGACGTCGATCTCTTGTTCATCGAGAACGTCGGCAATCTCGTCTGCCCGGCCGACTTCGACATCGGCCAGCATCGCGACGTCGTGCTGCTCTCGGTCGTCGAGGGCGACGACAAGCCGGAGAAGTATCCGGTGATGTTCCGCAACGCCGATCTGGTGCTGATCGCCAAGACCGACCTCCTGCCGCATATCGACGACTTCGACCCGGCGCGCGTTCGCGGCGCGGTCGCGCGGCTCGGCGGCGGCGAGCGCGTGAAGGAGCTCTCCGCCAAGACGAAGCGGGGGCTCGACGGATGGATCGATTGGCTCGTCGCCGAGCTCGCCGCGCATCGGCGGCTCCACCCGGGGGCGCGACGGCGCGACCATGCTGCTGCTTGATCGTCAATCGGCGACGGCCGAGGCCGCGGGCGGGCGCCCCGGCGCCTTCGATTCGCGCGCGCGGCTGGTCGATTCATTCGGCCGCGCGATCACCTATGTTCGGCTGTCCGTCACCGATCGCTGCAACTTCCGCTGCGTCTATTGCATGTCGGAAGCGATGACGTTCTTGCCGCACGCCGAGCTGCTTTCGCTCGAAGAGCTGGGTCGCTTGTGCGCGATCTTCATTCGCCTTGGCGTGAGGAAGATCAGAGTGACGGGCGGCGAGCCGCTGGTGCGGCGCGGGGTGATGGCGCTGTTCCAATCGTTGTCGCGGCGCTTGCGCGGGAACGCGCTCGACGAGCTGACGCTGACGACCAACGGCTCGCGGCTCGCGCAATTCGCTGAGTCGCTCGCCGCCTGCGGCGTGAAGCGCGTCAACGTCTCGCTGGACACGCTCGACGCCGCGAAGTTCGCGGCGATTTCGCGGCGCGGCGAGCTCGCCGAAGCGCTGGCCGGCGTCGAGGCCGCCGATCGCGCGGGGCTCAAGGTCAAGATCAACGCGGTGGCGCAGAAGGGCGTCACCGAAGCGGGCGCCGAGCCGCTGATCCGCTGGGCGCACGGCCGGGGATACGATCTCACCTTCATCGAGGTGATGCCGCTCGGCGACGTCCAAAGCGAATGGTCGCGGCGATTCATGTCGCTTGAGCAGTTGCGCGCCGATCTGGCGAAGCGTCTCACCCTGGTTGCGACGCCCTATCGCAGCGGCGGCCCCGCCCGCTACTGGCGCGTCGAGGAGACGGGCGGGCTGGTGGGCTTCATCACGCCGATGACGCGCAGCTTCTGCGACGGCTGCAATCGCGTGCGGATCACCTGTTCGGGCCGAATGTATCTCTGCCTCGGCCGCGAGTCCGCCGTGGACTTGGGAAAGGTCCTGCGCGAAAGCGACGACGACGAGCAGGTGGCGGCCGCCATCCGCGAGGCTGTGGCGCGGAAGCCGAAGAGCCATGCCTTTGGCGCGCGCGACGCCGACGTTCCGCCGTTCCTCGCTCGGCCGATCAGCTTGACTGGCGGATAGTCGCGGTTCCCGCCGCTTCGCCGAGGCGCGTCAGTTTTCGCCGGCCATGACGTCGGACGTTGCGGCGACCGCGCTCGCCTGCTTGGCGAAGGCGGGACCGCGCGCTTCGATCGCCTCGTCGGCGATCGAAGCGGCGCCGACGGCGCCGTTCGCCTTCGGCTCACGTTTCGAAGGGATGCGGCCGGTCGAGGTCGGCGAGGAGGCCGGGCCGGGTCGGCCGCCAGCCCAGCGCATCGCGGGTCTTTTCACTCAAGGCGCGGTTGCCGACCGCGGCGAAATGGGCGAGCCAGCCGAAGTGCTCGGCCGCCTCCTCGGGAGTCTTGCTCGCCACCGGCAGGCCGAGGCGCCGGCCGATCACGCCGGCGATGTCGCGGAGCGGCACGCCCTCTTCGGCAATGCCGTGGTAACGCGCGCCGGCGGCCCCCTTTTCGATCGCCAGCGCGAACAGCGCCGCGGCGTCGAGCCGGTGTACGGCCGGCCAGGTGTTGAGCCCTTCGCCGACATAGGCCGAGACGCCCTTCTCGCGCGCGATGGCGATCAGGACGGAAACGAAGCCGGCGGCGAAGCGGTGGTCGCCGTCGCCGTGGACGGACGGCGGCAAGCGAATCGCCGACGCGCGCACGCCGCGCGCCGTCAGGGCGAGCGCGGTCTCCTCGGAAACGCGCGGGATCGGGCTGTCGCGCGGCGGATCCGTGTCCTCGGTCACAAGCTGGCCGGGCGCCAGCAGCCCGGCGCCGGAAGTGACGATCAGCAGGCGGCCGGAGCCGGCGAGCGCGTCGCCGAGCGCCTCGATGGCGCGCCGGTCGATCTCGCAGTTCTCCTGGAACTTCGAGAAGTCGTGGATGAAGGCGGTGTGGATGACGCCGTCGGCGGCCTCCGCGCCGCGCTTCAGGCTGTCGAGGTCTTGCAGCGAGCCGCGGTGGACGTCGGCGCCCGCCGCCGCGAGCGACGCCGCGCCCGCCTCCGAGCGGGCGAGGCCGAGAACCGAATGGCCGGCGGCGAGCAGTTCCTGGACGATCGCCGAACCGATGAAGCCGGTCGCGCCGGTGACGAAGACGCGCATGAGAATCCTCCGAGCTGGGACAAGGCACTATCGGCGCGCCGGCTATCAGGGTAAAGTAGTGATTTTATCGGGGTATAACAACTAACAGGCCCGCTCATGACGGACGCCAACGACAACCTGCTCGGCGTCTACTTGCGCGATCGCCGCGCCAAACTCGACCCGGCCGCCCTCGGCTTTTCGCTGACCCGCCGGCGCACGCCCGGCCTGAGGCGCGAGGAGGTGGCGCAGCGCGCCAACGTCAGCGCCACCTGGTACACTTGGCTCGAGCAGGGCCGGGGCGGCGCGCCGTCGGCGGACGCGCTCGACCGCATCGCCCGCGCGCTGATGCTGACGGAAGTCGAGCGCGAGCATCTCTTCTTCATCGCCCACGGCCGGGCGCCCGAGGCGCGCTATCGCCCCGTCGAAGGCGTCACGCCGCGGCTGCAACGCGTGCTCGACGCGCTGGAGCTGAGCCCGGCCTTGATGAAGACCGCGACTTGGGACATCGTGGCCTGGAACCGCGCCGCCGCGGCGACGCTGACCGACTATGGCGCGCTCGCTCCGCGCGAGCGCAACATCCTGCGGCTCTTCTTCTCCGAGTCCCACGTCCGCAAGCTGCAGCCGAATTGGGAAAGCGTGGCCCGCTTCGTAGTGGCGGCCTTTCGCGCCGACACGGCGCGAGCCGGAGCGGCGCGCAACGTCCAAGCCCTGGTCGACGAGCTCTGTCGGCTAAGCCCCGAATTCGAGGCGATGTGGCGCGACAACGACGTCCGCACGCATGGCGAAGGCACGAAGCATCTGCGCCATCCGACCGTCGGGATGATCGCGCTGGAGTATTCGGCGTTTTCGGTCGACGGCCGGCCCGACCTCGGCATGGTGGTCTACAATCCCGCGACGCCGGCCGACGCCGAGAAGATTCGATCGCTGGTCGAAGCCTACAAGCCCGCCGCGCCGCCGCCGCCGCGCGCGGCCGCTGCGAGGCGGCGCGCGCCTATTCCAGCATGATCGGCTGACGCTCCCAGACGAGCAGCGCCACGCAGCCTTCGGCGCTGACGACCTGGTGCTCGCTGCCCGGCGGGTTCGCCGCGAGACCGCCAGGGCGCAGCGTCCCTTGCGCGTCGGACTGGTCGCCGCTCAGCACGAAGACGTGCTCCCAGCCGGCGTGGCGGTGGCGCGGCGAGCGCGCGCCCGGCTGGTAGCGCAATAGCGCCGCCGCCGGTCCGCCGTCGGGGTCGCGGCGCAGCCAGGCGATCTCGACGCCATCGCGGAACGGCTCGAACGCCAACGATGCGAGGCCGCCGAGGAGATCCGGGAGGATCACTTACAGCGCCTCGATCACGGCGGCGACGGTCGCCGTCCAGCCGACGATGCCGCCTTGCGCGACCACCATGTCGAGGACCGCCTGCTTGAACGCGGGGAAGTAGCTCGCCGTCGCATCCTCGGCGAGCAGGCAATCGAAGCCGCGGTCGTTGGCTTCGCGCAGCGTCGTCTGCACGCACACCTCCGTGGTCACGCCGCCGACGACGAGATGGGTGATTCCGCGTTCGCGCAGCAGGCTTTCGAGCGGCGTCGCGTAGAAAGCGCCCTTGCCCGGCTTGTCGATCACGATTTCGCCGGCGCGCGGATAGAGCGCGGGGACGATCTCCGCGCCCGGCTCGCCGGCGATCAGAATGCGCCCCATCGGCCCGGGGTCGCCGATGCGCAGCGCCCCGCCGCCGCGCGCGCGCTTGGCCGGCGGGCAATCGGAGAGGTCGGGGCGGTGGCACTCGCGCGTGTGGACGATCGGCAGGCCGGCGCGGCGGAAGCCGTCGAGCAGGCGCTCGGCCGGCGCGACGCAGGGCGCGAGCTTGCCGACGTCGTTGCCGAGCGCGGCGCCGAAGCCGCCCGGCTCGAGGAAGTCGCGCTGCATGTCGATCATGACGAGCGCGACGCCGGGCTTCGGCAGCTCATAGGGGTAGGGTCGGGCGGAGGCGATGGTCGGCATGGGGCGCTTTCTCAATGGCCGGCCATGGCGCGGCCGATCGCGGTGCGGTCGGCGCCGGTCGCGGCGGCCTCCAGCACGATGCGGCCCTCCGACATGACCAGCAAGCGGTCGGACAGCTCCAGAAGCTCGTCGAGGTCCTCGCTCACCAGCAGCACCGCCGCGCCGCGGTTGCGCGCGGCGACGATCTGGCCGTGGATGTCGGCGACCGCGGCGAAGTCGAGCCCGAACACCGGGTTGGCGGCGACGAGGATGCGCACTTCGCCGCCGAGCTCGCGCGCCAGCACCGCGCGCTGGACGTTGCCGCCCGACAGCGCGGCGATCGGCGCGTCCGGCCCCGGCGTCTTCACCCGGTAGCGGCCGATGAGGGCGCGCGCGGCCTCGCGCATCGCCCGATGCGACAGCCAGAAGCCGCTGGCGATCGGCGGGCGGTCGAAGTCGCGAATCGCCATGTTCTCGGCGACGCTCATGCGGCCGACGCAGGCGTTGCGCAGCGGCTCCTCCGGCAGCAGCGCGAGATGGTGGCGCTGGGTCTCGCTCCGGCGCGCGTGGTAGACTTCGCCCTCGACCAGCACGCGGCCGCCGGTCGCCTCGCGCTGGCCGGCGAGCGCTTCGACCAGCTCGTTCTGGCCGTTGCCCGACACGCCGGCGACGCCGACGATCTCGCCCGCGCGCACGGCGAAGCTGACGCCGCGCACCGCCTCGACGCCGTCGGCGTCGTCGGCGCTGAGGTTCTCCACGGCGAGGCGCGCCGCGCCCGGGGCGGCGGCCGAGCGCTCGACCGGCGCGGCGGGCCGCTCCTCGCCGATCATCATCGCCGCCATCCGGTCGACGCTGAGCTCCTTCGTCTTGCCGCCGCCCGCCAGGCGGCCCTTGCGCAGCACGGTCACGGCGTCGGCGTAGGCGAGCGCCTCGCGGAACTTGTGGGTGATGAGCAGGGCGGTGAGGCGGCGCGCGCGCGCCATGTCGCTGACCATTCCCAGCATCTCGTCGGTCTCCTGCGGGGTCAGCACCGAGGTCGGCTCGTCGAGAATGAGGAAGCGGGCGCCGAGATAGAGCTGCTTGAGGATCTCCGCCTTCTGCTTCTCGCCGGCGGCGAGGCCGTGCGCGGGCGCATCAAGCGGAACCGTGAACGGCATGGCGCGGAGGAAGTCGGAAAGCCGCGCGCGCTCCTTCGCCCAATCGATCGCCGCCGGCGTATCGGCGCGCGCCATGACGAGGTTCTCCAGCACCGTCAAGGCGGGCGCCAGGGTGAAATGCTGGTAGACCATGCCGAGGCCGAGGCGCGACGCGTCGCGCGGGTTGCGCACTTCCGCCTCGCGGTCGTCGACCAGCAGCGCGCCCTGGTCGGCGTGGTAGAAGCCCATCACGCATTTGACCAGCGTCGACTTGCCGGCGCCGTTCTCGCCGAGCAGAGCGTGGACCGTCCCCGCCTCGACGCGCATCGACACGTCGTCGAGCGCGACGACGGCGCCGAAGCGCTTCGACATGCCCGCCGCTTCGAGGGAGAAGGCGCCGGTCACGGCAGCGCGGCGATCAGGGCGTCGGCGTCGGCGACCGCGCCGAACACGCCGCCCTGCATCTTGATCATCTTGATCGCGCGCTCGTGATTGCCGCGGTCGGTCGCGCCGCAGCAGTCGTCGAGCAGCAAGCACTCGAAGCCGCGGTCGTTGGCTTCGCGCATGGTGGTGTGGACGCAGACGTCGGTGGTGATGCCGGTCAGCACGATGTTGCGCACGCCGCGCGTTCGCAGGATCAGCTCGAGGTCGGTGGCGCAGAAGGAGCCCTTGCCCGGCTTGTCGATGATCGGCTCGCCGGCGGCGGGGGCTAGGTCGGGGATGATCTCCCAGCCCGCCTCGCCGCGCACCAGGATGCGGCCGCACGGGCCGGGGTCGCCGATCCCCGCGCCGATGCGCTGCGAGCGCCAGCGTTTGTTGGCGGGAAGGTCGGAGAGATCGGGGCGGTGGCCCTCGCGGGTGTGGATGACGCGGTAGCCCTTGGCGCGGAAGGCGGCGAGCGTCCGCTTGATCGGTTCGATCGGCGCGCGGGTGAGCGTGAGGTCGTAGCCCATCTTGTCGACGTAGCCGCCGACGCCGCAGAAGTCGGTCTGCATGTCGATGACGATGAGCGCGGTGTCGGCGGCGCTCCACTGGCCGTCGAACGGCCAGGGATAGGGATCGGCGGCGACGAAGGACATGGGCGGCTTCCTTGGTTGCGGTCGGCTCAGCGGGTGACGCTGAGCTCGCCCGGCGCGCCGGCGAGTCGGCGGCGCGACGACGACGAGGCGACGAGGATGACGAGGGTGAGGAAATAGGGCGCGGCGTTGAGCAGGTAGGCGCCGGAGGTGACGCCGACCGCCTGCAGCGCCGGCCCCAGCGCGCCGGCGCCGCCGAACAAGAGCGAGGCGCCGAAGCAGGCGAGCGGGTTCCAGCGCGCGAAGATCACCAGCGCCACCGCCGTGATCCCCTGGCCGCTGGACAGGCCCTCGTTCCAGCTTCCGGGATAGTAGAGCGAGAGGAACGAGCCGCCGACGCCGGCCATGAAGCCGCCGAAGCAGGTGGCGTAGAAGCGCGCCCAAAGCGGCGAATAGCCGAGCGCGCGCGCCGCCTCGGCGGAGTCGCCGACCATGCGAACCACCAGCCCCCAGAGGGTGTTGGCGAGCGCCCAGCGCAAGAGCGGCGTGAGGACGAGGCCGGCGAGGAACAGGCCGTTCACCTCCAGCGCGGCGCGCACCTGCGGGATGTCGCTCCAGAAGCCGAGCGGCAGCGCCGGCAGGGTCGGCGCCTTCGGCTGCACCAGCGGCTTGCCGAGATAGAACGCGAGGCCGGCGCCGAACAGCATCAGCGCGATGCCGACGGCGATGTCGTTGACGCGCGGCAGCGAGCAGATGGAGGCGTGCAGCGCCCCGAACGCCATGCCGACCGCGCCCGCCGCGAGCACGCCGAGCCAGGGCGAGCCGGAGAGATAGGCGACGGCGAAGCCGCTCATCGCCCCCATGATCAGCGTGCCTTCGAGGCCGAGGTTGATGCGGCCGCTTTTTTCGGTCACCAGCTCGCCGAGGCTGACGAACAGGAACG
>Ga0326727_10018137_pt1 | contig 14430 bp, 12 predicted proteins | sample MB2enrmetagenome_FD_207643 | JGI IMG/M metagenome (GOLD analysis project Ga0326727, IMG submission 207643) | Lab enriched peat soil microbial communities from McLean, Ithaca, NY, United States - MB29MY | ecosystem: Environmental > Terrestrial > Soil > Wetlands > Peat | place: USA: New York...
GAAGGGCGGTATCTTCAGCTTGGCGATCAGCACCCCCGACACCAGGCCGCAACAGGCTCCCGAGGCGATGGCCGCCAGGATGCCCGTCCACATCGGCAGCTCCCAGTAGGTGTCGCTCAAGAACACGCCGGCCATCACGGCGCAGAACGTCATCAAAGTGCCGACCGACAGGTCGATACCGCCGGTGATGATGACGAAGGTGCAGGCCACCGCCAGCACGCCGTTGACCGCCGTGGCCTGCAGGATGCCAACGATGTTGTCGACCTGCAGGAACATCGGCGAAGCGAAGGAAAAGAACGCCATCATGGCGATCAGGCTGCCGAACGCCAGCAGCTTCTGGCGCGCGCCGGCACCAAACGAGTGGACTTGGGGTAGGGCCAATCCGATGCTGCGGGCCATTCGTCGCTCCTCCTCAGGCGGCCAAGCCGCGTCTGGTCGCCAACGCCATGATTTTCTCCTGGGTCGCCTCGGCTGCCCCCAGAACGCCGGTGACCCGGCCCTCGCACATCACCAGGATGCGGTGGCTCATGCGCAGTATTTCCGGCAGTTCGGACGAGATCATGACAATGGCCTTGCCCTGCGCCGCCAGGGCGTTCAACAGCTTGTAGATCTCGCTTTTGGCCCCGACATCGATGCCCCGGGTCGGCTCGTCGAAGAACAGGATGTCGCAGTCGCGCGCCAGCCATTTGGCAATGACGATCTTCTGCTGGTTGCCCCCCGACAGCAGATTGACCGGCTGGGCCGGCGACGGCGTCTTGATGGCCAGACGCGAAATGTAATCCCGGGTCACGGCCTGGCTTTTGGCCCGGTCCAGGATGAATCCGCCCCGCAGGTAGGCGCCAAGACCGGCCATCACCACATTGGCCTCGACGTCCATGCCGACGGCCAGGCCGAACTGCTTGCGGTCCTCGGACAGATAGCCGATGCCCAGCCGCACCGCATCCCGGGGTGAACGGATGCGGACCTTTTCGCCGCGCACCCAAATCTCGCCGCCGTCTATGGGGTCGGCGCCGAAAATCGCCCGCGCCACCTCGGTCCGCCCGGCCCCCATCAGACCGGCAAAGCCCAAGATTTCGCCCCGTTTCAGGGTGAAGCCGACGTCCTTGACGACCGCGCCGCGCGACAGCCCGCGAACCTCCAGCACGGTTTCGCCCGCCCCGTTCCCCGGCTCGGGCCGGCCGCTGTCGGACAGGGCGCGGCCGACCATCAGGCGGATGATGGTGGCCACGTCGGTCTCGGCGATGGTCAAGGTATCGATGGTCTCGCCGTCGCGCATCACCGTGACACGGTCGGCAATGCGCCAGATCTCATCCATCTTGTGGGAGATGTAGATGATCCCCACGCCATCCGCCTTCAAACGGCGGATGATGGCGAACAGATCCTCGATCTCGGCATTGTTCAGGGCCGCGGTCGGCTCGTCCATGATCAGGATCTTCGACTTGAAGGACAGCGCCTTGGCGATTTCCACCATCTGCTGCTTGGCGATGGTCAGCTTTCCGACCAGGACCTTGGGATCCAGCGTCAGCCTCATGGTGGCGAAGATGGCGGCCGCATCCTCATTCAGCCTGGCCTCGTCGATGAACAGGCCGAAGCGGGACATCGGCTCGCGGCCGATGAAGATGTTCTGCGCGGCGCTGAGGTGATTCATCAGGTTCAGTTCCTGGTGAATGATCCCGATGCCCATATGCCAGGCCTCTTTGGGACTGCGCACCTCCACCGGACGCCCTTCGAACAGGATCTGGCCGCTGTCGCGGGCATAGACCCCGGCGACGATTTTCATCAGCGTCGACTTGCCCGCCCCGTTTTCGCCCATCAGGGCATGCACCTCGCCGGCCTGCAGGGTGAAGTCGACGTTATTCAACGCTTTGACGCCGGGAAACTGCTTGCTCAGTCCCGTGATGGACAACAAGGGATTCATGCCTTGGCTCCGTCCTGCCCACGCTCGTGCATTCGGTTCAACACCAGCCCTTGCAGGGCGGCCCCCCGGCAAAACCGCCCCCCATCGGACCTTGGTTCCCGACCCGGTTCAATATGCCAGACGGCCCGGTCACGCCGTCAGCCCCCCGGCCCGACGTCAGCCCGACATCAGCCCGACGTCAGCCCGACATCAGCCCGACATCAGATCGTCACGCCACCATCGACCGAAACGCTTTGCCCCGTGACGAACCGGCTTTCATCGCTCAACAGAAAGACCACCTGGGGCGTGATATCGTCGACACGCGCCAAGCGCCCCATCGGCTGGCGCGCAATGAAATCCTTCTCGGCCTGCACGGGGTCGTCGGCGGCGGCGATACGCTGGCGCAAGGATGGCGTGTCGACGGTTCCCGGGCACAACGCATTGCAGCGGATGCCGCCCTTGACGAAATCGGCGGCGATGGCCTTGGTCAGGCCGATCACCGCGGCCTTGGTCGCTCCGTAGACGAAGCGGTTGGGAAAGCCTTTAAGGGAGGACGCCATCGACGACATGTTGAGGATCGATGCCGCCCCGGCGACTTTTGCCCGCCCCAGCATGCCGGGCAGGAAGGCCCGGATGGTGCGGTACATGCTTTTGACGTTGAGATCGAAGCCGACGTCCCAATCGGCCTCGTCGCAGTCGAGGACCGTCCCGTGGTGCACAAAGCCGGCGCAATTGAACAATCCGTCCAGTGGCGGCAATTCACCGGCCAGGGCGGTGACGGCCGCGCCGTCACGCACATCCAGGACCCGCGTCGCGATGCCGGGAAAGGAGTCGGACAACGACGCCAGCAGGGCGGCATCGATGTCGGTGGCGATCACCGTCGCCCCTTCGCGGGAACAGGCGATGGCACTGCCCCGGCCGATGCCCTGACCGGCTGCGGTGATGAGAATGGTCTTTCCGTCAAGTCGCATGACAGGGCCACCTCGAAGCGTTTCCGATAAGGATGTCTTGCTTCTGAATTTATAGGTGAATAATTTATCCATAAATGAACTTTACGCAACTGAAAATCGTATGCGAAAGGAGCCAGCATGTCCGATGAGGAACAGGTCGAGCCCCGCCGCAACCACCGATCCCTGGATGCCGACCGTGAACGCTACCGCGCCCCGGCGCTCGACAAAGGCCTCGATATTCTGGAACTGTTGTCGGAACAGCCCTACGGCCTGACCCGCGCCGAGATCGTCAAGGCCATGGACCGCAGCCAAAGCGAGATCTACCGCATGCTGGAGCGGTTGGTGGCGCGTGAGTATGTCAACCGCTCGGCCGAGGGCGATCGCTATGCGCTCAGCCTGAAGCTGTTTGTCATGGCCAACCGCCATCCGCCACTGCACCGTCTGGTGGCCCGGGCCGCGCCGGTGATGGAGGCGTTTGCAGAACGCGCCCAGCAATCCTGCCACCTGGGGGTGCATGATCGCGGCATGGTTTTAATCGCTGCCCAGGTCAACGGACCCGGACAAATCTCACTGTCGCTGAGGATCGGGGCGCGCATCCCCCTGGCCTCGACGGCGTCGGGACGCGTCCTGCTGGCCTTCGACCCCGAGGTCGGGCGCCACGCCCCGCTGGCCGGAGAGCCCTTGGCACCGGCAGAAACCCTTGAAGCGATCCGCTTGCGCGGCCACTGGATCGGCGACAGCCTGCAGGCCTTCGGGGTTATCGACATCTCGTGGCCGATCCTCGATCCGGCCGGCATTGCGCTGGCGGTCCTGACCTGCCCGTTCATCCGTCCCCTCGACCACCCCGGCAGCATGACCATCGAGGAAACCGCCGCCCTGCTGGGCGCCGCGGCCCGTGATCTGTCGATCAGGTGACCGGTGGGGTTCCCGAGACGGAACCGGCATCGCTCTCCTCACGCGGGGTCACCAGCACCGCGACCTTCGGCGCCAGCCAACGTTCGATATCGTCGACGATGGAAAAGACCACCGGAATGAACACCAGCGACAACAAGGTCGAAGAGACCAGGCCACCGATCACCGCCACCGCCATCGGCTGACGGAATTCGGCGTCGTTGCCCAATCCCAGGGCAATGGGCATCATCCCCGCGGTCATGGCGATGGTGGTCATCAGGATCGGCCGGGCCCGCTTGGCACCGGCATCGATCAGCGCTGAACGCCGATCCATGCCAAGGTCGCGCCGCGACATCATGGCGTATTCCACCAGCAGGATCGAATTCTTCGTCACGATGCCCATCAGCATGATGATGCCGATCAAGGCCGGCAGCGACAGGGACAGGTTGAACGCCATCAGGCCGGCAATCGCCCCGCCCAGGCTCAAGGGCAGGGCCGCCAGAATGGTCAGGGGTTGGAAGAAATTGCGGAACAACAGGGCCAGCACGGCGAAATTGAGGCCGATGCCGGTCACCAGCGCGACGGCGAAACCGACGAACATGATGCGCATCTGCTCGGTGGTGCCATAGCTGGGCCGGCTGACGCCAGCCGGCAGATCGGCCAGAACCGGCAGCCGGTCGATCTCCTTGGTCGCGTCGCCCAGGTCCTTGCCGTGCAGGTCGGCCTCGACCGCCACCTTGCGGGCGCGGTCAAAGCGGTTGATCTCGGAGTCCGACGATCCCAGGCCAAGGTCCGCGACGGCGCTCAGCGGCAACAATTGGCCCGATCCGGTTCGCACCCTCAGATTGGAGAGAACGCCCAAGTCCTCGCGCCATTTGGGATCGATCTGCACCCGGATCGGCACCTGCCGGTCGGCCAGGTCGAACTTCGCCGTGTTGGTGTCGATATCTCCCAAGGTGGCGATTTTCACCACTTGGGCGATGGACGCGACCGACACCCCCTGTTCGGCGGCGACGTCGCGCCGCGGCCTGATTTCGATTTCGGGGCGCTGCAGCGGCGCCGTCGAGGTGACGTTGGCCAGGAACGGCAAGGTCAACATCTGCCGGCGCAGCTCATCGGCCGTCTTTTCCAGCAGATCGCCGTCATTGGAGGTCAACAGGATGCTGACGTCGCGGTTGCTGAATCCCTCGATGGCGTTGAAGCCGATCCTGATTCCCGGAATCTTCTTCAGTTCCGGCTCCATGACGGCCTCGAAGCTCTTGCGGTTCATCCGCTTGGCGCGATCGGTCAACAAGACGAAGATGCGCCCCATCTGGACGCGATTGCCCCGCCCCGCGCGGGCCCACACCGACTGCACTTCCGGACGCTTCAGGAACAGCGCCGTGACCTGTTGGTTGACCGCGTCGGTGTCATAGAGCGTGGCGCCCGGCGGCAATTGCAATTCGATGATCGAGAACCCGGGATCCTGGTTGGGGGTGAATCCCGACGGCAACATCGCCGCCATGCCGATCGAGACCAGGAAGAACGCCACCCCCACCGCCACCGTCCATCGACGATGGGCAAGGCACCAGGACAACAGCCGCAGATACGGCCCCATCCAGACCTGGGACCCGTGATGGCGCTGGGCCGGGCGCAGGAAATAGGCCGCCATCATCGGCGTGATCAGGCGCGCCACCAACAGCGAGAACAGCACCGCGACCGCCACGGTGATGCCGAACGAGCGGAAATACTGGCCGGGAATGCCCGGCATGAACGACACCGGGACGAACACCGCGACAATGGTCATGGTGGTGGCGATCACCGCCAGGCCGATCTCGTCGGCCGCCTCCAGCGCCGCCTGGAACGGCCGCTTGCCCATGCGGATATGGCGCACGATATTCTCGATCTCGACGATGGCATCGTCGACCAGGATGCCCACCACCAGCGCCAGGGCCAGCATGGTGACCCCGTTCAACGTGAACCCCAGCCATTTCATCGCCAGGAAGGTGGGAATGGTCGACAGCGGCATGGCCATCGACGAAATCGCCGTCGCCCGCCCGTCGCGCAGGAACCACCAGACCACGCCGACCGCAAGGATGGTGCCCAGCAGCAGCGCCTCGATCGAGGCGTAGAAGCTCTCCTTGGTGAACTTGACGAAGTCGAGCACCAGCGTGATCTGGACGTCGGGATAGTCCTTGGACAGGATCACCAGCGCCTTGGCCACCTCGGCGGCCATCGTCACCTCCGACGAATTGGGCGCGCGGGTAATGGCAAAACCCAGGCTGGGCTTGCCGTCCAGACGCGAGATCATCCGCAATTCGGCGGCGCCGTCAACGATCTCGGCCAGGTTTTTCAGGCGAACCCGCGTCCCGTTGGGAACGGTGATCTCGGTTTCGCCCAATTGTTCGACGGTATGGGCGCTGCCCAGGGTGCGGATCGACTGCTCGGCCAGACTGACATTGCCCCGTCCCCCCGGCAAGTCGACGTTCAGGTTGCGCAACTGCGCATTCACCTCGTCGGCCGTGACGCCCAGGGCCATCAACCGCGTGGGCGACAGATTGATGCGGATCTCCCGATCCTGCCCACCGAACCGTTCGACCGCCCCGACCCCCGGTATGCGGGTCAGAACGCGCGAAATATCATTGTCCACCAGCCAGGACAGCTCCGAGATCGACCGGTTGGGCGACGTGATGTTGTAGATCAGCTTTTCATCGCCGGACACGTTCTGGCGGGTCACCTGGGGTTCGTAGATGTCCTGCGGCAGGTCCGAGCGGATCCGTCCGACCGCATCGCGGACATCGTTGACGGCCCGGTCGGTGTTGTACCCGACCTTGAATTCCAAGGTGGTGTTGGAAACACCGTCGACGATGGTCGAGGAGATGTGGTCCAGCCCTTCGATGGCGCCAACGGCCGCCTCGATCTTCTTGGTCACCTGGGTTTCCAACTCGGCCGGCGCCGCACCGGGCCGGGACACCGAAACGGTCACCACCGGAAAGTCGATGTCGGGATCACCCGCCACATCCAGGGTCAGATAACAGGCGAAGCCGGCCACCATCAGGACGATGAACAGCACCACCGGAGGAACCGGGTGGCGGATGGCAAAAGCCGAAATGTTGCCGCTCGACATGGCCGCCCTAATCAAGATCGGTTGATTTGGCGCTACCCGCCAGGGCCGGCGTCTCGACCACCGTAACCAGATCGCCGCTTTTCAGGTACCCGGCGCCCTTCAGGACCAAATGCTCGCCGGCGGCGACACCGGACAGAACCGCCACCTTCCCCGCGTAGCGCGACCCCAGAACCACCGCGCGGGCCTGAACGCGATTGGCGGCATCGACAACGAAGATCCGCGGCTTGCCGTCCTGGTAGACCACCGCCGGCTCGGGCACCACCACAGCCTCGGTCTCGCCCAGACTGACCGTGCCGGTCACGAACATGCCGGGCCGAAATGCGGCGTCCTTGCCAACCTCGATGTGGACCTTGCCAATCCTGGTCCTGACGTCGACCGTGGGTTCGACCAGGCGGATCCTGCCTTGGCTGGTGGCCTTGCCCGCCCCGGAGGCATCGCCATCGACGGTCAAGACAACCGGCTGGCCGGCCTTGACCAGAACCAGGTCGGTTTCCGGCAGTTCCGCCACCAGCTCGACACGGTCGTCACGGATCATGCGGAACAGTTCGGCATTGCCGGCCTGGACCACCGCCCCCAGACTGGCCGAGCGGCTGGTGATGGTGCCGTCGGACGGCGCACGCAGGTCGGCCTGGTCCAGACGGGCCCGGGCCAGGGCCAGATTGGCCTGGGCCACCCCGACCCTGGCTTTCATGGTCAAGGCCAGGGCGTGACGATTGTCGTAATCCTTGCCGCTCAGCCACCCCGTCCGCACCAGCTCTTCGGCACGCCGCGCATTGGCCTCGGCCTCGGTGAAATTTGCCTCGGCCTCGCGCAATTGCGCCTCGGCTTGCTGGGTCTGGGCCCGCAACACGGCATCGTTGAAATGCACCAGGACCTGGCCCCGCCGGACATGGTCGCCGACATCGACCAGCACCTGGGCGATGGCCAGACCGCTGGTTTCAGTACCGATCAGAAGTTCGTCGCGGGCCGCCAGAGATCCGGTCACCATCAAGCTGCTGGGCAAGGTACCGCGATCGGCCGCAACGGTGGTCACCGTCAAGGCAGAGGGCGACTTGCCCGCATCCACCGCGTTGCCGGCCGTCATCGATCGGGTCAGGTAAGCCGCCCCGGCGGCCACCATACCCACGACCACAACCGCGACGACAGCGCGGCCGCGTCGCCGCCAGCGTGGCAACGGCACTGAAATGGCTGACCTCACCGCGCGATCTCCCCAACCGATCAATCCGCTGAACAGCGATCATCAAGTAAACCAATGGTCAAAAAAAGGCAACTTCCCCGCTAATGTACTGATGCATTCAGATAGGTCAGCACACGAGCCGTATCAGCCCCTCGCCGGGCGGGCACTCCGGGCCCTTGGCCGTGCCCTCAATGGGCGCTGATTCCCTTTCCAGCCGCCGTTGAGACGGCGGCCAAGGGGCCGATCATGCCGTCTGTTGATGCCACGCCGCCACCGCCCCCCGCAGGATCGCCAGCGGAAGCGTGGGAGCACTGGCTTCGACGCGCTGCCCGTTGTTGGACAATGACGCATAGGGAAACAATCCGGTCGCATCGAAACCGACATGCAGGCGCCACCCAGGCAGCGCCGTCACGACCAGGCCGCGGCAAGCCTCGACCGAAGCCGAGTAATCCTTGGCTTCCGCATGGAACGTTTCCGCAATCAGCGCATCCAGGTCTCCATCCGGCCCGGTCGCCGCCGTCAATCCCGCCGCCAAAGTCGCGACCGCCGCCACCGCCGTCATCCCAACATCTCCTTGTCCTCACAGGTTCCGGCGAGGATTGCGCATCACCAGGCGTCTGGCCAGCATTTGCGAGCGCCCACAGGGCTTTTTTTCCGTCGGACGCCGGGCTTTCGCCCTTGACGTCAAAGTCCCCACAACTAAGTCAATTATGGAGCAGTTGCCGTTGTCGGGACTGCGGCATCGCTATCGCTTCGCAAAGGAGGATACGAATGCATCCCATCCGCAATATCACGGCCAAGGTTCTGACCAATGCGGTCGGGCAGGCCGATCGGCATGCACCGCCCGCGGCGGTCGCATCCGCCCTGTTGGGGGCTCTGTCCACGTTGCGCGGTCTGGTTGGCGAAGGCGCCGGCTATACCCAGCAGACTTCCCTTGATGATTTTCTGGCCAATATCGTCATCGCCCATGGCCTGGACTATTGCCGCAGCCATGGTCACGCCCCGATTGCCGCCTCGCTGCCGAAATGTCCATCCGACCCGGCCGCGGCGGCCATCCTTGACGATGCGGTGCAGACCTGCCTGCAGTTGAATTCGGTCGACCCGGACAGCGGCTCCGTGGCCATGCTGGCGTCGGGGCTTCTCGAGCAGCTGGCGGCCAGGATCGGAGGTTTGCCGGGCGCAGCGGATCTGCTGCAACGGTTGCGTCATGGCGATCTTCCGTCCGACGAGGATCCGCCGACCCGTCAGATCTTCCGGCTCCAGTAGGTGGTCCCGGCTCCGGGAGGTGGCATTAGCCTGCCGATGTGGCGCGCAGCAACGCGATGTCGCGGGACGGCGGCGCGCCGAACAGACGGCTGTAGTCGCGGGTGAACTGCGAGGGGCTTTCGTATCCCACACTGTAGGCCGCCGAGGTCACGTCCGATACTTGCCGGATCATCAGTCGCCGCGCTTCGCGCAGGCGCAGAAGCTTTTGGTACTGCAGCGGGCTCATCGCCGTGGCGGCCTTGAAATGATGGTGCAGCGACGACACGCTCATATTCACATGGGCGGCCAGCGTATGGATGCGCAACGGCTCGGTGAAATGGCGTTTCAGATAGTCGATGGCCCGCGCAATCTTGTAGGTCTGGCTGTCCGCCATGGTCAGATGGCGCAGTCGCATGCCCTGTTCCCCGGTCAACAGACGGTAGAGCAGCTCCCGCTCGACCAGCGGAGCGAGTATTGGAATGTCAGCCGGAGAATCGAGCAAGCGCACCAGGCGCAAGGCGGTATCGAACAACGGTGCCGCCAAGGCGCACAGCGACATGGCCTCGCCTTCGGGGACCGACCGGGGAGACGACAGTCCCATGTCGGCCATCAGATCGGCGATCAGACGCACATCCAGACCATAGGCCATGCAAAGATAAGGGTTCTGCCGATCGGCGGTGACCACCCGCCCCATCACCGGAAGGTCCATCGACACCACCAGGCCATGGTTCGGGCCATAGTCGAACGCGCGGCCGGACAGGACCACCCGCTTCTCGCCCTGGGCCGCCAGCACCAGCGACGGCCGGGTCAGCGAGCACTCCGCCGAGGCCGGCGACGAATGGCGAAAGAAGGCCAGCCGGGGAATGGCCGTCTGGTGCTCGCCGTCGCACGAAGCCCAGCGACTGATCAGAGACACCAGTTCGCGACGTTGCAGGTCGGGTGGCCCATCGGGAAGCGAAAGCGTCGGCACGGTCTGATCCATCGGGTCGCCAGGGTCACTCAGTGGGAATGGGATCGATCTTGCCTTGACCCGGTCGCTTTTGACAGCCCCGGAGAGCCAATCTTGCAGAATCGTGCAGGGATTTTGCAGGATCGACGTAATGGAGTCGGCTTGCCCTCGGCTATGGTCAGCCCGTGGGACTGGCGTCCGCGCCTGTCATGGTCCAGCCAGGCGGAGACGCCTGAACTTGCCCAATGCTCCCGCCTGGCCGGCAGGACACGTCCGCCTGTTCCTTCGTCATATCTCTCACCGGGGAGTTTCTCTCATGTCCGAACCGACTTCAGCGTCGCCCAAGGCGCACCATTCCCATGCCCATGCGGTCAAGGCCTATGGCGTCGATGCCGCCACGTCCCCGCTGGCCTTGCGCCAGATTTCCCGCCGTGAGCCGACACCGGAAGACGTGGTCATCGAGATTCTGTACTGCGGCGTCTGCCATTCGGACCTGCACCAGGTCCGCAACGAATGGCATAACACGATCTATCCTTGCGTCCCCGGCCACGAGATTGTCGGCCGCGTCGTACAGATCGGCTCCGAGGTCAGCAAGTTCAAGGTCGGCGAACTGGCCGCGGTCGGCTGCATGGTCGACTCCTGTGGCACCTGCCCCGACTGCCGGGACGGCCTGGAGCAGTATTGCCAACATTTTCCGGTCTTCACCTACAACAGCGAAGACAAGCATCTCGGCGGCATGACCCTTGGCGGCTATTCGGAAAGCATCGTCGTCAAGCAGTCATTCGCCCTGAAGGTCCCTGAAAGCCTGGATCCCGCCGCCGTCGCGCCGCTTCTGTGCGCCGGCATCACCACCTATTCGCCGCTGCGTCACTGGAAGGTCGGTCCGGGACAGAAGGTCGGCATCGTCGGCTTGGGCGGCCTGGGACATATGGGCGTGAAGTTCGCCCATGCCCTGGGGGCCCACACCGTGGTGCTCACCACGTCGCCCGGCAAGGCGGCCGACGCGCTCCGCCTGGGTGCCGACGAGGTGGTGGTCTCCACCGACCCGGCGCAAATGACGGCCCATGCCCGCAGCTTCGACTTCATCCTGGATGCGGTGGCGGCCGACCATGACATCAACGCCTATCTGCAACTGTTGAAGCGCGATGGCACCCTGACCCAGGTGGGCGCGCCGGAAAAGCCGATGAACGTGCAGATCTTCAATTTGTTGCTGCCGCGGCGGAACTTTGCCGGATCGGCCATCGGCGGCATCGCCGAAACCCAGGAAATGCTCGATTTTTGCGCTGCCCACGGGATCGTCAGCGATATCGAGCTGATCCGCATCCAGGACATCAACCAGGCCTATGAACGGCTCTTGAAAGGTGACGTGAAGTATCGTTTCGTCATCGACATGGCCTCGCTCAAGCAGTAGGCCCCGCATCATCGACCGGCTGCGGGTGATCCTCCCGCGGCCGGGTTCCCTCAGCACTAAGGAGACTCCCATGTCACAGTCCCCGCGCACCTGGCTGATCACCGGTTGTTCCACCGGCTTTGGCCGCGCCCTGGCCCAACGTCTGATCGCCCGTGGCGACCGCGTGGTGGCGACGGCGCGCCGGCCGCAAAGCCTTGAAGACCTTGTCGCCGGCCATGACAACGCCAAGGCCCTGGCGCTGGATGTCACCGTGCCGGCCCAGATCGAGGCGGCGGTCTGCGCCGCCATGGAGATGTTCGGCGGCATCGACGTCCTGGTCAACAACGCCGGCTACGGCTACCTGGCCGCCGTCGAGGAGGGCGAGGATCAGGCGGTCCGCGCCATGTTCGAGACCAACCTGTTCGGCCTGATCGGCATGACCAAAGCCGTCCTGCCCGGCATGCGGGCCCGCGGTCGCGGCCATATCGTCAACATCTCCTCGGTCGGTGGATTGGTCGGCAATCCGGGGTCGGGCTACTATGCCGGCACCAAGTTCGCCGTCGAAGGCGTGTCCGAGGCCCTGTCGCGCGAAGTGGCGCCGCTGGGACTGAAGGTCACCCTGGTGGAGCCCGGCCCCTTCCGCACCGACTGGGCCGGACGGTCGTTGCAACTGCCCGAACGGTTCATTGATGCTTATGCCCCCACCGTGGGCGCGAGGCGCAAACAACTGACCGAACTGTCCGGCCATCAGCCCGGCGACCCGGTCCGCGCCGCCGACGCCATCATCGCCGTGGTGGACAGCCCAACGCCGCCGCTGCACCTGGTCCTCGGCGCCCCGGGCCTGAAGATGGTCCGCGACAAGCTGGCCGCCCTGGAGCAGGACATCGCCACCTGGGAGGCCGTGACCCTGGGCGCCGACTTTCCATCCCAATGATCCGCCACCGCCCTCGAGATCTGTCCCAAGACCCCGACCTTGTCATAAAATAGAGAACGGGAAGACCTCCCGCACCAGCTCTGCGGGAGGCCGGGGCAACAACGGACCGGAGGCAGCAGATGGGCAGGGCCTGGATGCGCCTGGTGGGGGTCGCAAGCGTCGGCCTGCTGGCGGCCTGTGCCCGGCTTGATACCACGCCGCCGGCATCGTTCGGCCTTGGCGGCATTCCCGTCGTCACCGGCCCGGAACGCCCATCCGCCGTTGTGGTGTTTGGCGACAGCCTGTCCGATGCCGGCAATGCCCATCTGGGCTCGCTGACCATCCGCGCCCCGTCACCGCCCTATTATCACGGGCGTTTCTCCAACGGCCCCAGCTGGGTGGAACTGTTGGCGGCGCATTACGGTCTCGAGGCCAAGGCCTGGCTGCAAGGCGGCAGCAACTTCGCCGTTGGCGGGGCCAAGGCCGGCACCGGGATGGAGGGCCTTCCCCACCAGATGCTGGTCTATCTGTGGGGCCAGGGTACCGCCCCACCGGCCCCCAAGACCCTGTTCGTCCTCTATGGCGGCGGCAACGACATCCGCAACGCGCTGAAGGATGCCGATCCGGCCCCGGCCCTGGCCGGCGCCGCGCTTGCCTTGCGGGCCATGATCGAGCGCCTGGCCGACCAGGGCGCCACCGACGTCCTGATCCCCAACGTTCCCGATCGCGGCCGCACTCCCGCCGCCCGTAAGCGCAAGACCCAGGAGCGGGAGAGCGACATGACCCGGGCCTTCAATCACGGCCTGGCGTTGGCGCTTGAGGACCTGCCGGAGCATCGCCCGATCCGTCTGGTCCGTGTCGATTTCCGCGCCGCGGCCGACGCCGTGTTCCGACGCCCCGACCGCTTCGGCTTTGTCAACGCCAGCGACCCATGCCTGACCGGGGACGGTGCCGAGGAACAGGTCTGCGCCACCCCCGACCGCTATGCCTTCTGGGACGACATCCACCCGACTGCCGCCGGGCACCGTTTTCTGGCCCGACTGGCGATCGCGGCATGGGAGAACCCCGTACCGGCCACCTGGGACGATGACGACCCGGCCAGCCCGCTGATGGCCCGGGTGGATCGGCTGGTGCGCGCCGCAATGACGGAGAAGTCCCGGCCGTAGCGGCGCATCAGGCCGCTACGGCCGGGATCACAGGCGCTTGCCCTCCATCGACTTGGCCAGCACGGGGATCATGAGCGAAAAATACGCCCTCCCGTCCTCGACCAGGTCATAGGCGCCATCATAAATACACCAGTTGAAGATCACGCCTCGGATCCAGCGAGCGACGTACCGGCTCAGATCCTTTGCCGATAGATCAAGACGAATTTCGCCAGTCCTTTGGCCGCTTTCGATGATGCACTCAAGAATCTTGAAAAGATCCCGGTTCTCATCATTCAGAAGCATGTGCCTGTCATCTTTTTCGTTGATCTGGCTGGAGTACAGAACCTTCTCCACAACGACGCCCAGGGAATTCGCGAATGTCAAAACCTGGTCAGAGAACAACAGGATTTGGTCGGCGGCCACCCTGCCCTTATCAAGAGTCTCATACCATTTCCGGTATTGCGCATCAACTTCTCGGATCGCCTCGATAATGACGCTTTCTTTTGACTTGAAATGAAAATAAAAGGCGCCCTTCGACGTCTCCGCCGCATCGGTAATGTCATCGACAGTGACATTATGATATCCGTAGGTGTTAAATAATTTTACAGCAACATCGAACAGTTTCTTGCGAGTCTCTTGCGCTTGAATCTTTCTCTTTGTTATTTTTTCTTTCTTATTTAACTTAATTTCACCGTTTTCCATTTGGGTAATTCCGTTAGGCGAGGCGTCACTACAGGATGGATTATATCATTCTCACTCCGTTGTAA
>Ga0326727_10018138_pt1 | contig 14429 bp, 14 predicted proteins | sample MB2enrmetagenome_FD_207643 | JGI IMG/M metagenome (GOLD analysis project Ga0326727, IMG submission 207643) | Lab enriched peat soil microbial communities from McLean, Ithaca, NY, United States - MB29MY | ecosystem: Environmental > Terrestrial > Soil > Wetlands > Peat | place: USA: New York...
CAAGCGCCCGCGCACGCTCGAACGGACAGCCCAAGGCATCCCACGCGTCCGCCGCTTCGCGAAAGCGTCCCGCCATCTGGAGTTCGAAGGGCTCCGCGCAAGGTGCTTGCGGGACCTCCGACGCGCCCGCACGGCGCAGCCAATAGCTCAACTCGCCCGCGAGCCAAGCATCGCCACGGCCCGCCGCGATGGCCAAAGCCGGCCGGGCTTCGGCGACGGCGGCGGGCAGATCCCCGCGAACGTAGGCCGCTTCCGCTCGCGCCGCGCGCACGATTGCGGAAATCTGCGACGTCGTGCTCGCAGCCGCCAGCGTTAGCGCCTCGTCGAGGAGTGCGCGGGAGTCGGGCTCGCCGCGTCGCGTCGCGACGCGTCCGAGCGCCACCAGCGCGTAAATGCGGCTTATGGTACGATCCCCCGTTCCCTCGAGGACGTCCAGCGCATGGACCGCTGCCTCGTCCCAGCGGCCGAGATACATCTCGCAGAGGGCCAGCCACGACGTCGCATAGGTACGGGCGCTGTCGATGTCGCGTTGCTGCGCGAACGCAATCGACTGCACGAGGAGTTCGCGCGCTTCGCGCAGCCGGAATACTTCACCGGAGCCCGACCCGAGGTTGTTATAGATCAACGCCGCCATGAAGTCGAGGCCGCGGCCGACGGCGAGATCGGCGGCGCGCCGCAGGTGCGCGCAGCCCGCCTCGTAATCGACGAAGAGCGTCGCGGCCCCGAGCGTTCCCAACGCGGCGGCGAGCACGTCGCCTCCCTCGAACCGTTCGGCGAGTGCGATCGCCTTGTTGCTCCAGGCGATGGCGTCGGCGCACTCCCGGTTGAGGAAGCGGAGATGCGCCTGAACGCGGTAAGCGCGAGCGAGTTCGAGGCTCGCACCGTCCGCTTCGAGTAAGCCGATCGCCCGGAGGCTGGCGTCGTCGGCCTCGGCCATGCGCAAAGCTCTGACGTACGCGAGGGCGAGTTCGCTCAGATTCGCCGCCTCGCCCTCGGTGTTCCCGGAACGCTGATTGAGTTCGGCTGCAGCGAGCCGCGCCGCGATCGCTTCGTCGAGTTGCGCGGTGAATTGGCACTCCCGAGCGTAGCCTTCGAGCCAGGCGATCCGCTCCGCCGTGCCGACAGCATCCGCATAGGCGAGCGCCGCTCGGAAATGCGCCACCGCCTCGCGGTGGGCGCCGCGTTGCGCCGCCTCGCGCGCCGCCTCCGGCGCGAAGCGCAAGACGGCGGCGGCATCGCCGCCGCGGATCGCGTGATGCGCCAGCCGCGCCGCCGAAGCGACGCTTCCGCCACGCGTTTCCAGCGCTTCGAGTACGCGGCCGTGGAGCGCCCGCGCCGCGGGCTCGGACAGCGAATTTTCGACGACGATTCGGGCGATCTCGTGCCGAAATCGCAGCGTCGACGCCTCGGCGACCAATAGGCCCGAATTGAGACATTCTTCGACCGCGAGCACGCCGGCGGGAAGCAACGCTTCGACCAGCGACCGCTCGATGTGCCGCGGAACTATGGAAGCCAGGGCGACGATTGCGTGTGCGTCGGGAGTCAAGCGCGCGAACCGCGCCAGAACGAGATCTCGCACGCTGCGCGGCACGCCTTCGCCGGGGTTGCGCAACAGCTCGGTGACGAAGAACGCGTTGCCGTGCGTTGCCTCGTAGATCCCCGCCGAGGATCGGAACGCGCCGCGCGCGAGCCTTTCGACGGCTTCGGGCGAGAGCGGCGGCACGTCGATACGCGTCACCGTTTCGCTCGGCAACTCCCCGATGACGCGGCGCAAGGGATGCCTCGGCGTCACCTCATCGTCTCGATAGGAAACGGCGAGGAGGCAGGGGAGCCGATCGATGCGCCGCCCCAGGAACTTCAACAAATCCAACGTGGCCTCGTCGGCCCAGTGGGCGTCCTCGACGACGACGAGCGTGGGCCGCGGGCCTTGCTGCAGTTCGGCGACGACCGAATCGAACAGAGCCGCACGATTGCCGCTCGACCGCAACTCCGCGGCAAAGCGAACGTCCGACGACCGCGCAATGTCGTAAAGCGGCGCTAGGGGGTTCGGCGTTTCCAACGCATCGCACGCGCCCCACCAGACCCTAACCTCGCGAGCCGTCGCAGCGAGCGCGCGGAGGAGACTGGTTTTCCCGATGCCGGCCTCACCGGCGACGAGCGCCGTGTGCCCCGAACCGCCCGACACCGATCGAACGAGATCCTCGAGCGCGCGCAACGGCTCGTCGCGCTCGACTAATGCGCCGGCGCGCGACGGAATCGGCGTCGCAACCGGCTTCGAACGCATCACCCGCCCGCCCGGTGCGCTTTCGTTCGCAGTTCGAACACGCTCTCGAGCGCGCCCTTATCGCGCCACGGGCCCGCGGGCGAGTCCGGCCTGCGCGGGCGCGAGCGGCGATTCCGCGGTGGGAGCGAGCACCTGGCGCCCGCTCTCGCCGACTCGGTTGTGCCAAAACACGGTGTGGGGCATCGTGTCGTCCTTCGGATGAACCAACGTGACCAAAAGCACCGAGCGGAGTCGGAGAAAGCCAAAAAGGGGAGCTGCGCAAGGAGGCGCCACTCGGACTGGTCGCCTTCCGTTCGCCGGAGCCCGGGCCGCCGACCTTCGCGGTTCACCTGCGGGACAGGGCGCCCGCGATCAGAAGCTCAACGTAGCAGCGAGGAGCATTCAATGTCCAAGAACAGTTCGAGCCTGCGCCGGGGCGATCACGTGAGCATCACCTCGACCGGCGCGCACGGCACGGTGGTCGACGTCGACGTCCATTCCGTGGTCGTCCGCTTGACCCAGCCCGACGGCGAACCGATCCAACATCACTTCCGTCTCGACGACGTCGAGCGGCTACCCGACGCCAAAGAGCGCGCCCTCGTCGCCGACGCGGAAGCGAAGCGCGCGGAGAAAGCGGAGTCGTAACCCCTATCGGCCCTCGGGACCGGTCGCTTCGAAGACACGGCGCGCGATGGCGAGCGCCGTGTTTGCCGTCGGCCATCCCGAGTAAAAAGCCAGGTGCGTGATCAATTCGACGATCTCGTCGTTCGTAACCCCGTTATCGAGCGCGCGCTTCAGGTGAAAGGGAAGCTCGTTCGTTCGGTACAGTGCGACGAGGCTCGCGACGGTGACGAGGCTGCGGTCGCGCGCCGACAGGCCGGCGCGCCTCCACAGGTCTCCGAAGAGAACGGTGTCGGTATACGCGGCGAGCGCGGGCGCGATGTCGCCAAACGCTTCGCGCGCGGCCGTCGGCTCGTCAGATGCCATAGTGCTCGTCGCTCACTTTCTCGAGCCAATCGACGTTCTTCCCGTCGAGAGCTTCCTGAATCGCGATGTGCGTCATGCCCGTGGTCGGCGCGGCGCCGTGCCAATGCTTCTCACCCGGCGCGATGACGACCACGTCGCCGGGACTACGAAATCAGCGACCCGCTCGTGCCCAACACATGTACGATCGAGTCGCCGATCGGGACGTTTGCCTACGAAGCTCTGACCCTTGCCAATCCCAGCGAAACGATCGGACTGGTCGTGCAAGTTCCCGAGCACGCGAGTCGACGGCGACTCACCCGAGCGTTGGTCGCGTCGAGCCGCAGAGATTAAGGCGCGTGATGCTCGCCGTGTCCGCTCTCGACTACTTCGAGGGCTTCAACGGCGTAACGCTTACGGCGATGACCGGCTTCCGAACCATGTAAGAACTCGACCTCGACCTGCGCGTCGGGATGCACGGCGGTGACCACCGCCTCTTCATCCTCGTCACGCACGACCACGTGATCACCCACACGAACCATCGAACTCCTCCAAACGCTTCTTCAGTTTTCCGCAATTCGAACGCTTCCCGCCGAGCGAGCGTAGGTTGTAATCACCTTCGCGCACGGGGGGCCGCGTACGCAAGGGGCCTCAGCGTGCGATCGTCGGCTGCGCCCGAACGCACGCGTGGCGTGGATGCGGGGCCAAAATCGGCCACAGGATCGGCCTCCACGTCTGGTTTTTCCCGCCGGACGCGTCCGAGGCCGACTTCCCGCGCACCTTCCCAGCCTTCTGAGCCGAACCATCCGATAGATGGAGGTGTCGGTTCGACGCCGTTCGAAACCGCTCGCGACTCGATCGCACGACGTTACCCGGCAACGTTCTGCGCGAGCTGCGGAGCGGCAAGATTGTCGACCATCGGGTTTTCCGACCGGTTCAAGTTCGCCCTTATCGGGACGGCGATCGTTCTATTCGCCGCCTACACCGCCTGGGTCGACGCCGGCGCGATCTCGCTGCACCGCGTACCGCACGCCAACGCCCTCGCCGCCGACGGTAAACTGCTGTATCAAAAGCACAATTGCCAAGCCTGCCACCAGATCTACGGCTTGGGCGGCTACATGGGACCCGACCTGACCAACGTGATTTCGACCCCGGGCAAAGGCCGCGCGTACGCGGCCGCCTTTTTGCGCAACGGTACGGACCGGATGCCCAACTTCCATCTCAGTCAACATGACGTCGATGCCCTGACGGAATATCTCGCCCTGGTCGACGCTACGGGCACGTCGCCGATTCGCAACTACAGGACGACGTGGTATGGTTCGATCGAGTTTACCGGCCGGCCCAAATAAGGTCGCGCTGTCCTTCATCCTCTTGGGTCTCGCCGGCCTGCTCGGCGGGGCGTTCTTCGGGTGCATCGCCGCGCTGCAGTTCGTCTTTGCCGGCTTCGCGCCGTTCCTCGGATTCGTCTCCAACCGCCCCCTGCACGTGTCGCTCGTCGTCGCCTGGATCTTCCTGAGCGCGATCGGCGGAATCTACTACTATCTGCCGACGGCCGGACGGCGCCTGCGCCAAGTCGCGAGGCTGCAGAACGTCCACTTCACGCTGTGCGTGATCACCGGCGCGTGCATCATCGCCGCCTACGTGCTCGGCATCTTCGGCGGCCGCGAGTACTGGGAGTATCCCCCGCTCTTCTCGGCGTTCATCGCGATCACGTGGATCATCTTCGCGGTCAACTTCTTCTTGACGATCCAGGGCCTGGGCGGAAACCAGCCGGTCTACGTCTGGATGTGGGCCACCGGCATCATCTTCTTCGCGATCACGTTCGCGGAGGCGCACCTGTGGCTGATCCCGGCGGTCCGCAACGACCCGATTCGCGACGTGACGGTCCAATGGAAGGCCTACGGGGCGCTCTTCGGTTCATGGAACATGCTGGTGTACGGGACCGCGCTCTACCTGATGCAGCGCATTTCGGGCAACGAAGACATGGCCCGCTCGAAGAGCGCCTTTTTGCTCTACGCGCTGGGCTTCGTCAACCTGCTCTTCGGTTGGGCGCACCACATCTACGTCGTCCCGGTCAGCCCTTGGATCACCGGCATCGCCTACGTCGTGAGCATGAGCGAGTGGATCCTGTTCTTCCGCATCATCTGGAACTGGCGCTCCACGGTCAGCACGGCGCGACAGCACATGTGGCTCTTCCCCTACCGCTTTCTGCTCGCGGCCGACGCCTGGGTGTTTCTCAACATCTTCCTCGCCCTGTTGATCTCGATCCCGGCGCTCAACGTCTACACGCACGGCACCCACGTCACGGTGGGGCACGCGATGGGCAGCACGATCGGCATCAATACGATGATCTTGCTGGCCTCGTGTTATTTTATCGCCTACGACACGGGCGCGGTCAGGCAGAAGCCGGGGAGGACCGAACTCTGGGGCTGGGTGCTCCTGAACGTCTCGCTCTTCTTCTTCTGGCTGCTGCTCGTCATCGCCGGCATCCGCAAGGGTACCCTGGTTGCCGCCGGCGTCGGCTTCGACCAGATCATGAGCGCGATCACGCCGTTCCTGACGGCATTCGCCTTCACGGGGATATGCGTCTTCGTCGGTCTGTGCCTGGTCGCGCTACCTCTCGCCTCCCGGCTGATCCAGCGCCTCGGCGAAAGTTCCCAGAGCGCGAGCCCCGTCCCCGCGCAAGCGTCGCGCGCATCCTGAGCGTCTCGCGGGCCCGAGTGTGGGTGGGTTAATCCGACTGAGGTTACTCCTCGCCAGGCCATACAGTGCGTTCGTCGTCGTACTCGCCGGCATTTGGGAAGTGCTCCATGCTACGTTTTCACGACGATATCGCGCGCCTGACGAGATAGTCCGCCGTGCCCCCCTAAGGCTTCGACGCCGCGGTCATCCCCAGCAAGACCACGCCGCCGCTCGAGGCGGTGTCGGTCAAGACGATCTGGACCAGGGTCTGTTTGGCAAACAGATGGCTGAGCGTAATCTCCTGCTCGTCGACGTTATACGTTCCGGTATCTCCGGTCTCGACGTCGCCGGTCCCCGCTCCGCCTAAGCACGAGCTCGGATCGACGCAGGTAAACACGTTGATGGCCTTGACGCCGGCGATCCCGTTGTTCAAAGTGTTCGCGTAGTTACCGTGATAGAAGTCGCGAATGTCGTCGCCGGCGACCAACGCAAAGGTCTGCGTCGTGCCCTTGCTGCCGACGAACTCGATCGTGGCGAGCTGCACCCCGGGCGGCGGGGCGATGCCGTTCATCAACGTGTATACTTTGGTCACGGCGGGAATCGAGACGTCGAGCGTGATCGTCGCTCCCTGGCAATTTTCACAGAACGTGTTGTTCGCGTCGCACGGGCCTTGCCCGTTATAGCCGCAGGTGGCCGGGCTCGACGGGATGCTGTACGGAACGTGCGGCCCCTTCTTGGGGATGTACGTACCGGTTGGGAACGTACTGATGTAGTCGGTCTGAAAGCTGTCGGTTGCGGGAAACGCGATCGGAGTGTAGACCGGCGTGGTATCGAAGACGATTGCGCCGGCCCTGGCAGGTCCGGCAAAGGCCGCGACGCCTAGGACGAAGGCGACTGCGAGTGCGGGGTTCGGCGTGAATCTCATAGGAGTTCCTCTCTACTGCGGAACGCACGGTTCGGCGGCCGTACTCGACCCCACCGTACCAGCGGCGGACACCCCGCGGCATGGGGGGGACCCTACTTTCCAGCGAAAAAAGCACGGTGAACACGGATCGGGTCCGTTCCGCGCGACGCTGGGCGATGGCGGCCCTCACCGTCTCCACGTTGCTGCCCACGGCATCACTTGCCGGTACGGTGCGCAATCTCTGCGGCACGCACATCCTGGCCGACACGATCGTGGCCTCCCACGTCCAGCGGCTGAACTCCGGCCGCCAAGCGCTCCCGCCCGGAATCGTCGGCCCGACCGGTTTCGACTGGTCGGACACGCCGCTGGGCGTCGTACGCGACGGACGGCAGTACCTGTTCTTCGGCAGCGACGGCAGTTGCCACGCGAACTGCGGTGCGCCGAACGAACGCGACGGCTCGTTCACCCGAACGCAGGGCAGCCTCGACGCGCCGCTCGGCGACGGACAGCCCTTCGAGGCGATTCTCCCGCAGAGCGCGGAATTTGCGGACAACGCCGTCGTGTACGTCGGCGGTGGTCCCGTTACGCGCGTCCCCGCAGGCCACCCCGGCGCGGGCAATCTGCTCATGGTGTACACCGCGGCGCGCTACGCGGATCCTCGCCGGAGAACCGGAAACTACGAATTCATCGGGCTGGCGCGGTCGCTCGATGACGGCTTCACCTGGACCGACCTCGGCTTCGTCATCACCGCCAACGTGCCGTTCAAACCCGGGGCCTCGCCGAAATACGACAACTACGACGGCGGCGAAGACAACCTCGTCGCCGACCCTTCGGGCACGTATTATTACATCTACTTCTGCGACAAAGTCGCCAAGGGTGGCTTCGACCACACGCACGCGACGTTCTTTTCCGTGGCGCGGGTGCCGATGGACGCGTTCCTCGACGCCGCTTTTTCGCTCGATCCATTCATCGCGCTTCCGCCGTTCCAGAAGTTCTACCGGGGAGCGTGGGACCAGCCGGGTCTCGGCGGTCTGTCGACGAGCGTCCTCAATCCGGACTCGACCGCCGGCGACTCACAAGTCGTTTGGAGCGACTATCTCCAGCGCTTCGTCGTCATCTTCGATAGCACGGCCGAAATCACGTACGCCGAATCGCCCGACGGACTGAACTGGTCGCGCGCGACGCGCCTCGTCCAACCCGCACCGGCAGTTGCTTCGGTGCTCTATGCGGTACCCGTCGGTCTCGGACAGGCAGCCAACGTGATCGGGCGGCAATTCTCGATCTTCTACACGTACTACCCCACGCCGGGCCCGCGCGGCGGCGGCTGGGAGACCGCCTCGATCAGGCGGCTCGACGTCGAATGCCGCGGCGGAGTTACGGCGAGTGCAGGGTGGCGGGGTCGATCCGCAGCGCGTGTTGCACCCACCGCGTCCAGGCCTCCGAAACCTGTGCGGGCGTGAGCGCTCCGCTGAAATCGGGAGCCGCGGGCGACTTGGCGGAGACCGTCCCGATCGTCTTCAGCGTGCCGTCGGAGGTCTTGACCTGCACGCCGAAGGGACGGCACACCAGTAAGGTCCGCCCGTCCATCATCTTGGCGCTGGGGGTCTCGTTGCCGACGGCCGGCCGGCAGATGAAGCTCGCCATCTCGCTTCGATCGGACGATTGCGCCGACGTACCGGCGGTCGTCGCGGCGACGGCCAGGCCGAGCGCGACGGACGCGCCGAGAGTTGCGATGAGAGAGGGTCGCATATCGTCTCCTGTTGTGCTGAGGTAGCGAAAGCATACCGCGCGAGCCGCCCGAGCGTATTGCAAATCCATCCTGCGCACCGCGGCGTATTCTCCAGTCCGGCAGCGGGCGGATAGGGCCTCGCGACCGCGTCCCGACAGAAACGCCGTGTCTTTCCATCGTCGATGCTTACACCGGCGATTCGAATGCGAATCTTCTTTCGGCCGAAGGACACTTGCCCGCGTCCTAAGGAACGGCACTCCATGGCAGTAAAAGCCTTGACCTTCGACATCATCGGCACGGTCTTCGACTGGCGCGGAACCTTCGCGTCCCGCGTTACGGAGCTCAACGTCCGTTACGGCCGCAACCTCGATCCCGTCGCCTTCGCCGAGGGGGCGCACCGCGGCTACGCCTCGGGCGTGCAAGCCGTCCGAGCGGGAAAGGTTTGGAAGCCGCCGGACGAGATCCACCGCGAGTCGATCCTCGGGCTCCTGGGCGCGGAACGCGCTCCGGATACGGGCGAACTCGACGCTTTCGCCGGCATATGGCGCGAATTGGACCCTTGGCCTGACGCTCGCGCAGCGTTCGATGCGCTGCACGAGCATCTGACCTTAGCGATCCTGTCCAACGTCAGCGTCGCGGTGCAGACGGCGTTGACCGCGCACTCGCACCTCCCCTTCGATCGTTTGCTTTCGGCGGAAACCGTCAAAGCTTATAAGCCGAGTCCGGCGATGTACCGGCTCGCGATCGAAACGCTGGCGCTGGAGCCCGGCGAAATCATGATGGTGGCCGCGCACAACTACGATCTCGACGCGGCCAAGGAACACGGTTTCAAAACCGCCTACGTCGCAAGCCCCGGCGAATGCGGCGCGCCGAATCCAGCCTACGACATCAACGCCGGGAATTTCGCCGACCTGGCGCGACAACTCGTCTCCCGAAACTCGTAGGAGTGCCGGCGCGGAGCCGATCTGCCTCCGAACGGCTTCAGTGCAATTTACCCTTCGCCGAGAATGTCCAGAACTGCGTCCGTCGTCGTCGTTTCGCCGAGCCTCGGGAAGATGCGCTCGACGCTATTCTGATGCGCGCCGGCGTCGCGATCGGTCATCGCATCGGTCACGAGCACCACGTTGTAGCCGCGTTCGTAGGCCGAACGCGCGGTCGATTCGACGCCGATGCTCGTCGCCACGCCGGCGAGAAAGATCTGCGTCACGCCGCGGGCGCGCAGATCGGCGTCGAGTGAGGTGCCGTGAAAGGCGCCCCAGGTGCGCTTGGTCACGATCGCGTCGCCCGGCTCCGGTCGCAGTTCGGCAACGAGTTCGGCCCAATCCGGCGCGGGTGCGAGCGCGGCTCGCGCGGCCTCGACGCGCCCGGGCGCCCCGCCGGTAACGTTGACCAGCACGACCGGAAGACCGCGTCGCCGGAACGCCGCCGCGAGCGTGGCGGCCCGCTCGATGACGCCGGCGATCGGATGTACGGTGGGCAGTCCGACGATGCCCTTCTGCAAATCGATCACGACGAGCGCGCTGGTCGCATCGAGGGTCGTCAGTGCCATGGCGCGTTTCTTCGCAACGCCGCGTTGGGGTACCGCTCGGCTGGTTGTCTCGAGGCCGACGCCGAAACGATCGGCATGAAACAGCGCACGCTCGGAACGCAAGGTCTCACCGTCTCGGAACTCGGTCTCGGCTGCATGGGCATGAGCTTCGCCTACGGCTCCGCAGACGAAGGCGAATCGATCGCCACGATCCATCGCGCGATCGACCTGGGCATCACCTTTCTCGACACGGCCGAGATCTACGGCCCGTACACCAACGAAGAACTCGTCGGCAAGGCCATCGCCGGGCAGCGCGAGCGCCTGACGATCGCGACGAAATTCGGCTTCAAATTTTCGCCCGACGGCAGGCGCGGCGTGGACGGTTCTCCGGCCAACGTCAAGCGCGCGGCCGAAGGCTGCCTCAGCCGCCTGAAGATCGAGGTGATCGACCTCTACTATCAGCACCGGCGCGATCCCAACGTGCCGATCGAAGAGACCGTCGGCGCGATGAAGGAACTCGTGGAGGCCGGCAAAGTGCGTTATCTCGGCCTCTCCGAGGTCGGGCCCGACACCTTGCGCCGGGCCAACGCCGTCCATCCGATCAGCGCGCTGCAAAGCGAGTATTCGCTCTGGGAGCGGGGCATCGAGGAGCGCATCCTGCCCACGCTCCGCGAACTCGGCATCGGCCTCGTGCCGTACAGCCCGCTCGGCCGGGGCTTCCTCACCGGTGCGCTGACGGTCGACACGCTCGACGCCGACGACTTCCGCCGCACCAATCCTCGCTTCACGCCGGAGAACGCCGCCAAGAACGAGGCGCTCGTCGACGTGGTCAAGCGCGTGGCCACGCGGCGCAACGCGACCCCGGCCCAAATCGCCCTCGCCTGGGTGCTCGCCCAAGGCGACGACGTCGTTCCGATTCCCGGAACGAAGCGCGTGCGCTACCTCGAGGACAACGCCGGCGCAGTTGCGATCCGCTTGGAGCCCGACGACCTCAACGAGTTGAACGGCCTCGCCGAACGCGTCGCCGGCGACCGCTACGACGCGCAGATGCTCGCCGCGGTGGAACGCTGAGCGCTCGCGCGCTAGTATTGGCCGAACTTTTTCGTTATACCAAAGAAATTCTTTAGAGACGCGATGTGACGCCGCGTCTTTTTTTCGTTAACCAGTGGTAGGTACGCGTCGCATCTGAATGAATAGCGGCCCAGCCCCCGAAAGCCCGCCCGAACGAACTCACCGAGCCTACTACCGGCTGCTGTAGACTGGGGAACGTAGACCATGGTCCATCCCGCGGCGACGTCCACGCGACTCGCAAAGCCCGCTGCTCTGCTGCTCGGGCTCGCCCTCCTTTCCGGAACGGCCCAGAGCGCGAACGCGCAATTCACTCAACGCATCCCCGGTCCCGGGCATCCGAGCCCGGCGCAGGGCTACATCCAGCACGTGGTTTTCATCATCCAAGAGAACCGCAGTTTCAACGATCTGTTTCTCGGCTTCAAGAAAGCCACGACCCAGAAGTACGGCTACAACAAGCAACACCTCAAGGTCAAATTGAAGGCGATGACGCTCGCCGCCAACTGCGACATCGACCATTCGGCCAACGCCTTTTTCGCCGCGTACGATAACGGCGCCAACGACGGATGGGATAGCGAGTCGCAGAGCTGCGGCTACGAGTACCCGTACCGTTACGTGCAACGCAGCGACGTCCAGACCTATTGGAACATGGCCGAGCAGTACGTACTCGCCGACCACATGTTCCAGTCGCACCTCGACGGCAGCTTCATCGCGCATCAGTACGCAATCGCGGCCTACGCCAACCACGAGGTCAATTTTCCGACCGGCGACTGGGGTTGCGAGGGTGGCGGCGACGATACCGTTCCGACGCTGAACAGCAACCGTTCGTACGGCTCGAGCGTGCCGGTCTGCGAGGACTACCAGACCCTCGGCGATCTCCTCGACGCCGCCGACGTCAGTTGGCGGTTCTATTCGCCGTCGCTCCAGTCGTGGAATCTGTGGAGCTCGTATTCGGCGATCAACCACATCTACCAAAACGGTAACGGGCCCGACTGGGTCAACAACGTGATCTCGCCGGAAACCAACATCATCAGCGACGTCCAGAACGGAACGCTGGCCAACATGACCTGGGTCGTCCCCTCCTGGGAGAACTCGGACCATGCCGGAAACGGCTCGCTCACCGGCCCCTCGTGGGTTTCGTCGGTGGTCAACGCGATCGGCAACAGCCAGTTCTGGGATTCGACCGCGATCTTCATCGTGTGGGACGACTGGGGCGGCTGGTACGATCCGGTATTGCCCGTGTACGAAGACTACGACGGCCTCGGCTACCGCATTCCGCTCATCGTCATCTCGCCGTATGCGAAGGCCGGTTACGTGACCCACGTGCAGTACGAGATGGCCAGCGTCTTGCGCTTCGCGGAAGACCTCTGGGGCACCGGACAACTCGCCGCGGCCGACGCGCGGGCGAACGATCCGGCCGACGACGTCTTCGACTTCAACCAGACCCCGCGCACCTACAGCAACTTCGCGGTCACGCATCCACCCGTACGCAGCATGGGCGGCCACCATCGGCCGGGCTTCGATCCCGACTACGGCGACTGACGCGTAGAAGCGGGTAGCCTCCCGGCGTAAACGGGCGCGTTTGCGGGAACGACGGCGGCATGCGAGCGTTACGTTTCGAAGCGTTCGGGCCGCCGTCGGTTCTGCGCCTGGCCGAGTTTCCCGAGCCCGTGCCGGGCGACGGTTTCGCGCTGGTTCGAATCGCTGCGGCGTCGATCAATCCGAGCGACGTCAAGAACGTCGCAGGCGCCATGGAAGGTACGATCTTACCGCGCACGCCGGGCCGCGATTTTGCGGGCGTCGTCGAGCGCGGGCCGGCCCAATGGCTGGGACGCGAAGTGTTCGGCACCGGCGGCGACCTCGGCTTCACCGTCGACGGCAGCCACGCCGAAGCGCTCGTCGTCCCCGTTTCGGCGTTGACGGCGAAGCCGGCGCGTTTGAGCGCCGCCGAAGCGGCCAGCGTCGGCGTCACCGCGGTCGTCGCTTGGCTCGGGCTCATCGAGTATGCCGCGCTTCAGCCGGGCGAGCGCGTCGCCATCGTCGGCGTGGGCGGAGGCGTGGGGTCGGCGGTCGCGCAGTTGGCCCGCCGGCGCGGCGCGTCGCGCGTGATCGGCGTCGACGTCCGTCCGCCGGCGCCCGGTTCGCCGTCGCAACGCTGTATCGACGCCTTCGTACCGGCGGGTGACGACATGACGGCCGAAGTGCGCCGCGCGGGCGGCGGTTCGGGAGTCGACGTCGTCTTCGACGCCGTCGGCGGCAAGGCGTTTGAGGCGGCTCTGCGAACCCTCGCGCATCGCGGCCGGCTGGTGGCGATCAGTTCCGCGGGCAATGGCCGGGTCGACTTCGACCTGCGCGATTTCTACCATAACGAAAGCCGTTTGATCGGCGCCGACAGCCGCAAGCTCGATGCGAGCGCGAGCGCCCGGCGTCTCGCGGCGATGCTTCCCGCGTTCGAAGCGGGGGCGCTGGCGGCGCCGCCGATCGACGAGGAGGTGCCGCTCGAGCGCGCCGCCGAGGCGTATCGCCGCGTGGCCGAAGGAGCCCGCGAGCGCATCGTGCTCGCTCCCTGACGTTTCCCGGCCGGGCCGCGTTTGAGGACGAGGAGCGTGGGTACGCTTCCCTCCGTTTTGGAAAACGGCACGTACGACTGCATCGTCGTCGGCGACGGCGTCGCCGGCTTGAGCGCGGCGCTCTACCTCGGCCGGGCGCGCAGGCCGACGCTCGTTCTCGGCGCCGGCGAGCCGCGCAACGCGGTCGCCTTGAAGATGCACGGGTTTCTCTCGCGCGAGGGCATCACGCCGCACGAACTGCTGGAGATCGCGCGCGCGCAGATCGAAGCGTATCCCGACGTCGTCTTCGAGCGCGAACGCATCGTCGCCGCCGAAACGGACGGGCGCGGCTTTCGCCTGCGCGGCGAGTCCGGCAAGGTGTTTGCGAGCGCGCGACTCCTACTCGCCACGGGCGTGCGCGACGTGCTTCCCGAGATCGACGGCATCGCCAACCTGTGGGGTTCGCGGCTCTTCACCTGCCCGTATTGCGACGGCTGGGAGTTCCGCGACCGACCGCTGGCCATCGTCGGACGCGGCTGCGAGGCGATCTCCCTGGCCCGCGAGATGCTGCGCTGGAGCAAACGGTTGACGGTCGTCGCGACCGACGGTACCGGTCCGGCCGCCGAAGATCGCGCGTGGTTCGCACTCCATAGACCGCCGGTGATTACTTCGCCGCTCGCGCGCTTTCGCGAGGCGACCGACGGCGTCGCGCTCGATTTCGGCGACGGTGGGGCGATCGAGGC
>Ga0326727_10018139_pt1 | contig 14429 bp, 9 predicted proteins | sample MB2enrmetagenome_FD_207643 | JGI IMG/M metagenome (GOLD analysis project Ga0326727, IMG submission 207643) | Lab enriched peat soil microbial communities from McLean, Ithaca, NY, United States - MB29MY | ecosystem: Environmental > Terrestrial > Soil > Wetlands > Peat | place: USA: New York...
GTACCCGACGGTTACGGAGAAGCAGCGCAGCGCCGGCGTGCCGATCAACCCCTATCATTTTGTGGATATTCTCGTACGCAAACTCACGGCCGAGGACATTATTGTGTGCGGCGACGGGTCCGCCTGCGTGGTGCCGTTTCAGGTGGCTTATGTTAAGCGAGGCATGAGATTGTTTTGCAATTCTGGCGACGCGTCCATGGGATACGACATACCCGCATCCATCGGCGCGGCGCTGGCGGGCAATGGCCGGCGGGTGATTTGTATTGCGGGCGACGGCAGCGGCCATTTAAATATCCAGGAGTTACAAACCATCAAGCATCACCAATTGCCGATTAAGATCTTCATTCTTAACAATGACGGATACCTTTCCATGCGCCTGACGCAGGGAGGATTCTTCAAAGGCAATTACATCGGGGAAAGTCCGCGCAGCGGCATTTCGTTCCCGAATTTTGTCAAAGTGGCAATGGCTTACGGATTGCCGGCAAGGCGAATCGAAACGGCCGAATTTGCAGGGCAAATTGAGGAGTTTCTCGCTCTTCCCGGCCCGGCACTGTGCGAGGTCACACTAGACCCCCGCCAAGGCTTCGAACCCCGGCTGAGTTCACGACAACTGCCTGATGGACGGATCGTGACCGCTTCATTCGAAGACATGGCGCCATTTCTAAGCCGGGAAGAACTGGCGGAAAACATGCTGGCGCCGCCAGCCAACGCCTCGCCATGAATATGAAGCGGAAAGCATGTGTGACCGGCGGCAGTCGTGGCATCGGCGCGGCGATTGTCCGGGAGCTAAGCCATCGCGGATATGAGGTGTGGGCACCGCCGCGCGCGGCATTGGATTTAAGCGACCCGGCGTCGATCGCCCGCTTTGTTGCGGCGCATCCGGCGGACGTGGACGTACTGGTCAACAATGCGGGGCTCAATTTTCTAAAAGCCATACCAGAATTGGACGCGGCCACGTGGTCGCAAATGCAGCAGGTTAATTTGGCCGCGCCCCTGTGCTTGATCCAGTGGGCCACTCCCTACATGCGGGAGCGGAAGTGGGGCCGGATTTTGAACGTCAGCTCGATCTTCAGCGTCGTGACGAAGGAGAGGCGGTGCGCCTATTCCATGGCCAAGGCCGCCCTCAACGCTCTGACGCGTAGCGCGGCGGTGGAATTCGGGTCTGACGGGATCCTGGTCAATTCCCTTTGTCCTGGATACGTGGACACGGAAATGACGAGCCGTAACAATTCGCCGGCTGAGTTGGAGAAGATTAAAAGCACAATTCCGTTGCGCCGCCTGGCGCTGCCCGAGGATTTGGCCCGCGTCGCCGGGTTCCTCTGCTCGGAGGATAACAATTATCTTACCGGCCAGGCCGTGGTGACGGACGGCGGGTTTACCTGTCAATAAGCCATGATGCAAATTCAAAGCAGAAGCCATACCTATACGGTGGAAGAATTCCACAACCTCCAGGCCGCATTGCAAGATTTTCAGCAAAAGCCGGGAGTGTACTGTCTGGCGGATAAACAGGTGTATTCCCTTTACGAAGCGGACTTTCGTGCGGCGCTGCCGTCGGTCAAGATATTGCAAATTGAAGCCACCGAAGAGCAGAAATCATTCGAGCAGTTGACGCCGATCTTCGTTTGGCTGTTGCAAAACGGGTTGCGGCGGGATGGCTGTTTGTTGGTCGTTGGGGGAGGGGTATTGCAGGACATCGGTTGTTTCGTCGCCTCGGTCCTGTTCCGGGGCCTGCGGTGGGAACTTGTGCCGACCACGCTGCTGGCTCAATGCGACAGTTGCATCGGCAGCAAAAGCTCGATCAACATCCAATCGTACAAAAATCAAATCGGGACTTTCTATCCACCGCACCGCGTCTGCCTGACGTTCAGCATGTTGAAAACATTGCCCTGGGACGAAATACGATCGGGACTGGGCGAAGTGATCAAGCTGCATCTGCTGACCGGCGAAAAGGACTTCCGAGAGTTAATGGCCGACCTGGACTCATTGCCTGGCAACCGAGAGGCGTTGCCAAAGTGGATCCGACATTCGCTGGAGATCAAAAAGGCCTACATCGAGGTGGATGAATTCGACAAAGGCGTTCGCAATTTGCTGAACTACGGTCACACCTTTGGACACGCCTATGAATCCGCGTCGCACTACGGCATCCCGCACGGCATTGGAGTTATCCTGGGCATGCTCACGGCGACCCACGTTTCCGTCATGATGGGCTGGGTCACGCCCGATTATTTCCAGGAATTGAGAGAACGGCTGCGCCCGTGGTATCAGCCCTATGAACGAAAGCTGAAATCCCTCGACGTGAACCACGTTCTTGGCGCTGTCAAACATGACAAAAAGAACACAAAAGATGCCATTAACTGCATCCTGACCCGCGGGGCGGGCAGAATGGAAAAAACCGCGGTCAATCTTGAGCAACAGCTTCGGCCGTGGGTTACGGAGTTTGTTTTCAGCCAGTGCTGAGGCCCGGCGTGGAATTCGGCTTTTTTTCCGCCGCAGCTTGGTGTAAAAGCAAAATGGATTGACGCACTTATTATGAACCGCGACATATTTGAAGACCTCTTTGTCCTGGAAATGACCAATAACCACCTCGGCAGTCTCGAACGGGGTCTGAGAATTGTCGAGCAGCACGCCCGGATCGTTCGCTTCAACAATGTGCGCGCCGCCATCAAACTTCAGTTTCGCGACGTCGAGAGCTTCGTGCATAAGGACTTTCGAGACCGGTCGGACATCCGCTACATTCGCCGCATCACGGAAACCAAAATGTCCAAGGAGGACTACGAAGTTTTGGTCAACGCCATTCGCAAGTACGGCTGCATCCCATTGGCCACGCCCTTTGACGAGAAGTCGGTGGACTGGTGCATGGAGTTCAACATGCCGATGATCAAGGTGGCCAGCGCCGACAGCAACGACTGGCTATTGCTGGAAAAGATCGCCAAAACCCGCAAGCCGGTCATTGTGTCGGTCGGCGGACTTTCCTTGAAGGACATGGATGACATGGTGACATTTTTCGAAAACCGGAACATCCCCATGGCCATCAACCATTGCGTGGCCGCCTATCCGCACGAAGACTCGGAATGCGAGTTGAGCCAGATCGACTTTCTCATGAAACGCTATCCCAATCACACCATTGGCTATTCCTGTCACGAATACCATGACTGGACGTCGTCCATGCTCATTGCGTACGCGAAAGGGGCGCGGACTTTTGAAAGGCACATTGATATCGACGAAGGAGGCGCTCCCGTGGCCAAGTATTCATCTTTGCCCGCGCAGATCGACACTTGGTTCAAGGCCTTTTACAAGGCCAAGGAGATGATCGGCCAGTCCGAGGCGCACCGTAAAATGCCGATGGAGAAGGAAACGGCTTACCTGGACTCCTACGTGCGCGGGGTTTACGCGCGGGTGGATTTGAAAGAAGGGCAGCAATTGGTCGAAGAAGACGTTTACATGGCAATACCCTTGCAAAAAGGGCAGATTTCATCTCGCGAGTTGATGCTGGGCCGTTATGGTCATCACATGATCAAGCCGTGCAAGAAGGATCAGCCCATTACAATCGATATGCTCGATACGCCATACGCTTACAACGAGGAGCTCAAAAAAACAATCCTGGCTCGCGGATTGTAGGTGTTGGACATCGTCAACGCGATGCATGCACCATCCCGATTCATCGCCGCGACCGTAGCTTTACGCCCGCTCCCCTTCTCCAACTCCTAAGAACAATCGCCGCGGACGCCGGAAGTTTAACTATTCATCGGTGCTGGCGAGCGGCGTACAGCCGCTCGACAGTGCAATTCTTGTCGTGGTGCGAGCAAAATCGTGTCAGTAAATTTCATTGACACACGATGGGTACCTGCTACTATGTAATGCTCGTGGCAAGGTTGCTGAACAAGCAAAAAAGGCTATGCTGGGAAATAACCGTAAGTTGGTTGCTTCCGTGAAAAGGAGATATGTTTATGAAAATGACTCATCATGCTGTGGCTCAGTGGTTTGGATTGATTGCTTTCGTTGCTTTCTCATTGCCGGCCCTGTCGCAGCCGATCATCCTCACCCAACCGCAGGGTGAGACTGTCATCATAGGCGGTAACGCCAGCTTTTCGGTCACGGTCGCCGGGTCGGCCTCTTCAGCGACGTTGCCGACAGTGACCTCCGGCACGTTGCAACTGTGGCTCAAGGCCGACGAGGGAGTCATTACGAATGCGGCAGGCCAGGTGTCGCAGTGGCAGGACCAATCCGGCAATACCAACAATGCGTCGCAAGCCAACACCAACAATCAGCCCATGCTGGTTAATCCGCCCGCTCTTGGAGGCGGGGCAGCCGTTCGATTCAATGGGATTCAGGACAACGTCCACGGTGATTACCTGCACGGCACAGGAAATGTCGGGCTAACCAATGCCATGACAGTTTTTACCGTCTATAACACATTTACAACGGGTGGCGTTTCCCACGTATTGTGGCTGGACGGCGTGCCGGGAGCGACTTACGGTGCCAGCCGGGGTAATAACTTTTTAAACGGAAAGGTAAATTTCACCCTTTGGGCTTACGATTACTCTTTTTCTTGGCTCCCCCCGACCAACACGTATCGCGTCTGGACGGACCGGGTAAACACCAATTTGACGACGGTGCAAATGTACGACAATGCGGCCAACAGCTCCACCAACTTCAGCGCGACGATGAGCGGGGCAGTCACGCCGTCGGCTGGATATTATGTCGGGGGCTTGAACCCATCTTTGGCGTATGTTTCAGGGGATAATTATTACGGCGATATTGCGGAGTTGGTTATTTACAAGGGGTATCTGACCGATGCCGACCGGCTGGCGGTACAGGCGTATTTGCAGCAGAAGTACTATCTGACCAACACGGCGAGCGGCGTCAGCTTCCAGTGGCAGTTCGACGGCACCAACATCGCCGACGCCACCAATGCCACCTTGACGCTGACGGACGTCCAGACCAACGAGGCCGGGTCCTATTCTGTGATCGCGACCAATCTGGCCGGTTCCGTCACCAGTTCCAACGCCGTCCTGACCGTCAATCCGCCTCCTCCGTGTGCGCCGGCGCCATCGGACCTGATTAGCTGGTGGCCGGCGGAAGGCAACGCCAACGACATCGCCGGCGGCAACAACGGATCATTATCCAATGGGGCCGGATTCGGGCCAGGGGTTGTGGGGCAGGCATTTACGCTCAATGGAACCAATCAGTATGTCGTGGTTCCCGATGCCCCATCCTTGCGGCCCGCCAGTCTGAGCGTCGAAGGCTGGTTCAATATACAAGCGTTCAACGGGGTTCGTGTGCTGGTCGCCAAGCCTTATGGTGCAGGAACCTGGGATTCTTTCGCGGTCTGGTATGGAAGCGGCGCACTGAGCGGGGAAATTGTAACGGCCAGCGCCGAGGAACCGGTGTTGAGCTACACCTGGTCGCCGGCTTCAGGCTCCTGGCATCACATCGCTTACACGTATAACGCCGCCACAGCTTTGCAGACGTTTTATGTGGATGGTGTGAAGGTGGCGTCGAGTTCAGCCAGCGGCCCCATCGCTTATGATTCGCATCCGTTCCAGATCGGGGCCGATATCGAAAATGGCGTACCGGCGTATTTCTTTGATGGATTGATCGACGAGGTTTCGCTCTACAGCCGTGCGCTGACGGCGGGGGAAATTGCCGCCATCTACAACGCGGGCAGTAGTGGCAAATGCGCTCTGCCGCCGTCCATTCTGACGCAACCCCAAAGCCAGGATGCACCCGTGGGCGAAACGGTGAGCCTTTCCACGATCACAGCCGGCACACCGCCGCTCAGTTATCAATGGAGTCTCAACGGGACAAACATTGCCAATGCCACCAACGCCACGCTCCTTCTGACCAATATCGCCTTTACCAATGCCGGGAGTTACGTGGTCATGGTGACGAATACGTTGGGTTCGGCCACCAGTTCCAATGCAGTCTTGGTCGTGGGAAACCCTCCTTTTATCACCGTTGAACCGCAAAGCCAGGAGGCGATTCAGGGGACTAATGTCACTTTAAGCGTGAGCGTGACGGGCACAGCGCCCTTTAATTATCAATGGTACCTCAACGGCGCGATGCTGGCCCAAGGGACGAGTTCGGCGCTAAACCTGACCAATGTCCAAGCCGCCGCCGTGGGCAGTTACTCGGTAACGGTCAGCAGTCCTTTTGGCGTTTCTGTCAGTACGAACGCCGTCCTGACAGTCGCCTTGTTGCCGGTAATCCAGGTCCAACCGCAGAGTGAAAGCGTCGTTGATGGTCACGACGTAACATTAAGTGTCGCCACAGCTGTCCCTCTCCCATCGGTGACGTCCGGCACGTTGCAACTGTGGCTGAAAGCCGATGCGGGACTGATAACGAACGCATCCGGCCAGGTGTCGCGCTGGCAGGATCAATCTGGCAACACCAACGACGCAGTTCAAGCCAACACCAACAACCAGCCCCTGCTGGTTTATCCGCCTGCTATTGGAGGGTGGGCAGCCGTTCGATTCAATGGAATTCAGGACAATGTCAACGGCGATTATTTGTCCGGCGCCGGTGATGTCGGTCTGGGTAATGCCATGACGGCTTTTACCGTCTATAACACGTTTACGACGGGCAACTTTGCCGACATTTTGTGGCTGGTCGGGATGCCAGGACAGGTTTATGGTGCCAGCCGGTGTGATGACTTTTTGGAAGGAAAAATAAACTTTAGCCTTTGGGCTTACGATTATTCCTTTTCCTGGCTCCCCCCAACTAACACGTATCGCATCTGGACAGACCGGGTGAACACCAATGTGACAACGGTGGAGCTCTTTGACAATGCGGCCAACAGTTCCACCAACTTCATCGCGACGATGAGCGGGGCACAGACACCGTCGCCTGGTTATTATGTCGGTGGGCTGGATCCTTCCTTGGAGTATGTTTCTGGCGATAACTACTACGGCGATATTGCCGAGCTTGTATTTTACAAAGGGTATCTGACCGATGCCGATCGGTTGGCGGTGCAGAATTACTTGCAGCAGAAGTACTTTGTGACCGGCGTGGAGAGCGGCGTCACTTACCAATGGCAACTCGATGGCACCAATATCACCGGCGCCACCAATGCCACCTTGACGCTGACCGACGTTCAGACCAATGAGGCTGGGTCCTATTCTGTGATCGTGTCCAATTTCGCCGGCTCTGTCACCAGTTCCAACGCGTTTTTGACGGTCGATATTCCCCCCGCCATTACCTTGCAACCTCAAAGCCAGACGATGGATGCAGGCGGCAGCGTGGCCTTCACCGCTGCGGCTTCGGGGACACCGCCAATTTCCTATCAATGGACACTGGATGACACCAACGTCGCCGGCGCAACCAATTCCTCTTTGACTCTGCTCAACATCCAGACCAATGCCGCCGGCACTTACCAGGTGATCGCCACCAGCCCTTACGGTTCGGCTGTCAGTTCCAACGCCGTTCTGACTGTCCCAATTTCCACCGTGGAGGCGAGCAGTGTTTCGACCGTTGGCGGCGGAAGCGTGACCGTTCCGGTGCAGTTGATCTCCCTGGGATTTGAAAACGCCGTGGGTTTCAGCCTTGATTTTGACCCAACGGTGTTAACATACTCCAGTGCGGATTTGAACAGCAACCTCACGGGCGCCGTCCTGCTCAAAAACCCCGCCCAAAGCGCGACCGGCAGCCTCGGAATTGGCGTGGCCTACTTCGGCGATGAGACGTTCTCCGCGGGCACACAAATCCTCGTGACGGTGACCTTCCAAATAGCGGTGGTCACAAATGCGACGACCACAACACTTGCCTTCGGAAGCAGCCCGACTACCGAACAAATATCCGGCTCGCAAGCTAACCAATTGCCCGCGAGTTTTGTGCCGGGTGTCATTACTATTTCCGCCACGCCATTGGAGGGCGACGTGGCGCCAAGGTTCAACGGTGATGAAGCCCTGCGCGTTAACGACTGGGTGCAGGAGGGCCGGTTTGTGGCGGGATTGGACACCATTGCCAGCCCCAGCGAGTTTCAGCGCGCGGACTGCTCCCCTCGCAGCACGTTGGGCGACGGCTACATTACGGTAGCCGATTGGACGCAAGTCGGACGCTACGCCGTTGGTCTGGATCCGCTCACCCCGGCAGGAGGCCCGACTGGCCCCCCTGCTTCCCCAGGTCTGACGTCGCCCATAAAGCAATCGCTCCCCGATCCGGTCAGCCTTGTTCCTTTGTCCCAAGGCGGCACCAACATTGCGCTTGCCGTCCAATTGGTCGCCAAAGGGACGGAAAACGCTCTAGGATTCAGCGTGACGTTCGATCCGACAACCGTGCAGTTTGCCGGCGCGACTTTGAGCAACGGAGCGCTGGGCGCGTATTTGATTACGAATCAGAACCAGGCCGCCAGTGGCGCTGTCGGATTTCTGGTGGGGTTCGTGCCGCCAACTGCTTTTGCGGCCGGTACGCAACAGGTCATGCAATTAAACTTCGCCTCTGTTTCCTACTCCAACAACGTAGTCGTGGCATTTGCCAATTCCCCAGTGGCGTGCGGGCTGGCCGATGTGAGCGCCAATCCCGTTGCCGGAACTTTCCAAAGCAGCGCCGTCGCCGTTGGCGGCGCCCCCTGGCCGGCGTTGACGGTCCAGCAAGCGCAATCGTCGCTGGTTCTCTCCTGGCCGGCGTCCGCCGCGGGGTTCGAGCTTGAAACCACGCCGGTGCTGGGCGGCACTTGGAGTCCCGTCGCCGCAACGGTCGTGACCAACGAAGACGGGGTGACTTTGACCGTCCCGATCTCCCCAGCCGGCGGCTTCTTCCGATTGAGGCACGAGTAGGCAAATTAAAGCCCGGTGGGGTGGTCCAAAAACGTCCACGGCAGGCCGAAGGTTTTTGACAATTCGGCGGCCAGGGCCTTGACGCCGAAAGTTTCGGTCGCGTAATGGCCGCCGTAAAACACGTTCAATCCCAAATCTTCCGCCAGCGCGCAAGTCCAGTGCGGCCCCTCGCCGGTGATGAAGGTGTCAACGCCTTCCTGGGCGGCGATTTTGAGTTCGGCTCCCGCCCCGCCCGTGACGACGCCAATGCGTTTGCAACGCGCGGGACCTCCGGGCAGCAGAAGCGGGGCGCGGCCGAGGACAGCGGCGAGTTTTCCCTCCAATTGCTCGCGCGTCATGGCGGCGCGCGTTTGCCAGCCGATGTAACGGCCCTTTTCGAAGAAGAAAGGCTTGAGATTCTTAAAGCCGAGAGCGGCGCATAACCGGGCGTTGTTGCCCAGGCGCCGGTGCGCATCCAGCGGCAGATGGGAACTGTAGATGGCCACGTCATGTTCGACCAGCAGGCCGAGCATAAGGCGCCGCTTGCCGCTCCACGGAATGGTTGGACTCCAAAACAGTCCGTGATGGACAATCATCAAATCGGCGCCGGCGGCAATGGCCAGCTTGATGGTCGCCAGCGACGCATCGACGGCGGCGGCGATTTTGGTGACGGCGCCGGAATTCTCCACCTGCAATCCGTTGTGGGCGCCGTCCCAGTCGGTGAAGGTTTCCGGGCGAAGGCGCTGTTGGCAGTGGCCGACGATATGGGCCAGGCTCGCTTTTGGCATGAGGGCATCAGAGCAGAGAGAGGGCCGGATTTCAATGCGCGGGAAAATAATTATGCAACGCACTGTTGATATCTTCGCCAGTCTTCTTATAGTTCGCAAAGCTGTGAGATCGAAATGAGTCAAGATGTTTCGACGTCAACCCCCTGGGACATCCAGGCCGCGCGCGCCCTCTACAATATCAATCGTTGGGGGGCGAGGTACTTTGACATCAACGAGGCGGGGCACGTGGTGGCCATGCCGCTGCGCGACAAGGGCGCGGTGGTGGATTTGACAGACGTGATCGAAGAGGCCCGGGGCCGCGGGCTGAAGTTTCCGGTGCTGATCCGGTTCCAGGATATTTTGCGGGACCGCGTGGAGGCGATCAACCAGGCCTTTGCGGCGTCGATTGCGGAGTTCAATTATCAAAACGAGTACCGGGGCGTCTTTCCAATCAAGGTCAATCAATTGCGGGAAGTCGTGGAGGAGATACTGGACGCGGGCAGGCCCTATCAATTCGGATTGGAGGTGGGGAGCAAGCCGGAGTTGTTCGCCAGCCTGGCGATGCAAAGCCAGCCCGGCTGCCTGATCATCTGCAACGGCTACAAGGACCAGTTGTTCATCCGGATGGCGCTGATGGGGATCAAGCTGGGCAAGAAGGCGGTGATGGTGGTGGAGAAATTGGAAGAGTTGCGGCAGATCATTTTGGTCTCGCGCCAGATGGGCGTGGAGCCGCTCATCGGCATCCGCGTGCGGTTGCTCAGCAAGGGCGCGGGCAAGTGGGCCGACAGCGGCGGGGAGAACGCGAAATTCGGGCTTAACACGGCGGAGTTGCTGGCGGCGGCGGAGATATTGCGGGCCGAGAAGATGGAGCATTGCCTGCGCCTGCTGCATTTCCACATCGGCTCGCAGGTGCCGGACATCCTGATCATCAAGAAGGCGGTGCAGGAAGCGGCCCGTTTTTACGCCAAGCTCTATAAGATGGGTTTTGCCATCGAGTCGCTTGACGTGGGCGGCGGTCTGGGGGTGGATTACGACGGGAGCCGGTCGGCGTTTGACAGTTCGACCAATTACACGCTTCAGGAGTACACCAACGACATCGTGTTTTTCATCGGCGAGGTCTGCAACCAGGAGCAGGTGCCGCATCCACAGATCATCAGCGAAAGCGGTCGGGCGATCGTGGCCTATCACAGCGTATTGCTGGTGGAGACATTTGGAACGATTGAGAAAACCAGCCCCGGCGCGCCGATGGTCTATGGGGACAAGGAACATGCGCTGGTGCGCGACCTCCTGGACATCCGCAAGAACCTGCCCCAGCTCAACAAGACCGAGGCGCTTCATGATGCCACCGACCGGCGGGAGGAGGCGCAGCACATGTTCGCCCTGGGCCTGCTGGATTTGCCGGACAAGGCGAAGATCGAGACGCTTTACTGGGAGATCGGCCAGGAGATCGTGCAAAGTTTTCGCGGCCACGGCTATGTGCCGGAGGAAATCCAGAAGTTGGAAGACAGCCTGTGCGACCAGGTGCTGTGCAACTTCTCGGTCTTTCAATCCCTGCTGGATCACTGGGCGCTGGGCCAGCTTTTCCCCATCATGCCGGTCAGCCGGCTCAACGAAAGACCGGGGCGCGAGGGGACGCTGGTCGATATCACGTGCGACTCCGACGGGGAGGTCAAGAAATTCATCGACCTGCACGACGTGCGCGACACCCTTCCGCTGCACGCGCCGCGCGGCAACGGCACGGGTCTGGAACCCTATTACCTGGGGTTCTTCCTCATGGGCGCCTACCAGGACATCATGGGGGATTTGCACAATCTGTTCGGGCGGGTCAACGAGGTCCATGTTTTCTTGGATGCCGACGAGCCCGCGGGCTATTACGTGGAGGAAATCATCGACGGATCGACCATCGTGCAAACGCTCACATCGGTGCAGTACGATGAGAACGAATTGAAGCGCCAGATGAAGATGCAAATCGACGAGGCGATCAAGTCCGACCGCCTCAAGCCCTCGGAGGGGATGCGGCTGCTCGATGAGTACGAACGCGGCCTCAAGGAGTACACCTACCTGACCATTTGAAACCGGATGGACGCCGCGAAAGCCGAACTGATGCGCGCCCTCGGGCGGCTGGTGGGTGGACTGTCGGCGCTGTTCTGGGGGCTGCCCGTGGCGCTGGTGGTCAACGTGGAGACGGCGCGCACGGATTGGGCGGGGTTTCTGGGGGTGCTGGCCTTCGCCCCGGCGGTTTTGGCCAACGCCTGGCTCTGGCACGGGCTGCGCCAAGGACGTGATTTTCAAAAGCAGGAGCGCGTCTGGCAGCAGGCCCTGGAGCAGGCGGAGGTCTTCGCGATAGTCAACACCGGGCTGGCCCCGTTTTTATTTTGGTGGCACCGGTTTCCCGCCATTGCCTTATACAGTGTTTGCGTCGATGTCCTGGCGGTGTCGGGCTTGGTCTTCTTATTGCGGCTCAACCAGGTGCTGGTCCGCTTGAGCGCGATGCTGCCCGACGAAACCCTGCGGGTGGAGACCAAAACGTTCACGACGCTCAACGTCTGGATGCTGGGGGCGGTGCTCATGGGCCTGGCTGTCTATCTGGCGTTCCGCCAGATTCCAAGCCCGCCGCGCCTGGCCTGGACCCATAACGCGGGATGGCGTGAGCGGGGCCTGTGGCTGACATTGTTCTTGACACTGATGCCCGTGGCGATGACGATGGCGCTGCTGTGGAGAATCCGCGAAGCCATCTTCACCAGCCTCTTCGACGCTGAGCGGTAAAATCGCCCAGGTCATTTTCCGTAAAACTGCTCGATGGCGCGGCAGACGGTCTGGGCGGCGTCAAGGGTCATTTGGCCGTGAATGGGCAGGGAGAGAATCTCGCGGGCCGCTTGCTCGGTTTTCGGCAGCGGGGGGATTTTGTCGAACCTGGAAGTGATGGCCGGCTGCTGGTGGGAGGCAATGGGGTAATGCAGGCCGGTTTGGATGCCGTGCTCGTCCAGGAACCGGCGCAACTGGTCGCGCCGCGGCGCGCGCACCACGTAGAGGTGATAGACGGCTTTGGCCCACGGTTTTTCGGGCGGCGTTTGAACGAGCCCTTGCAGGCGCTGGTTGTAGTGGGCGGCGATGGCGCGGCGGTTGTCGTTCAAGGCCTCCAGGTGCTGGAGCATCACGCGGCCCACCGCGGCCTGGATTTCGTTGAAGCGGACATTGAATCCGGCGAATTGGTGGAGGTATTTGTCCTTCCGTCCGTGATTGCGGAACATCCGCACACGCCCGGCCAATGCGGCGTCATTGGTGCAGAGACAGCCGCCATCGCCCAGCACGGTGAGGTTTTTGGAGGGGAAGAACGAGAAGCCGCCGGCCAGCCCCAGGGAGCCGACGCGCCGGCCTTTGTAGGCGGCCCCGTGGGCTTGCGCGCAATCCTCCAGCACCCACAGGCCATGCCGGGCCGCCAGCGCCAGTATCGGGTCCAAATCCGCCGGATGCCCGTAAAGGTGAACGGGGATGATCCCCACGGTGCGGGGAGTGAGGGCGGCCTCAATATGATTGACATCCAGGCAGTAGGTGTCGTCGATATCGACAAAGACCGGTTTGGCGCCGCAATGAATGAGCGGTTCCAAAGTGGGCAGGGCCGTGTGGGAGGGCACGATGACTTCGTCGCCGGGGCGAAGGCCCTGGGCCAGGTGCGTCATATAGACGATCATCGTCCAGGAAGAGCCGAGCACGCAGTGTTGGACGCCGGCGTCAGCGGCCAGTTCGGCCTCAAAGGCCCGGCATTCCTCGCCCAGAATATATTGGCCGGAGCGCAGGGCGCGCAGGGCGGCTTCTTCCACGGCGGAGTTCAGGAAACACTTTGAGAGGGGGATCGTTTGCATGGCGGTCATCGGATTCGGAAATCATCGTTCATTCGTGCCTGTGCCCTTTGACAGTGACAGAGGCCGCGGGAAGACTCAAGCGTGAGGATTTTTGGGGTCTGAGCGACTCAAAAAAAGGCAGGCTCGCGCAGAGGCACGGCGCGGCAAGCCGCAACCAAAGATGAATTGCCACGAAAGATCGCAAAGTTCACAAGAATTGAAGAATATAAACTCCTCTCCTTGTGCTCTTTGCGTTCCTTTGTGGCGAAGATTTTGTTTTAATTGCACGACTTTTCGGGATGGCACTGCGGGGCATACAGAGAAGGCAGTTTTTTCCTCTGCGCGCTCCGCGCCTCCGCGCGAGAAAACCTTCTTCAAAAGTTTGCAAAATGGGCGGTCGGATGGCAAGCTCGTGTCTGTCACAACGGCACGACGCGGATGAGGACGGCCAAACAATTCATCGAAGCCTTCGACACCATCGGCAACCGCACGCAGACGCAGGCCGGCGGCGACCACACGCCCTATCGGCGGGGCGAGTATTTCCGCGATCAACTGAAAGCACATCTAAAGGGTCAGCATTACAGCCGGGTGAGGCAGCCGGTGAGCCGGATGTGATGAAGGCCGGGCCGGAAACTCGAAGAAAAAATGCGGGTGGATCGAACGGACACTGCCCGGAGGGACTGGATTTCTTTGTTTCAATGAACGAACCGGCGGTTGTATATTAATAGCCGGGCAAAACAATGAAGCCCGACATTCTATTCTCGGAAGCAAGAGCGAGGATTATATGGGGAGAGCCATCTTCATCCGTTCGTGATTTCCTCACCTCGAATGGCATATCAGCCATCGACGCAGACACCAAAATCGGGGCGTTTTGTGAAGAGAGGAATGCGGAATTAAGAAAAATGGGCATTAGGAACACTTTGGTCGGCGCGCTACTATCTGCCGGAGCGGGCGTCGCGGTCTATCTCTGTCTCAGGCTTGGCTTTTCCAGCGGCTTCGTCAGGTGCGCGGCTGTATGTATGGTTGGAGTTTTTTATGGGATTTGGAAGCTTTGCAAAGGAATCCAG
>Ga0326727_10018140_pt1 | contig 14428 bp, 12 predicted proteins | sample MB2enrmetagenome_FD_207643 | JGI IMG/M metagenome (GOLD analysis project Ga0326727, IMG submission 207643) | Lab enriched peat soil microbial communities from McLean, Ithaca, NY, United States - MB29MY | ecosystem: Environmental > Terrestrial > Soil > Wetlands > Peat | place: USA: New York...
GCCGGTATGTCTTCGATCTGCTGCGCTGGTTCAAGCGGGGAACGCTGCGGGCGGGAGAGTACCGGTTCGATCGCCCCGCGCCGGTGATCGAGGTTTATGCGCGCATCGTGCGCGGGGATGTATTTACCCGGTCGGTAACCATTCCCGAAGGCGCGAACATCTTTGAGATCGCGGCCCGCCTAGAGCAGGCGGGGTTTGGCGCGCGGCAGGAGTTTATCGATGTTGCGGTGAGGCAAACGGGACTGGTGGCCGATCTGGACCCCAAGGCGAAGAGCCTGGAGGGCTATCTGTTTCCGGACACATACCGCTTTCCCCGCAGAGCCGGCCCGGAGCAGATTTGCACGGCCATGGTCCGGCGCTTCCGGGCGGTGGCAACTCAACTGGGATTGAAGGAAGACGTGCACGCGGTGGTGACCATGGCTTCACTGGTGGAGCGGGAGACGGCGGTGGATGCGGAGCGGCCGCTGGTGGCCGGCGTCTTCACGAATCGGCTGGCTAAGAACATGCCGCTGATGACCGACCCCGCCCTGATCTATGGACTGGAGCTTGAAGGCAGCTGGCGGGGCGCAATCCACCAGAGCGATTTGAGCCGCGACACGGCCTACAACACCTATCTGCACACCGGCCTGCCGCCGGGCCCGGTGGCCAATCCGGGCGCCCGGTCGTTGCGCGCGGCCATGGAGCCGGCCAAGACGGACTATCTGTATTTTGTGGCCGCCGGCGCGAATCCGCAGGGACGGTCGCTGTTTGCCCGCACCCTGGACGAGCAGCAGCGAAACGTGGCCGGTTACCGCCAGGCCTTGAAGAAGGCAGGTGGCCGATGAAGGCACGATGCCGCCTGGCCTCTGCTGGCGCGCTGTTTCTTCCCATCCTGCTTGCGGGCTGCTCGCTCTTCCCCACGACGCGCAAGCTGCCGGTGCCCAAGCTGCCGTCAATTATTCAGACAGCCACGCCGGAGGAGTTGGTTACACGGCTGAACAAAGGCTGGGAGGCGCTGAATACGCTCACGGCTACCGTCGAAATCCAGGCCAGCGTGATCAAGACCAAAGAAGGCCTGGCCAAGGACTATCCCACCCTCCGTGGATGGATCCTGATGCGCAAGCCCGCCATGCTGCGCGTCGTGGGACAGGATCTCGGCGTGCGCGTCTTCGACATGGCCAGCGATGGCAAAGAGTTCATGCTCTCCATTCCCCACCAGAACAGGGCCATAAAGGGCTCCAATTCCATGAAGAAAAGGTCGGCTAACGCGCTGGAGAATCTGCGGCCGGATTTCTTTTTTGACGCCATGGTGGTGCGGGGGCTGGAGCCGGACGATTTGTACTCGGTGGTGCCCGGCTCCGAGACAAAGGAGGACGCAGTCAGGAAGCACCTGTATTCGGTGCCGGAGTACATCCTGGACATTCAACGCCGCAAGCCGGGGACGCAGCAGTTGGCCACGTCGCGCGTTGTCTATTTCCATCGCGACGATCTCCGGCCTTATCAGGAAGATATATACGACAGCGAGGGCAATCTGGAGACCCAGGTCCTCTACTCCGGCTACCGCGATTTCGATTCGATCACTTATCCTTCCTCGATCGTGATCGATCGGCCGCAGGAGGAGATTCAGGTCGTGCTGACGGTGGAGGAAGTGAAGGAGAATCCACAACTCGGCGACGACCAGTTTGTGGTGAAGCCCGTTGAGGGAGCCACGATTCAGAACCTGCAATAGCGAGAGAGCAGGGATCAGGGGTCAGGGGTCAGGGACTCGATCTCACGGCAAGCGGACCTGCAGTGAAGCCCGCCGAGGCGATGGGCGCTCTGCCCGGCGACGATATACTTGAGCCAGCTTCAAGGCGTTTTTCATTCCCGTCAAGCCGGTTTTCCAGTTCCCTGAAGACTGCCCTGCGACCGCATGATCCAGGAGTCTTCTTTGGAGAGAAACGAACGTTGACGAATTCATCCAAACGCTGGCTGTATGCCGTTTGGCTGGCCCTGATCGGGGGCTTTGCGGTTCTGCACGCGCTCCATCTGCGCGCGGATTTTCCCAACCATTCGCCGTGGTACATGGACTGGGCCAAGTACACCGATGAGGGCTGGTATGGGAATGCGGCGATCCGGGCGCACCTGACCGGGAGCTGGTATCTGCCGGGGGATTTCAATCCCGCTCCCGCGGTGCCGGCATGGCCTTTGGTGGAGTGGGTGCTGTTCTTCTTTACCGGGGTCACGCTCGAAGCGGCGCGCGGGCTGGCGGTGGCAGTCTTCTTTGCCAATCTGCTGTTGAGCTACCTGCTGCTCCGGTCGAGGGGCTCGCGCTGGATGGCGCTGCTGGCACTGACGCTGCTGGTGACCAGCCCCTTCCTCTACTGTTTCAGCCGCCTGGCCATTCTGGAGCCGATGCTGACGGCGTTCACGCTGGGAGCGCTGAACCTGGCTGTGCGGCTGCCCCGGTTGCGCCGGCCCGTATGGGCTGCGCTCTGGATCGGCCTGCTGTTTGCGCTCATGGCGCTCACCAAGGCTACAGCCGTCTTTCTGCTTCCGGCCCTGGGGTGGGCGATGCTGCTGCCGCTTTGGCGCAACCCGAAGCCGGAGCCCCTGGGGACAGGTCTTCGTCCGTGGGGTGGAAAACTCTTCGCGCGCTCCGCTCTGGCCGCAGCGGGCGCCTTTGCCGTCGCGTACGGCCTGTGGATGACACTCGTGGTCCGCTCCGGTTTGCTTCCGGACTACAAGTACCTCTTCATCGTGAACAGGTACGACAAACCGCCGGAGTTCTATTGGCCGCTGGTCAGCTTCTGGTGGTCGTTCCACGGCGGGTTGTGGGTGGACCGCATCCTCATTCCGCTGGCGGGACTGGTGGTTCTGGGCGCGGCCTTGGCCGGGCGCGGCGCGCGGGCTCGAAACCTGCTCCTGGATCCCGTCTTCGGAGCGTCCGTCCTGGCCGTCGCGGGCTGCATTCTCTTCATGACCTGCCAGAACCATCCTCAGCCGCGCTATTTTGCCGTGGTAGCCTTTTTCAGCTTCTTCCTGGTAGCGCAGGGGGCCGAAGCGCTGCTGGGCGACACCGCCCCCATGCGCGAGCCGGCCGCGGGCAGACCTTTGACGCGCCTTCTAGGTTGGGCCGTCATCGGACTGGCCGCGCTGGCGGCCGCTGTCAATGGCGCCTGGACCCTGGACTATGCCCTCCATCCGGAATATACGTTCGTCGACGCCGCCAGCCGGCTGACCCAGTACATTGACAAGCACCCCAACGGAAACCGCCTGCTGGTCTCCATCAGCGGCGACCAGATCACGCTGGTCACCCACCTGCCCGCCCTGTGCGACGATTTCGGAGCCCCCGGCGGCTCAATGCCCGACCTGCCCGCCAAGCTCGCCTTCTATCGACCGGGCTGGTATGCAACCTGGAACGACCTCGACCCAACCACCCTCGAGGATCTTCATAGCCGCTTCTCCCTGGAGCAGGTGGCCAGTTTTCGCGCCTTCGACGATCCGGACCGAAACCTGCTGGTGCTGTTCAAACTGCACCCGCTCCCCGGCGGCCTGGTGCGCGACTCCGCCACGCAGAACCTGCAGATACCTCTCCCCGGCGACAAGATCGAGATTCCAGTCGAGTAGAGGCGCAACTCAGCCAGGCGAAAGTCCAAGCCGCGGAGGTCTGCAACGCGCTGAAGACAGAAGGCTACCTGTACTTGCGCAGCACGCCCAGCACGCGGCCCTGAATGGCAACCTGCGCGGCCGGCACGCGGATGGGATCCATCTCCATATTGGAGGGCTGAAGCCGCACCACGCTGCCCTCGGCGTAGAAGCGCTTCAAGGTGGTCTCCGAGCCATGCACCAGGGCCACCACGATCTCGCCCTGGCGGGCCGTCCGGGTGCGCTCGACCAGCACGTAATCGCCGCTGATGATGTGCTCGTCGCGCATCGAGTCTCCGCGCACCTCGAGGGCAAAGACATCGCGGTTGCCCACCACGTCGTGCAGCGAGATGGTCTCGGAGGTCTCCAAGGCCTCGACGGGAACTCCGGCCGCGATCCGTCCGGCCAGCGGAACCCTGTCGCTGGAGCGGGTGCGCGCGCCCGGCGGCAGCAGGTCGATGGAGCGGCTGCGGTTGTGGACGCGATCCAGCAGTCCCTTCTTCTCCAGATTCGTGACGTGCTTATGCACGGTCGCCAGACTCTTCAGCCCGATTCCGCGCGCTATCTCCTCAAACGACGGGGAGTAGCCGTTGCGGGCCACAAACGACTCCAGGAAGTCGACAACCTCTTTTTGCCTTCGCGTAACAGCCATGAACGGATTATAGCGAATAAAGAGCGAATTGCAACGAATCTTTTCTATCTTGAGCCCCCTGCAATACTCCCTTGAGACGGCAAGAAGTGTCAGGGCACGACTTCAGCCGTGCCGAAAGAGCAACAAAACCATGTTGGGCTTTAGCCTCTGCGGCTTTGTTTTCAGTAATTTGGGCTTCCGCAGTGGCTAGAGCCGGAATCTAGACTGGCCATTCGCGGCACGACTGAAGTCGTGCCCTGACACAACCCTTGGTATGAAGGCACTTCTGCAAGGGGCTCTCTTCTTCGGTTTTTCCCGCACAAAGACAGTGGAAAGCCAACTGCCGGGCGTGGAGTCCGCGACGCATTCTCCATTGCGGCCGGACTGAGCCGCGGCCCGTCCCGCGACCGGCACGATTGCGGCGAAGAATCCGGATGCGGCGGTCCAAAGCGAGAGTGAAGGAGATGCCGGATTCAGCCGATAGTCAAAGGTGGTGTGCCCGGACTCCAAATCCTCTGCGCCTGCCGTTGCTCCGAGGGGAAGATGATCTCGCTGAAGAAGTATCTTGATGGCGAACGGACCGACTCGGAGGCGCCGGACGAACCGGAAGGAAAGGCTCGTTATGAGGAAGAAACTCCGCAAGGAAAGGCCCTTTTTCCAGCGACCATGGCCGCGTATCGCTCGGCCCTGATGGAGATGGGCAACTGTAGCCTGGACGCCTCTCCAACTCTTGGGCCGGAGCTGAAACAGGGCCTGTGCAAACTTCACCGGAGCCTCTCGTCCACGGTTACGCCCGAGGCCGTTGAAGCCGCCCAGAGCAGCGTGCAACAACAGTTGCAGAGCTGGGGCCGGCGCACCGCCTTGCACCAGCGCCAGCAGGCCGGCGAAGTGAAGGATCTTCTGCTGGCGATGGCGCGCACCGCCGAATCGGTGGGCCAAAGAGACCAGCGGTGCGCTCAGCAGATCAACAAGGTGACGGCGCGGCTGAAGAGAATTGCCAACCTGGAAGACCTGACCGAGATTCGCGCATCCATCGAGAAGAGCACCTCGGAGTTGAAGACTTCGATCGACAGGATGACGGCCGAAGGCAAGGCTGTCCTGGATCAGCTTCGCCTGGAAGTATCGAGCTATCAAGCGAAGCTGGAAGCGGCCGAAGAGGTCGCTTCCCGCGATTCGCTGACCGGGTTGCGCAGCCGGCTGTGCATTGAAGGCCATATCGAGCGCCGCATAGGGACCGGACTGCCGTTCTGCGTAGCCGTTGTGGACATCGATGGATTCAAACAGGTGAACGACGACCATGGGCACGTGGCCGGCGATGAACTGCTGCTTCAGTTTGCCGGCAAACTGAAGTCGGCATGCCGTTCCACGGACCTGATCGGCCGCTGGGGAGGCGACGAATTCATCATCGTTCTGTATTGCGGGATTGCCGACGCAAGAGCGCAGAGCGAGCGGATCCGGGAGTGGGTCTGCGGGAGCTACGCCGTGCAGGGCAGTTCCGGGCCGGGGAAGCTGCGGGTCGGCGCCTCGATCGGCCTGGCGGAACACCTGCCAAACGAGACCATGAAGGAGCTTCTGGCCCGGGCTGACGCCGCGATGTACCGGAACAAGGCGGCCTCTCGCGGGGATGAAACCAGGTCCAAACGATAAGACCGGCCAAAGAACGCGGACTCCGCTTTGTCGCCTGCCGCAGGGGTTGGCGGTGGAGGGAAAGCGGGGCGGAAGAGCCGCAGCCCGGCCCCTGTCGTTTTGGGACATCCCTCCCGAATGTGCCGATCCCGGAATCGGCCTTCTTCCTTCCTCCTTCCAATGTTGAGTTTCTCTTCATCTTGCCGGAACGTTGAGGAGTAGCCCCGATGAATAAGTGTCTGGCCGCCAAGGCGGAACCGGGAGCGGGCAAGCGCCGCAAGTTGAGGACGCTGACAAAGGGAAAGGCTGCCATGAGGTTATTGATCGCCGAAGACGACAAGGCGCTGGGATTGTTCCTGTGCCGCGGCCTGGAGGCGGACGGATATCGCGTTCGGCTGGCCTGTGACGGAAGCGCCGCGGTGGAGGCGTTTCGCCAGGAGATGCCCGATCTGACCATTCTCGACCTGAACATGCCGGTCAAGGACGGCGAGCAGGTGCTCGAGGAGGTTCGCGCCCTCGATGCCGACCTGCCGGTGCTGGTGCTGACCGCCCGGCAGGAGGTGGACACACGCGTCCGCTGCCTCGACCGCGGGGCCGACGACCTGATGATCAAGCCTTTCAGCTTGCATGAGTTGCGGGCGCGCTGCAGGGCGCTATTGCGGCGCAAGCGGGAGGCGCGGCTGCAGTTGCGGGTCGGGGATCTGGAGCTGGACCGGCTGGACCACACGGCCCGCCGCGGCGGTCGGCCGATTCTGCTCACCAACAAGGAATTCGCCCTGCTCGAACACCTGATGCTCAACCGCGGCCAGTGCGTCTCGCGGGTGGAACTGCTGGAGTCGGTATGGAATCTGGAGCCGGCGCAGACCACCAACATTGTGGACGTCTATATCAACTATCTGCGCCGCAAGCTGAAGGATCCGCCCCCGGGCCAGTTGATCCGGACGGTGCGCGGGCAGGGCTACGTGGTGCCTTCCGAGGCCGATCTGCTCCTCGCCGCCCCAGTGGCGGCCCTTTCCATACCTCCAATCAGGCTGGCGGCTGTCGCTCCGGTCTCTGAAGTGCACTAAGTTCCACCAGCCCGCTTTGCGATTAGGAGAATACCCATGCAGTCTGCTCCGGTTTCCGTTGTTCCCTCCGCCATCCGCATCCGTCCGCGCACCGCGCTGGTGGCCAGCGCCGACAGCAGCTTCCGCCAGCGGCTCACAGAGATACTCACCGGGCTGCGCTGGCAGGTGCGCGAGGCCCAGGGCGGCGCTCAGGCGTGGGCTGAGGCAGAGGCCACCCCCCCGGAGGCCATCATCGTCGATTCATGGCTGCCCGATCTGGATCTGGCCGAGTTTCTCAAGGACTTCCGCGACAGCTTTCCCCTGGTGGATCTGGTGACCGCAGGCAGTTCCCTGGCCCAGGAGAGCCCGCGCGGCCCCTATCGCCAGGAGCTGCTGTACGCCCTGCGCCGCAGCCAGGACACCGATACGGTGGCCTGGAACACGGCCCCCGCGCTCAACAGGCCGAGCCCGGCGACCAACCGTATGCTCGCGGAACCATATCCGGTCCCGCTTCATCCCGAAACAGTTCCGGCAGCCTCCACGCCGCAGAGCGCCGCCCTTCTCCCCATCCAGGGTCAACCGGGCCATTTGCCGGCCGTTCCCATCCGGGTGGCGCTACCCGCTCGCAGGGCTGAGCCGAGCGCGAGCGACCGGCTGCCGGAGTTGATCGGCAACGCCCCCTGCATGCTCGAGATCGGACGCCGCGTCCGCCGGGTCGCCCCGCGTATGACTCCAGTGCTGATCGAGGGGCCGACCGGCTCGGGCAAGGAACTGGTCGCCGAGGCCCTGCACCGCATGTCTCTGAGGAGCCGCAAGCCCTTTGTCGCCATCAATTGTGCGGCGATTCCCGAAGCTCTACTTGAAGCCGAGCTCTTCGGTCACACGCGCGGCGCCTTTACCGGAGCGGTGCAGGGGCGCGTCGGGCGCATCGAGGCCGCCGATGGGGGCACCTTGTTTCTGGACGAGATCGGCGAGATGCCGCTCAGCCTGCAATCGAAGCTGCTGCGGTTTGTCGAGAGCGGTGAGTTACAGCGGGTGGGCGACAACGAGACCGTGAGGGTGGACGTGCGCATCGTGGCCGCCACCCACCGGCCCTTGGCTCAGGACACGCAGGCGGGCAACTTTCGTCCCGACCTCTACTACCGGCTGGCCGTCTTCCTCATTCGCACCCCATCGCTGGCCGAGCACGCCCAGGACCTGACGCTGCTGGTGGACCATTTCATGCAGCGAATGGGCCGCGAAGCGCCGCTCAAGCGAGTGGACCCCGGAGCGCTGGCCAAACTCGCCGCCCACCAGTGGCCAGGCAACGTGCGCGAGCTGGAGCACGTTCTGGAGCGGGGCGCAATTCTGGCCGGCGAGGAAGCTGTCCTCACCGCGCGGGATATCGACTTTGGCTTCACGGTGAACTAAGCCATCCGCCTGGAGGCTGCGATGGGCATGGAGATCGAAACCCGGCTGGGCGACCAGCTGGCGCGTTACCTGGATTTGGCCGTCAGCCAGGTCAAGCTGACGGCGGCCAACATGGCCAATATCGATACCCCCGGCTACCGGGCCGTGGGCATGGACTTCGAGGCCGAGATGCGGGAGGCCATGGACGGCGTGGACCGGGGACGGCCGGCGCGGCCGGTGCGCATCAAGGCCGTGGACGGGCTGATCGCGCGGCCCGACGGCAACAACGTCTCCATGGATCGCGAAGGCCTGAATCTGGCCGAGGCGCAACTGAAGTTCAAGACCGGCGTGGCCCTGCTTCGTCAGGAGTATCAACGCGTCCTGGACGCCATCCACGCCGACGGCAAGTGATCGTGAACGACGGAAGGAGCGGGCGGGATGAATCTCTTTGGGTTGATGGAAACCTCGGGCGAGGCCATGCAGGCCGAACGGATGCGCGCCGAGGTGGTGGCGGCCAATATGGCCAACGCGGAAACCACGCGGACGGCAACCGGCGGACCCTACCGCCGTCAGCACGTGGTCTTCGCCGCCGACCGGGGCGATGCCGGGTTTCTGGACTCCCTGAGCACCGCTTCGGGCGGCGTGGCCTCCGGCTCTTTCGCCGCGGCGGTTCTGCCCATGCTGAATCCCGCCGGCGGGGGATCGGTGGCTCCCGGCGTGCACATCGCGCAGGTGGTCGAGGATCCCTCGCCTCCGCTCAAGCGCTACGATCCCGGTCATCCCGACGCGGGGCCCGACGGTTATGTCGCGTATCCGGACATTAATCCGCTCACAGAGATGGTGGACCTGATGGGGGCGACGCGTGCATATGGTCTGAATAGTTCCGCCGTGCAGGCTGAAAAGGGCATGATCTCGGCGGCGCTGGAGATCGCCAAGTCGTAAGCGGAGCGCCATGAGCCATTCATCGCCTCCCTGAGCCGGGCGACCAAGGAGGAGCGATGCAACCGGGAATGAACCTCATCGGCGCGGTAGCTTCGTTGCCATCGAATCTTAGCGGCGCGGGCCTCTTGACCGGCCTGCCTTCGACCGCCGGCCAGGACGCCGCGCCGGCCCCATTCTCCGATTTGCTGACCGATGCCATCGGCCAGGTAAGCCAGCTCGAGAGCCAGGCTCACGCCGCCGTGGCCGGTCTGATGACCGGCTCGGGCGTGGACGTGCATCAGGCGATGATCGCCACCGAGAAGGCGAGCATGGCCTTCGAGTTGGCTCTGGGAGTGCGCAACCACGCGGTGCAGGCCTACCAGCAGGTGATTGGAATGCAGTTCTAAGCTGGCCGCCGGGCTAAAGTGTGAGCCGAGCGGGCGGGCAGGCCGGATCGCGGACGGGCCGCGGCAGCCTGGGGGCCTTGAACAGCGCGGAAACAACGGCGGGAAGATCGGCGGGGCAGGGGAGCCATGGCCACCGGAGCACAGTTGGAGAAGAGCGCGCCGGGTACCCCCGGACAACCTCAATGGACGGACCGGGCGGCCGGACTGTGGGCGCGAGGGCGGGTAAGCTGGGCCAGGATGCAGCCCGCCGAGCGCGGCTGGACGTTGGTGGCCGCGGTTCTGCTCACGGCCCTGACCGGCGGCCTGCTATGGTACATGCTGCGCCCCGACTGGCGCATTTTATACGCGGACCTGGACCCGGCGGATGCGCGCCAGACCGGCCAGATCCTGGCCCAGGCGCAGATTCCCTTCCAGACGACAGACAACGGGACCGGCATCCGGGTTGCCGCCACGCAGCTCGACAAAGCCCGGCTGGCGACCGCCGCCAAGGGAGGCGTCAAGAGCGGACGGATGGGCTTTGAGATCTTCGACAAGCCCAACTGGGTAGGCTCGGAGTTCGACGAGCAGGTCAACTACCAGCGGGCGCTGGAGGGCGAACTCGAGCACACCGTGGGCTCGCTCGCCGATGTGGAGTCGGCGCGGGTTCATCTGGTTCTGCACCACGATTCGCTCTTTCGCGAGGCGGAGCGGCCGGCCAAGGCCTCGGTGGTGCTGAAGCTGCGCCATCGCACCCTGGCCGACGGCGAGCCGGAGGCGATTCGCAATCTGGTGGCTTCGGCCGTCGACGGGCTGACTCCGGAGCGGGTTGCGCTGGTGGACGCGGCGGGCCATCTGCCGCTGGGTCCCAAGACCGCCGACGCGCTGCGCCTGAGCGCCGAACAGGCTCTCGAGGAGAAGCTGGTGGCCACCCTGGAGCCGGTCACCGGGGCGGGCAACGTGCGCGCCTCGGTGACTCTGGACTACAATCCGGCGGCCACCGAGGAGACCGAAGAGAGCTACGATCCGGACCAGACGGTGACCGTTTCGATGCAGCGGACCGAGCAGACGGCCGGGGCTCAGCCGGTGGCCGCCGGAGTTCCCGGCGTTGCCTCGAACGCCCCCAACTCGCAGGCTCTGCCGGTCTACCCGCAGCAGACCACGCCTCCTCAAACCGCCAAGAGCGAGTCCGGAACCTACGCCTCCTCGAAGACCGTGCGCCACGTGCTGGAGAATCCGGGCAGGGTGCGGCGGCTGACCGCGGCTATCGTGGTGAACGACCGAATGGCGCAGGCTGCCCAGAAGGACAAGGCGGCGGTCTGGCAGCCTCGCTCGTCCGATGAGCTGCGCAACCTGACCGCGCTGGCCCAGGCGGCGGTGGGCTTCGACTCCACGCGCGGGGATATGCTGACGGTCGAGGATCTGGCCTTCGATGAGAACCGCGGCCAGCCGCCGGTACCGTTGCCCGAGCAGGTCCTGGAGAAGGCGGAGAACTCGCCGGTGCTGGTCAAGTACGCCGCCCTGCTGGCCGGCCTGCTGGTGGTGCTGGCCTTTGGCGTGCGCCCCGCGCTTCGCCGCCTCCGGGTCGCTCCGGGGGAAGGAGCAAAAGGGGCCAGAATGTTGCCCGGCGGAGCGGCGCAACCTGTCCTGAAACCTCCGGAGCCGGTCGAGCTGGACCCCGAGCGGATCAGGGCTCAGGAGATCTTCGAGCAGGTCTCCGGGCACCTCAAGCGCGAACCGACGCAAAGCTCGCGCCTGTTACAGAGCTGGATTCACTCCGACTAGCCGGGGGAGCAGGCGGAGCAGGCGACCGCAAGGGGCCAGCGCAGCCGGAGTAGCCAGAGGACGAGCGCGGGAAGCGAAAGGACCGGGCCTTGGCCGATCAGGGAAGCGAGAGCGGAGCGGGACGGCGCCACCAGTCGGCGAATCTATCCGGAGTGCGCAAGGCGGCCGTTCTGCTGGTGGCCGTCGGCGAGGAACCGGCCAAGGAGATTCTGCGCGCGCTGCCAGAGGTGGACGTGCAGCGGCTCACCGAGGAGCTGGCCGACCTGCGCGGGATCACGCCCGAACTCTCCGCCGAGGTACTGGAAGAGTTCTGGCAGTTGCTTGAGACCCAGAACTTCATGATTCACGGGGGCCTGGACTACGCCAGCCGTCTGCTGAAGGAGACCTTCGGCAAGGAGCGCGCCGACGACCTGCTGATGCTGGTGCGCCGCTCCCAGGAGGCAGCCCAGGGCAATCTGGCCAAGCTGCAGCGCACCGATCCGCAGCAGTTGGGCAAGCTGCTCGACAGCGAGCATCCGCAGACCATCGCGCTGGTGCTGGCCCACCTGGACCCGCGGCGGGCCTCGCTGGTGCTGGACAACCTGAGCGAAGACCACAAGGTGGTCTCCATTCAGCGGCTGGCGGAGATGCGCCAGTTTTCGCCCGAGATGGCGCAGAAGGTAGCTCACATTCTGCATCGCCGCCTGGAGAACGTAGGCGACACGGCCCGCAAGAGCTACTCCGGCTTCAAGGCGGTGGCCGACCTGCTGAACCGGCTCAACGCCGAGGAGTCGAAGAAGATTCTGGAGACTATCGAGGACGCCCAGCCGGAGCTGGCCTTGAGCATTCGCAACCTGATGTTCACTTTTGAAGATCTGGTCACGGTGCCGCCGGCCACCATCCGGGAGATCGTCTCCGGGGTAGACAAGAGGCAGTTGGCGCTGGCGCTGCGCGGCGCCAACGATGAACTGCGCGCCCAGATATTCAAGTCGATGAGCTCCCGGGCCGTGGAGATGCTGAAGGAAGATATGGAGGTGCTGGGCCCGGTTCGTTCGCGCGAAGTAGCGCAGGCCCAGCAAGAGATTCTCAACCTGGCCCGGCGTCTGGAGACCGAGGGCAAGGTGGTTCTCAAGTTGGAGACCGGCGACGAGATGCTGGCGTGAACAGGGATCGGAGAACAGGGATCAGGGAACAGAGAACAGGGGCCAGAGATCAGGGATCAGAGATCAGGGAAGGAACAAGCAACTGAACTCCTACCCCTAACGAGAGGAAATCCTTGCCGGAGACAGGATCGACAAATCGAATCGACGCGCCCGGGCGCGTCGAGGTCTTCGAGTATCCGGCCGGCCCGGATATGCCCCCCTTGCCGAAGTGGGAGGGCTGGGCGATGGAAAGCGCAGCCAGCACGCCCGAGGAAGCGGGGCGCGATCGAGCCCATCGAGCGATCGAGGCAGGCGTGCGCACCGAATTCGACCAGCGGCTGGCCGCGGAGACGCGCCGCGCCTTCGAGGCCGGGCGCGAGCAGGGCCGGGTGGAGGGCCGCCAGGCCGAGCGCGAGTCTCAGGCCGCGGCCCACGCAACTGGCGAACAGCGGCGCGTGCGCCAAGCCGCCGAGCAGATCGAGAGCTTTGCCCAGGAGCGCGACCGGTATCTGCTCCAGGTGGAGCACGAGGTGGTGGAACTGGCACTGGCGGTAACCGCTCGCATTCTGCGCCGCGAGGCGCAAATGGACCCGCTGCTGTTGACCGGAGCGGTGCGGGTGGCTCTTGGGCAGCTCTCCGCCTCGACCCAGGTACGGCTTCTGGTGCCTCCGGCGGAGTTGGACTTGTGGACCGAAACTATCGCGCTCTTGCCCAAGCTGCGCGTAAAGCCCACGGTGGTCGCCGGTGATGGAATGCGGCTGGGCGATTGCATGATCGAGACCGAGCTGGGCTCGGTGGATATGGGGATTCGCGCCCAGCTGGGCGAGATCGAACGCGGCTTCTTCGACCGCGCCGGCGGGTACAGGGCCAGCTCTGGCACTGGGGCGGATGAGACGTCTGACAGAGGCTTGGAGGCTCACCAATGACGGGGACTGCCGCACCGCTTCTGGCCCGCTACTTCGGACGCCTGGGCCGCGGTCAGCCCTGGCGCTGGCGCGGGCAGGTCGTCGAGTCGGTGGGCCAGACCATCGAATCGGCCGGACCGCTGGCCTCGGTGGGCGAGTGCTGTGAGATTTGCGACCAATACGGCCGTCCGCATCTGGCCGAGGTGATCGGTTTTCGCGGCTCGAATGTGCTGTCCATGCCGGTGGAGACGACAGAGGGCATTCGCCTGGGCGATCCGGTGGCGGCTTTGGGCGTGAGACCGGAGATCGAGGTGGGTCCAGCGCTGATGGGCAGGGTTTTGAATGCGTTGGGCGAGCCGATCGACGAGGGCCGCCCTCCGGCGGTCTCCGTGCTCCTACCTCTGGACGGGGCCGTGCGTTCACCGCTGGAACGCGCGCCTATTCGCACGCCGCTCGGCACCGGCATCCGCGTGCTCGACGCCCTGCTGACCGTGGGACGAGGCCAGCGGGTGGGCATCTTCGGCGGATCGGGAGTGGGCAAGAGCACTCTGATCGGCATGATGACCCGCAATACCGAAGCCGATGTGACCGTGGTGGGCCTGGTGGGCGAGCGGGGCCGCGAAGTCGGGGAGTTCCTCGACGACTCGCTGGGGGTGGAAGGCCGGGCGCGTTCCGTGGTGGTGGTTTCCACCTCCGACCAGTCGCCGCTGATGCGCGTGAGGGCGGCGCTGGCCGCCGCCACGGTGGCCGAGTTCTTTGCCGCCCAGGGCAAGAACGTGCTGCTGGTGCTCGACTCGCTGACCCGCTTTGCCATGGCTGCGCGGGAGATCGGTTTGGCCGCCGGAGAGCCACCCACGGGCAAGGGGTATACGCCCTCGGTATTCACTCGCCTGGCCCGGCTGGTGGAACGGGCCGGACAGTTCCGGGTGGGCTCGATCACGGCCTTTTATACCGTGCTCATGGAAGGCGACGACCAGCAGGATCCGCTTGTGGATGCGGTCCGGTCGTTGCTGGA
>Ga0326727_10018142_pt1 | contig 14425 bp, 13 predicted proteins | sample MB2enrmetagenome_FD_207643 | JGI IMG/M metagenome (GOLD analysis project Ga0326727, IMG submission 207643) | Lab enriched peat soil microbial communities from McLean, Ithaca, NY, United States - MB29MY | ecosystem: Environmental > Terrestrial > Soil > Wetlands > Peat | place: USA: New York...
CAGAGCGCAACTCTGCGTTTCACCGCGGGAAATGGGCATAAATCGCAGAGCTACGCTCTGCGCCATCCGGCATTCATTACCCAAGGGGCGCGCACCCCATAGACCTAATTCTGGGGGGCCCCCACGCCGCTGGCCAGCGTCAACTCCGAATACGCCATGGTGATTTGCAGGCCAATCTGCTTGTCATGAAGGTCCACATTCATCGCGGAATAGGGGTTCGGATGGCCCGGATTCTGGGCGTCCCAGGCAAGCTGTTGCGCCATCTTCAGGCCGTCCAAAACCGTCCGCAGCGAGGTAGCATCCGCCGGCGTGGCGCAGTTGAGCTTCATTTTCAAGTCAACCTTCTCCGCCGCATCAATCGTATAGGTCAGGGAATCCACTTTCAGGAAAACCTGCCCCCAATCCAGCTTCAAGTTGTTTTGGGTTGATAGCCATCCCCCGAACCAATCGGCGACGGCGCCGCCCAGGGCGATCCCCCAAATGGGCGCATCCTTATCTATGTCGCCGACCAGGCTCGTAAAACGGGGGTCGGAATTTATGTTGGGCACCTGCCCGGAGTGCGCCTCCAGGACTGTGCTCAGGGTCGAGAGCGGCCCGAAAGCCCCCAGGGAATTCTCCAGAATAACGATGCAGGTTCCCGAAACTCCCGCCGTCAGGCAATACGCCTGCTGTCCGGCAATCGGTGTAGGGGTGAGGTTTTGCGCGGCCGCGCGGTTCGCCACCTGCGATTTGTCAAAATGGCCGGCGGCATAACCGTAAAGGTCCATTTCTTTATCGCCCGGCTTCCACCCGATCATCAAGTCGTCGATGTCGTCCTCGCGGACGCCGATTTGCTCCAGCGTCGACTCCAGTTGCGCCAGGCGCGGCCCCAGGAATTTTCCCCGCAAGCTTTGGAAATTGGGAAGCTTGCGCAGCTTGGCCGGACTGGAATATTCCACGCGCATGGTCTGCGTAGGGAGGCCAGACATGGCCGTCGTCACGAAATCCTGGCCGGCGCTTTTCTGCGGAATCCCCGCCATGACCATCACCACTAAAATCGCAAGAAGAGTTCGTTTCATATCCACCTCGAAGTTCAGGACACGAGAACCGGGACACGGGATACGGGAAACAGGATACGGGTATCGCCCCACGTAGCGGTTAGTCCGTTTAACATCGTTTTGATGTAATTTCAATGTCGCAGGTTTCCTTATATCCGTCAAGCGACGGGACGACCGTTAAAGTGTAAATTATAAATGGTAAATGATAAAGAGTGCGCCGTAGACCAAGTAGATATTTATCATTTACAATTTACCATTTACACTTTAGCATTCACTATTCACCATTTAACCTTTCCCCCGTCCTTTCCAAGCCTGCTCATCAAAGGGAATCATCGTATCGCCGGTGGAGCGCTGCCAGAGATTAATTTCCGCCGCCAGCCGGTGAATGATGCCGAGAGATTCCTGCCGGTAGAACAAATTCACCATTTCCGCCGGATCGTTATTGAGATGGAATAACTCCCCAATCCCCGCGGGGGCCAAATTCATTTTCCATCCCTGGGGCGTAATGATGGTGCGCAGGAGTTCCGGATCGCTCTTCTGACCGGGCAGGGGTGGGCCATTCCATTCGAGCATCACGTTGCGCTCGGGCAGTTCCCTCCCCTCTAGTAAGAACGATGCCCAACTGAAACCTTGCAAATGACGTGGCAGGGGCTGGCCCATCAATTCCAGCAAGGTGGGAACCACGTCCACCTGCGCCACGGGTTTATGAATGCGGGGTGGCTGGCTCTTCCGCCAGGGGATTTGCAAAAGCAGGGGAACCTTAACGGCTTCTTCGTACATCACGGACTTATACATCAGCCGGTGGTCTCCCATCATCTCGCCGTGGTCGGTGGTGAAAACGATGAGGGTATTCTCCACCAAGCTCAACGCTTCCAGCCTGGCCAGAATCCTTCCCACCATTTCATCCACCAGCGTGATTTTGCCCCAGTAGTGAGCCTTCGCTTCGCGCAGACTCTCCGCCGTGGCGAGTTCGCTGTGGCGGGCGCGCAGTTGGTCGGCGCGGATCGCCTTGGTGCGCTCCAATTCCGTAACGTCAGGGTCAGCGGAGAAAGACTTCGGGACATCCATATCCGCCGGGCTATAAAGCGCATCGTTCACGCTGTGGAAGGGCGTGTGCGGGTCGAGGAAGCTCACGTACATCACCCAGGGCTGGCGTTGGTGACGCTCCAGAAACTGCACCGCCTGTGATGCCAGATAGGCCGGCTTGCTCAATTCCTTCGGCACCTGATTCGCGAAGTCGCGCGAGTAAAGGCCCTTATGGTCCGGCTTCAAACCCTGGCCGGCCAGGAAGCGGAAATATCCGGAATACTCCCGCGCGCAGGATTTTGTGGAAAGAGTGGTGTAGTCATCCTCGATGCTCTCAAACTCCTGGAAGCCGTGCTGTGGGCAGAGTTCATCGCCCAGGTGCCACTTGCCAAAATAGGCGGTGGCGTAATCCTTGTCCTGAAACATCTCCACCAAAACCGGGAGCGAGGGATTCAGCGCAACATTATTGTTAACGGATCCATGCGTGTGAGGATATAGTCCGGTCAGCAGGCTGCCCCGCGAGGGAGTACACACGGGCTGCGAAACGTAGTAGCGCGAGAAGGCGGCACTCTGCTCCGCCAGACGGTTCAGGTTGGGAGCGATGATCTGGTTGTTCCCATAAACCCGCAGGGTGTCGAGCCGTTGCTGGTCAACGAGGAGAAACAGGAGGTTGGGAGGACGTGCCGGAGGCGCGGCCGCCATCCGCATCGTACCCAGCGCCGCCGTTGCCAGGCCCACCCCAGTGCGGCGAAAAACCTCACGGCGGGTCATTGCTCCCCCTTCGGAATACTGTGCCGTAGCGCGGACCCCCGATTTTGGGGTCCCCGGCTTTTGGGTAATGAACGCCGGATTGCGCAGAGCGCAGCTCTACGATTCGGTAACCACGAATCCACGGCGAGGCCCCAACCGCAGAGCTGCGCTCTGCGCAATCCGGCGTTCGTGGCACTTGCGCGGTAAGGGCCACGGACCCCAAAGGCGGGGGTCCGCGCTACGGGCGCTTTTCAACGCATCGCGCAAAAAGTTGATTCAGGAGTTCAAGTCCCAAATCCATCTCTTCCTGCGTGATGGTGAACGACGGGGCGATGGTGAAGACATTCTTGTAGTAGCCGCCCACGTCAAGCACCAGTCCGTATTTGCGGCCGCGCGCATCAAGCTCACCTTTGATTCCTTCCGCGAAAATCCGGTCGGTCAGGTCGCGGTCCGGGGTGATGCCATCCGGCTTGCAGACCTCCAGGCGCAGGGCCAGTCCCAAGCCATCCACGTGGCCGATGATTCCCGGATAGCGGCTCTGCAATTTGCGCAGGCCGGCGAGGAAGTATGCGCCCTTATCATTCACCAGCTTTTCGTAGTCTTCCTCCTCCAGCATTTTCAGCGTTTCCAGCGCCACGGCGGTGCCGAGCGTGTTCGAGGAGAACGTGGAGTGCGTGGACCCCGGTGGGAACAGTTCGGGCGTGATCAATTCCTCGCGCGCCCAGATGCCGGAAATGGGGTTCAAACCATTGGTCAGCGCCTTCCCGAACACAATGATGTCCGGCGTGATGCCGAAATTCTCAATCGCCCAGAATTTGCCGGTGCGATAGAAGCCCATCTGGATTTCGTCGTCAACAATCAGGATCTTGCGTTCGCGGCAGGTTTGCTGCAAGCGCTGGAAATAATCCTTGGGCGGAATCACGTAGCCGCCGGTTCCCTGCACCGCTTCGATGTAGAACGCGCCGAACTCGGCCGACTGCGCCTTGGCGTCCCAGGCGGCATGGTATTCGTTGGCGAAGAGCTGCGCGAACTGATCGTGGCAATAGAGATTGCAGGTCTCGGGCTTGAGGTTATAAATGCAGCGGTAACAATAAGGATAAAAAATAAACTGCGCGCGGTCGCCGAAGTGTCCGTAACGCCGCCGGTAGCGGTAGCTCGAGGTGATGGCGGAAGCGCCCAGCGTGCGTCCGTGGTAACCGCCCATGAAGGCGTACATCAGGTTCTTGCCGGTGTAATTGCGCACCAGCTTAAGGGAGTCCTCAATGGCCTGCGAGCCGCCCACGTTGAAGTGCACGCGGCCCTTCACGCCGAAACGCTTTTCGCAGTACTGGGCGATGCGCGCCGCCACCTCCACTTTTTCCGCGTGCAGGTATTGGCAGGCGAGCTGCGGCAGGCGGTCCACCTGGCGCTTCAGCGCCTCACCCAGGCGGCGGTTCTTGTAACCGAAGCTCGCCGCCGAATACCACATCTGCAAATCGAGGTAGGGCGTGCCGTGCTCGTCGTAAAGATGACTGCCCTCGCAATCGACAAAGATTTTCGGGGGATCGAGATAATGCACCGTGTCGCCAAACGAGCAGTACTTGCGCTCGAGCGCCAGCAGTTCGGCGGTGCGCGTCGGAGATTCGGATGTGGCCAAGGGTTGGGGCCTCCGTTCTACTTGAAAATCGAAACTCGAAAATCGCAACCGTAGCGCGGACCCCCGTCTTTGGGGTCCGCGGTTCTTACGTAAGGGAAACGGTTAATTCCCAATGCGGAGCCATGCGTCGCGCTGCGTTTGTCGTCAAGGGACAGCCGCTCAATTTGCACGGTAAGAGCCGCGGACCCCAAAAACGGGGGTCCGCGCTACGTTCGCCCAATTCGCGCCGTAAGAACTACTCCAAATAGTCGGAGTTTCCCGGATGCTATTCCAGAAAGCGGCGTTGGCTCGCGTGGAAGACCCCCCGGATACTCACACAGTCGCCGAGGACTCGATAGAATACGACGTAAGGGCTATCGGAAACGACGAATTTGCGAAGTCCCGTCTCATCGACCTTTGCTCCCATGTTGGGGAATTCCCCGAGCAGCAGGACAGCCTTCTGAATGCGGTCGATGGTACGCTCGACAGCTTCATTGCTCAAGCCGGCGATAGTTGGTAATCTCGTCGAGGTCGCCGTAGGCCTTCTTGGCCCAAAGGATGGTCATCTGGGCAACGGATCCCTGCGGCTGGGGCGAAGGGAGTCCAGCTTCGCGAAGGCGTCCTCATTGCTATAGGTCTCGCCTGTGTCCGTCGCGTCTCTCCGCCGCACCTCAGCAATCTGCGCTTTTTCAATAATGAGCATTGAATCGATAGCGCTGGAAAGCAGAGCGGCCGGCGCTTCATCCCGTTCCTTGGCCACGCGCTCAATCCTGAGCTTCAGTTCCGTCGGCAACTCCAAATTCGAAGTACTACTCAAAGCTGAACCTCCCTATCCCTGCTCATTCCTTCAAACGCCGCGATTTCCTGATCCAGTCGCGCCACGGATTTATTATAAACCCGCCCTGTCAAGGTAACACCGCTTAAGTTCTTCCCTGGACTCGCGGTTCCTACCTAAGGGCCAGAGTTCGTCTTCAAGATTCGCGGCGCTTGCGAGGTAAGAGCCGCGGACCCCAAAAACGGGGGTCCGCGCTACGTTCGTTCAATTTGCGCGGTAAGGGCCGCACCGCGGGTTAGGACACTGCCGCAATCGCCTGCCGGAACCGCCGGGCGGGCGCCGGGGCCAGCAACTTCTCCAATGTCGTCTGGACGTCCTTAAAGGTTTCGAACGCGTGGCAGGCGATGCCGTTCTCCCGGCAATGCGCCAGCAACTGCCGTTTGGCGAACACCACGTCGGCAAGCTCCACGGCAAAACGGTCGGACATTCCATCACCGATAAAGATGACGGGTTGGCGGCCTTCCCGCAGGCGGCGTATGAGCACCGCTTTGCAGGTGGCGCATCCGTGGGCGCAGGGTTCGGGTGAGTGCGGGAAGGAAGGCACCAGGCGGCGGCCCTCTAAGCGCAGCGCGCTCGCAAACAGGTTTGTGCCGCTGCGGAAATGCCGCTCGACCCCGGCGCGCTTCAGGACGCGTCGAATCACATAATCGAACCCGTCGCTGACGATGTAAAGCGGCAGGCGCTTCTTTCGCGCGAACTTGCAAAAGGCCGTGAACTCTGTGTCGACGGCGGCGGCATCAATGACCGCGTGCAGTTCCTCGGCCGGGGCGTTGACCAGTGCGATCTGTCGCTCCAGGCACTCGCGCGAGCCGATCATCCCCTGCATCCATTGCTGCTCGATTTCACGCCAGGAAGGATGCGCAAGCTGCGTCAGAATCTGGTCAGTCAAGTCAAGCTGCGTGATGGTCCCATCAAAATCGCAGAAAACGATCGGGCCCTTCGAATCCTCGCCGGGCTGTGAATGGCTGCTCATAATTTAGAGATACGTCCTTTCAACATAATCTCATGAAGAATGAAGTATGAAGGATGAAATATGAAAAAAGGCAACCCGCCATGTATTTGGCTATTATGGTTCCCGCTTTCATAATTCAAGATTCAAAATTCAAGATTCAAGACTCAGACTTCAAAATCGGCAGTCCAAAATCGATAACCCAGAATTCATCCTTCACACTTCATCCTTCATACTTTCTTTAAGCCGCTCGTTCGTCGATCAGCCGCCGCCGTTTTCGCCCCTGCTCGATGCTGCCGGGCGGGAGAAAGCGGAAACTGAGCTGGTACATGCCGCAGGCGAGATTGGCATAAACATCGGGATAAAGGGTCTTCAGGTTCGCCTGGATCGCGCTCTCCACAGTAGAAGGGCTGATGCCGTTGGTCAGCTCCATGCGAAACTCCAAAACGTCGTGCAAGCCTTCCTGGCGCACCACCACCTGCCAGTTTTCCGCAATGCCCTTCACATCTTGAAGGATGCGCTCGAATATTTCCGGGTACATATTCCCCGCGCCCATCACCACCATTTCGTCGCGGCGGCCGCGGATGCGCTCAATGCGCCGCAGGGGAGCACCGCATGGGCAAGGCGCGTCAATGAAGCGCGTCACATCGTGAACCCGGTAGCGGATGAAAGGCATGGTGCGGCGGGAAAGCGTGGTGGCCACCAGCTCGCCGTAACCGTTCTCATCCTGGTCGAGAATCTCGAAGTAAATATTGAAATCGTCCAGGTGATAACCCTCTTTGCGCACGCATTCCATGCCCGCCCCACCCTGCTCGGTGGAACCATAGGCGAGGATGACCGGGCACTTCCAGACGCCCTCCACGTAACGGCGATACACATCGGTCATGCGGTCACCGGCGGCCATGATGAGGCGCAGAGGGAAAGTACCTTCTTTCTCCGCGATCTCGCTCAGGCTGACCAGCCACGTGGGGTCCGCGGCAATGACGTCGTAACGGTATTCGCCCATCCGGGAGTAGATTTCGCGCGGATGCGGCTTGCCCACGGCAGAGCAAAACACACCAATGTATTTGCAGGCCAGGAAAGTCACCCAACTACTGATCCAGTACCCCGCATCAAATGTGCAAACCACGCGCGCGCCGGGCCGCACGCCGTTTTCATAAAGCCCCGCGGCTTCATAGCGAGCGGCGAAATCCAGCTCCTCGTAGGAAAAATAAACGCGCTTGGGCCCGCCGGAGGTTCCCGTGGTTTCAAAAACCAGCTCGGGCTCGCGACAGAGAAAATCCTCCGCGGGCAGCGTGCGCAAATCCTCCGGGGTGGTGAAAATATCGCCCAAATCCTCGGGGCGGCGAACGCGCTTCGGGTCTATGCCGCGCTCGCGCAATTTACGCGCAAAGAATTTCTGGTGCTCCGCGGCATAACGCACCACTTCGATAAACGACTCCTCGCGAACCCCCTGAATCACGGAGGGGGGAGTGAGTTTTCCCCAACGCACCAGCGCCGGCACGGAATCGCCCACCAGGGCGCGTTCAAAGAGTTTGCGAGCTTGGCTGAACATTTGTTTACATTAAATACGCCGACTCCCCGGACCGTTGTGGCGGTGACGCGAGCAGATCGATATACGTGGCCTTTTCCAGCAACGCCAACGCCACCTGGGCAATGGCGTGCGAGGCGTCCGGGCGCGACCATTCGCGCGCACGGCGCCGAATATCGCTAAGCTCATCGGGAGAGGAGAGGAGCCGTGACGCCAGGCGCGGAATGTCGTGCAGAGTCGCCGCGTGCAGAGCCACGCCATGTTGACTCAGGTATTGAACGTGCCGCTCCTCCGGGCCGGGAATGGGATGCGTCAGAATCATCGGCAATCCCGCCGCCAGCGCTTCCGCCGTGGTCAACCCCCCCGGCTTGGTGATAAGGAGATCGGAAACCGCCATCAGTTCGGGAACGTTATCCGTCCAGCCGAACAGGTGCAGGTCCATGGCCAAGTGCCCGCGCAGCATTTCCAGCCGCTGGCGAAGGTCGCGGTCGTGCCCGGCCACCGCCAGCACCTGCATGGGGACGTTGCAAAGCTCCAGACTTCGCACCACGCGGTCGAGGGGCACCGGCCCCATGCCGCCCCCCATCACCAGGATCACGTGCCGGCGCGCGTCCAGTCCGAGCGCTTGCATCAATTCATTCTTGTCAAAGGGCAAGGCAAACGCCGGGTCCACGGGAATACCGCAAAGCAAAACCCGGTTGGGCAGCACTCCCCATCCGATCAGTTGCCCGCGCGCTTCCTCGCTGGCCACACAGTAGGCGTCAATCTCTGCTTGCACCCAGGGGGGCTCGGTGTGGAAGTCGGTTTGCACCGCCAGAATGGGGGCGTTGAACCACCCTTCGCGGCGCCCCAGGGCGGCGATTTCCGCCGCCCCTATTTCCGTGACAATCACCAGTTGGGGAGCGAAGCTCTTGATCTGGCGCAAGACCTCCCGGCAGCCGCGGCGAAAAAACCAATCGGGAGCAGTCGAACTGTGCCGTTGGCGCTGCCGGCGCTCAAACAACACTCGCCATAGCCGTGGCGCATTCCGCAGCATCCACCAATACGGGTCCACATAGAGCCAGTGGAACCACCGGCGAGCGGCATCGAGCGCATCCACCACTTTCACTTCAATGGGATCGTTGCCGTCGTAGAGGGCGCGCTGCACGGCCTCGGAAGCACGCACGTGTCCCGAGCCCACCCCGAGGGTCAAAATGCAGACGCGCCTTTGAACCATTGAAAGACTCCGGGAAGAAGTTAGAAGCTAGAAAATTGCAATCCTCGACGTCTACTAGCTCCTAACTCCTCGCTTCTCACTCCTGCCTTCTACCTTCCGCCTTTACTCAAACCTTCGGACCAGCAGCACCGCATTCAGCCCGCCGAAAGCGAAGGAATTGGACATCGCAACGCGCACGGGCGTTTCCCGCGCTTGGTTGGGCACATAGTCCAAATCGCATTCCGGATCGGGCGTCGTGTAATTCGCCGTGGGGGGAATGATTCCCCGGTCGATAGCTTGAACCGTGGCCGCCAGCTCAATGGCACCCGTCGATCCCATCACGTGGCCGTGCATGGATTTCGTGGAGCTGATGGCCACCTTGCGCGCGTGGTCCTTGAACACTTCTTTGATCACCTGCGTTTCCGTGACATCGTTCACGCGGGTGCCGGTGCCGTGGGCGTTGATATAATCCACTTCCGGCGGATTCACCTGGGCTTCCGCCAGCGCCATGCGCACGGCGCGCGCCGGGCCGTCAATGGAGGGCTGGGTAATGTGGCTGGCGTCGGAACTCAAGCCGAAGCCCGCGACCTCGCCATAAATCCTGGCCCCGCGCTGCTTGGCGTGCTCGAGTTCCTCGAGCAGAAGCATCGCCGCCCCTTCGCCCATCACCAATCCCTCGCGGTCGGCGGAGAAAGGCCGGCAGGCCTTGCTGGGATCGCCATTGCCCGTGGCCAGGACGCGCACTGATTCCCACGAGCGGATCATCCCGAAGGTCAGCGGCGCTTCCGCGCCGCCCGTCAACATCACGTCCGCCAATCCGAACTTGATCAGGTGAAAGGCTTCCCCGATGGCGTGCCCTGAGGAAGAGCAAGCGGTGGCGGTGGTGAGCGACGGCCCCTGCGCGCCGAACTCCATGCAGATTTGGGAGGTGGCCGCATTGTGCATGATCTTGGGGATGGTGAAGGGATGCAGGCGCGTGGCTTGCTCGGCGAAGAGTTTGTAATAACCGGATTCGAATGTGGTGGCGCCGCCCATGCCCGTGCCCGTCACGACTCCAAAACGCGGCCGCTCCTCGTCGCGCAGTTGGATGCCACTGGAGTCCATGGCTTCCTTGGCGGCAAGCAGGGCGAACTGGCTGAAGCGATCGAGCAAGTCGAGGCGTTTGGCTGGGAAATACTGAAGCGGATCGTAATCGGGGATTTCCGCGGCGATTTGCACGGTCAGCGCCGCCGGGTCAAATTGCTGGATGCGGCGGATCGCCGACCGCCCTTGCGCCAGCGTTGCAAAAAAACAATCAGCATTCTTGCCGGTGGAGGCAAAGACTCCTATGCCGGTGATGACAACTCTCCTCACGAGGGGCCCCTTGAATTCCGTGGATTAGCTGACGGTGGCGGTAGGTTCGCCTTTGGCCATGGCCACCAAGTCAGATACGTCTTTGCCTTCGATCACGCGAGTGAGACTGTCCACCACCTGGCGGACACTCCGCATGTTCTGGGCGACAGTGTCGGGGATGTCGAGCTTGAATTCTTCTTCCAAGGCGAAAAGGATATTCACCCCGTCGAGGGAATCAATGCCCAGTTCCGCAAAGGTCGAATCCAGCGTGATCTTCGTCACGTCCAGATGCTGCTCTCGTGCGATAATATCGATGACTTTCTGGGAAACGTCCATCTTTACTCCTTGTCCGTACAAGATTGGATGCCAGCCTTAACCGCTGACTTCTTTACGAAGAGATACCCACTGAATCCGGCGCCGCGAGTTCTGCCACCGTCTGCAATAATTCCGTAAGCTGGAAGGGCTTATCGAGCAGGGCGTGCGCACCCAGCGCTTTCGCGGCTTTCTTTTCCGCGCCGGTCATGAAGGAAGACATCAGAATGATTTCGTGCTTGGAATTCTGCTGACGTAATTTGCGGAGGAGTTCCAAACCGGATTCTTCCGGCATGTGCAAATCGGCGATGACAATCCGGTAATCGACATCGCGGCTCAGAACCTCGCGCGCCATCAAGCCGTTCGCCACGGCATGAGGGGCGTAGCCGTTGGCCTCCAGAACCTCACAGAGGAGGTCGCGGCTTTCCTGATCGTCATCGACTACCAGAATTTTGTTCATAGTGGATAATGCACAAATCCATTCTGGATAAAGCACAAATCCCCGCTATTCCGTGGCAAGGCGGGGGCCAAGTTGCAAATGCATTCGTAACCTGCTGAATTGATTAGACTATTCTAATGAAGTGGCTTGAAACGAGGGCAGATTAGACAAAATGTCACCTTCAAAGTGTGGCAAAATGCCACACAATCCGGTATTATTGACCGAAATCCAAACAATGCCGAACAACGGCACCCCTTTACAAGTCAAACCCATGCTAAGCCATTATAATTGAATATGATAGCTTATAATAGGTTGTTAAGCGAAAAATCTGGGCTTGGGGCAATATGCCACATGCAAAATGAGGCGATGTGGGGTGGCCATCTCGACCCGGCTCATCGCAGTCCTAAGATGCCAACTTGACCATCGTCCTTGCCCGCGACAATCCCTCGTCCTACATGACCCAGGAGCGTGAGGCTTTGTAAGCAGCAATCCGTTCCGGGAGCCAGTCCCCCAATCGAGGAGCCAGATAGAACCGTGGCCGGAGCAGGTCATCGTCCGGCCGGATGATCCCTTCGGCAAGCGCCGTGGCGGCAAGCGGAGTCTCCGGGTAGATCCGCACGCCAACCGTGACTTTCAGAGCCTCGAACTTCAGCGCGTCAGCAAACGCCAGACTCTCCTCCGCGCTCTCGCGGGTTTCGCCGGGCCCTCCCAGCAGCAGGAAACCTCGGCGGAAGATGCCGGCGTCCGCAAACATCTTGGCAACCGTTTTCACTTCCTCGGTGTTGAACATCTTGTTCAAGCTTACCAGCATGTGGTCGGAGCCACTTTCGAACCCGAGGCTGATCTCGCGGCAGCCGGCCCGCGCCATCAGTTCCGCCAACTCCGCATCGACCCATTTGGGGTAGACGATGCACCAGAAGTTCATCGCCAAGCCTCGCTCGATGATCTTCCCGCAAAGCTCTTTGGCGTAGTCAGGGGGAAGGTTGAAGGTGTTATCGACAAAGTTGATGTTGGTAAACCCGCTCGAGGCGAGTTGTTCCAGCCATGCGGCGATGGCGGTTGGAGAGTGGCTGCGTATGGCGGGCCCTTCGATGGCGGCAGTCGAGCAGAAGCTGCAATCCAAGTCACAGCCTCGGCGGCTTTGCACCGGAACCCAGAACTCGGATGGCTCGCGGTGGGAGGGAATCCAGAGCCCGGGCTCGGGAAGCGGGAGAGCGTCCAGATTGCTTGCGAAGGTTCTGTGAGCAGGCCGTTGGCCGGGAAGATGGAGGCCAGGCAGTCCGGACACCGGCACGCCCATGGCCACGCGCTCGAGCAAGGCGGGGAAGGCCGTTTCTCCTTCACCCTGGATTCCCATGTCGGCCTCAAGGTAGCGCAAGGCGCTCTCGGGGAAAATGCTATAACCCGCCCCGCCCACAATAATCGGAGCAGCGCACAGGCGGCGGCAGGTCTTTACGACCTCGCGAACCGGAGGCATGAGGAACTTCGGGTCGGCCATGTTCTGGTCATCGATATTGCGAACCGAAATGCCAATAACTTCAGGCCGGAACCCTTCGACGCAATCTTGAATGGCCGACGCTGTGTCTCCCGCAAACATCAGATTCAGCAAAACCACATTGTGCCCGGATTTGCGGCAGGCGGCGGCCACCAGCGCCGGCCCCAGCGGCAGCGGGAGGAGGTTCATCCTCTCAATGTTCGCGGAAATGAGAAGGACTCTCACGGCATAACCCCCGTGTCCGGGTTAATCGGCGGCCGGTCCCCTACCACGCTGTCTTGCCTTCTTCATGAGCAGCACCAGGGGAATGGTCGCCAAGAACAGGAAGCCCATGACCCGGAAGACTTCCACAAAGCTGATCAAGGCCGCCTGCTGCTGGAGCATAACGTAAAGGACGCCGAGGCCCCCATGCCCCGCCGTGCTCCAGTCGAAACCCTTGTGGAAAAAGAGTTCCCTTGCCAGCCCCAGGAACTCCTGGCTCCGCAGGTTGAAGGGTGTTACATGCGTGACCAGAATCGACTGATGGAACTGCGACCGCCGCGCCACCCACGTCGTGACGAACGAAATGCCTACGCTCGAACCGATATTGCGCATCACGCTGTACAAGCTGGTGGCGTATCCGGTCTCCGCTTTGGGGATTGGGTCCATCGTGGCCACCGTCAACGGCACAAAGACGAAGGCCATCCCTGCGCCCTGGTTGATCTGGTGCATGAGGATGTCCCAGGTGCCCGAATCGAGACTCATGTGGGAGTAACCGAAGAAGGCCATGCTGGCTATCACAAACCCGAAAATCAGCATCCCGCGAGCATCCCAGCCCTTGCCGAGAAGATAACCCACCACCGGCATGCACACGGCGGTGGCGATCCCCCGCGGACTGGTCCAGATGCCCGCCGTAACGGCCGTCCACCCCAGCAGTGTCTGCATAAACAGCGGCAGCAGGACCAGGCTGCCGTACAGTACGAACCCGAGTACCGTAATCAGTGTAATCCCGGCGGCGAAGTTCCGGTACTTCAGCAACCTGAAACGCACGATGGGCTGCGGCGTGTAGAGTTCGCGAATGACGAAGGCGGTGAGCAAGACCGCCGCGATCACTGCCAGCGTTACGATGAAGTGCGAAGCGAACCAGTCTTCCTCCTGGCCTTTGTCCAGCATGATTTGTAACGCGGCCATGCCCACTGCCAGCATGCCTAATCCCCACAGGTCGACGCGCAGCGTCCCGCGGCGGATGTGCGGGGGGTCGTAAAGAAACCGCGAGATCATCACCAGGCTGAAGATGCCGATCGGCACGTTAATGTAAAACACCCAGCGCCAGGAGTAGGTATCCGTAATCCAGCCACCCAACGTCGGCCCCAGGATGGGGGCCGCCACAATGCCCATTCCCCAGAGCGCCATCGCTTCGCCCCGCTCCTCGGGAGGAAACTCCTCCAGCAGGACCGCTTGCGAAAGGGGTTGCAGCCCTCCCCCCGTAGTACCTTGGAGCACGCGGAAGAAGATCAACGATCCCAAACTCGGGGCCAGGCCACACAGCACACTGGAAATTGTGAACCCGCTCACCACCGTCAGCAGGAGCCGTTTTCGTCCAATGATGTTAGCCAGCCACCCGCTGATGGGCAGAATCACCGCGTTGGCGATCAGGTACGAGGTCAACACCCAGGTGGCTTCATCGACGCTGGCGGACATGCTTCCGGCAATGTGCGGCAGACTGACATTTACCACCGAGGTGTCCAGCACCTCCATGATGGCACTCGACATGACCGCGATGGCAATCAGCCAGCGATTCATCGAAGGACCAGTGGGATCTGGTGGGCTCATTTTCAGTCCGGACTAAGTGGAGGGGAGGAAGTCTTGCAGAGGGGCGAAGGTGTACCCCCGCTGGCGGGCGCCCGCGATGATCGCCGGCAAAGCCGAG
>Ga0326727_10018143_pt1 | contig 14425 bp, 15 predicted proteins | sample MB2enrmetagenome_FD_207643 | JGI IMG/M metagenome (GOLD analysis project Ga0326727, IMG submission 207643) | Lab enriched peat soil microbial communities from McLean, Ithaca, NY, United States - MB29MY | ecosystem: Environmental > Terrestrial > Soil > Wetlands > Peat | place: USA: New York...
GGTCGTCGACCTCTTGGCGGCCGCTTGATCTCGTCATCGCCTCGCCAACAAATGCTCGACTCGTTTTGTCCATCATCGGCCGAGCAAGAATCTAGCGGGGCCGACCGGTTGACCCTCGAACCACCAGCCTGGTCGAGACGGTCTTGCGCGCGAGCGCGCTAAGGTCGGCGATCGCTTCCAGGGCGAGCGTCACCGCGTTGCGGCCGAGTTCGGCGATCGGCTGGGCGACGCTGGTCAGGGGAGGCGTCAGGATTTCCGCCATCGTATCGTCGTAGCCGATGATGGAGACGTTCTGGGCGAAATACATCCCCGCGATGACGACTGCGTAGAGAGCCGCCAAAGCCAGCATGAGGTGTACGACCCACATGGTTTCGATCCGCGGTCGCTCGGCCGGTAGCGCCATATGCCGTCATTCAAGGGCTTGGAACAATGCTCGTGGTCCCGTTGCTCTCGCTGGAGCGCCGATCCACGATGATTTAGCGACCTTAGGAATGAGACGGGCCACCTCGTCCTGGCTCAGAACGACCGGCGTCTTGCGCGGCTGCTGCACCGGCGCCAGGTGCCCGGACGAGGTCGGGCTTTTCGAGCGTGATCTTGAAGAAGAACCGTAACGCGGTGCAGGCCTGGTTGATGGTCGCCGGGCCGATATGTTGCTTGGCCAGATGCAATTGATATCGGCGAAGGTCCTCGGCCGACGCCTTATCCGGCGACCGGCCGAGGAAAACCGTGAAGTTCTTCACGGCGCGAACGTAGTCCCTCTGGGGGTCCTCGGTGAACCGGCGCGCCGTCATGTCGTCGATCATGCGCTGGCGCAAAGGGCTGACGGGCTTGTCGGGCATCGCGAAACCTCCTGTCTCGCATGGGGTTGAACCCCACGATCCTGAAACACGCCCGAGCCCTCGCGTTGTCCTTCAGCTCTCGCCGTCCTCCGGCTTTGACCGGCGTCTCTACCGCGCGAGCGGTTTAGTCCTCTGGCGCAACCCCGCCGCAGCGGCCTCGTCGGCTTTCTGGCTGATACCGAACGTTTGTGCTCGATCGTTCCTGTGCTCCTGCACGGCAGCGCGTCGACGGTCGTCGCTCACACAATGGCGGCCATGCAGTCACACCGGCGGGGCAGACTTCCCGCGGTTCGACGCTGTTGGGATACAATGATCGGCCCCCTGGTTGGAGCGCTGCGGCGGGAGCGGTCGGGCGTGGAGGTCAACCATGTCCACCGAAGCCAAGACGAAGTGCAATCGTTCGTACGTACCCTGGAACAACCCACGCGGCAACCTGGAGGCGGCCCCCTGCCATGCCTTGGAACAATAATAGGCAATCACGGGGTGGTTGCGATGATCGGTGATGCCGCGTTCGGACGGCAAGTTCACCCCACTGGCGTCCTGATAGGCAACGCCTACGTCTCCGCGCCCGACAAGAATCGGCCGAGGTCCATTGTCTCGCTGGGGTTAAACTCAATTGAGAGCTGACGTCGATGCGAGGGCGAATAGATGGCCGACATAAACTGGCAACCGCTGCCTCCACTCTGGCCGAGCCCAGCGGTTTCACGCTGGTGATCTTCACGGAGGATAACGTCCCGACATGGGAGGTCCGGCGCAAAGCGAAAAAGGTCGACGGCCGCAACGACGATCTGGTCGTTGGCGGCACCGCCGACACATTCGAAGCGGCTAAGGCAGCGGCGCTGTTCGAAGCAACGGCCGGTCCTCAGAATAACGACACCGTCTAAACAACGATGACACGACAAGCGACGGTCAGCCCGATTCCGACCGACCCCTATCGGGGCCTTCTCTGGGGCTTGCTGCGGCCGCGCCTGTTAGATGGCAAGGGGTCGAGGTGACGGAACGAACAGGGGCAAGAGGGTCCGCCGCCCGCCCGAAGCAGCCTTTCATGGCCTGCGTCACGCGGAGGCGTCAAACCGCCATCCACGACCTTGGTGCAACGCTCCCCCCGTCCTTCAACTGGCGCTCCAGCAAGATAAGCGCATCGGCGGTCATATCGGCGTCCAGCAAGGCGCCGTGTCTCTCGTCTCGCTCGCTGGCGTCTAGCGCTAGGCGGTCGCACATCGACGTCAGCGATTTGCTGGCGCCAGGGAAAAGCTGCGCAAACAATCTTTGCGTGCATATGTAGCGCTCTTCTTCATAGGCGTTTTCGCCCCACCCAATGGCCTTGGCGCGAGCGAATTCGTAATTGAGGAAGTCGCGCTCGTTCTTGTAGGCATGTGCGACAATGGGCGCTTCGCCGATAAAGTCTTTCAGTTCCGGTAGAATCGCGGCGAAGCGCGGCGCGTTTTTCAGATCGCCGTGGCGTATCTTGTGAACGGCGACCGCGGCCGGATCGATCGGGCCGTCCGGGTTGACCAATGACCGCCATGTTTTTGCCTTGCGCCAACCTGCGTCGGCGCGAAGCATTTCGACAAAGCCGACTTCTATGACGACTCCCGGCGGTTTCCAGGCGAAAGGCTGTTTCTTGATGAAACCGGCGTCCGGCGTCCGCTTGCCAGTCGTCTCCGCGTCAAAAGCGACGAGACGGTCAAAACCGTCGAGGAAATCCGGCGGGAACATTTTTCGCCTCCAACACGAGTACCTGATTTTACTCGCCTTGCCGGGCTGTGTCGTGGGGAATCGCCGATCCGAGCGGGTGCAAAACGTCAATTTCGAACCCCGAGCCTTAGACCCGCAAGCGGGCGCGCCTCTGAGTTCAGCACAATTGTCCGTGATCGTCTGTCGCCACGCCGGAGCCGGGTTCAATCCAACGGGTGCGCCCGTTGGGACAAGGGGCTCGCGGCCGGCGGCGCTTTTGAACCTGCAACCGCTCAGCGCGCCCAACCGCGTGGATGGCCGGGACGAGCCCGGCCATGACACGTCCATTTGTCCAATTGTCTGTCGCTTTTTCCGGCCGCCGGCGTTTGCGCCCGTAGACGGCCGCATAGGCGGCGTCGAAGCGCCGGGCCGTTACGCTTCCCCGAACGTTTCGCGGGCGGCTTCGCGGAGCGCCTTCTTCAGCTCGTCGCCCCGCCCGCGCCGGCGGTCCTCGAGGAAGGCGCCTGAGGGCGGCGGCCGGCTCGTCCCCGGCGGCCGGCGGGGCCCGCTTCATTCGCTCGTCGCGCCGCCTTCGAATCGATTCCCTAAGCCTCGCTCAGCGCCTATATTCCGAACGATGAAATACGACGAAGACCTTTACCAGTGGACGATCGAGCAAGGGCGTGCTCTCCGCGACCGGGCGACGAACGCCCTCGACTACGACAACCTGGCGGAGGAAATCGAGTCCTTGGGACGCAGTGATAAGCGGGAGATCGAATCCCGGCTGGAGAACCTACTCGTCCACCTGCTGAAATGGCGCTGCCAACCGGAATGGCGGAGCCCTTCGTGGGAAGCCTCGATCGATGAGGCGCGGCGGCGGATCGAGCGCATCATCAAGGATAGCCCGTCGCTGCGCTCATATCCCGGGGAAGTCTTGAGCGAGGCTTATCGTTATGCGATCCGTAACAAAGCCATCCGTGCGCTCGAGCTTCCCCAACTCCCGGAGGCTTGCCCCTGGGCGATCGAGGATGTGTTGTCCGAGGAATTCCTTCCCAAGTGACTCTGGATGTTGATCCAGCCGCTCCGGCTCACGCTCTCAAATCGTAAGGGCGATATTCCCTGTTTTCCGTAACTCCCAAGCCATGAACGCGGTGACCCCTCGCCCGCGAAGCGGGAGAGGACGGCGCGGCGAAGCCGCGCCAGGTGAGGGGGACGGGCAACCGATGAACCTCGACGCCGCCCAACCAACGCCCGCCGCTCGGCGTTCTCAGCCCTCACCTGGCGCTTCGCGCCTGTCCTGTCCCGCTTCGCGGGCGAGGGGATCCGTGCTGGTCCGTCTGGGACGCCCGCCAAATCCGGTAGGCTCAGCCCGCCGCCGCGACCGCGCGCCGCGCCATCACGCCGATGAGATGGGCGCGATAATCGGCGTCCGCGTGGATGTCGGAGTTGAGGCCGCTCGCCGGGACCGAGACGCCGTCGAGCGCCGAGGGCGAGAAGTTGGCGTTCAGCGCGGCCTCCATCGCGCTCGTGCGGAAGACGCCGTGCTCGCCAGCGCCGGTCACCGCGACGCGGACGCCGTCCGCGGTCTTGGCGACGAAGACGCCGACCAGCGCGTAGCGCGAGGCCGGGTTGGCGAACTTCATATAGGCCGCCTTCTGCGGGATCGGGAAGCTCACCTGGGTGATGAGTTCGCCCGGCTCGAGCGCCGTCTCGAACAGCCCCGTGAAATAATCGTCGGCGGCGATGCGGCGCTTGCTGGTGACGACCGTCGCGCTGAGCGCAAGCGCGGCGGCGGGATAGTCGGCGGCCGGATCGTTGTTGGCGAGCGAGCCGCCGATCGTGCCGCGGTTGCGGACATGCGGGTCGCCGACTTCTCCCGCGAGCGCGGCGAGCGCGGGGATGGAGGCCTTGACGACGGGGCTGCGGGCGACTTCGGCATGGCGGGTCATCGCGCCGATCACGAGGTCGTCGCCTTGCCGAACGAGGCCGTTGAGCTCCGGCACGTCCTTCAGCTCGACCAGGGCGGAAGGCGCGGCGAGGCGCTGCTTCATCGTCGGCAGGAGGGTCATGCCGCCCGCGAGCGCCTTGGCGTCCGGCTTTTCGAGGTCGGCGAGGGCGCCCGAGAGGGTGTGTGGGCGATGGTATTCAAAGGCGTACATCGAAGAATCTCCGAATGAGAGGTCAGGCAGGCGGCTGAAGGGCGCCTCCGGCTGGAGTCATTCCGCAGCGCGCTTGGTTGCGACCTTCTGCGCGGCGCGCCAGACGACCTGCGGGGTCGCGGGCATCGTCACGTCCTCGTGGCCGAGCGCGTCGGTGATGGCGTTGATGACCGCGGGCGGCGAGGCGATCGCCCCCGCTTCCCCGCAGCCTTTGATGCCGAGCGGGTTGGACGGACAGGGGGTTTCGATCGTTTCGACCTTGAACGAGGGCAGATCGTCGGCGCGCGGCATGCAATAGTCCATGTAGCTCGCCGTCAGCAATTGGCCGTCGGAATCGTAATGCGCAGCTTCCATTAGCGCCTGGCCGACACCATGCGCGACGCCCCCATGTACCTGTCCTTCGACGATCATCGGGTTGATGAGCTTGCCGAAATCGTCGACCGCGGTCCACCTGTCGATCGTCACGACGCCGGTCTGCGGATCGATCTCGAGCTCGCAGATATGGACGCCGGCCGGGAAGGTGAAGTTGGTCGGGTCCCAGAAGGCGGTCTCCTTGAGGCCCGGCTCGAGCTCCTGGCCGTTGAACTTGTGCGCGGTGTAGGCGTTCAGGGCGACGGAGCCGAAATCGATCGACTTGTCGGTGCCTTTGACGGTGAACTTGCCGTCCTTGAACTCGATGTCCTGCTCCGAGGCTTCCAGCACATGGCCGGCGACCTTCTTCGCCTTGGCCTCGATCTTGTCGAGCGCCTTGGAGATGGCCGACATGCCGACCGCGCCCGAGCGCGACCCGTAAGTGCCCATGCCCATCTGCACCTTGTCGGTATCGCCGTGGACAATGGACACATTCTCTATCGGGATCCCGAGTCGCGAGGACACAAGTTGGGCGTATGTCGTCTCGTGTCCTTGGCCGTGGCTGTGGCAGCCGGTCAAAATCTCGACCGTGCCGACCATATTGACCCGCACCTCGGCCGATTCCCACAAGCCGACGCCCGCTCCGAGCGAGCCCACCGCCGCCGACGGCGCGAGGCCGCAGGACTCGATATAGGCCGAAAATCCGACGCCTCGCAGCTTGCCCTTGGCGGCGGAGGCCGCCTTGCGCGCGCCGAGGCCCTTGTAGTCGGCAAGCTCCAGCGCCTTGTCAAGCGCCTTGGGGTAGTCGCCCACGTCGTAGGCCAGGATGACCGGCGTCTGGTGCGGGAACGACTTGACGAAATTCTGGCGGCGGAATTCCGCCGAATCGCGGCCCGTCTCCCGCGCCGCGATTTCGACGATGCGCTCAACGAGGAACGTCGCTTCGGGGCGCCCAGCGCCGCGAACGGCGTCGACCGGCGCCGTGTTGGTGTAGACCGCGTCGACCTCGCAGTAGATCGCCGGGATGTCGTACTGGCCCGACAACAGTATCCCGTAAAGATAGGTCGGTACCGACGACGCAAACGTCGACAGATACGCGCCGAGATTGGCGATCGTGTGTACGCGAAGGCCCGTGATTTTGCCGTTCGCGTCGAGCGCGAGCTCGGCGTGAGACACGTGATCGCGGCCGTGCGCGTCCGACAGGAACGATTCGGTGCGCTCTGCGGTCCATTTGACCGGCCGGTCGATCTTCCTCGCCGCCCAGGCGCAGACGGTCTCTTCGGCGTAGATGAAGATTTTCGAGCCGAAACCGCCGCCGACATCGGGCGCGATGACGCGCAGCTTGTTCTCGGGGGCAAGCCCGACGAACGCCGAGAGCACGAGCCGCGCGACATGCGGGTTCTGGCTCGTCGTGTAGAGCGTGATCGTGTCGGTCCCGGAGTCATATTCGCCGACAGCTGCGCGCGGCTCCATCGCGTTGGGGATCGTGCGATTGTTGACGAGATCGAGCTTGGTGACGTGGGCGGCTTTGGCGAACGCCGCATCCGTCGTCGCTTTGTCGCCGACGTGCCAGTTGAAGACCGTATTGTTCGGCGCGGCGTCATGGAGTTGCGGCCGGCCGGAGTTAGCGGCGGTTGCGGTATCGACGGTGGCCGGCAGCTCGCCGTAGTCGACGGTGATCTTCTCCGCCGCGTCGCGCGCCTGCGCATAAGCGTCGGCGATGATGACGGCGACGTGGTCGCCGACATAGCGCACCTTTCCCTGGGCGAGCGCCGGATGTGCGCCGGCCTTCATCGGCGAGCCGTCCTTGGAATGGATCATCCAGCCGCAGGGGAGGCCGCCGACCTTGTCAGCGGCGATGTCGTCGCCGGTGAACACCGCGACGACGCCCGGCGACTTCAGCGCCTCGGTCGCGTCGATCTTGTCGATCGTCGCATGCGCGTGCGGCGAGCGGACGAAATAGGCGTAGGCCTGGCCGGGACGATTGAGGTCGTCGACATAATGCCCCTTGCCGGTGATGAAGCGGATGTCTTCCTTGCGCTTGACGGAGGCGCCGATGCCAGTCGCGCTCATGTCTCTCTCCCTTTGAAACGGCTTAAAGCCTGCGTTATTCGGCGGCCTTGGGCGTCGCGGCGGCGGCCATTTCGCGCGCCCCCTGCATGACCGCCTTGACGATGTTGTGGTAGCCGGTGCAGCGGCAGATGTTGCCTTCGAGCCCGTGGCGGATCGCCGCCTCGTCGAGGTTCGGGCCCTCGCGATTGACGAGGTCGATCGCCGCCATGATCATGCCCGGCGTACAGTACCCGCATTGCAGGCCGTGGTTGTCCTGGAAGGCCTGCTGCATCGGATGGAGCTTGCCGTTCTGCGCGAGCCCCTCGATCGTCGTGACATTCGCGCCGTCGCAGCTCGCTGCCAGGGCTGTACAGGACTTGATCGCCTCGCCGTCGAGATGCACGACGCAGGCGCCGCATTGCGAGGTGTCGCAGCCGACATGCGTGCCGGTCAGGCGCAGATTCTCGCGCAGGAACTGCACGAGCAGGGTCCTGGGATCGATTTCGGCCGAGACCTGCCGGCCGTTTACCGCCATAGAGACATGAACCATTCCCATATCCTCCTGAGCCATGACGTTGTCCTCGGGGTGGCTTGCGGCGCTGCGCCGACGGACGGCCCGGCCGCGGCGGCCGCCTCGGCCACAGGAGCGACCCGTCCTCCGGCGGCCTCGGCGAAACTGGCGAAGAACTTGTCGGCCATGCTCTTCGCGACGCTGTCGATCAGGCGCGAACCGAGCTGGGCCATCTTGCCCCCGACATGGGCCTCGACGTCGTATCGCAGCAGCGTGCCGCCCTCGACGTCGGCGAGCGAGACTTTGGCGGCGCCCTTGGCGAAGCCGGCGACGCCGCCCTCGCCCTCGCCCGCGATCCTGTAGCTCACCTCGGGGACGATGTCGGAGAGTTCGACCTTGCCTTTGAAGGTGGCGGCGACCGGGCCGATCTTGGCCTTGACGACAGCGGCGAAAGCATTGTCGGCGGTTTTCTCCATCGACTGGCAACCGGGAATGCAGGATTTGAGCACCGCCGGATCGTTGAGCAGAGCCCACACCCTCGAGCGTACGGCCGGAAGCGTCGCTTCCCCCGTCATCGTCATCGCCATGAACGTTCCCTCGCGTCGCGGACAGTTGCGCCGCCGCCCCTTCGCGCCCGGCGCGTCGGAGCGGGGCAGCCTGTCTCCCGCGACGAATACGAAAGTCTTGGTACACTGTCGTCGGCGCAAAAGTCCATATCGGGGACAGCCTATCGTTATTTCTTTTTGGTTACATCGCGATCGGGGCGATTGATTGGCGGCCGATCGTTATATACATGCACATAGATCGCCGTCGCGGCGCCTCTTCGGGCGGCGCGTCGCGCCTTCGGCGATGCGATTTTTTAAATCAACTGCGTGGGACCCGACGGCGTTGCCGTCGCAATCGCCGGCCGCCAGTTTGCCGAAAGATGCAAGCCGAAAGATGCAATAAGCCGTCTTGAACGCCCGAAAGCGCCGGGCTAAGCGCTTGTCAAGCGGCTTGCCCATCGCGACGGGACGGGCGGGGCCCACAGGGACGGCCGGGCGCTGCCTGGTACGTTTCCTGCTAATATCAGCTACCTGGTACGTTTCCTGCTAATATCAAGAGGAAACGAGGAGGAATCGTCGGCGCATGGATAATTTCCTGCAGCAGTTGATCAACGGGCTGACGCTCGGGTCGATCTACGGACTCATCGCCATCGGCTATTCGATGGTTTACGGCATCATCGGCATGATCAATTTCGCGCACGGCGACCTGTTCATGCTGTCGGCGTTCATCGCGCTCATCGTCTTCATGATCCTGACCCAGATTCTCCATCTGGGCTCGCTGCCGCTCGCCTTGATCGTCGTGATGATTGCGGGAATGGCGCTGACGGGCCTATGGAACTGGACGATCGAGCGGCTCGCGTATCGGCCGCTGCGCGGCTCGTTCCGCCTCGCCCCGCTGATCTCTGCGATCGGCATGTCGATCTTTCTGTCGAATTTCGTCCAGGTCGTGCAGGGGCCGCGCAACAAGCCCGCGCCGCAGCTGCCCAATCACATCTTTAAACTGACAGGCGGCGCCTATGACGTGACGCTGTCGGTGCGGCAGGTCCTCATCATGGTCGTGACCGCCGTGCTGCTGGCCGGCTTCTGGTACCTCGTGCAGTACACCTCTCTCGGCCGCGCGCAGCGCGCGTGCGAGCAGGACCGCAAGATGGCGGCGCTCCTCGGCGTCGACGTTGACGCGACGATTTCGATCACATTCGTCATCGGCGCGGCATTGGCCGCGGTGGCCGGCGTCATGTTCGTCATCTACTACGGGGTGGTCAATTTCGCCGACGGCTTCGTCCCCGGCGTCAAGGCCTTCACCGCCGCGGTGCTCGGAGGCATCGGCTCGCTGCCCGGCGCAGTGCTCGGCGGCCTCCTGATCGGCCTCATCGAAGTGTTCTGGTCGTCCTATTTCACCACCGACTACAAGGACGTGGCAGCGTTCATGATCCTCGCCATCACGCTGATCTTCATGCCCTCCGGCATCCTCGGCCGGCCCGAAGTGGAGAAGGTCTGAACATGACTGCGGCCCCGCAAACCACGCCGCTCGCTGAGGCCGCCGCAGCGACCACCGGGCAGCTCGTTCCCGCGCTTCGCAACGCGCTCGCCGCCGGGCTGGTCGCCTTCGGCCTGACGTTCCCGATCATCAGCTATCACGCGGAGGCCAACATCAACAACGAGCTGGTGCTGAGCAGCCGCTGGCCGTTCTCTTTCGGCGTCGCCGCGATCGTGTTCCTGTTCGTGTTCCTGCGCCAGATGGCGCAGGCCGACTGGCGCGTGTGGTTCGACCGGGTCGGCGCGATCGTCGCCGGCGGCATGGGCGGCGCGCTGGTTCAGGCGGCGCGCGAAGGCGAAGGCGTCGCGCCGCCCTCGCCGGCGCGGGCCTGGTTCTCGCGTTATTTCGGGCCGTTCATGCTCGGTCTCGTCGCGCTGTTTCCCTTGATCGTGCTCGGCATGCTCGGCCCCGCCGGCTCTCTCAAGTGGATCAACAATTACGGCGTCCAGATCATGATCTACGTGATGCTGGGCTGGGGCCTCAACATCGTGGTCGGCCTCGCGGGCCTCCTCGACCTCGGCTATGCCGCCTTTTACGCGGTCGGCGCCTATTCCTACGCGCTGCTGTCGACCACCTTCGGCCTGTCGTTCTGGCTTTGCCTGCCGCTCGCGGGCACGTTGGCCGCGATGTGGGGCATCATTCTCGGCTTCCCGGTGCTGCGGCTGCGCGGCGACTATCTCGCCATCGTGACGCTCGCCTTCGGCGAGATCATCCGTCTCGTCCTCATCAACTGGGTCGACCTCACCAACGGCTATGCCGGCATCTCCGAAATCCCGCACGTCACCTTCTTCGGCATCCCGTTCACAGACGACGACAACGGCTTCGCCGCGATCTTCCATCTGCCCTACACCCCGATCTACCGCTCCATCTTCCTCTTCTATCTGATCTTCGCGCTCGCGCTCCTGACGAACATCGTCACGCTGCGGCTGCGCAGGCTGCCGATCGGGCGGGCCTGGGAGGCGCTGCGCGAGGACGAGATCGCCTGCCGCTCGCTCGGCATCAACACCAGGAACACCAAGCTGACCGCCTTCGCGCTCGGCGCCATGTTCGGCGGCTTCGCCGGCTCCTTCTTCTCCGTGCGCCAGGGATTCGTCAGCCCCGAGAGCTTCACCTTCATCGAATCGGCGACGGTTCTCGCCATCGTCGTGCTTGGCGGCATGGGCTCGCAGCTCGGCGTCGCCGTCGCCGCCGCGGTGATGATCGGCGCGCCGGAGCTCATGCGCGAGCTCGACTGGATGAAGGCGTTGTTCGGCCAGGAATTCGATCCGACGCAGTACCGCATGCTGCTGTTCGGCGCGGCAATGGTCCTCATGATGATCTGGAAGCCGCGCGGCCTCGTCTCGACTCGCTCGCCGTCGATCTTCCTGAAAGAGCGTAGAGCCGTGTCGGGCGATCTCGTCAAGGAAGGGCGCGGCTGATGAACTGGCTGACGAGCCCGCTGCTCGCCGTCGAAAACCTCACCATGCGGTTCGGGGGCTTGATCGCGGTCAACTCCTTCACCTTCGCGGCCGGACGCGGCGACATCACTGCGCTGATCGGACCGAACGGCGCCGGCAAGACGACCGTGTTCAATTGCGTCACCGGCTTCTACAAGCCGACGGAGGGCCGCCTCGCGTTCGCTCGCGACGGCATCGCGACGCGGGAGGACATCGAGGCTGCGACGAACGCCAGCGGACGGCATGCGACGACGGCGAACGGCGAACTCTTTCTGCTCGAGCGCATGCCCGACCACGAGATCGCCCGCAAGGCGCGGGTCGCGCGCACCTTCCAGTTCATCCGCCTCTTCCAGGGCATGACGGTGCTCGAGAATCTCCTGGTCGCCCACCACAATCCGCTGATGCGCGCGAGCGGCATGACGGTGCTCGGCCTCGTCGGCGCGCCGAGCTACCGGCGCAAGGAGGCCGAGGCCATCCATCGGGCGAAATACTGGCTCGACAAGATCGGCCTCATGGACCGGGCGGACGATCCGGCGGGCGAACTGCCCTACGGCGCGCAGCGCCGGCTCGAGATCGCGCGCGCCATGTGCACCGACCCGGTGCTGCTCTGCCTCGACGAGCCGGCGGCGGGATTGAACCCGCGCGAATCGGCCGATCTGAACACGCTCCTGCGCTCGATCCGCGCCGACCACAAGACGTCGGTGCTGCTCATCGAGCACGACATGTCGGTCGTCATGCAGATCTCCGACCATGTGGTCGTGCTCGACTATGGAGTGAAGATCGCCGACGGCACGCCCGCCGAAGTGCGCGCCGATCCGAAAGTGATCGCCGCCTATCTCGGCGTCGCCGACGAGGAGGAAGTGGAATCGATCGAGAAGGAGCTCGAGCAATGAGCGCGGCGGCTCCCCCGCCGCTCCTCCAACTGCGCGGCGTCGAGACTTTCTACGGCAAGATCCAGGCGCTCAAGGGCGTCGACATCGACGTCAATCCCGGCGAGATCGTCACCCTGATCGGCGCCAACGGGGCCGGCAAGTCGACGACGATGATGACAATTTTCGGCGCGCCGCGCGCCCGCCACGGCAGGATCACATTCGACGGCAAGGACATCACCGCCCTGCCGACCCATCAGATCGCGCGCCTGTCGATCGCCCAGTCGCCCGAGGGGCGGCGCATCTTCCCGCGCATGACCGTGTTCGAGAACCTGCAAATGGGCGCGTCGATCAACAATTTCGCCCATTTCGACGAAGACCTGAAGCGCGTCTTTGCTTTGTTTCCGCGCCTCAAGGAGCGCGCGCCGCAGCGCGGCGGCACGCTGTCGGGCGGCGAGCAGCAGATGCTGGCGATCGGCCGGGCGCTGATGGGCCGGCCGCGCCTGCTGCTGCTCGACGAGCCTTCGCTCGGCCTTGCGCCCTTGGTGGTCAAGCAGATCTTCGAGGTCGTCGGCGACCTCAACAAGCGCGAGGGCTTGACGGTCTTCCTGGTCGAGCAGAACGCCTTCCATGCGCTGAAACTCGCGCATCGGGGCTACGTCATGGTCAATGGGACGATCACCATGCAGGGCGGCGGTGCAGAGCTGCTCGCCCGGCCGGAAGTGCGGGCGGCCTATCTCGAGGGGGGCCACTGATGGCGGGAATTTTGTGGGCCGACTCGCCTTACGGCCTCCTGACCTTCGTGCTCATCACGCTCGTCCTCGGGGGCCTCGGCGCCTGGGCGACGGGCCGCGCCATGGCCCAGACCTGGCGGCCGATGCCGATGCTCCTGCCGTATATGGTCTTGCTGACCGCCGGCGTCCGCTTCCTGCACTATGCGCTCTATGGAGAAAAGCTGCTGTCGCTCCACTTCTTCATCGTCGCCTATGTCTGGACGATCCTCGTGGCGGCCTTCGGCTACCGTCAGATGCGCGCGGCCCAGATGGCGACGCAATATTCATGGGCCTACGAGCGCGCCGGGCTGAACTGGCGGGCCAAGGCGAAGGGTTGAGAGCTCGCAAACGCTGTGAACGAAGGTGCGACGTTTTTTAAGGTGACTCTTTCTTGAAAACGAGAAAGTATCCGCGCCCAAGGTGGATTTGGCTCCGCCGCGGGCCGGCTCAGGGAGGGCCGAGGGCCCCAACTTCAGGGAGTATAGGTGCATGAGGAAATACTGGTTGTCGGGCGTCGCGCTTGCCGCTGCGCTCGCGTTCTCCGGCGCGGCCAGCGCCCAGATCAAGATCGGCGTCGCGGGACCGATCACCGGCCCGAACGCCGCGTTCGGCGCGCAGCTCGTCAACGGAACCCAGCAAGCCGTCGACGACATCAACAAGGCAGGCGGCATCCTCGGCCAGAAGCTCGAGCTCGAGCAGGGCGACGACGTGTCCGATCCGAAGCAGGGCGTTTCGGTCGCCAACAAGTTCGTCGGCGACGGCGTCAAGTACGTCGTCGGCCACTTCAACTCCGGGGTGACGATCCCGGCTTCCGACGTCTATGCGGAAAACGGCATCCTGATGATCACCCCGTCCGCGACCAACCCGAAAGTCACCGAACGCAACCTGTGGGGCGTGTTCCGCACCTGTGGCCGCGACGACCAGCAGGGCATGCTGTGGGCCGAGTACGCCCGCGACCACCTGAAGGGCAAGAAGATCGCCGTCGTTCACGACAAGACGACCTACGGCAAGGGCCTCGCCGACGCCGCGCTCGACAACATGCACAAGTTCGGCATCCACGAAGTCCTGTACGAAGGCGTGAACACCGGCGAGAAGGACTATTCGGCCATCGTCTCCAAGATCAAGGAATCGGGCGCCGACTACGTGATGTGGGGCGGCCTGCACACCGAGGGCGGCCTCATCATCCGCCAGATGCGCGACCAGGGCATGAACACCGTCATGATTTCCGGCGACGGCATCACCGACAACGAGTTCGCCCAGATCGGCGGCCCGGGCGTCGAAGGCACGCTGATGTCGTTCGGCCCCGACCCGCGCAGGACGTCGTCGCCGAGTTCAAGGCGAAGAACTTCGACCCCGAAGCCTACACGCTCTACTCCTACGCCGGCGTCCAGATCATCAAGCAGGCGGCGGAGAAGGCGAAGTCGCTCGATCCGAAGAAGGTGGCGGAAGTCATGCACACCGGCATGCCGTTCCACACCGTCATCGGCGACATCGCCTACGATAAGAAGGGCGACCGCAAGTCGGTCGACTTCGTCTGGTACGTCTGGAAGAAGGGCGACGACGGCAAGATCACCTACAAGCAGATGTGATCGGGGCCCCTTGCCCCATCCCTCTCCCGAATTCGGGGAGAGATCCTATGAGGCGGCGGGGGCGTCGACCCCTAGAGTCGAAGCGCC
>Ga0326727_10018144_pt1 | contig 14424 bp, 11 predicted proteins | sample MB2enrmetagenome_FD_207643 | JGI IMG/M metagenome (GOLD analysis project Ga0326727, IMG submission 207643) | Lab enriched peat soil microbial communities from McLean, Ithaca, NY, United States - MB29MY | ecosystem: Environmental > Terrestrial > Soil > Wetlands > Peat | place: USA: New York...
CGCGGAAGATGTTTTCTTGCCTCAGAGTCGTCAGTGAAAACCGGCGATACTCGACATTCACACCGAAGCACCCGAAATTATAGCTGACTTGGCCGACAGCTCCAGCCGCAATCTTCTGAACAAGATTGTAATCCACCCCGAACGCACCGCTGAATCCTTTGCGGTTCACGTCCCCATAAGTCGCCAGGAGGTTCAGGAGGTGGTAGGAGGTGTCAATTGGAGCCGTCGTGCTGGTTGAAGTCGTCGTCGCGGAGGTAAGGTTCAAGCCCGTGTTACGATTGACGAAAAAGTCAGTAAATGCCAGGCCGTACAAGCCGTGCTTGACATGGGAGGTAACACCGGCATCAAGGATTCCTCCGCCGGTCGGACTCAAATCGATCTGCAACTCCGTGTCGTAGTTTGTGAAGGGGGCGAACTTAAGGTCGGACACGACCGGTGACAAACGCCGGCCGGGAATAAAGTGAAAACCCGTGAGTGAGAGCGTCGGCGCCCAGACGATGGGTTTGTCCGGTCCCAGGACGCCGCCGAACGTTGGGTCCATGTAATACTTCTGCGAGATGCGCCACGAGATCAATTCCTGCGACTGGGGCGTGTCCCCTGTCCCGCTGGAGGCGGTCTTGCGAGTCAGGAGAGTATTGGTCAGTGAGTACTCGACCTCATTGGTTTGAGAGAGGATGTCCAGATCATCGTAACGGACGATGTTGGCAAGGTCCTCCGGTTGCCGGGCCTTGACCACACGGTAAACGATGTCCGGCTCGATGACATGCTTGAAATGCCTGCCCCAAAGTGACCGCGCGAAGACTCTTTCGAGAGGAGGGGGCCGGAGATCAAGCGAGAAGTCGCCCATGAATCTGGTGACGGGCTGGTGGTTCGCATCCAGGCTTTCACCGTACCATGCCGCTTCCACTCCCGCCGAAGGGGTAACGTGGAAACCCCAGAATTCCCCGGTGCGAAGCGTGATCTCGGGGTGCATCTCGGCCCGTTCGGAGAATGAAGGAATGTAAAGGCCTGGCTCCGTGCGTCCGACAGCGCCAGCGGAACTCCTGAAGGAAAAATAGAAGGGACTGTTACCCACCTGCCTGTCCATTCCCGAGAACGAGAACTCGGGCAATTTCCTGATGATGATTGAGTTTCCCGGCGTGAGTGCCGTGGAAAGGAAATTCTGATAGCGTGTGGCGTAGATGCTGAAGTCGTAAGCGTCGAAGGCTTTTGTGACGAAGCCGGTCTGGTGGGCCTCTGAATTGACCGCTTCGGTAAACGTGGGCGAGTATGTCTCGCGAAACGCCAGCGACGAGGTGTAATCCACATCCGCGACGCCGCGAAAACCTAACGGAAGATCGATCGTGTTCCCGACGGCCTTCAGGCTCTGGCCGGGAGCGCGGTTCGCCACGATTGCGTCCTTGTCGTTCACCCCAAAATAGTCCATCGTAAAATTGAGGGTGTCGCTGGGTCTTGCCCGGAACTGGGCTCGACGGGCAATCCCCCGGAGGTTGTAATCCTCCAGGCCCAGCAGCAGGTCGATGCTGGGGCTGATCGCCCAGAAAAAGCCTTCGCCGAAGATTCTTCCTTTCTGTGATGAATCCCCGATCTCGGGAAGCAGGAAGCCCGTTTGGCGGGGCATTCGGGCGACTGAGGTTACGCTGTACGGAAGGTAGAATATGGGGATACCAAGGAACCGCACCACCGTACCATGTGCGAAGACCTTGTTGTCAACCTCGATCTTGGCTTGATTGGCGGCAAGCGACCAGCCCTCTCTCTCGCAGTCGCAATTCGTCAGGCGGCCGTGTTTCACCGTGTACGTGGTTTCATCCAGGCGCAAGATCTCATCGCCTTGAATGTAGAAGGGATTGTCCGTGTGAAGTACTTTACGGCGTACGGGTGCGTTGGAGTGGACGGAGCCGCTGCACTTTGAAAACCATCCCTCCTGGGTGTGAATGTTGAAGTGGACTTCATCTGCGACAAGGCGGCTATGCGGGTCCACAAAAAGCACATCCCCCGTGGCGACGATCTCTCCCAATAATTCGTCGAGAGTCGCCTGATGCGCAGTGAGCTTCATTTCACGATAGGTTATGACGACGTGGCCGAGAAGAGTGAATACGTTCTTGTCTTTAGACTGTGAATCCGCGCGCATGGTGAGGGTTTTCCCGGAATCCTGCAGCTCGATGGGGATTGTGGGTTGCTGTTGCGCCGATGAAATCAGGGCGACCCCCATCGCAACGGACAAACCCAAAGAGACGCGGGCGCTACATTTCCGGAGGGACAAGAGAACATTCACGTAATTCATGTGCAGGCCCAAGCGTTTTATTCTACCCGAAGGACCTTTGCTCCTACGAATCAATTTGTTAAGATGCATGGGAAAGCTTTGAACGCTGCTCGGAGGGTCTAAATCACCCAGTGAAGTGCCCCAAATGCGGCTTCGTCAGCTACCCCGGACTCACGCAATGCAGGAAGTGTGGGCGCAGCTTTGCGCCTGCAGCGCGGAAGCCACCTTCAATCGCTGATGTGTTGCTTTCCGCCCGGCCTGGTTTACGGTCGGAAGACCATGTTGCGGGGGCAGACCTCCGGCCCGCCAATCCTGAATCAGCCTTGACCCTGCCTGTTCCTGAACGCTCGCACGGCGAGGAAACACGGAACCCACCGGAAGACTCTTCGCCGGTGACTGAAGCCGTCAAGTCCTGGCGGAAAGAGCTTTCAGGCCGAGTCCGGGATTTCCGGCTTAAACGCGCCCGGCTGCGAAACGAGCCAGCGAGCCTCGACTTCGATTTCGAACCGACCGATGCGAGTGCTCTTCTGGAAGCTGAAAGAGAAGAGACCCCGGGATTCCCGCCGAACGCTCGTACGGTTGAGCGGGGGATTGCCTCCCCGGCGTCTGAACAAGACCGGGACGCACATCCCCTGGAGGCGGAGGCCTTGGACCGGGACGCTGAGGATGTGGGAATTCTCGATTCCGCAATGATTCAAGCGGAAGAGAACGTGCTCGAACCGCTATCGCCGGCCGACAATCGTATGGAGATCGTTGTCGGGCCGGCGGAAGCTGACATGCAAGAGGTTGCTTTAGCGACACCCCTCGAGGCCCTCCCGCTGGCCTCCATTGGCCGCAGGTTTTTGGCCGGCTTGGCGGATGGGTTGGTTCTCCTCGTCGGGGCGGGGCTCTTCGCGCTCATTTTCTGGAAGGCCGGCGGCCACATGACTCCGCTTCCGATGAATCTTGCTATTGCGGCGCTGATCGCGGCTATTTTCATTCTGGCATATTTCGGATTATTTACCGCGCTCACCTTCTCCACGCCCGGCCTGACCTGGATGGGGATTGAAGTTCGAAACCTGGAGGGCGCGCCGCCGACTACCCAGGAATCTGTCCTGCGTGCGTTTGGTTACCTGGTTTCTGCCTCGGCTTTGATGATCGGTTTTCTGTGGGCGGTCGTGGACAGTGAATGGCTTACCTGGCATGATCGGATATCCGGGACTTTCCTGACCCCCGTGAGTCACCCTGCTCCGGTCAAGGATGGAAAAGGACTCGCCCAGGAATCTGCAAGCGAACTTTAGGGGGGCGGCTTCAAAAGGGCGGGGTACAACCCGTCCCGGCCTGTCGCAGCGCTTTTGGCCGGGATAATTTCGCACTTCCGCTTCGGTCTATGAGTAAGATGCGCTTCGTGAACCAGAAACTCGGTAAGCGGCCAAGCCGCAAGATTGCCCTTCTCAAATCGAGCCTTTCGACGCGTCGCCCGCCGGTACGGCTGGAGCCCTCAGGCACACGCCTCCCCAAGAAATAGAGGGGGGAAGCTCCGGAGCAGCGCTCGCTGGGTGACGCAGGCGCCATTCTGAGGACCCCGCCACGGGCGGAGGAGTCCCACCTCAGAATTCGGTCGGGTTTTCAGCGTATTTGCGGCGACGCCAAGGCGGCGCGGTGCATCTAATTTATTGGCGTGTTATACTTTGAAGGTTAAGGGCATTATCGGCCCTGCCACGAAGGAGTTCCCCGAGCAATGACCAACCGAATCCGTACGACGTTGATCACAATATCCGGCCTATTGGTGTTTTATGTTGTTCTGGGAGGGTTGCTCGGACGGGGCGAATCGACTTCGGAGAAGACGTACCGGGATCTCGGAGTCTACAGCGAGGTGTTGAATCGCATCCGCATGGATTATGTCACCGAACCAAATCTTAAGAAGGTGACGGATGGGGCAATTCGCGGACTGCTTGAAGCCTTGGACCCTTACAGTACCTATCTCACTCCCGAAGAGTATCAAGATTACTTGAAACATCCTGATCAGGGCGCGGCGGACATCGGCATCTTCCTGTCCAAGAGAATGGGTTTTGCCACGGTGATTTCTGTGCTTCCAGGGAGTCCGGCCGAGAAAGCCGGCGTGAAGGCCGGTGACCTGATCGACCGCGTTGAGGGTTCGGCGACGCGCGAGCTTTCCGTGGTGCAAATCGAGCGCCTGCTGGCTGGAGCCCCCGGCACGGCGGTGAAGATCAACGTCGTGCGCGCAGCACGAGGGGAACCTGATCTGGTCACGGTGACCCGCACCGTACTCAATTATCCACCCGTGGTTGCGAAGATCGTCGGTGACGGCGACGGGTATCTGCGCGTCTCGACTTTTGAAAAGGGGAAAGCCGGAGAGATTGCCTCAAAAGTCAAGGAACTTGAGGCGGGCGGGGCGCACAAGGTCATTCTGGATTTGAGAAACTGCGCCGGCGGCGACACGCAGGAAGCCATTGATACGGCGAGCCTTTTCCTGGATAAGGGATTGGTCGTTTACCTTTCCGGCCAGCGATATCCCCGGCAAGATATCGTGGCCCATCCCACAGGACCTGTGTTCAGCTTGCCTCTTGCTGTGCTCATCAACCAATCGACTGCGGGGCCGGCGGAGATTGTTGCCTCCGCTGTTCTGGGTAACAAGCGAGGCGAAGTGGTGGGTGTGCGCAGTTTTGGTATCGGAGTTCTTCAGAAAACAATCCCGGTCGGAGGCGGCTCCGCACTGTTGCTTTCCGTAGCGAAATACTATGGGCCTGACGGCAAGGCGATTAACGATAACGGCGTCACGCCCAGCGTGATTCAACCGGCCGGAAGCACCACCGGTGATGACGCTGAGGATGAGACCCAGCCTCCGGAACGCTTCGGGGATAAGGATGATTTGCAGCTTCGCAAGGCCATTGAGATCCTGACCCAGTCGTTGCCACTTGCGAAGGCTGCTTGATCCTGACGGCCTCGGTGTTGCTGCTGAGACAAGCAAGCTTAACTAAAGTCTGATTCCTGCGAGTCTATCCTCCGTTGATTTCAACTCGGTACGTCAATCCTGTGTCACGGTTGCGGCTTGTTTCCCTCCTGTCTTTAATCCTCCTTGCCTTGAACTGCAAGCGGCCTGCGGTCTCTCCCTCAAGCGAGGGGGACCGCCGGGACCTGGTCCGAAAGACAGAGAAAGCCGTGGAAGCGGCGGGGAAATCCCAGGTCTGGTTCCAGTCGCCAACGGGTTCCGCTCCGGGAAGGCCCGAGACGCCGTCTGAAGCGAGGGTCGGCTCCGAGGCCTATGCGGCGGTCATCGCCGCCCTGCGGCACGAAGCCGAGAAAGACGGGCTGCAATTCACGATTAATCAATCCCGGACGAAGGAAACATGGCGGGTTGCCGATGTCCGGTTGTCACGCCAGGGGAAGCTGGTGTGCCGGTGGAAGCTTCATGAGGTGCGCCGGATCCTCTACGCCGCGATCATCATTGATGACCTCGGGCAGAATCTCAGCTCCGTGCGCCAACTGCTTGCTTTGCCCGATTCCGTTACGTTCTCCGTCCTGCCGCATCTTCAAGAGTCTGTGGAAACCGCTCATGAGGCCCGCCGGGCCGGGCGAGAGGTGATGCTTCATTTCCCGATGGAGCCGGAACCCGGCTCGCGCATCTCGGCGGGGAAAGGCGAAATCCGCTCCGGCATGACCGAGGCTGAGATCGAGGATATTCTGCAATCAGATCTGGACTCAGTGCCTGCTGCAGCGGGTGTCAACAACCACATGGGGTCGGGGGCCACCGCTGATCCTCGCTTGATGGCTGCCGTCATGAGATTGCTCCGAGAGCGCCACCTCTATTTTGTAGACAGCCGCACGACTCCGGCCAGCGTCGCTTTCAGTGCGGCCCGGCGGGAAGGCCTTCCCGCGTTTTATCGTTCCGTGTTCTTGGACGACACGGAAACCGTACCCTACACTCTGGGGCAACTCCGCCGCTTCAGGCATATCCTGGAGGAGCAAGGCGTAGCCCTGGCCATCGGCCACCCACACCCAACCACAATTACCGCACTCGCCCAGTACCTACCGGAACTCGAACAGAGTGGTGTGCGGCTGGTTCCTGTTTCGCGAATCTTGCGGCTTCCGGAAGCCGCGAGCCTCAAGCCGCCGCCCTTTCGCGCCCTGGCGCGATGAGTCCGCCCCGGATGTGATGAGTGATTTGGTATTGTTGGGGTAGGTTCTTAAGAGAGTCTGTCGGGGCCGGCCGCTTCAGCGTGTCCCGCCCTGCCGGGAAGCCGCCGCCGGATCAAAGTGTAAGTTGGAACGCCTACTTCCCACCCGATGGGGGGTTGAAGCTAACGTCCCGGTCAAGCCGCATTCCGATCAGCGAGCCAGCAGCCAGGGCAGCTTGCCTGCCACGTGGGACGGTGAGCGCCAGCGCCGTACCCGTCACTCCCGCTGCAACGCCGGTCGTCAAACCACCGGCCGCCCCCGCCGCCGTCGAAGCCGCAATAATGGCGAGTTGCGCCTTTCGTGAGGGGCCGCTTCCTTTCAAATCGCCCTCTGGTCCCACACTGGGATCTCCACCGCGCTCGCTTGAGAACACTTCAGTCAGTGAGCCAAGAATAGCGATCTTCTGCCCATTGGGCAGTTCAACGGTGTCAAAAATGAGCGACATGTACCCGCCTTTTCCACCGTGCCTGGCAGCCTTGACCTCGCCGACGTGCCCATCAACTCGCAAGCCCTTGGGTAAGACATCCCGGTCCTCAACCGCTACGGAATCGATCATCGTGGTGAGAATCCTATCGCCCGGGTGCGAAGTCTTGGAACTTATCGTGGTGTGCAGTTGAAGTTTGAACTCCGTGCCTTCAGGAATTGTGATCTCCGCTGTATCCGCCGTCCCCGCCAGGTTCTGCTCCCCTTGCTCAGCCCACAACGGCAAAGCCAGCAACAGAAAGACACATCCTGCCAACAATAGTTCCGTACGTCTTCGGTTCATTACAAGGCTCCCGCTCGCAAACGCTTTACCTTTCGGGGTCCGAACTCCGCGCCCCCCATATTCCACCATTAAACCTCGGGTCCAGTCAAAGGGAAAATGGGTGGCGGTCACAGACTTGCCCCCATGTTGGTCATCGGGGGCTCGCTGCTGCTGCCACTCAGGCCGCACACCCACCTTGAGTTTTTCCATGAACTCATAGGGTTTGATGCAGTTACGCCCAGCGGGTTGGATTGAGGCAGTTTGAGTGGGACACTTTGCCTGCCGGATTTCCGGGTGCGGCTGGATACCGGAAGTTCACTGCAACTTGCAATCGACCGGGCCTCCCGCTTACGGCGGGTTTTGCCGGCCTACTCTTGCGCTTCCGTGTGATGACGCACTTCAACGCCCTGCACCAGGAACAGCACATCTTCGGCAATGTTGGTGGCATGGTCGGCGAGGCGTTCGAGAGCGCGCGCAATGAACATCAGGTTGACGCATTGCCGGACCGTCGAGGGATCACGCTCCATCAGGCCGATCAGTTCCTCGTACACGGAGTCCCGGAGTTCATCAATAACGTCATCGGACGTAAGGATGCTGCGGGCGAGTTCGGCGTCTTTCCGCACAAACGCGTCCAGGCTCTTCCGGATCATCGATTGGACGAGGGTTGCCATATGCGGGATATCAACCAGCTCTTTCGAGATCGGTTCACGCATCAGGGCCAGGGTCCTGCGGACGATGTTGACGGAGATGTCTCCCATGCGCTCCAGGTCATTGTTGATCTTGATCGCGGCGGTAATGAACCTGAGATCGGTCGCCATCGGCTGAACTCTGGCCAAAAGGCTTGTTGCGATTTCGTCGATCGCGATCTCCATGCGGTTGATTCTGGCCTCATTTTGCAGGACCTGCTGCGCTGCCACTTCATCTTTCTCAACCAGAGCCTGAACGCTACGGTAAATGGAGTCCTCCACCAGTCCGCTCATCTCGAGCAGATGGTTTCTGAGGTTATCCAGTTCTTCTTCAAAGTGGCGCATCGTTGGGTGTGTGGCAGACCGCCGAGGGCGCGTGCGGTGAAGTTGCCGGCTGAAAATACCGGATTGTATCTGCCTTTTCCTCCTTAAAGTTTGGTCCCCAAAGCTCCCTTGCGACTTCCTTGTGGCGCTCGCCTCGATTTTCGTCCCGGGACTTTCCTCCCACGGAGATGGTCTTTCCGGAAGAACAGCGTCCAACTCTAACCGAAACGGCCCGTGATGTAATCCTCCGTTTCTTTCTTGGCGGGTGTCTTGAAGATGATGTCCGTTTTGTTGTATTCGATCAGTTTTCCCAAAAGGAAAAATCCCGTGAAGTCCGCCACCCGCGCGGCCTGCTGCATGTTATGCGTGACGATAATCTGCGTGCACTGGTCCTGGAGGGAGAAGAGCAACTCCTCGATCTTCGCGGTGGCAATGGGATCAAGTGCGGAGCAGGGTTCGTCGAGGAGGAGGACTTCAGGGTCCACGGCTAACGCCCTGGCAATGCACAATCGCTGCTGCTGACCGCCGGAAAGGGCGTACGCCGACTTGTGCAGTTGGTCCTTCACTTCGTCCCACAGCGCCGCGCGCCGGAGACTCTTTTCCACCTTCTCCTGCAGGGCAGCCCTGCCGTGAGTTCCATTGACCTTGAGCCCGTACGCGATATTGTCAAAAACGGACTTGGGAAAAGGATTCGGCCTTTGAAAAACCATCCCGACCCGGCGGCGGAGGTTGACCGGGTCCATGATCAGGATATCCTCGTCGTCGAGCCGAACGTCTCCTTCGGCCCTCGTGTGGGGCAGGGTTTCGTACATCCGGTTCAAGACGCGCAGGAAAGTGGACTTACCGCAACCCGAAGGACCAATGAGAGCAGTAATGTGATTAGTGAGGACTTGAAGGTTGATGCCAAACAGGGATTGCTTGGAACCGTAATAAAAGTCCAATCCGGAGACCCGCATTTTGATTTCGTCCGCGGCCACCTTGCCTCCTCTAAGCTGGGCGGGGGGTACTTCGATCTCGAATCCAGTTGCTCGATCGGTATCTAAAGTCATCATTGTATGAAACACCTAATGGGCAGTCCTCCCGGACACTGACAACCTTGCGATGAGGTTCGCCACAAGCACCAGAGTCAGGAGAACCAGCCCGGCTGCCCAAGCCTGCCGGTGCCAGTCCTCGTAGGGTGAGATGGCGTAGGTGTAAACCATGACCGGCAGCGAGGCTGTCGGCTGATTCCAACCCGGGCTCCAGAATCGATTGCTGAAAGCCGTGAACAAAAGTGGCGCCGTCTCCCCGGCCACCCGCGCGATGTTCAGGATGATGCCCGTGACTATGGGCTTGCGAGCCGCCGGAACGACCACGGTGGCGATGGTTCTCCACTTACTCGTCCCCAGGGCCAGTGCGCCTTCCCTCAGCACCAGCGGGACCGTGTGCAAGGCCTCTTCCGTACTGCGCACGGCGATGGGGATCATCATTACACCCAACGCTAAGCCACCTGCGAAGGTGGAAAAATGCTTCATCGGCAGGACCACAATGGTGTAAGCAAATATTCCCATTACGATCGAGGGGATCCCGTTCAAAAGGTCGGCTGTGTACCGGACGACAAACGGCAGCGCCCGGCCACCGAACTCAGCCAGATAAACCCCTCCCAGAAAACCGATCGGGACGCCAAAGAGTGAAGCCAGCAGAAGCAGCTTGCCACTGCCGACAATGGCGTTGGCCATGCCTCCGCCGCTTTCGCCTACCGGGGTCGGCAAGTGTGTGAGGAACGCCCAACTGAGGGAGCTTCCGCCATTCCACACGAGGTATCCGAGGATGAAAAACAATATTCCAACAGCAACCAAGGCGCACACGCCGGTCAGGCTGAACATGAAGTAGTTTACGAATTTTCGCCAGGATTGACGTGCAAGCATTAATGCTTGGACCCCTTCTGTGTTGTGGCGATAATGACAACTCGCGCCAAGCCGTTGATCACAATAGTCAGCGCAAACAGCACCAGGCCCAGCTCAATCAATGCCTGCAGGTAAAGATCGCCGGTCGCTTCCGCAAATTCGTTGGCAATCACCGCGGCAATGGAATAGCCGGGCGCAAAAAGGGATGAACTGATTCTGGGATCGTTGCCAATCACCATGGTTACGGCCATCGTTTCGCCCAAGGCTCTCGCCAGAGCGAGGAATACTGAGGCGAGGATTCCGATGCGGGCGAAGGGAACGACCACTTGCCAGGTGGACTCCCACTTGGTGGCGCCGAGCGCCAATGCCGCCTCGCGCTGGTCCACCGGAACCGCGATCAAGACTTCGCGGGAAAAGGAAATAATAAATGGCGCAACCATGATGGCCAGTACTAGACCACCGGCCAGCATTCCCACGCCGTACATGGGTCCCTGGAAAAGAGGCAGAAATCCTAGAGTCCTGCGCAGAAAGGGTTCGCCTTGCTGGCGAAGGAATGGGACCAGGATGAATATGCCCAGCAGCCCGTAGATCACGCTGGGAACCGCGGCAAGGAGCTCGATGACAAAAGTCAGAGCGTTCGAGATGCGTGGGGGCGCCAGCTCAGAAAGGAAGATGGCTGCCCCGACTCCCACCGGAACGGCAACCAGCAAGGCGAGCGCCGAGGTGACAAGAGTTCCGTAGATGAAGGGAAGGGCTCCGAAATCTCCGCTGACCGGATCCCAAGTGCGGCCGGTCAGGAATCGGAATCCGAACTTGTGCTGCGCGCCGGTGGAATTGATATAAAGCTGGTGGACGAGAAGGCAGGTTACCAGCAGGATACTCATCGCGCAGAGAAGCGTGAAGATGTGAGCGAAAGTGTCACCGCTTCTGAGGCCGTGGATGAAAGCGTGCGCGCGGCGTTTTGGAGCCGCGCGCACTGTCGTCACTGGGAAAGCTGCCATAGGGAATTACTGGATCTGCGAGATTTGTTTCAGTTCTTTGGCAACAACTTCCTTCGGAAGCCGCGCGTAGGTCAGAGGTTCAGCCTCTTTCTGACCTTCGGTCAGCATCCAGTGGAGAAAACCTTTGATGACATCCCTCTTGGTTGCGTCATCAATCTTGGTGGGGATCAGAAGATACGTGAAGCTGGCAATCGGATAAGCGGCTTTGCCCGGAGCGTTCGTGATGGATATGCGAAAATCCTCCGGTATGGACTTAGCAAAGCCAGCCGCCGCGGCCGTCACGCCGGCGAGGTCCGCTTTGACAAAGACACCCGCGGAGTTTCGAACCTGGCCGTAAGGGATATTGTTCTGCACGGCGTAGATGAGTTCGACATAGCCAATCGCGCCCGGCGTCTCCTTCACCAGACCCGTGACGCCTTCGTTGCCCTTGCCGCCCAATCCCACAGGCCAGTTTACGGAAGCGTTCCGTCCAACCTTGCTTTCCCATTCCGGGGATATCTTTGACAGGAAGTCGGTCCAGATGAAAGAAGTTCCGCTTCCATCCGAGCGGTGAACAACAACGATATCCTGAGCAGGAAGTTTCACGCCCTTGTTGTACTTGGCAATCTCGGGATCGTTCCACTTGGTGATCTTGCCGAGAAAGATGCCGGCCAGCGTATCGGGTGCGAAATTAAGCGCCTTTGACAGGCCGGGGACGTTGTAAGTTGGAACAACGGCGCCCAGCACGGTCGGGAAATGAAGAATCTTGGTCTTTGCCTGGGAAATCTGTTCCGGTTTCATCGGGACATCTGAAGCGCCAAAGTCCACCGTTCCAGACAAGAGTTGCCGGATTCCGCCGCCGGAGCCGATCGACTGGTAATTGATCTGGATATTCGAGTGGATCTTATTGTAGTCGGAGAACCATTTTGAATAGATCGGATAGGGGAAGGTGGCTCCCGCCCCGTTGAGCATGACCGGATCCGGGCTCGGAACAGGCGCGGCGCTCGGCAATGGTCCGTGGAATGCCACCAGGCTCCCCAAAACAATTGCTGCACTCAGAAGAATAAGTTGCACATTCGTATGCTTTTTCATGGGTATTGTCCTCCAGCTTTACTCTTTCCCTGCCGTCTCACAGCAGAATTAAGAAGAGGTGACAAATTGGATCGCGAGGCATCTCGCCTGGTTTGCGATTTGAATCGCTTGTTCCAAGCCGCGCTTCATCCCGTCCGCTGCGTCAAGGTGATCGCCAGCTTCCTGGAAACCTATCAACCCCACCGGCAATCACCGACTTGGACCGAGCCAGACTTTCTATAGTTTTTTGCATGTCGATTAAGCTCAAGTGAATCCATTGTTACAATTGTGTTACATTGTCGGCGGAAATGATCCGCGATGCTTGTAAGTAGTTGAACGCACGTGCCTTGCGTCTGCGCTTTCCGTGAGGCGGCGGAATGGAAGTTCGACCAGCCACAGCTGATTCCGAGGTCTCCTCGCTGTCTTTCGTTTACTTTTCAGGGTAGTTGTGATAAAAACTCGCGCTCTGGGGAAATCCTATGCACCTACATGTCATTGATTACGCGATTATCGCCATCTACTTTATCTTCGTTCTGGGAATCGGCTTTGCGCTGAGGGGACGGATGAAGACCAGCGATGATTTCTTCCTCTCCGGACGGTCGATTCCCGGCTGGATCACCGGACTGGCCTTCATGTCAGCCAACCTCGGTGCCCTTGAGGTTATGGGCCACGCCGCGAACGCCGCGAAGTACGGCATGTTCGTTAACCACTTCTATTGGCTGGCCGCAATGCCCGCCATGTGCTTCGTCGGCGTATTCATGATGCCTTTTTACTATGGCAGCAAGGTGCGCAGCGTTCCCGAATACCTTCGCAAGCGTTACGACGAGAAGACGCGGACGCTCAACGCCCTGTGCTTCGCGGCCATGACGCTGCTGGTTTCCGGCATCGACCTCTATGCCATGGCGATTCTCTTCCAGCGCCTCCTGAACTGGCCGTTCGGCGCGAGCGTGGCGGCATCGGCTGTGGTCGTGGCGATTTACATCTATCTCGGCGGGCTCACGTCGTCGATCTACAACGAAGTGCTTCAGTTTTTCCTTATCGTCTTCGGCTTCCTCCCCCTGGCGATCCTGGGACTAAAGGCCGTGGGCGGGTTCGCCGGACTTCAGGCAAAGCTGCCGAATGCCGGCTATGCGCATACGTGGGCGAACATCTGGCATTCCTCGCAGAACCCGATGGGGGTCAATTGGTTCGGCACAATCTTCGGGCTGGGGTTTGTGCTTTCGTTCGGGTATTGGTGCACGGACTTCCTGGTGATCCAGCGCGGCCTCGCGGCAAAGGATATGCCCTCTGCACAGCGCACGCCCCTTATTGCGGCAATTCCGAAGATGTTCTTCCCGCTCATGGTTATCCTTCCCGGTCTGGTTGCCATTGCTCTTGATCCTCATCTGACGAAGTACCTCAACGGCCGGTATGACAATGCCCTCCCGGCGATGCTGGGCAAGTTCTATCCTTCGGGGCTATTGGGAGTCGGACTGACGGCGCTGCTGGCCAGTTTCATGTCCGGGATGGCCGGGAACGTCACGGCCTTCAACACGGTCTGGACCTTCGATATCTACCAGACGCACGTCAATCCGGGCAAACCCGACAGCCACTACCTGAAGATGGGCCGCCTCGCGACGGTTTTTGCAGTGGCCGTGGGAATCGGAACGGCCTTCATCGTCCTGAGATTCAACAACTTGATGGACTATCTCCAGCTTCTGTTCGCGTTCTTCAACGCGCCGCTGTTCGGCACCTTCCTGCTGGGAATGTTCTGGAAACGCACCAGCGCTCATTCCGGCTTCTGGGGATTGCTTTCCGGGATCCTGACTGCCGCCGCCCACTACATCCTTTATCACTATCACATGATTGCGTATCCCAGTGACATGGCGGCGAATTTCTATCAGGCCATCTGGGCCTTCTCGGTTTGCTTTGTGGTGACCATCGTGGTGACCCTTTTCACCGAACCCCGGAAGGAAGAAGAACTGGTGGGACTTGTGTATTCCCTGACGCCCAAGCCAAGGAACCAGGATCTCCCCTGGTACGAACGGCCCGGCATTCTTGCCGTTGGCATCCTGGCGACCTGCTTGGTGTTGAATATCATCTTCTGGTAAAAAAACATGGGATTGGACATTCGATTACCGATCGGAATTATCTTCACCATTTATGGGACCCTCTTAGTGGTCTACGGCGCCTTGGCTGACCCGGCCATTTTCGCGAACTCCCTTGGAATTAATATCGATATATGGTGGGGCGCGGCGATGCTGGTTTTCGGCCTGTTCATGATGCTACTTGCGTTCAGGGCTTCGCATCG